>Ga0116231_10001670_pt1 | contig 45936 bp, 32 predicted proteins | sample S1TSphgellanicum_2_FD_89695 | JGI IMG/M metagenome (GOLD analysis project Ga0116231, IMG submission 89695) | Host-associated microbial communities from peat moss isolated from Minnesota, USA - S1T2_Fd - Sphagnum magellanicum MG | ecosystem: Host-associated > Plants > Peat moss > Unclassified... | reverse complement strand
TCTTAACTTCAAAAACAATAAATTTTTTATAATAATAATAATAATAATAAAAATCTAAAACACTAAAAACTAGTAAAAATGAAAAAAAAAGAAGAGATAACTATAGTGTTTGATACACTTTTTTAGGGGGGGGGGGGGGGGGGGGGGGGGGGGGGTGATTGTGGCGTTAAAATTGTTGGTTATCAAACACTCCGTATCGTTCTTTAGAAAGAGCTTATGAAGCGAGCAAATGAATACGATATATAAAGAAAGATTACATGTCCGCAAAGTCGTAAGACCATGTATGGGGGCTGACGCTTGCCCAGTGTCGGAAGGTTAAGGAAGTTGGTGACCTGATGATAGGGAAGCCGATGACCGGTATTCCCTGCAAATCTTTGACTCCTCGGATACAATGGTATTTCACACCTGGCAAATCTTTAACTCTACCTCCTCTAACCATAACCACAGAATGCTCTTGCAAATTATGACCTTTGCTAGGAATGTAAGCAATTATCTCATTTTGATTAGTTAAACGTACTTTGGCTATGGAGTACATATAATTCTAAAAAAAATAAATGGAATTTAATCTAAAAATTTTGTGATACTTTTTGAAGTGGAGTGTCCTTCCATAACCCCTTTGGCTAGATGAGTTAAACTTGGAATAGTATGAATCGCAGAATCTTCGATTATGTTTAACGCGTTAATTACAGCACTGCACGGGTCGATACGCACAATGCTTGGTTTCTATTGTTTACGGCTAGGACTACTGGGGTATCTAATCCCATTTGCTCCCCTAGCTTTCGTCTCTCATGTCAATGTCGGCCCAACAAAGTGCTTTCGCCGTTGGTGTTCTTTCCAATCTTTACGCATTTCACCGCTCCACGTACCGGAAATTCGCTCTGCCCCTACTGTACTCTAGTTTGTACCAAGGGAGGGCCTTTTTTGACCCCCTCCTTCATTTAGGATATGAAGGAATTAAGAATACCAACCAGAAAGACTAATCCAATCCATAATGAAACAACTGAAAATATGACATTTTTGTTGTTGGACCAACCATCAAGGGAGGCAAGCACGATAGGCACACCAATTACTAGGAGAAATGAAATAGCAATTAGTGCAAACACAGCCAACTAGAAAGCAATAGTCATGGTTGTAATTCTCCAATCTTTAAAAAAATGAAATAAATTATACCATTTAATCCCTATGTGGCAATGAATTAGATTGAACTACCGAGCCAAAAATGTTGTGGAATAAAAAAAGAAAAGATAGATTAATTTTAAATTTACTAGTTTGCTTTTCTGGTTCTTTTTGAACAAATTTATCATTTGTAAAAAAAATTCAATAAACCTCTTTATTGTTTCATTTTTGATTGACCCTCCCCCATTTATGCTTATGCTATGATTCGTTGGATTCATTAATAGATGCAGAAGACGTAGAGGATTTGGATGATTTAGAAATTGTCGCATAATGAGAAGGGCTTGATCTATCTATTTCTTTATCTTTAAAAAAATAAATGGAACCATTCACTATTTAATGGAAGTAAAGCTTATTTTTGGGGTTGTTCAAAGCCTCTGAAGCTCTTTCTAATGCGAGGCAAAAAACTTGCTGACGAACTTGTTCAATTGCTCTTTGTTCCTCAAAGCGAATAGTAGCATTTTTAGAGTCTTCTAATCGTTTTGAATCTTCATCAGTGACATGAATTAATTCTTGTTTTTCTCTCTCCATTTGAGAAAGTCCATTCACCCGAATTTCATTTGCTTTTACTTTTGCCCATTGCAAGCGAATTCGAGCTTGTCCAAATTATTACAAAATAAAAGTTTCAAACAAAAGAAAGATCTAAGTTAGTACCAATAAATAATTGTAAAGGTTGAGATGGATTTGGAAGCTTTTACTGCCGTAGCAGACGAAATCTCATTGGTTAGGTGGGGAATAAATAAATAAAATATTTTCAGTGCCAATTTCATAAAAAAAAAAAGATTCGAAATTTTGTTCCAATAACCACTAAGGAGCTGTATGACGCTAAAGTTTCATGTATGGTTTTGAAATAGAGGTATTAATAATAATATTAACATTGACTACAATTATCTAACAGCTTAAGTACGAAGAAGCAATAAATTAAGGTTTATCGGAACCCATGTTACGAGCTTCAGGAGTCAAATGGGATCTTTGCAAAGTTGATCATTATGAGTGTTACGATGAATTGGATTGGCAGATACAATGGCAAATAGGAGGCGATTCATTAGTTCGTTATTTGGTATGAATTGGAGAAATGAGGGAATTGGTCAAAATAATTCAACAAGCTTTGAAAATAATACTGGGGGGGCCCCAAGCCATTATAAGAAGCTTGGAAAAAATAATAAAAACTTCGGTTTGATTTATTACTCTAGTTTAAAGGTGTCATAGAAAGAACAGGTTCAAAATAACGATCGATTCCTTTCTCAAATCTGGCTGCAGCCGCACGTGCTCTTCCTGTGTGCCATAAATGACCTACAAAGAAAAAGAATCCTAAAACAAAATGCAAGGTAGATAACCAACTTCGGGGAGAAACATAATTTACTGCGTTAATTTCAGTAGCTATTCCACCCACAAAATTTAAAGAACCTAATGGAGCATGAGTCATATATTTTGCGGAACGTTGTTCTTGCCAAGGCTGTGGGAAGAGGATTGTACCACGAGAGAGCAGGGGGGGTCAACCTGTTCCTATTTAGAATATACGACATAGATTTTTGGCAATATGGTTGGTTGTACCTTTACATCAATTCAAATCAAAAAGTCTTTCCACAGAGGCAAATCTTTTCTTTTCCTGCTAGTCAAGGGTATATTAAAACTAGTTGCAAATCCTTCCTCAGTAGGGCAGTAAAATAAAGAAATATTTTTTTGACTTTTTTATCCTCGTTCATTCCCGATGCAATTTTTTAACCAAAAGAAGGAGGAAAAAAAATGAAATTATTTTCTTTTTAAGACTTCGAATCTCTCCAAAAATATCACGTCCAATAGGATTTGAACCTATACTGGAGGTTTAGAAGATCCATGTCCTATCCATTAGACGATGGACGCTTGTTCATTGACTACTAGACTTTTCAATTGGATTAAATTATTTATTAGTCCAATTGAAAAGTCTAGTACGATGTATCTTTCAATAAGAGACAATCCTGTCAAAGATTACCTGACGCTTCATTTTATTGCGCATTACTTGGATTCATCTTTCATCTTTGAGTTGCTATGCTACCAAAGTGCTTCCTTTGGCTTCTTGCTTAGAGCAGACTAAATAAAGGGGGCCGAACCCAAAACTAAAAGCAGAAAGCTTGAAGATAAAAACCATGGCGGAATTGAAAATTTAAAAAAATATTCTAAATTTTGTGAACAATGCGGAGTTGAATTTATCGATTCCAAAGTTCAAAGATATCAAATGGGATATATCCATTGGCCTGCTCGGTGACTCATGTTTGGTATTTAAAACGTCTTCCTAGTTATATTGCAAATCTCTTAGCCAAGCCTCTTAAAGATGATGAGCTATATCAGTCAACCATAGACTTTGGGTCTGTGGATGAAAACCTCCGAGGAAAGTTAAAATAATAATACTTGATCCTTGAAAAGTACCAAATAAATGACTCTTTGAGTCAGCATTTTGGGCATAAATATTCCATTGACCTGGAAAAAAAGATCCTAAACCTTGGGGATGAAGCTGTTCATTTACACAATGGTTATCTTTTTTGTTTCTATTTTTGTTTTTGGTTTTCTATCGAACGACCCTGGGCGTAATCCCAGACATAAGAAATAATTGGTTCCATATCATCATAATATATGGATTTTCTCTTATACATATGGAATGTATTAAAAAAATAAATTTTATATTATATTGTTGAAGTAGACTATCACAAAGTCAAATGAATTGATCGCAATCTCTTCCCCAACTGTACAAGCCTTTTTCGAGGCATACAGCTTTCTAGGTGTATATAGCGTAATCCTTTTTTACTAATTACATCCTAGGTTTTCTCCGTCATCTGGCTTACTTCTATTTGTGTAGCTTCAGAATGAATGACCAATTTACGTCAACATTTTTTTATGTTTCATAATATATGTTTCATAATAACTTAGGAGGCAAATTCCCAATTGGAAGAAAAACAATAAATTTTATTTTTTTTAGGAGCGATTCATCCTTCCCAAACGCAACATACAACTCTTTGTTGTAGTACGTTCTCCAAGTGTGCTTGTTCCCTCTCCCTTTCCCCCGTTACGTTAATGGTAAGTTTTGGGAAGAGAACTTCGATGGGAAGAGAAAAGAAGGCGTTGTCAAAGATACAAACATTTTGGCAACATTTCGAATGACTCCTCAACTTGGAGTACCACCCGAGGAAGCAGGAGCTGCAGTAGCTGCAGAATCTTCCACTAGTACATGGACTACCGTTTGGACTGATGGACTTTCTAGTCTTGATCGTTATAAAGGTCGATGCTACAATATCAAGCCTGTAGTTGGAGAAGAAAATGAATATATTGCTTATGTTGCTTATCCTTTAGATTTATTCATGACCAATTTTTCTTTTGCTTCTGGTAAATCAAAAGGTAATCTCTCGCATTCTAAAATTTAGTAACGCAAAAATGAATGAGTGTATTGAGAATACAAGTTAAATTGATTTTATTTGGACTATATTATGGATTTCTTACAACGTTACCTATTGGCCCTTCTCAAATCTTATCCATAAGAGTTTTTTTTTTAGAGGGAAATCTCAATGGTACTGCGGTTGTAAGCGGTTTGATTATAGGACAATTCATAATATTTCTATCGATATATTATATACCCCTCTATATGATATTAGTAAAACCTCATACAGTCACTTTGCTGGTTTTACCATACATTCTATTTTATTGGTACCGAACCAAAGATCTTTTGGATTATCAATCCTTGTGCCCCATAACTTCAATTAGTGATGCTCGGGTTCATAAAATATTTTTGGATAGTCTCATTCTCCAATTATTAAATCCTGTTCTTTTACCGAGTCTTGTACTAACAAGATTAGTAAATCTCTTTCTCTTTCGTCATAACAACTTTATAAATAAATGAGGTAGACAATGACCAACTTAGCCCTTTTGGCTTCAAGCGAGCATAGGAAAGCTGAAGCACTCATAAACATCCAATAAAAAAAGATTTTTTTCTCATTTTAACCGAAGAAGAAAGTGAGCAAGACGATAGTGGATTTTTTCTATTGACCAAACGCAGCTTGGTAGCGCGTTTGTTTTGGGTACAAAATGTCGTAGGTTCGAATCTTGTCATCCCTACTCTGAACTCTATATATTGTAACAATATTTTGGAGTAAATAATTATGAATCATTTTTTTCCGTTGAATTCATAATATCTCTACATTTCAATTTGATCTGAAATTATATTTATATTTCTTTGATGTAAAGAAGCGCTTTTAGTTTAGCTCAGTAGAACACAGGTCTCCAAAACCTGATGTCGTAGGTTCAAATCCTATAGGGCGTGATTATAAAAAGAAATGGGAGGGGACGTTCTGTATGGAAAAAATATGATTTGAAATTTTTGACGAAACCCTTTTTTTCAAAAAAAAAAAGAATTAATATGTTCAAATTTTTCTAGAATCTATCCCTTCACAAAAAAAAATTGGTATATATTACTCAAATAAACTTCTTGGCAAGTACATTACAAGGAAAAAATTTATTATGAAAATGAACTTCATCATAAATATGAAATAGATACATAGAGAAAGCCGTGTGCAATGAAAATTGCAAGCACGGTTTGGGAAGAGGTGGCTTTCTTTATCGAAAACAAAGAAATGAACCTACTTTCATTGAAACCACAGTGGTTAGAAAGTTACAACCTTCTAGATAAAAACTAGCCAACCAATGAGTATACCATGAAGTCACAAAGTTGTACCTGTGAACCACCCACCTAGTGAGAAATAGGCACATGGAAAAAGCAATAGGCTAGACCAACCTACAAATACAAAACGGTCTCTTCTTAGCCAGTCATCCATACTATCAAATAAACCCTTCGGTTCTTTAGAAGACTTTCCAATGGCTATAGTCATAGTGATTCTCCCATTCAATTACTTTAATCATTTCTTTTTTAAGCACCTTGAATACGATATAAAATTCCAATAATTGATGGATTATTCCCTAACGAACCCTTCTATTTATTTTTTTAATTTATTTTTTCCCTTTCCAGACTGGCCGGACTAGATTGATTAACGGAGCAGCGGCGACGACGGCGAGCAGGAGTGGACAGCGATGACAGTGATGACGTCGAGGATTGGCGAGGATTGGATGGTGGCGATTGTAATGCAGATAACAACCACACAACTTGATTGGATAGTGAGCCATTCGCACTGCGCAGTCCACAGAAAGAAAACACAGAAAAGAAAAGAAAAGAAAGCGGTGGCGGCTAGAAGCTTCTGATCGAGTGCAAGGGCTCTTACTCTCCCCACCCCCCACGAAACCCCCTCCTTCTTTTACATAGCAACCGGTTCTTTAGGACTTTTAAGCATAAGTTTTTCTTCTCCTAGCTAGGATAGGGGTTGTTCTGCCATTCAACTAAGGTCCTTATGTACTATGGAATGGTCAAGCACCCGGGCCAGCCATTATGCATAGCATAAGGGCAGCACCATAGGCCCTTCCTTGTGTTGTTTAGGGGCCTAGACACCATGGTGGTAGCCTGAGTGACGAGCCACCAAACAACTGAGAATGGTTGTCTAAATACACTACAAAAATTAAATTAGGGCAGGTTGTTTTGATACTATGGCATGCTTTTGCACATATGGTTAAAGAAGGCCTTAGGGTGAAGGTGTTCCTGGAATAAGGGGTTTGGGTATGGTTGTTGTCAAACCTGGATTCGCATGTCCTGAATGCGCAGGCCTCACGTGGGCCTGACCAAGGGTAACTTTTGTCTAACAGATGGGCTTGACCCAAGGCAATTTTGTACTCGAGAACATCCCATGAAAAGCGGGTATAGGGGTTTAGGGTTAAATCTTAAACCCTAAACCCATGTCGGGGGTAAGCCCTTGCTTGCCAGGGTGAGCCCCTTATGATAAGGGCTTACTTGGCAGAATCTACTGTTCACGGCCTGCAGAATTGGATGAAAATGCAGATTCAGCATCCAAATTCAGTCACTCCCCTGCTTTTGAAGTGTAGGGTTAAATTGTTTAGAAACTCACGAGATATGTGGGCACTAGATACATGACATAAAAACATCATGAAGAAAAATCAAAAACGATTCTTTTAAAAAATGAAAGATGTGAAAAGAGACGGTTGTAAAAAATTGTAAGAATCCATTCAAAAGTGTAAAAGAAACCACTCCGAAACAAAACAATGCCCTTGTGTTGTTGCGGAGGAAAAATTACTATACACATAATAGACTTCATTCATTAAAACTTAAGAAAATTATTTTTGGTCTTTCCACTCAATTGTCCTAAGGTGCTTCCTTTAGCCTAATGGGAAATGGAAGGCAGCTTACACAACTTTTCTCCCTTGTTTTTCTCTTATTTGACTGGAGGGTATAATCTTGCACACTATATAACGAGCTTCCTAGAATACGAGGAAAAACACGTCCTTTGGAACGTGCCCTATCATAGAGCATGATACCTAATACACCTTGTGCTTCATCTCCCTCCTCCTTGGGTGTACCTAGTGTAGTGTAGCTAGCCTTTGGAAATTGTTGTGCTTTTCATGTTGGTCAAAATGTGTTTGTGAATAGGCGAAAAAAAAAGTATCTAGTTGGGAGCTTTTATGTGCTCCAAATCCAAGTATCAACCATGAAGCTACATACTTCATCTTGTGTTGCAACAAAAGAGGATATTTAGTAAAGTGCAAAGTCTGAATAAAAATAAACTATAAGAGAACACTTTTTTGAAGGTTACCTTGAGTTGACAAACTCAAGAATGTTTTGAGACAGCTCCTTGGCAAGACAAATGCAATGATGTAAATCACTAATCTGCTTCCTCTGTTCATCCTTAACTCTTTTTGGACCCTGCAGTAACATACGCTCTGTTGCTTTTAGATTCGCAGGATCTGCATTGGATTCCTCTTGAACCTCCTCTTGACAATCAGGAACACTGTCTGATTGTTGACAATCATGTTGATCAAGAGGCTCCTCAAATATTAATTGATGTCAATTTGCACCTAATATTTCTCCACCACTCCGCATCCCCTGTGACTGAAACATCTATGTAGATAGATGCAGATCTTCTGCAGTCAAACTCAGAATTTGTCTCTCCTATTCTTGCTCTTGTGCTACAATGTTGGACCAGCAGTTTGTCTCTGTTCTCTACAGAGCTTGTTGTAGAAGACAACATCAGAGTAGTGCACTTCATCAGTCCCATGCATTGCACACTCACCTATCCCTCGAAAAAAAGAAATGAAGCTTTTGTGTTTCTTGGACAAAGACACTTTGCCTAGTTTTTAAGGCTATCTCCTTGACGTAGTTGTGAGGGAAAAAAACAGGTTACTAGCTATGTTTCTTCAAAAAGATAACCAAAACTTTTGCACTGGATGAAACCAACATCCTCGTTCATTTGCAAGTTGTTGCCAATATCTAGTCAAATATTGTATAAACTTCTTGTCTGTGGCTGCTATCACTATTAAGCAGTAACACAATACAGAAGGAAACAAAATTGCTCATGGCCTCTAAAGCTCTAAAATGCTTTTATACTACAAAGGCATCTACATAGGTATTCTACCATTCAGTGGCTGATTTGATATGAAGCAGATGAGAAAAAGAAAGATATGAATTCTCCAGATTCTTCAACGTACAAATTCTGTGCCATGCACTCCTAGTCAAGCAGCATTTTTGCACTGACTCCTCACCCATGGATATGAGGTTTCTTCTATTGTGCAAAAAACATTGATGGACACAGTCATATCATTAGTGTTTAAACACAATTGGAACATTGCTTGGAACAGTTTCAGCCATACAATTTGTGCCTGTGAGTTCTCTGCCACTCTGCATCCCTTGTGACCAAACATCTATATAGATCTATGCAGATCATAGAAGATCTACTGGAGAATACAGGAGTGATAGATCTTTCTTGAAGCAAGCTTCAAACTCCTCTTCATCCACAAATTATTGATTCTCCTGGCTTCTTTGATGTTATGAACATCTGAAATTATGCAGTCATTTAGTTCCTCTTACATTGAACATACAAACAACAATCCTTAGCTTACAAACAATTTACCAAAAGAAGTTTCTGTTACCAGTAGTGTTACTGCTTGCACAAGATAATGATTCATTCTTCAAATTGAATCAACAAATGTGCTACGAACCTGTTACAGACTACAAATCACAATTTGCATCAGGAGCAAAGAAGAAAAATAGAATACAAACTTGTGTGTGGCTTCTTCTCTCATGAGCACTCCAAAAGTCTTGATGCGCCAAATTGGTAGCGATAAAAGGGATAAGCACTTAGACATACTTATCGATCCTGCTGGCTGCTATTGAAACCAACTGTACTATTGAAACTACGACTGCTTGAAACTAAACCATAAAAGAATGCGCTGAACTATTTTCTTCAAAACCAAAATAAGAACAGTTCTGCATTGGTATTGCTGCTGACAATAGTGACAATGTGGACATTGCTGATATGCTCTCTGCAAAAGAAGAAGTCACAAAGCAAGGAATTGAATGGAGATAATGGATGAGAAAGTAGTTTTGTATAGGCCTCGGGCTGGGATCTCAAATCCAGAAGGGTCTATTTTCAGACCCTTCCCCTATGTAAAGACCAGCGGTGATTTTTCTTTCCGCTTCCCTGTATAGATAAAGACAAAAACTGATAAAATGTGAACAATGATGCAAATATGCAAAACATAGATTACTGAGTTTGAGAACTGTACATTCCAAAATATGGAAGGCCCAGTACAGCCTTCCACATTTCGGAAGGTACAGTTTTCAATTACTGCAAAATTTAGGCCAAGGAGCGTCCTGAAAATGCAAAGGTAAAATCATTGCTGGTCTTTACGTGTTGGGTAGGTGGGTAGTGACACAACAAGTTTGGTTACATCCAGAAGAATTCTCTTTGAGCTCTTACTAGTCTTCGTTGTTGTTCATTTCCTTCTACATTTACGATTTTCTGTGCATTCAAAGGTTTTTTTTCTTCCTCAAATGTTGTGTTTTCTTTTGTGTGTTAGGGTATTATTTTTATCTCACAGCAACTTTGTCCCCTGTATTTGCTCAATCCACACCTAGGGGCCAGTGTGTCACCATTTGTGGAATGGAGCCTTAACAGTTCCAGTTCCCACTTATGATGATGCTTGTGGGCTGGTTTATAACAGTGGTTTTTATTGGGGACCAGGCTACTGTTAGTTCCTGACGAAATCAAAGTATCAAAAAATGAGATGGGTTTTGTGAAACTTTGTTTACCTATTCCCAAAAGCTGTATTAGAAACTCCTGTAAAGAGTCTGACTTGTGATTGACTTGTGTTTGATGATCACTCCTGATGTTTCCAAAGTGCAGGTTTACTTCTCAGGTAGGTTAGTCCTCCTCCATACTTTGGTTGCTGATTCCATCACTCTCAGGTGGTACTCTCTCCACCATGGCTTTGGTTTCCTAATTTTTGTCTCCATTGTAACTCAAGAAAGTGTCAGGTTTGAATTTTGATGCAGGAGGATGACAAGTAAAGAAGCAACAGAACCTCCAAGAAGAAATATATACCAAGTGATTACTAACCTCAGCCTCAATTATTTTTTCTCAAACTATTGCAACAAATGAACTCCCCCCATCATCTTAGTGATGTTAAAGGTTGTAAGTCAAGTACTACTCAAATGTCTAAGGTCGAAATTGCTGCATAAAAATGTGTGAAGGAGCTTCAGATGTATAAAGCAATTTTGCACCAAGATGAGTTGATTGTCATCCTATCATTTTATGTTCCTAAATGTCTATCATGAACTCTGTAGGAGTAGCTAATGCTAAATACTCTCTCTCCATCTCATGCCCTTCCCTACATAAGTTGAAGAGATAATGAATTTCAATGAGCTTCAAGTGAAGACAAATGCTTTTGACTTGTCAATCATTCTGAAACTTCCTGAAGCTGCTCTGGACTGCAACAAGAAGAAAGCAAGACTGTTTACATCTCGATTTCTGTGCTGTCTACAAGTGGAGGAAATTGCACAGTTGAGATCCAGTGGTCAGGAAGCGGAATCAGAGCTCCAGTGCGATGTGGGGGTTCAATGAAGAAGGCAACATGTGACTGATTTCTTCCTGTTTGTCTATTCCAATGGTCAGTGAAACTAAGGTTCTGAGTAGAATCAAAGGTTGAATTGATGGAGAGCTGCAAACTTCTCTGCAAAAGGAATGCTCAAAGTCCTAAGGTTGAAAATCTAGGTATGACTTGCTCATGACACATAGATGTCTTGGATGGATCATGACAAGCAAGGAAAAGCTCTTGTGGAGGCTATTGGAGGGGTACTGTTTCACTCTTTGGACATAGCCTTTTTTCCTCTTGTATGCAACTACTGAATTTTCTCTCCGTCTCATGAGTGGCTTCTCATCAGTTGGAGGAAAGCTAATTTTTGGTATCTATGTTGCTAAAAGTGCTAGTGTGAACAGTTTACCTATACTGCAAGTTTTGTGGAACTATATGCAGAAGAAACAAAACATGTCTATGGGGATATCATACCTTCACCATGCCTAGAGAAGAGGATCTTTGTGTTAAAACAATTAAGGGTGCACACTAGGGGATGAACAACTATAACTTTCTCTTGTCCAATAGAGAAAGCATCAAAATCATTTGGATGACATTTTAACATTTTTGGAGCTTAAAGTGGGAAGTTGCTGCAGAGCTTGTTTGACAAGTTGAGTCTCACTGGTGAACTTTGGTGTGCACAGCCAGTGGGTGTTGTTGGTACAATCACACCTTGGAATTTCCCTCTTGCCAAGATCACTCACAAGGTCCTTATCTTATTCACGATAGATTCTTTCTTCAGATTATGTGTGTGGTTGTATGTGTCTGGATGTTCTGCAACTTATCCGCTGTTTGTGACATATTCATCTATCCTCTTGAATAGTGAGGAGTTGCATCTGGTCACATCAACTCATTGGACATCACAGGATATTGGCAGGTGGCACCAACATTAGCAGCAGGATGCACAATCATTGTGAAGCCTGCAGAGGTAACTCCTTTGACAGCCTTGGCTGCTGCTGAATTTGCTCTCCAAGCTGGCATTCCCCCTTTTCTAATCTCCTTCCAGATTCTTTTCATCCCTCATTTGTTTCATGGGCTTGAATGACTACGAGTGAAGTCTTATCCAGTGTCACCCTTTTTGTAAATTTACAAGGAATGAGAGAGAGCAAGCAATTGCCATGTGCAAGATCTGACTATTTGTTTGACCACAGAAGCAGCAGCAGCTCCACTACCACATGGAGAAGAGGGAGGTTGATTGGGAGGAGCTTGTTGCTATGCATCTATGTGCACTCACAGTTCCACTTTACCTCCAATAAAGAAAATATGTCCTCCTGTGGCTGAATCATCCATGAGGCCAATTAGCCTAAACTTCTCTTCAGCAGCCCATGTATCTTCTGTTTTGGCTCTTCTTTCCATCACTACCCCAAGATCCTAACAGCATATAGCATGTGGCCTCAGAAACCAGTTGAGAAGTTTTCTTACAAAGAAAATGGAAATTTAGAGAACACAGCTGGTTGATATTGCACAACGCATCCCTAGGCTTCAGTGATATGAACAAAGATTGAGCTGTCATAGAGCACAGTCAAATGGTCTATTATATGTGAATGTTGAGCTTGAGCTTTGACCCACTCCACCATGCTCATCCCTTGAAACAGTAGTTGAAAGTTTTGAATCAGAACATGTCTGAAAGCTTGCTCAAAATGTCATATTAAGCGAAAGCATTCTATGAACCTGTCACAACTTGGCATTGTGCCCAGGTTCCTCAGGAAACCAACTTGATAAAGCTGGTCAATTTGATTGGAAACTCACAAATCTCAATTAGTCAGGAGTACAAAGAGTCATCAGGATCTCATGCTGCTTACCTTGTCGACCTGCTTGCAGCCTGACATCTGATGCATCATACTTAACCTGCATACAAAATTCCCTCGCCTGCAAAGCTCACCTTCACAATTCCTTCCTACCTGGTCTTGTAGAGAACCACTTCCTCCATTCTTCTCCTTTCTTTGTTAACAGTATATAGTGTTTTCTCTGAGTTTCTGAGGATGCTGTTCCTGTATTCTTTGGTGCAATGGCCTTTTCAGCTGGCCACTGTACATACATAAATTTTCTTTCATGTCTCTATCTTGCATCCCTGCCACTTTATAAATCCAATCCCTTCTTGCTACTTCATATCATCCACCTGTAAAGAAGAATTAAGTTTTGGAAGATGCAGATAAGATACTGGGACCAGCATCTGCAACCCATGTCTTTTGACCTAACACACAAGAAGCTACAAAAGTTTTGACAAACTTTCTTACAATGTGAAACAATACAATTGCAAAAGAGGTGATGCAGGGCCCGCACAAAGGCCAATGGCAGAAGCAAGGCCCATGACAGTGGCAGAGTGAGAGGATGACATGCCCCCTGACCCATACAAGCTCTGCACATCCCGATGCTTCTCCTTATACCTGCCCACCTACCACCTTTTTCAGCAGCCTTTCCACTACCTTGCACATCCTCAGCAAACAGAGCTACAGCTATGAGTTCTTTATCCATGAACCTAAGTCCACAAACATGGTCCAAGGCTCTACAACATTCCACTGAAATAACAGGCACTGTTAGGAAATAACTCCAACACTTCAATATAAGTTTGGGCTGTAAAGCTGAGGACTCTTTGGTCTCATGCTTGGAGGTTTGGCCAAACTCCTCTTGCAAAGAAAGTTTTGGTAAGGTTTGGTAAAGCATCCCTCCTCACAAAGAACACACTAATCTGGAAAGTGCAGAACCCTACAAGCTTGTGAGCTGTAACAAACCTACTCTGCCCCTTAGGTCTTTTTTCCCTCACTACCCCAAGATCTCAACAGCAGTATAATGGCCTTCAAAATAAATGGAGAAAAGAACTGATGAAGAAGAGAGGATTAAATGCAGGAGTGGTACTGACAGTGAGAGTCTTAAATTCTGAGCTACAATCCCAAGCAATAGAAGGGAGGAAGTCTTCATGTCCAGATGCAAGATGTGTGTGCGTACCTTGGGCTGTTGAGGGGTTTGTCCAAGAAGTCCAACACGATTCTTCAAACCTACAAAAACCGTAACAGAAATGTTGGCAACCGGATTCATGAAATCCCTTTTGCAGAGAAGAGAAAACAATATAGAAAGAAAACAAAAACAGAGCTGCTATTATCAGCTTTTAGGATTTTTGCGCACCTCAGTATGTTCTCACAGCTTCGCAAAGCCAGTTACATTCTTCATTAGTTGATACTGGTGTCGCATTTTTATGGGTGTGACCTGCAAGAAGCTGGGAGCGTTCGTCCATGGACCTGCATGTTGGTCCTCCCCTGTGAATTTCCGGGGCTGTTTGGATCGGAGTAGATGTTGCCGTCCATCCGGATGAAGAGATCTGGAACAAACCTCAAGATTGCATCACTGATCGGCTGCCAATCCAGATACCCAATCTGATGTGAAACAGATTACTACAAAAGAATCGAAGCTCACATTGTACAGAAGATCCGCATTTTGAAACCAAAATTTCACAGGAAAAGAAGAGTGTATTTTGTTACTTGATGAGGAGCGGCGGTCTGATTTGAGCAGGAGCCAAACAAGATGCCCCCGAGATGCGCGAGCCCGGGTTCCCAATCCCCTCCGATTTTGCCGCCGCGTCCACCCACGACAATCAAACCAGAGAAAACTTATTTCCAGAACGGCAATGAATCCCAAGGAAAATGTTCTTGTGTTGCAGAAATTGGTAGTGGGATTGCGGCTTCCCTTGGCCATCATCGATCCTTCTTCCATCCGCAATCCTCCCTACTAAATTGCCTACAACGGATGATGCCTATGAATTTCCCAAACGTAGAAGCAACCAAATCGAAGCAACCCCAGAGCAAGCCGCATGAGCTTCAAATTGAGCCCGAAAACCCCACCAGCAACAAATCTGCTCTCTCTCGTTCGAACTTCGTCGACGAAGAAACTACACTTTAGATCGGGGTCCAGGGAACACTTTCAGATGAGGGTCCATAATAATAAATTACTTACATGACCATACCCACTCTTGACGAAGACTCATGCGTATCATCACATCATCACAAAGTCAATGATGATGGCACAGAGGTGTGTCCAGACGATTTAGAGAAGGGATCTAGAGGAATGATTGCGGATGCATGGCAGCTAGAAACAGCGTAGCAGCAAGTCTCCATCTGAACCCACAAGCATTTATTGTGGGAATAATGAGCACTATCTTGGAACAATTCCTCTGAAAATTTGTGGTTTTCTTTCCGGGTGCCTGCCGTGACGAATATCTGTCCTCGATTTTCGTCAGCTCAGATTTTCTTCTTCAAGTCTTCTTCAAGTCTTCTTCAGCTACATCTGGGATCGTTCCTGCCGTGACGAATATCTGTCCTCGAGTTTCGTCAGTTCGGATCGTCTTCCTCAAGTCTTCTTCTTCTTCTTCTTCTTCAGCTACATCTGAGATTGTTCTCGCACATACAAGCAAAATCGACAACCGCAATGGTCCTGACTCCAGTTCTCGAATTGATATCCGAGAAGACACTTGCAGCTAGAAAGGACAGTCATGGGGATTATCGTTCGATATCTTAATGCTCGCCGCGGCGAGCTTTCTGGCTGTTGCCGCCGCGTTGCCAAGCCAGTACTCCGACTTCAAGCTGCAAGACTACAATTTCACCGACGTAATCACCCGCGACGTCTGCATCGTCGGGGGCGGCTCGACCGGCACCTATGCGGCCATCCGCCTACGCGACTTGGGCAAGAGCGTTGTTGTGGTGGAACACAAGGACCGCATGGGAGGACATACACAGACTTATACAGATCCCCAGACCGGACGTACAGTGGATTTCGGGGTGCAGGCCTTTCATAATCTCGACATCGTCAAGAACTACTTCAAGCGCTTTAATATCCCGCTCGTGACGGTGAACGCTACTAGCCCCGGCGTAACGTCCACATATGTGTACTTCCGCACAGGGAAGGAAGTGGCTGGTTACGTGCCGTCGGATCCTACCGCGGCTCTGCTCGAGTACTCTGCACAACTCGCGAAGTATCCATACCTGGAGACGGGTTACAACCTTACGTACCCTGTGCCCGAGGATCTGCTTCTGCCGTTCGGGGAGTTCGTCACCAAATACTCCCTCCAAGGGGTCGTCCAGTTGATCTTTGAAAACGTGCAGGGGGTGGGCGATTTGCTCAATCTGTTGACCCTGTACGTGTTCAAGTTGGTGGGGAGCGATATCATCCGGGACCTCCAGATTGGGTTCTTGACGACGGAACGGCAGGATAATAGCGAATTATACGAGAAGGCGACGGCGGAGCTTGGGCAGGATGTGTTGTTGAAGAGTTACGTCGTGGCGATGGACCGCGACGCTGCGGGAGCATACGCCAAGGTGGTCGTCAAGACTCCGGACGGGCTCAAGCTCATCCAGGCAAAGAAGGTCATCCTGACTATCCCGCCAAAGCTCTACAACCTCGTCGGCTGGGACCTTTCCTCCAATGAAAGCTCTCTCTTCGCCCAGTTTCGCAACAGTGCGTACTACACCAGCCTCATACGGCACAGTGGCATCCCCGATAACGTCACCGTCGTGAACGTCGGTGCCGAGACACCTTACAACCTACCCGTGCTCCCGGGTGCCTACGTGATCCAGCCGACGACGGTTCCCGGTCTACACGCAGTTTTATTCGGCAGCGACCACCCGCTCCCGGACGCTGAAGTCGAGGCCGATATCGTTAGCACCAGCTCTCGGCTGGGGACGGCGGGCACACTGCCTCTTGAGTTGGTGAGGGATGGGTTCCCGAAGAGAGGCTGCCTGAGCAGTTCCGCCCTGTTTGCAGAGTCTTCCTTGGTCAGACCTGGTCGCACATTGATCCATGCCCCGAGGATGCTCTTCCACATGGAGTAGGGCGTCTTCTTGAGCTTGGGTGCAGCAAAGATCCAGTTTATATCTGGAATGTCGGGTCCTTTGCCATGGACTGGGAGCTTGGTCTAATCAGCGTGATGTCTGATAAGCTCTTTCCAAAGTTCCCCGCCTAGGGCTAGGCCCCGCACCAGCAGCTTTGCAAGGAGCGCCTCCGACTGGGTTTTGGGGTCGATTATGCCCAACCCCCTTTTGGCGATGGGTAAGGTGAGGGTGTCCCATTTCACCTTAGCCTAGGAAGGCGCAACTTTGCCCCCCCAAATAAAGTTCCTTACCACCCCACATACCTGGCTACACATCTTGGGATTTGGGTTCCAAGATGCGGTTAGGTACCACATTGATGCCAGAAGAACTTGGTTGGCTACAAGTATCTTTCCTATCGCAACCCTAGCTTTGGGCTCACAACCAAGGCAAAGGGAATTGCAAGGGTGTGAGCCAAGAGGAAGCCTGAGAGTTAAGTCAAGAAGAAGCCTGGGAGTTAAGCCAAAAGGAAGTTCGAGAGTCACATCACATACTCCTGGGAGTGCAAGAAAGTGCTAGGGAGTGTGAGGGAGGGAATACTCACATTCCCAAGGCAACTCCCACTTTGGGAGATGGAGTCCCGGTGGATTCCCGAAACTTCAGAGAGCGATTGCAGGGGTCAAACCTCAATGTCTTTATACCATTGAAAAGCTCTTGAAGCGTAGATGTCTAAAATGGGCTTGCATTGTTCATTTGGACATCCGAGACACAAGTTATGGCCAAAAGAAGGGCCGAGAGTCAAACTGCCGGTTTGATTCTTGACCACAAAAAGTCGGGAATCGACCCGATTTACTTAGTTGCAGGGGGGCGTGCCACATATCGTTGGAAAGATCTCAACGAGAGCTACAATTTTGCTTCAGACCGCATTGCGATCCGAGGTCTGCTCGCAAAGTTATGGGGCTCCAAAGTTACGGGAGTCCCATTTGGCGCGATTTCAGGACTCCCACTCGGGAGTTCCGAAAAAAATAGCCATTTGGATGTAGCCTCCGTGAGAGCTGCAGAGTATACTATAAGGGGGAAGGTGGTGGCTTCCCCCAAGTCCGGGCCATGGTGAGTCTTGTGTGTTCGTGACTGGTCCCAACACACTCCAACTATGCACTAACCACTTTGTGTGGGTTGTGTGCAGGCCCGTGTTAGTGAGTGAAGCTTGTCAACTCTTCCTAGTCCCATCCCGAAGCTCTAACATGCCCCTCTACCCTTCAAAGTGTTGTGAACTAGGGAGCGTGCTCCAACTCCTCTTTCTTCCGCTGTTTTTCCTACTTGGGCTCACCTTTGAGCCGTTTGAGGAGTTAGGAGTGCATCACTTCCTGCAAGTGAATGGTTACTATGGCTCCAGTTGATCAATTTCCCTTTCAAAGCCATCATCATTTTATCAAAATTTGCCTCTGTTGGGAGGCGAAAGCCAACCTAGACCCCTAGGTATCTAACGCCCTCGCCTTCGGGAATCCATTTGAGGTCGACCTCGTGGCCCCAAGTCCAGGTGTGTTCTTTCTTGCTTGCCCAAATGGCAGCGAATTTGTTCCAGTTTACTTTAGTGTCGGATGGTGTACAAAACGTTTCCAGAACTCCCTAAGCCCTGTCTAGGTTGGCCTGGTCACCCTTGAGATATAGGGCTGTATCATCAGCAAAGGTTTGGTCCCTGAATCTGCCCCCTCTAGGCAGGTTCAGTCCTTCTACATTGTACCTGGGGTCTTCTAGCATGTGCCCTAGGACGTCAGTTGCTAAGATGAAATGATAAGGCACCAAGGGGCACCCCTGGCGGACAGATCGGGCCAGCTAGAATACTGGCCTTGCCTCTCCGTTGATCCTGATCGCGAAGGTGGCATGAAGGTACAGGGTGCGGACCCACCGCACCCAGGTGCTGTTGAAGCCAAGCTTGGATAGGGCTGTGAACAAGAAGTTCCACTCTATCCTATCGAAAGGTTTTTCGAAATCCAATAGGAGGAGGACCAGCTCCTGGTTACTCTCCACGGCCCAGTCTAGGGAGTCCTGGGCTATGAAGACATTGTCAAGAATACTCCTGCCCTCTACGAAGCCAATTTGATTTGGCTTGAGGAAGGCTTGCAGCCTCCCGGCAAGGGTTTTGGCCAAAATTTTATAAACACTCCCCAAGAGAATGATCGGCCTTCAATTCCTGAGTTTGGAGCAGTCTCCCGTTTTGGGAATCAACGTGATAAGCCCCCTGTTGATGTAATTCGAGGCCTCTCCAGAGGTCAGCATGGCCGTGTAAGCTTTAAGCAGCGTGGGCGCCACTTCAGAGGCGCAGGCCTGGAAGAACTCAATAGGAATCCCGTCGTGTCCGAGCGCTTTGCCTTTGGACAGCGCCTGGATTGCTTTGTGAATCTCTTCCAAGGTAAGATTCTGGGTGAGTGCCTCGTTCACATCAGCTGTGGCCCTCACCGGTAGAAGGCGATCAAGAATGGGTTCTACAAGGAGTTGTACGGGCTGCAGGGGCAGAGGAGGACATATTACACCGGTGCCGCGTTCGACGCGCAGGACTCCAGCTTACTGTGGCAGTTTACAGAGGCGCTACTACCACTGGTCGTGGCGTGAAGGTGGCGGTAATAGGAACCGGTTCGCTGGACTAGCGTTCGACGATGATTATACAACAGAATGTTCACCTAGATCTACGTCGGGGAACAGAAAAACAATGCTCGACAAGAAAGCTGGATGCCGTCCGTTTCGTGTTCCGACAATACATTCCAAACCCCATTAATTGCAGTCCTATGTCCGCAACCAACCGACTTCAATCGCCATAATCCTCAGTTTGGCTCTAATTCTTTAGTTGCACTCTGTGGCCTATATGCAAGTTTTGGATAGATCAGTGAAGTAACTGCTTGTCACCAACGGATATAGTGAGGAAGAATTGCATTTTGCTTAATTCATCAGAGAAGTAGAGTTCAGGGTTTGAGTATGCATCAGAATCCAATCATCAATGTGCAGGCCACACAAGTGTTCTATGTCTTATTGTGGCTGAGCATTCTCTCTGCGTTTGCTTGGTGAGATCAATCTGTTGCTTTATCTGTTTTTTTGACCTTGTCCAGTTCTGGTTCTGAAACCTGAATTGAGCAGGCAATATAGTCATACACTCTCGCAAGGTTGTGATGTGCTACCAGGACACTTTGGGCGCACATGATCTGAGAGGCTGGAAAGTTTCGTTCTTCTCAATACGGGTAATTCATGTCTTCTTTACCTTGTGGAGCAATTTCTTCCTTTTGTTTCATCCAGGATATCTTCATGAAACATAATGATCATGTTTGATTATGTTTGATAACCAGCACTTTTCACTGACACGTTTGAAAAGGGCTGGTTATGAGAAATAGCAGTCAGCTCGTAAACCCTTCCCTATTGATTATGTCCCACAACCAACTCCTGAGGCCACCAGCTACCAGATATAGTCTAAACACTCCCGCACCTTGACTATATCCGATAGCCAGTGTCCTCTTCCTGGTTGCATGGTCCTTCGCATTGTTAGCTTAGTGATTGTAATATTAACAGATTGCCTTCATCCTAGGTTCATAGTTCATAGCATGTAGTGCTCCCCAGCAGTTATTCTTTTTTTTTGGCGAAAATTCGTCAAATGCAACACTGCCTCAAAATTTCTGGTGAAAATTCCCATTTTTGTCAAAAGAATTCGCCAAACTTCGCTCCTGGCGTGTCGCCACAAGTCTGTCTACTGTCTCCAGTTTTAATGATACTGTTCAAAAATGACGCCAGTTAATGCGAAATCTGACTGAATATGTCTGGGGACGCTCTCGCCAGTGTTTCTGCAGTACAAAAATGAAAAAATGATGACTGCTCCACAGTCCCGACTCCCCACTAAAACCAAAAAATGGAAGATAGTAGAACCTTACTGCAATTATACGTAAAATGGGCCTACCTTTCGGGCTCAAGGCTCGGTTGACTGATCACCCCTTATATTTTCTTTTCAACGAAATTTTCAAATTTCACCAAGTGACGTCACTGTACCTGTCGTCCTCCGTTTTCAGGTGTGTTTAAAGTCAACCAAATCGAGGATCGCTCCTCAAAACTATGATGACCTCCCTAGTGGTAACCAGCATTTTTTTGTTCATTTTCAGGTTCTGGCACAAGTGGCAAAAGAAATTTATTACTAGATACACAGAAATTTGTTACTTGGCCAGGGTTCCTCGTCTCTTCCGCAAATCATAGCTAGTGCACCTCCATCATTAGTCGATTTGTGGCAGATCACAGCTTTTTTGTTTTAAGTTTTCTTTGTTATTGTTGATCGTCATTGTTTAGTCATGGGTTCTCTTTGTATAAAGTCTTTACCTATTTGCTTTTGTTTTCTCTTTGGGTTGTGTAGTCGTGTTTTTATTTGCCTTGTACTTTTGATGGATGAGTTCCCATCATTGATTTTTATTTACAAGATTTTTTTTCATACACAAAATTTGAATCAAGAAAATCTTGAATTTCTTAGTTCTACAAAGTACGAAATCACCCAAGCCATAAATTCTTATGTGTTGAGGTCTTTCCAACAATACATGAGGAGCACACTCCCATTTTGCTAAAATGTTTATCTACATGATTTTATTGAAGTTTTTAATGGTGAAATTAGTCACCATTCAATAATTTTTGCATTGTAATTCTAAACATTGTGAAACCACCTCAACACACTTAAGCTTTCCAATAGTACTAAGAGCATGAAAGGGAAGCATTGTCATTTGGGAGATTTTGATTCTTAACATAACAAATACACAAACACAATTAATCACTTGGTGGCTTTGCTAATGTACTAATTAGTGTTGTCTATTTGTACTTTTTGAAGAGAACTGTTGATACCAACTCCAATTATTTTTTTAATTTGATATAGTAAGGAATTTTTTTAAAAATTTCTTTTGCACAATCATTATTTTTCCTTTGCAACTAAAAAATAATTTCATTAATTAAAAAATAGTATATATAAAACCTTTAGTTTTCATTCCAACCAAGCTATTTAATTTGATAAAATTTGAAAGCCATGATTCGATTTTAAATATTATCCTTCACATTATTAAACTTTCAATTTCTAGTTCCTCAAAACAAAAGAATCAATTCATGTTACCTAGGTTGTACACAAAACTCAAGATTGAAACTTCATAAGTATTGTTTTTATGAATTTGTTCTTCTCTCACATTGTGCAACTAATAAAAAAGTACACCTATTGAGCACAACTTTCTTTTAAAAGTAATACATGCATGCAAATAATTTTCTTTTAAAAATAATTACTTGAATGCATAAAAAACATGTATAAAATGGGTTTGTAGGCCAATTTAGGGTTTTTTTTTTTCAAAATTAAAAATATGTACTTTTGGGACTTGGAATTGACCTAAAACTTGGAGTCAAACAACATTGACCTACCAACATTCATCAAGGGAAATTCTACCAACATTGGTGCCTAAGAATATGTCACATTGATGATGTACAACCATAATTGTCCACCCTTAATAAAAGGTTTAAATAAATTTTCAACATTTTTTGGTAAAACATCAAAAGTTTATTAACAAATGGACTTAGGAAATGATGTTATATTTTGAAGACCATCACATTTTGAATTTTTCTAATCTTGTTATCCTAGGGACAAATTGTTTATTAATATTTTTTTTTTCCCTTTTGAACAAAGTTTCAAGATATGGTGTTAGTGTAGTGAAAATTATTACAAAGTGCTTTCCTTTCCTTAGTGTCATGTACATTCACATTAGTTTCACCATAGATTAAGTGGGTCATTCTAACATTTCTCACATTTATTATGGTTTTACAAGATGACATTGTTCAAATTCTAATGACAATGATTCATTAAAGTTGATTTAAATATAAAAGCACTTTAGGTTTCATAAGTTGTAAATCATTGATCATGATTATTTAAACATGACCTCCAAACTGAATTTTGTTTAACCCAACCCAAGTAAAAAGGCATGGAAACATGTGGTTTCATATTTATGTCATTTTCCAAAAAACATTCCAACACCATATTCACAAGAAAAATTTGAATGTTGTCACCAATTTGCATCCCATTTTTTGGTCAATTGAGTCTTAATCCAATTATTAAATTGAATTGAATTGAATTGAACTCAAATTTGATTCAATATATTGAATTCAAGATAAGAATTTTAGTTTAATTCATTTTTTCATCAATTGATTGTCATTAGTATTGTGTATTAATGTGGAGCCCAAGTTAAGTATTGCAATTTGAAGTTCAAATGACAATTGTATTTTCTCTCAATGGCTATAAATTATTAGAACAACCAACAACATGGATTAATTATACTTCCCAAGCCTTATTAAAACCTATGGATCACACCTTGTGAATAAAGTTGATGAAAGTAAATCAATTGAATGAACTTGGGTGTTGTCAACAATGATACAATTTTACTTAATAACTTCATTAATTTTAAACATCTCATATTCTTTAGATTGCACTACATATATTAAATGAAAAAGACTCTAAAAATAAGAAATTTGTGTGCAAGATAAGTGTAATGAATAACGTGATAAACCATTGTCACTTTCTAAATTGCATGAATGGTAATTCAAAGCATCCAAATTCAAAAATAACTTTTTTACATCTATGACTCTAAAAGAATGGTGATAATTACATTCAAGAATAGACTATTCTACATTTCTAACTACAAGAAAATCCCATTTTCAATTCTCCTATATAATTATTACCATGTTATCATTACTCAATATTTAAATGTTATAAAAGTAAAAAACATCCACCTTTTAAAACCATTCAATATGAAGTACATTGCAAATTATTATCCAAAAACCATTCCAAGGTTTTTTCTTTGTATTTGAAAACACCTCTTTGAATGAAAGATGTGTTTTTCAATTGTAATGAACTCGCATGTTAACATTATGCTTTGCAAAATATGTTGCATTAAATGGGCCAATATTAAGGTGGGAAGGCCTACTATATTAATGGATTTAGATTATTATGGCAAATAATGTTTATATAATAAGGCATTATAAATTGGATTTCAAGCTTTGCCCTTGGTTCAAAAGGTGTAATGCCTTATCGTTACATCATTATTAACATAACCTTAGGTTTGTTAAATGGTAGATTAATGGTTAAAAACTTCATCAATTCCCAATTTTATGACAAATGCAAACCCAAGGTACACATTCTAGGCTAACCATTATAAGAAATCACAATTTTTCAAAAGGTTCATGTTGACCAAAATGTTTACATTGACCAAAAAGGATGTTCACTTTGACTATAAACATGGGGCATGAAAGACATATGGTTCTTTTAATTGATTATTTTGATTATGGTGACATTTTTTGCCAAGTGTCATCTTATACATTTAATAAAAAACAACAAACCCAAAAAGGTTCATCGAGACAACCATAATTTAATCAAATAAAACACATTAAAAGGCAAAGGCGTAATCAAATCAATATAATTGATTTGACATTTAGTCAAATCAATCTATTGGTTTGCGTAGTTAGCCTACTTGTTAGGCTTAACCTACCTACTTAAAATTTAGGCTATTATAACATATTGTAAATTATTTGCTTTAGGCTATTGAAGGCTATTTGAAAGGTTATAAATTTTTAACCTATTTTAAATTATTTCACATTAAGTTAATTTAGTCTCTTTAAATAGGTTATTATGGGTTAAATTAACCAAGAATAGTTTAGAGTAAAATAACTTAAAATAATATAAGGTACTCTAAGGTAACTAGGTAATTAAAATAAGTAGGTTAGGCCACATAGGTAAAAGAGGAATGTTCATAATGACGCAATGACAAAAAATATCATTTATTAAAAAAATGGTTCAATGGTTAAGGGCTTGAATTGTTAATGTGTAAATGAGGGGTTCTATTTATTCACATTTGTAACCTATTTGAAGGTGCATAGTTAGTTTGACCTAACATTTTAAACCTCTAGGTTAGCTTAATAACCTAGGTAAAGTAAGATACGATAGGTAAGTAAATAATTAAATATTACTTGGAAATTCAAATTTAAAACAATTAAAAATTATAAAATTATTGTCAAAATATTGTTCTTTCAACAAATAGTAAAAAAAAATCAATGAAAAATTCACCAAAATAATGAATGAAAAAGACCTAATCAAAATGGACATGTGAAAATTAACTTGTCCAAAATGGCACTTTGATCAAATTGAACAATGAGGAAAAAAAACCATATGAGAAGTCTTTTTGACTAATTTTAAAATTGAAAACAATAATTTTTTGTAATCAATTCCCATCAAGAATTCCCAAATTGAGTTTTTAAATATGTCAAATTGCACAAACCAAATAAAAAAGTAATTAATGCATTTGGTGCATGGAAAAACCGTGGATTAACTTGGATTCTATCAAGGACACGAAAATATATAAAAACAAAGTTTAAAAGAACGGTCTAAATTTAACTTTTAAACAAGAAACAAAACAAGATTATGTGATTAAAAAACAAGAATATAAGAAGTAAAAAGAAAAACACAAGATGTGCAAAACAAATGTGAAAATGAATTTATATTATGTTAACATATGTAAACATGAATATGAAAAAAATATAACAAAGTTATGATGCAAGATTGTGCTTAAGATTAATGTTGAACAAACTAAAGGAAATGAGGAGTCCTACTTCTATTTATATCCCTTTGGGAACCTAGCTCAAAGAAGCTCCCAAGGAAAGTTTTATGTGTGCATCGAATAAAAAAACTTTTTAAAAACCTTCCCAATTGAAAGTCAATTATGAATTAAATGAAATATAACTAAAAGTTAATTAAGACTTAATTTGAAGTTGATTAAGAATTAACTCAAACTTAATTGAAACTTAATTATAATAAATTAATAGTCAACTGGAAGTGAACTATGAGTTAAATGAAAACGAATTAAAACTTAATTAAAAATTAATGAACAAAAATTAAATTAAAAATTAGGTACATCAATGAACATTCAATTAAATGAACTCCATAATATTGATATCTGTGACATACTCATTGAATTCATCATGGCCCAAATTTGAAAAGATAAATTGCCCTCTTGTTTATAGTAAATTTTGCAACTCCTTACAAGGGCTACATAATATGATTTTTTTTTCCTTGGGATTCTTTAGAAGATTCTTGAAATTGCTAAATAATCATGAATATTTTTGGAGTTGATAACTTTCTCATTTGCATTTAATTCAAAAGTTCTCCACTACAAACTTGCGGTTTTCAAAAAAGAAATTTTTCATGACATATTAAGCTTGTCAATTGAAATTAATTTGACTTTTCAAAACATCAATTAGTGGTTAGGACTCATTTTGATAGTTTGATGTGTGACTCTTCAAATGAGCATAACTTATGTTACAATTCAAACTTTTTGGGGAATGCAACTTCATTTTATTATATTATTTTCAAAAACTCTCCAATTATTTAAAGAGGGTTAAATTCAAACAAAATTTATTTGTCGAACCTCATTCCAAAAATTCAAAACACCCTCAAAAATTTGAACTTTCAAAGTGAACGTGCACTCGAAAATCTTGGGAGTTTCTTTTTTGGACTCCCTTTTGACATGTGTGCGTTGTCTTTCCTTAGCCTTGGTTGTAAACCCAAGGCTAAGTTTGCAACAATTACCCTACATGAAAGACTTTTTGCCATTTGCATGTTAGTGACTTTTACCATACCAGTTTAAGCCTGTATCTTGGGGCCACATCCCTCAGGCCATGACCCTCAAATTAGGAGAGATCCTTGACAAGAGGTCTTTGCCTATACACAATTTGACTGCTTGTTACAAATTGTTTCATACATTGGCAATGATGCAAAAGAATCAAATCCATCCTTCTCATTGTGCAAACCCTATCAACAATGCATAGAAACCAACACTTTGGATAGTTGCTTCATCTACTAACGCATGCTTTCACCACATATGTTAAAGTTGGGCAAGGTCTTTTAGGCCAAGTTTTGAGATTCTTTAATTGTGCCAAATCCGAATTTGCCTGAGTGGTCAATTCTCCAAAACTGCAATATTACCCCTGCCTTTGACACCAAAGGCATATGCCGAATTCTGCAAGGTGGGCACAACCCATGGCATGTTTTGGTGGCAGAATCAAGCATTATGCAGCCCACTGTCTTGCACTCGATATGGGCTCTGCTGACAATGTTTGGCTCATGTCTGAATGGGGAATGGAGCAGAGGCATGGAATGCAGGATTCTATTGTCTGGAATATTGGGTTCAGATATAACATACTATTACATTCAAGGTTGAAGACCATGCTCTTCATTGTTTTCAGACCTACAAATTTGTGTCCTTAATTACAACGGAATTAAACTTAAAATTTCTGGTCTGTTTGACAAACTGCTTCAATCTGTGCTTACAAGCTAGAATGGGTTTTGTGGCTGAGATCATAGGTGAAGTATTCATATAAGCAAGAGCATGTTTTGTTTTCGTTCAAAGCATTGATGTATAATGTGCTATTGATTTTTTCTTTGTTTCTACTTTCTCCTGAGTCTACATTCACCATGTGGAAGAAGACTGGAGGGAATCAATCAGTGTTGGTAACAGGAGTAGTAGGCTAACTTGCAGGTCTTTTCAGCAAGCCATTAGGTGAAGGATGATTTACAAGTGAGAAGATGGATTTGTATGCTGACAAAGAGTCAGCACCCAAAACAAAAGAAAAGAGTCAAGACCAAAACATTCAAAAGAAAGAGGAAGAGGCAGAACCAAAAGCTCAGATTGAGTCCTGGTACCAAAACATTAGGGCAGGTTTTATTATCCCTCCAATCATTCAATATATATATCAACATGAATTCACATCTCATGCACTGTAGCAGATTCTGTAGGATTATATGCTCCAGAATCATCATCATGAGTTATTCCAGTCCTTTTCCAGCTTGTCGTCACCAACATAAGTCAAAACACCTTAAAGAACACTAAAGAAATAAAAAGTCCAATATCCAAGAAATGGATAATATGCATTCAGTTAAGGTGTTTCTTGTGCCTTCATATCCATCTCCTAAACACTGAGTACCTCACAAGAACCCCCACAGAAAAAATTAAAATGTAAATTGCATACAATTTCACAAGAAAAATACTCCCTGCAGTAAAATGACTTTAAATTGATCAGAGAACATGCCGGAGTTCAACCAGCAAGATATCAACCCTAATTTAGCTACACTTGTGAAGGCATAAGTTCCAGGAGTCATGTCTTGAATAATTCCACTACCTGTTTCTATCAGTATCTGAAAGAGGCAAAGGGCGATTGTTAGTTCAAAGCTGCAAAAGGACTATCATGTGCCATGACCTACTTATGTACCAATCACACCACTATCAAGTGTCTATGTCTTCCAGTGACAGAGGAAAACCATTGATGCAACAACACATAGTTACATAACACTCATGCTTTACAATCCTTTTCCCGCGAGCTTCAAATTTCTCTTGGCAAGCTATCTGCTGCTAAAGCTAATTTACCAGTGTAAACCACCGCTATGGTCCACTTCTTCTGCTACATAATTCTAATTTCTCAACCTCAATCAGATTGCTATTAGGGTAGCCGTCTGGGTCAGAGTCCAGTTCTAACCTAATGTACTCTGCTTTAACCACCACCACATCCACCACCACCACACCCACCTCCACCACCACCACAACCACCTCCACCAAAGCCACCTCCACCAAAGCCGCCACCAAGTACATCCCCAAGAAGAAGACCTCCTAGAGCACCACCCAGCAATCCAGTTCCCAATCCTGCACCACCAAACCCATTGCGTCTAGGAGGTGGTGGTGGCTGCATATAGGACCCACCTCCAGCTCCAGCTGGTGGATAGTAAGGAACCTGTTGTGATGCATACTGTGGGGGGTATTGTGGGTATGCTGCTGCTGCTGCTGCATATTGCTGGTTGCTGCTGCCTCCAGCGCCTTGCAGGTTAAAACCTCCTGGGTAGCCTGCAGCTGGATATGCTGTCACTGGCTCATTCTTTCCCCTTCCAGTGGCTACGTTTGATGATCCCCATGCTGCTGGTGTATTCGTTATTAATTCACCTAGCTTCACTGCCACGTTCAAAGTCCCTTGCACACGTCCTGATGGTCTCCGCACCTGTATACATCCAATCCCCAATTTCAAACCTCTTATATGAATATTGCCGCACATGCATGCAACTTCAAAGAATTCGAAATTAGCCGCAGCTTCTTAGCTAGCAAGAATTGCAGGATGCAACTGTATTATCTACCTAAAGGGACAAGAATTAAGCAAGCAAGCGTCAATTGTAGCAGACAGGGAAAAAATTCATACCGGCAGTGAAATGACTTTGGATTGCGTCCCGTTTTTGGAACCCTGAGACTTGCCATCCCCAGTCATGTTTTGGGGCAGCGGCAAGCTGGCACTGCCGATGCTTTTGTTGGAGAAGGAGCTGTGGTTGTAAAGGTCGATGGTGATCACCAAATTCCCTTGCTCCACAAGCCTCTCTTCGCAGACGAGCTTGAGATTGGCGTTCCAAGTCGGGTTTTCACCTCCGCCAGGGGCCATGGGCGTCGGCACCTTCATGTTGGGGTAAACCCATGCCACCGCGTACGGGCTCATCTTCCCTCCAAAAGACTTTACATTTTTCAAGTCCTGTGCGGAGATGATCGTCAATTCTATCTCCCTTTGTTCCATGTTAATCGTTGCACACTCTCCTCCAACTCCTCCTCTTGTGCAAAATTTAAGCTCCTCTCTTATCGTCCCACAAAAACCCCAAATTCTCAACGCACTCAAACTTTTCCCAATTTTCCTATCTCTCGACGAGGCTCTTCCAAACCAATTCTTAAACTCCCAAACTCCCAAACTTTCACAAAATTTTATGTTCTATCTACAAGGTCACTGAAATCTCCCAAAAAATAAATTATGTACAAAAACAACTTGGAATGCGTAGAACTAGTGCCTTTCTTGAGCAGCAAGCTGAAGACTCAGTTCCCAATCTAATGTTTTCCACACACATTCAACAAAAATCCGCGAGCACACAAACTTACTTGACGAGAAATCTAATGGATCTTATATGTATCCATCAAGCCATGTTCGCAGGTTCTAGATACGTCGAGGTTCCAAGTGGGAGAACGTGTGAACCCACGGAACCCGCGATGAAGTCGCGTGGGCAAACCCTGGGCACGCGACATTGCACCGGCTACTATTTTCAAACTCGAGCGATGAGGATAAAAATATCAAGACGAATAGTTTCCGTTTTTCTTCTCTTCGATTGCTTCACTTGTCCGCAACAAGCAAGCACGACGGCGTAATCTCACGATCACGGAAGTTCCACCCGTTTTCTTGTCGAGTGAAATATAAATTAGTGCTACGCGTCGCTCCGCTCAAATATTTACGCAAATTTTATCAAGTTCGATATCCCATATATATGTATATATTATAGTAATCAGTGTTTTTTTTTTGGCGAACTTTTATTCATGAAATGAAAAAATTGCGATGTTTAGGATTTTTTTCCGCCATTTTTCGAAATTAAAATAATCAAATTAGCCACATCTAGACCTAGGCACTTCCTAGGGTCGCTACTTGTAGCAGCACTTTTAAAAAAATGCTACAGCCGACTTAGGACTATCGCCATTTAATGCTAATTAATGCTGGGCAGTGTAACTAATTGAGGAATTTTTTTTTAAAAAACCCTGATAATAATATATGGCCTTTAATTTTTATATCAAAAATATGCCAAAAGTTTACTGGCGAGATTTAAATGAAATTAAAAAATCGAAAATGAAGTGAATTTTGGGGTTTTCAGTTACCAGATCTCGAACCAAGATTTAAGAAAAATAGTCAGCTTGACACACGTTTTTTTTTCAACTAAGTAGCCAAAAATATAGAAGGTTTTTTTGTTAAAATTACTATCAATTCTCCTTTATAACCAAATTTGGCGAAATCTTCATACGAATGGTCGCCACTTTAGGAATGTCGTGAAATTGAAAAAAAAAAAACAGAGAAAAGGCATTGCACAGCACCTGTGCTCACGAGTACTGGACACTTTGATGATCCTTTTCGGCGTAATTATCATGGAGCGCGTAATTCAGCTTTGGTGACCTTCGTGGAAGCAGCCTTGCTTTCCTTCCACAACAAAACAAAACGTTTTATAGCAATAACCGTCCAAGAAATTCCGTTTAGGCTGCTGAATCCCGGAAAGTCCCAAAGTGGCCGATTCCACCGCATCGCTGGCTGTGAATCCACTGGTAAGTTCTAGTGTTTTTTCTCCCCCTTTTCACGAATTTTAGGATACTGGAGATTTTCTTTTCCGAAAAGCTGATTTTTTAAAATGATAATTTAGAGGTTTCTGAGTTTTTCGGAAAATAGGCCAGATTTCCACCTAGGTAGTCGGAAATATAGAAGTATACCTGAGTTTTATAAATTTATTTAAAAAATGGTGGCTCCTTCTTGTTATGGATGATCACCATTCACTCCCCATTAGAAAAATGAAAAAAACTAACTAAAAATCAAAATCCCCTGCTGGTGACATTCTGAGCAGCGTTTTGAATAATGACAAATTTTCACTGTTTGTCAAAAAATTTGTCAAAATGGCAAATGAAAGGGTCTTTTGGGTTTCTAGTCGCCAAATTTCGAAGATAAATTCAAAATCTTCAGCAACATCACAAAATTAAAAAACAAAAACACTTATTCTGGGTAGCTGTTATTATCTGCAGGGAAATCCCTTATAGGCTGAACACACACACCATTATTAAAAGCCCAGGAAAGACTCCAGGAAAAATGCCCAATAGGCCCACTGAAACACTATGAAGCCCCGGAAAAACTCCACGAAATCCCACATAGACTGAATTCACAATCAAGCCCACAATTGTTGATAAGAAGATACCAAGCTCCTTTTATTATCCCTGGCTATTATCTCTGTGTTGTTTCCAAGCAACAGCCACTTTGCCGAGTCCAGACTCAGGACACCTATCAAATGTCTGTATGGACGTGCAGAGACTTTAATAGCTACTTTGAGCCAACTTGATGTCCTGTCACTTCTCCCTATTTTTATATTTCACTCCGTGATACATTTCTCTAATCTAGGGAGTGTTTCTTAATAAAGATTTACAGGTCTTTGATGATATCATCTCACCAAGTGCTGAAATTTCCTGGACTAGGGCGGCTAAGGATGACTTTAGATGAAGGTCCGGGGACCAATGAGTTCAAGCAATTTTATTGGTTGAAGGCTTTTAAATTGGGCCCAAGGCCTTTCAATGAGGGTCCAAGACCAAAAAGTGGCAAATTGAGGCTAAACCTAAATGGCACCTGTTCTGGAGGGAAAATCAATTGGTTCAGACCCAAAAAAAATGCTGAAAGGAGAGCTCCTGATTTGGAGAACCAAGAATCAAGCTTGGGACCAAAGTATAGTCCAACTCAAGGATTCAATTTGCTTCAAATGAGTCCAAATTGGTTCCTAGGAAATTGGACCCTGGACCCTCCTCTAAAGTGGGCCTAAGGAAACAAAAGTTGAGAGCTTTTCAGCAACATGCTGTTCAACTCTCCTATTCATTAGATGAGGCGCCTCTCAAGTTCAAATTGTTTTTTTTTTTGGTGGCGGCATGAAATTTCTCTTCCTAAAAGAGTTCATAGCCATTTTTGGCCTGGCTAATACTCTTTGCAAATAACACCCTACCTATTAAGTCACATTATCTATCAGTTTACAACGAACAGAATCCTGCAAGAAAGCTCACAATACCTATGTAGCATAATTTCTTATACCAATGATGTTGAGGAGTGTACCGTTTGGAGACAGCAGTGCAAGTTTGGATTATGTGACTCATCATTCATTGAAAAGAAGTTATCATGCAGTTCTAGACAACTTGGTTAAGCATCAATCACACTTATGTGAAATGCAAGTTAAATCAATGTTAAGGAGTACAAGGTTGGTCACCGATTCACACCAATAATGTTCCACAACTTACATCAAAACTTAGGTGTCATCTGACGTGACACTAAGTGTTATGTGGAGGATGAGGTAACGATAGGCGAATGGTAGGTTACTATGTCCAAATCCTCAAGAATTCTAAATTTTAGATTAAAAAGCTCATGTTTCATAGCACCCCTCAAAATGGTCCTTTAACTCATTATTTGATACCCCCCAAATGTTTCCTTTAAAATTTTCTTGGAAGGATTCTATGGGTAGCCCATCATGCCCAAGGGCCTTTCCTGGTGGCAGATTTTTTGAACAGATGGCTAGTCACACTCATTCTCAAATCTGGTGACCACTCATGAATTGGGAATTGAAGACCTGTCATCATCTTTCCTGGTAGCATTTATAAAATTCTTGCTAAATTACTGGCAAGGAGAATTCAGCAAAATCTGCAACAAATCATCACAACCTTGCAAAAACTTTATTTATAAACACACTGTAGATTCAAAAAATGTACATAAGAATAAGAAAAAAGAAAAGGGAAAATTTACAGGACTTCGAGTTAACTCAAACTAGATATCAAAATCTCTCTATGTTAACAACTGATCACCTGTAATAAAGCGACCGTGCTGATGGGGTGTGTGCTGAAGGGGTGAAAGTCGAAAAGTAGCTAAACTTATCACTATTGCCCGACTTAAGATGGAGGATGCTGAAAATTATTTATCCCAACCAAACCAGTTTTCTAGCAAGAAGATGAATTTTGGACAAAAACTTCTTGGCTGGCTCAAGAAGCTATGGAGTGGGCCATGGAAAGTAATCAAGAGCTACTTGTTTTGCTTTTGTACTTTAAGAAGACTTTTGATCATATAGAATGGGGATTATTATTTCAAACCTTGGAGAAGTCCGGCTTCAACTAAACTTGGATAAAATGGTTATCCTCCTTCTATGACGTTGCTACATTAGGCCGTTAAGTTCAAGGGGATAACCTAGACCCCTTTTTCAAGTATCTATGTAGTGAACCAAGGTTGCCCCTACATATTTATTTTGGCCACTAATGTTTGGATATGTTCTTGGCACTGCAAGATATAGCTCGTCCAGGAAGTAATGTCTCCAAGTGGTGGAATTTTTCATGATCAGTCCTTTGCAGATGATATTGCAATTTATTTATTAGTGCTTAGCTGAAAACTTAGATTGGGCAAGATATGTCCTATCTTTATTTTGCAAAATCTCTCGAGCTAGGATTAGCTAGAGAAAATTAGTCGTTATTTGGGCTGCTGACCACCCAAATGCTGGGATCAGGGACAAAATGAAGGTCTCAGTTGCAAAGTGCTTGGCCATTGAAGCTAATCTTGATAGGCTTATGTTTTCTCTCAAATCAAAACTCACTGCACGGTCCAAATGCAAGCTTTCTTTGGCTGGCCAAATTTTGGTGGCCAATCAAGTGATGCTAGCCTCCTTGTGGTATATCGCTACATGTTGGAACCCTGACCCAAGGATGTGCCATCAGTTACATGAGGTGGTTCCCAACTTCATTTAGGAAAGCAACCTAGAAAAGTCAAGGGCAAAAGTCTGGTGGGATTCCCTTGCTCTTCTAGTGAGCAAAGAACTGTGGGGAACCGCATATCCAAAGGCTCAAGCTAAGTCACTTCTCACAAAGGTTTGAAAGCACATCAGAAGGTCAAAATTGTTGTCATATTGAATTGTTTTTCAGCATATCCATATTTGAATTTCAAGTATGTCATTATGAAAATATTCTTTCACAATATTTTTGCACAGTGATTGATCAAAATGCAAAAGAATGAAATGTCAAAAAATATATATTTTTAAAAATTCATATGATGTGATGTTAGAATATATATGTGCAAAATATTCATATGCCACAACATACTAAAAATACAAATACATCCAAAAAAATAATTGAATTGATTTTTAATTTTAATTTTCCCCGAATTTCATAAGTTCTCATTTTCTCTTTCCCTTTGGAAATCAATTCTTGGGGCTTAGGGAAATGTCAAGAACGAGCAAGCGAAAGTTGACCCTTTTAGCTGGTCTAATGAGATTTTGAGACAACCCTTATTTGGGAACACCTGAATCCAAAATGCTAATGATCTGCCACAAGGTCTTGGTGCCATGGATGAAAGATGTGATCAAGAATTGGCTATAACAAAGTTAGAGACTTATGGGGCAATGAGGCATGTGGTTGGAAAGGTTTTTAATCTTTACATATTCGCCCTTTTTCCTCTAGTATGACTGCCCATCAAAAAACTCGCCTCTCTCATCTCAAGAGATGTTGTTGGTAACTTGGTTTTCAGTGATTGGGTCTACTAATCAAAGTGAGGACATATCTCTTCCCCTTGCTTGGGCGTATTTTGTATCTCTGTAATGTTTGGCAACTTTCTGATGTGCAATGAATGTAAAGAGAATTTCAAAGGTAGGTAGATTGGTTCAAACTTCAATCTAGTTCTCAAGACTTACAATCAAGCTCTTGTAATTTCAAACTGGTTCGGGCTCTAATTGAGGAGACAATTGGTGCCCCTTCAAGGACATTCTTAAGAGTTTCTTGCTCTACTACATTTTGGCTGAAAGATGCCACACCTTCACATTGATGGCATGCATTCCATTAGCAAGATCCTCATGTTAGTTTGAACTTGTACAGTTCACATCGATATGGCTTTTTGGCATGCTTTGAATAAGCACAAGTGTACTAGAGAAGTAACAAATAGTCTAAGATGGAGGACTACTTTGGGTCTACTTGGAATCACTTGGATACTTTTTGCAATGGAGATGATGCTAACTCAAGTGGTGCCTCTTCCCACCCTTCTACTTCTTGGATCTAAATATGTTGTGATGGGGTTGCTATCTCCTCCCCATTTGGTGCTCTCTTTATGAGAATTTTTTGAATACTCGGTCTTAACAATATTAAGGGATTAAATAATTTAACTATTTAACCCTAAGCTTTTAAAAGCTTGATTGAACTTAGACTATGAAACATAGGTTGAGGTTGTGATGTCATTGGGGTGATGTAAATGGTGGAGCTCAATTTTAGAATTTTAATAACTTTTTAAAAAATAATTCTTCATAAATCAATTAATGCCCATACATACCTTATGGAAAAAATGATTCTTTGGATGGACTAATTATGTCAAAAGTCGATTTATTTCTGTGTTTTATTTGATAAATAAATGATATTTAAAATTTTACTTTCGGATAGCATGTGTCATTGCCTTAAAAGTAAGGGGTGAAAAAGCAGAATTTGTAGTAAGTGCCAATTATGCTTCTCAAAGAGGTACCATGGATTTTAAATAAGCATCCCTTGTTTTTAACCCAAGTTGGATTAAGTAATATCACCTTAGCTTGATTGAATTTATGAGAATTTCTTGATTCGCATATGGTTGCATATGTGAATCACGATTCTTAAAAATAAATAACTTTTAATTTTTAGGTACAAGTCCTTAACATTATGTCATACTAGCTAGCCCTAATCTAGGGTGGTAACCATATAGGTGCCATGTAGCATTTTGTTAATGACTAATTATATGTTAGGACCCTAACACTAAAGGTCCTAACACTAAACGTGAAGGCATCTTTACCAAATTTTCACTATAGTAACTGTCTTGTAAGCCATTTGAATTCCCCACTACCCAGGTAACTAGGCTTTTATTTAGGGAATGAGTGGACAATAGCATGCATGGGCAATTTTGGGAATTGCCCACAGTCCCAAAAAAATTGGTGATGGGCCAATCAAAGACACCCATCACAAAAGAAACATAATAATTCAAGGTGATCACAACTAATTAATATGAAACACAAATGTACTACACTGATTGAGAAGACATTAGCTAATGTGATTCATATTAATTAGTTGGGGGCACTTTCCAAATTTATTTTGTTTTTTGCAATGAGCTCATTGATTTAGCCCATCTCAAAAAAGTTCAAACCTACGGAGACTCCATCATATAGAATTATTCACTTTATACATAGAAACGTATAAATCCAAGAGGACAACATTGAAACAAAATGAGGTGTTATTTGGAATATGTTGGCAAACACCTTGGGAATTGGGGGAACATGTTGCAAACCCATTTGGAACTTGATGAGAACATATTGGGAACAACAAAAACCAAATCCTCTCAACCACTCTCCGACCTCTTTCAATAGAATTTTTTTGGAAATGGATTCTATTTTATGCATGCCACAATTCCTAATGGGCTAAGTAGGATTCTATTCCCAACTCTCTTCATTTGTGGTTTATTTTGATGAAATTATCTTTTCTTAATGACAAATTAATATTCATTTTGCATTTCAATGTGATAGGTAGTTTTAACAAAAGCATTTCACATGACGAATTGACAAAATTTTGACCTTTCACGTTAAATAAGTGAATTTGCATATGAAATTAATAAAAATAAGGAAAATTTTGAATCTTTTACAATTAATAAAACCCTACCAATTATCAAGCCAAACAAGAATTGGTCTTTGTACATCATAGCTTAATCAAAAAACTAATTTTGGTATATGACCATGGTTTTCATTTTTTTTGAAAATTCTAAAAAAATGATCTTTATGACCTTCAATATTTTATCCATTCTTTCATGAAAATTGCCTATTCTTCTATGATTTTGAAATAACCAAAATTGGAAATTCTTTGATTAAAGAAAAAAATTAAAATTAAAATCGTTGTTTATTAAAAGTTCAAATAATCACACAACACTAGTAAAATCCCCAAAAACATTTGGGATATTTCTAACCATTATAAATATCTCATCCTTAAACTAAATCAAAGTTTTTTTAGTTCAAACATAACATTTCCCAAGTTAAATATTGTTGTACCTTTGCAACCTCAACACAAATTATATTATTTTGAATAATCCTAAAATTTTCAGCCTTTTTTTTAATATATTTTTTGCAAAAGAAATTGAATAATATTTTAAAATGTAATGAAATCTTCAAATTTCATTATGTTATTTGGTAGACATGTGCTGAAATTGCCCCCATATTACAATATAAGTTCTAAAAGGTTTCCAATACTAAGGTGAAGGTATTAATGTAGGTGGTGATTCACCTTAACCCATATGCGTTAAATGTTCAAAAGCTCTAAAAAGCATATGCAAGCAAAAAGGAACAAAGATTGAGGTTTGAATAATGAATTTTCTTTAAAACATTTGCAATTTACAAGTAATTTATTGGAAAAATATTTTCATGTTCTCATTTATGCCTTGGGTGAACTAACTGTCAACACCTACAAATAGAATGATAAAAATAAAAAATCATTACATTTCTTGGATTGCTTTTAAACATTATAAATATTCAACAATTAGACTAAATCAAGGTCAAATTTTAAAATTTCCCAAGTTGATGTAAGCTTTAATTTTGAGAAGACCTTTCTCAAGAAGGTTAAGATACAAACCTACCAATGTAAATCCTGGTGCATTTTAGTACCTCATCTAACAATAGGTGTTATTTCTTAGTTTGTTTTGTCCTTTTGGCAATTTATTTTTTACTTTCCTTTTCCATGTGAAAAGCATTTTTTCCCCTCATTGCATTTATTTTGACAGGCATAATTCATTTGGACCTTTATTGTTTAGAAGCATTCCAAAAATATTTGATATATTTCAGTACCCAATAATTCCAAAATTATTTCCCATGGAATAAGCAATTCAAAAACAGATTCAAGTGTATGAAAAATCATAAATCTAATTGTCCAAGTACCCACAAGGGCCACAACCATACATCTTCTTGTGCATGTAAATACCTGATTGGTAAAAGTGACCTTCATGTTCTTAATTGTAACCTTCAAACAAAACATCTAAACTTTTAGTATCACTTGGACAAATTGTCCAAAAATTAGGCTTGCAATTTTAGGCATGACAAAATATAGCCATCACTTGTGCCTCATATCACCACATGGAATTGATGTTAAACTTAGCATAGCTTCCCACTTTAGGGAGATGGATATGACATTTTTGAATGTAGCTGCCCACATGGCCCACAATATCAAATTGTGATATACCTATAGCTTCTAATGCCTTAACAAAAGGGTCTCATAATTCACACTATGATACTTTACCTTTCCTTGAGTTTAGAAGCATGCTCTTAGAAATCACAATGACCTCATGCAACTTTTCATGACTTTCATAGGTGAAGCCCCCAAATCAGTGTAAAGCCCCAAGATGGGGCCATTCCCCAAATTAGTTGTGTTCCAATGAAATTTTGCAACCTTTTACTTAGAGGGGAAGTACTTAAAAAGACAAAAATCATGGCATGGCTCTTGTTTATTTTACACCTTTATTTCATCCCATTTCAAAGTTGCACTATACCAATGTAGTTCATATAGTACATTGTAGATAAAACTCCATTTTTTTCATCTTGATTTGAAGAAAATTTTGATGGTATTATTAAATTGTTTATCAATAAAATTTTCCTTATTTCCAATTCCTACATATTCTATGCATTGTGATTGTATATAGAGAAATTGGAAATAAGGAAAAGTTTATTGATATACATGAATGTTTCCAATGTTTGATGGGTGTAAGTAAATGCATGATTTCATAAGAGTTCAATTGAATGGGGTGTTTTGAAAATTAACATATATCAAATTATTTTTACATCAAAGATACTTGAAAATGCATTTTATTTTGGTTAATTTGCAATGATGTGATAGTTTTCATACGAGATGTTGATCTTATTATTGAGATAACATGACTACAAATGACTAGCATCTCAACTACAACCTATTGCAAGTTGCTAAAGGTCGAAAAAGGATTTCAAGTTTGTAGGATCACCTTGTTTGATTTGAAGGTTGGGTGTCCAAAGCTTTTAGTAGAGTCGAATTCCTTATTCTTTCATATTTGCATTGTCATGTTTAATAGTCTTTGCATTTGCTATCCAATAAGACACATGAAAAATACAAATCTAGATTTGACCCTATTCCTTTCAATAAGTTAAGTTGTTTGGAAGTTTGTCATGTTATTTTATAACAATTAGGATACAAAATCCCAACAATCCATGTGTTGTGTGTTATTAAATTAGCACCCAAAGCTATTGAAACTAATAGAATCACACAATGTATAAAACATGCACACATATTTGGGGTCAACCATGTCGCTTTTTTTTCTTTGCCTGGTTTGGAATTTCAAAAGACAAAAATATAAGATTTTAAAACCACTCTCCATGGGGATAAACATTTCAAACAAAAAATATTAAAACTCTATTCACATTGAATTGGGTTACACCAACAAATGATAGTTACAAAAAAATAATGTTCTACAATGAAACATGCTTTGACCATTTTCCTAATTTATGATCATTAAAACTAGAAGATTGCCACATTTAAATGTGAATTATGGGGCACCTTAAGGACATTTTCTATTTGGGAAAACATGCATATGGCCAAAATGTGCATATGTATATTGAAGCAACAACATTGACACAACATGTGAACTTTATGTCACCTTATGAGCATTGTCTAAATTGGAAGACAAGACCTAGGTGAATGATGGCAACAAAAAAAACCCCTCTTCACAAGTTACCTAAATTCAGTTAATTTGAACACAAAAGAAATTGGAACAAAAATTTTGTGCACACAATTCAAAACCACATTGCATGCTTCCTACATCAAATTCAAAATCTTTGGCTTTCAAAAGTGCAATTTGTGTTTACTTTGCATATGCATATTGCTTCTATATAGATTAATAAGCAATCTTATTTTTAAAAATTATGTTTTGACCCCACTAACTTCAAAGCATCCATATGTAATTGAAAGTACCCATGGGAATTTCATAGTAGGTTAAAGACCATACATGTAAAACATAAAAATAAGTGGTTCCAAACAACCACACACTAACAATCTCCTAAAACATTTTTCTTGAATGTGCAAACAAATAATTGTAGGAGATTCAGTCATGATTTTCCCATCATCAATGACATACATGTTGACGCCCACCTTCAACTCTTCACAATTTGTAGTGTGCAATTTAACCTAGGGTAACTTCAAATGCAACATAAACACACTATCCATATCGTTGAAGCTTGCAAACATCATCCCTCTCCAAGTAGTGATAATTGAGTTATTCAAATGACACAAGAAATAGGACAAGTCTAACTATGATACTCTACATGAAACAACTTTTACAACTTTTACAACTATTTTAAAAATTTGAACACCAAGCCTTTTCACAACTCTCAATTATCCATGAACTCAATTTTATCTTTTGTAAGAGCTCCATGGTCTTTGATATGACATTATGCATGTGAAATTGCAACGAACTCAAGATCCAACTTGCACAACAACATAACTTCATATCTAACACAATTAGTTGCTTTTACTATCCAAAAAAACTAAAGGATACAAAACAAATGTATGATGAGACACACACATGTGTTGATAATTTGTATTGAAATGTTGCAATTGGAGAAGTGTAGTTTGTATCTTTCATAAGTTTCTTCTAGTATTTTTTCGTGATGTTAAATAAAGTTGTCATGTTACAATGGGGAAGGTGGTTCCAATATTTTATGATGATGGATTGTTGAAAGTGTTTATAACCAACCAACATCTATTAGAAAATTGTTTCAAAGTTTGGTGTGGACTATTCATAAGAGGATTGGAATTAGTGTCAATATTGCCTGGAAAGGATGGAGGAATGTTTCAAAAAAAATTTACAAGAAATCATTAGTGTTATAATATCACCTTTGTGCAATAGGACATTGGTAGAATTAAGTTTGGTTATATTGAATTCTAAAAGTCCAACCCCAAAAAGAGGAAATGGCAACAACAATGAAACTAAAATAGAAGGTTGGGAAAATATTAATGAAGGTGATGAATTTAATGACATTGGTGATAAGTATGGCATCAATGGTAAAGTAGCAGCAATGTCCAATATTAATGAGCATTTTGAGGATGTCATAATGACAAAGGAAGAACAACACATGGTGAATCAATCCTTGAATTATTTGAGGATGGATGATGTCCCCTTTTACTTAATTTAATGTGATGAATATGTAGTTGTTTAAGCTTGTGGTCCAAATGTTTATTTCTTTCATCACCTTTTTCCTCCTAGTTATTAAAGAACACCTATAATGATAGAGAAATCCATGTTGTGGTGAAATTGAAAATGACATGTTCTTTCCACAACAATGAACACTTGTGTGTATTCATAAGCATGGTGCATAACTTTGAAATAGAATTATGGTTGTTTATTTGGAACATGTCTTTGGGATGGGCTCAAAAGGCCCTTTCACAAGCTATTTCTACAAAGGTAAATGATAACAAATTATATCCAACACAAAACCATAAGGATGCAAAATTATGAAAGTGATTTGGAAAGTGCACTAGATCATCTAAATTCTATTGAAATACAAGCCCAATGTTGTTAGGTGAAAGCACACTATAGTGACCCCCTTTAGGGTGTCAAATTGTATTACTTTCTAAGGGTGTGCATGTTTGAATGTATCCCATTTCAAACTTTTGAAAAAAATACACAATATTTTTGCATATTATGTTAGACTATAACTTAAGCAAAATATTAAAAAAGAAATGATTTCATTTCATTTTATAAAATGAAAAATCAAGGAATGTATTTGTGGAAACAAATGTAATGTACTTGTGCAATCAAAAACACAAATATACTCCAAAAATAATCCAAATGATTTTTAATTTATATGAAAGTTAAAGATATATTGAACTATGTCATTTCACACAATTTGAACCATGTTTGGATATCATGTGACTAATTTGAAATTTTCATTTCAAAAAATGAGTTTTTTCTAGCAAAAATGTGATAAATGTGTGGTAAATTAAAAATTTGACAAATAATCACATTCCCATGGAAGATGACAAACATAGCTAGATGCGCCATTTTAAAATTTTCATTAAAATTGATTATTTTCATAACTAATGAAACCTAAAAATTAGTATAGTCAAAATGAAACAATGGCCTTATTATACCAATGTATATTATAAATATATTCATGGATCCTTCAATATAGATAATGAAATTTATTACTATTTTTAAAATAACACTTCATAACATTAATTTTGTAAAAATAATAATTATAGGGCCCAAAAATCAAAATTGATACCCAAAATAAATGTACCATATTTTTGGAACAATTATATTATATGTACTATAATACTAGACCCAAAAGTGCCCCAAAGGAGGTCATCATAATGTGTTTTCACCTTGCTTTAACTATGTATTTGCAAAATTTAGTTGGTATAGCCAAATTTTTAAAAAGAATTTAAACCTACAAACATTTTATTTTTTTGATGTGCATTTTGTTGTTTATCCAAGGCCCTTGGAATAATCAATGGTTGTTTGACAAGAAAACATTGTGAAATATGGAATATGGCTTATTGGATGAAAGGAGACAATATTACTTTTAGTTACACAACCATTTGCATGAATGTGTAGTTGCATGTAGGGTCCATTGTTTGACCATATTTTTTTTTGTGGGAAGATAATTATTTGGGATTATTTGTGTTTCAATTAGCTAGTAGGTATAACTAAGGTTTGCATTAGTGATGAAATGCCTAGTACAATGTAGGAACATTGAGGATTTCATATGAATAATTAAGTGCTAATAGTTGTGGTGAAGGATCTAATAGGAAAGGGCATTTGGATTGACCTCTAATCTTACGATGAGTTGCCCCAATGCAAAATAATTATGCAAAAGTGGTAAAAGAAAGCACTAAAACACTAAAGTTGGATCCAAACTATGTGAGTGTATTCATGAGATGTGCACATGCACAAGAAAAGTTTAAGAATTTTGAAGATGTCATCAAAGTTATGGTTCAATTCTTCAAGAATCCAACCTTGTGCAAAATAGTGGAATGAAATATGATGCACAAGTTCTTTTGATTTTCAACCATTGATTATTGATTAAAATTCAAGCATGAATCATGTGTAACTTTGATGCCCAAAACCCTTGTATTGATTGGTGATGGTGTAAGATATGTGTGTCATGCATATCATCTTTTACATTTCAAAATAACACTAAATATGCCAATGTTGGCTTTTGGTTGTTATTTGAATGCAAAAATACTCAATTTGTAAATGGGTTCAAATGGTTGGTAACATAGACGAGATGTATAAGTTTAGTTAAAAACTAAAAATATTTTGTTAGAATGTAAAGGTTTAGTTAAAAAATAAAAGATTTTGTTGGCATGTAAAGGTTTTGTGACCTTAAAAAAATGTCAAATGTTTTTCTGTGGTTGAAAGTAAAAAATCCTAATTCAGTTCTATGGTTGAATTATTGGAGGTGTGGAATTTCAGGGACGTCGAAAAATTTATTTTCTTGTTTTTATGTTTTTGGCTTGTTTTATTGTTTTGCAGGTTATTATGGAATGATCTTGGTGAGCTGGTTTTAGTGATGGAGCGCAATCTTGGTTGCTCAATGGATATGCTTTATGAACTGTATGAATCATGGTTATGGTGGAGGATTGGTGCGAAGCTTTCAAGGGAGCGAGGGGTTATGGAAAAGAGAAATATATATGAAGCAGGTTGAAGTGAAGTGAAGGAGACAAACTTTTGGTAAGGGGATGAAGCTAAGTTCCTAGTTTTTATGATAATTAGGAGGTGTGGAGTTGATTTTGGAATTGGATGGTAATTAGTTAAGGGCAGAAGTTGATCTGGACTTCTTCCTGTCATGAATTTTGACGTGTGATCTTTCGTTGTGCTAAGAGTGTCAAGAAGAGATTAGAAGGTCTAACATTTTCTTTTTATGACCAACACAAGGGAAATGATGAGTGTGTCAAGGATTTCAAGAGTGGGTCGTTGTGGCAGCATCATCTTTGACAGTTTGGGGTCTTAATGTGAGTGTGCAATGTATTCATTTTGAGAAGAGAGTAGTTGCTAGATAGTGGGAGCTTTGGGGATTTGGGGAACAAAGGGATACCATGAAGTGTATAAGATCACACTCATCTATTTTATTTTGAATCTCTGTCCAGTTTCTGAGAGGAACCATGTGATGATGTCGGGATTGTACTTGTGGGATTTCTGTTGTTAAAGTATGAGGTGCAACTCTCATTAAGCAATTAGTTGGCTCCTTGAAAGGAAATAAAAAAAGATCTGGTCCTTTGAGGTCCATAGAATTAAGATAATAAAGTTTGATGTTTGTAAGGATATGGATGTAGAAATAGTACTTGTAATTACCTTCTTTCTGTCTCAGGCATATTTCAGCAATTCCCATTGAGTCTGTATACCCAACATCAAAGATTTCCACACCAGAAATCATCTCCCCTTCTTTTTCGGTGACAATTTAGCCAAGAAACCATAGAAGGAAGTAAAACATGTTAAAACAAGTGTAGGTCAGAAGGTTAGTTATGTGGGAGGAAGTCATGATTGAGAAAAAACGTGCCAAAAAAAAGAGTGAAAGGTCAGCGGTTAAAAAAGGTTGACGGACTGCGGAACAATGTTGGTTAACGCGGAGTCGACAGCCGGATGAGAAAACGCAGCTCATCCTACGGACAGAACGGCCAACTGGTGCACTGGTGGGTGCTGGTTCACTCTGGCCCCTTGGTTTTGTTTTGGAGCCAAGTGGAAAAAAATTCGCCTCAAAAGAAAATCCTGACAATAGCCCCGAACGTCAACCTGCATTCATTCCTGATACGAGTGTGGGGACTAGTTGCACCTAATCCCCTTGTGTCAGGAGTCAGGACTCAGCCCCATTTGGACAGTCTGCCACTCGCTACTTAATTCACTTACTGGAGATCTCTATTATCCAATAAGTTCAAACTATAAACCTTGTTTATTAGTCTTTTTGAGGTGCCTTCACACCAAGACTCTATTGTCTAGACCCCTAACACCAAGCTTGTCACCGAGGACCTAAATCTCTCACCGTGTAAATTTTATGTCAAGCTAGCATTCACTTAACATTAAGCTATCAAGCCCATTTGACATTCAGTGCCACCTAGGATGCCACCTAGATTTTCACTTAACACTGAGTTAACATCATGTGTGAATACATCGTTAAATCTCTTACCGTGAAAATTTTATGTCAAGCTAGCATTCACTTAAGATCAAGCTATCATGCCCATTTGACATTTAGTGCCACCTAGGATGCCACCTAGATTTTCACTTAACACTGACTTAACATCATGTGTGAATACATCGTTAAATCTCT
>Ga0116231_10001669_pt1 | contig 45936 bp, 44 predicted proteins | sample S1TSphgellanicum_2_FD_89695 | JGI IMG/M metagenome (GOLD analysis project Ga0116231, IMG submission 89695) | Host-associated microbial communities from peat moss isolated from Minnesota, USA - S1T2_Fd - Sphagnum magellanicum MG | ecosystem: Host-associated > Plants > Peat moss > Unclassified... | reverse complement strand
TATGATGGGGTGGGTGGGGGGGGTGGGAGGAATTAGTTTTGATGTGGGAGGGGGGGGGGGGGGGGTGGGGGTGTTGCTAGAGAACACAACTAGGTATTAAATATTTTTTCTCAAAGAAATATTAAATCAACTAGGTATGGGTGGGTATTTCCAAACTTAATAGTAGACGGGTATGATCTGTGACCATGTATATAAATTTTGATACCCGACACATCCATTTTCAATACCTTGCCTCCAACCCATCCAGTTAGTTACCTAGGTCAATTTTCAATCTCTAGCCAACATTTTTAACTGCCTACTTAGTCTTGTGACCCACAAAATAATTATTTTTGCCTTGGGAGTGTGAAAAGATAACATATATATAATTACTATATAATTATATATATAATATTATATATGCATAAATTAATTTAATTGTAAATTCCAAAAAAAAAGAAAATGAAAAAAAAGTCTGAATTTCTTACAATTAGCTCAAAGCCTAAAAAAATTCTTTAGTATCTCATGTTCAATGTTATTTTTCATGGCAAATTTTCACTATTTTGTGACAAAGAAATTGGGAAATTTTTGGAAATTTTTGCTTTTCAAGCACAAATTTGATTAATTTTTCTAATTTTTCATTCAATTTTGCCAAAATTTTGATAAGAAAAATTCTTATAAATATATTTTAAAATTCTATTATTAAAAAAAAAAACTGCTCACATTGCACCACACTTTTCACTGTTGTTATATTATATTTTTCAACTCTATAATGACACTCACGAGTCACAACAAAACAAATGTGTTTTTCAATTTGGATTTCATGTGAGGTGGAAAATTTTGTAAAGGGTTAAACAAAACATAAGGATGGTGGGAAATGGGAACTTCTCTACTAAGGAAACTTCAAAGATTTTTCAAGTGCGTGAAATTGATTTGATCCCAACGAAGGTCAAATGATGCATACGAGAGTATATTGGAAATGGTTTGTTAGTTCAAATGTTTTAAAATTGAAGCTTGAAACCAATCCAACCCCCAAGCTATAAGTTGTATGAACAAGCTCACCAAAGCACAAAGCACAAAGCACAATATTGGAAAGTGGAAGGAGGGTCAAAGACTTGCCATCAATTAGTTAAAAACTGAAGTTATCTAATTCAAAATGAACCACAACATTTCAAAGGAAGGGCCAAGTTTGGTAGAATGAAAACATGTATCAATTGATGCATTCGACTAAAAATGAAAACATTTGTTGGAGGTATTTCAAACTATATAATTTAGTATCATCAATGTTCAAAGCATTATTGAAGGATGTGCCTTTCTCTACACCTAGTTTAGTGGTGGCAATTTTGTCATATAAAATTTGATGAATGTGGAAGAAGTGGTCTCACCTTTCAACCTATTGAATGAAATATAAAAAACCCAATTGTGAAATGATGGATATATCCAAAACACACAAAATACTCCATGTACTAGATGAACTTGATATATGCTTGGATATATTCATTATTCATTATTCACCACAAGCATAAATCATTATTTGTAATGTTAAAGCATTTGGTTCCAATCAACAAACAATGCAATCACTTGTCTCCCTTCCTCAAAAAAAAAAAAAAAAAAACATGTTGTTGCAAGTGCTTTCTTGTACTACAAGCATTGAATAAGTGTAATGAGGTGAGGTGATCAACAAGGTAAAAAAATGTGCTTAATTTTATAATAAACTCCTTTGATTATGTTTTAAATTAGGTTTTTAAGTGAAGGTCACATCATGTACCAGTGTAATTGACCCTTCAAATGGAAGGATTTAAGGTTCAAATTTGATTGCCACAACTTTGCAACTTAATCTTTTTCCCTAATAGTCTACTTTCTCAAATGCCAATTCCTTTAAAATGTTTTGGATCTTTTTAGAAAGTTCAACTATGGATGAAAAAGGAATCAATTGGGATAGTTGAAAACCTTTGGACAATGGATGGAGTGGAGAGAGTTGGGGCTCCATTGTTTTTGACTATTTTCATTTTCATCCATTGTAAAAATTTCCTAAATGCAACATCTTTGAGTTCATCCATTGTCACATTTTGGGTTCACGCCAATGTTGGGAGAGCAAGTTTAAATACACTTTTTTTTTAAAAAAAACTTTGGGAATGCTTTCTTCATTGGTACCCATATTGACATTTTTTGCATGAATTGTCCATTTTCAAAAAAAAGGACACAATCTTACATTAAATTACACGATGGGTAAGTGTAAATAATTTACACTTATATAATTTTACAAACCTTAAAATGGGTTACATGGATTTACACTTACACATATGGAGATGAGAGGTTTACATTTACATGAAGTGTATATAGGTTTCAAATATTCATTTATGTTTACATGGAGGGTTGTCTAATACCATATAGACACCCAAAAGTGGTTCAAACATTGTTTTGCTTCCCTGGGTTCATTCATTGTCCAACTTCCTCCCAGGATTTGGGCCAACTTCATTTTGCTTTGGGTTCCACCAATTGTCCCACTTCCCTAGGTTCAAGTATTGTCCAACTTTATGCCAACTTCAATCCTCCTTGGGTTGATCCATTGTCCTATTTCTCAAATTTCACCATTGCCCAACTTCCCTTGGGTCATCCACCGTCCAATTTCCTCCAAGGAATTGGGCCAATTTCAATCTTCCCCTAAGTTCATCTCTTGTTTCATTTTCTTATGTGCATTGGTGTTCATGGGTGTTCACCTTCTTTGAATAGTTCATGCATTGTCCAACTTCCTTGGGGGAATGGGGTTGCTAGATTCATCTATCACCCAACTTCTTCAAGAGAATTGGACCAAGTCTAAGCTTCTTCTCTTCACCCATTGTGTAATTTCCCTAAGAAGTTGAGGCAACTCCCATTCTCTTAGGTACACTTGTTGTCCCCATTTTTTCCTAGCTCAAATATCATCCAACCTCCTCGAAAGAAATCAGGTCAACTTCAATGTTATCTTTATTCATCCATTGTCCAATTTCTTGAATTCATCCCTTATTTCATAACTTACAATCATCCTCCAACGTTTTTTTACATTGGACACTGAGGTGCGTTTAACATTACCAGATGCTTTTTATGGAGTTGAGGAGGAAACTCTTTTCATTCATCAAGATGCGTCTAAAACCACCAGGAGGTTTAGGGTTTAGGGTCCCAGCTTTGGTTTTTTTTGGGTCAGCTCCTGGTCCCCAGCTCCACAAACTCTTCTTATTCACCTTTTACACCCCTATTGTTGTTGATGAATCTGTGATGACAGTGTAACTAGTGCCTCTGGAATGAAGAAAGTTTGGTATAGGAGAAGGGCCTGACGTTATTTGAGATCTGTGCCCGAGGGAACAGGTCGAAAATCACGAAAGGGCATGTACTCAGGTCCTATTCCTACAGAAAGCAGAGGTGGGACTATTTCACTTTTTAGAAATATTGACAGTCTTCTGGCTGGTACCTTCCGCTGGTCAGAAGATTCCAGTTGAGCCTGGCTGGTACCTTCCACCGCAGAAGGCCCCACTTGCTGAAAACAGGTTTCTTCATGGAGGCAATTGAGCTGAAAATACAAAGGAAAAATCGGGGCAGTGCTTTACTTACTACAAGAGGCGCTTTACTTACTGCAAGAGGCCAGGTTATGATTTTTCTCCAAAGACAAACTTGGGACAATAAAATAAAGACTCCTCAAAAGATTGGCATCTCTGTCTCAATCTAGCCTAAATCTGTCCTTTTGTAGGCACAAAAATATTCATTCATGGTTGAATCACGACAACAGGAAACCAACCTTGAAGAGGGCAAAAAGCTCATGAGAAATTATAGCCTCCCCCCAAACCCCAAGGATCAGAGAGCCTAGGTACACAAACAACAACAGCACCAGCTTTCACAAAGCTTTTGGCTTTGCCAGAGATTCCCTTTTGGCTCTTTTTCAGGTTGATAAGACAAGATGTTAGCATCCATGCCAACAAACATACATAGAATGCTTTTTTTCTTTTTTGCTAAGAATTTGTGGGGCAGTATATTGCCATGTTTGGAGGAGCCATCTAGAATGACAAATTCCAAGGGGACAGCTTACTCAGTTAAGAGCATGGCAGCAATATAATGTTATGTACCCAATACTCCGGACTTGTAAATTTCGTCTTTAAATAGTGTCAAACCAAGTTTGGATTTTGAACTTGTAGTAAATATGTACATGACCTCCCAAAACAAAAAGTGAAAAATGAAAATGATTGCTCTTGATTGGCAGAGTATAATGATCAACCCATGTGGTAGTATTTAAATAAGGTAGTCTCTCAAGGAGAGAGAGTGTGCACTCTCTGGAGTGAAATCTAGGAGCATGCCCAACACAGCAGCCCTCTATCAGTATATATCACATCCAATGTGTACTGTTTAGTTTCTCCCCCATCCCCAGCCATCGTGAACCCGAAAAGATGGACTTTTACAAAGAGAGAGACGACTTAACTCTCGCCACTTGATGAATCATTGTAGATGGCCAATGAGAAACAATCATATCTTGTTGAGAAAGAGTCATTTCCTGCTTGCTGCTGGAGCTTTAGGATGGTTCTGGTAACATGTGCACTTTTTACAGGCCCCAAGCAGTTTCCAAGTGTTTTTTTTAGTGCAAATCTCCATCCAAAAAAGTATTGTACAGGGCGTATTTTAGTGCTGCCATTGGGCATGCTCTAAGGAGTCTGACATGGATAGCTAAGTAAGAGCATCTCCAGCGGTGCTCAGTATGTAACCCTGCAAAATTATTTTTCACATCCAAGTTTAGTTATATACTTTTTTGCAACCCCATCCATAAAATTGAAACTGGGACAGCAAATAGGTGGGGGATTACTACTAGTAGCAAACCACCTGGACCAATCATTATGATGGGCCAATCAGAAACACTGAGCAGCAGTTAGATCATATTTATATTACACTCTTTTCCACAGGTGCAGAGTGCTGCTGCACCATTCACCACCCACGGCAATGTGCACAATTGTGCGAAGCCAAAACCAATTTCCTGAGCTAAACCGGCATAGGTTGGATTTCTTGATCCTATTTTACTGTGCAGGATCACATACCGAGCACTGTTGGAGATGCTCTAAGCAGGCCAAGAGCTTGACTAGACCCATAAGCTATTTATGGATGGAAAAGAATCCCTGGGATCAAAGGCATCAACAGAACATCAAATATAGACTCTAGAGGACAGCTTGAGCCAGAATTTGTTGTTAGTTCTATAGGGTACCACTTGGGAAATGGCAGCAGAAATGGGGTTTGGGTGTCACCCAAGGGGCTACAGCTTGCCTTGTGTGACCCAGCACCTACCAGTTCACCATCCAATGGACGCCTGGTATGACTCAGTTGTCAGTTGTGGAGGAAACCACAACTAATTTAAGCAAGGTGGAACACTTTGGTGAACCTTCCTATTTCCCATGTCCCCTACCTAGGTAAACTAACTACCTATGTAGTTGGGTAATGTTGCAATCACACATGGTGGCAAGTCGGTGGTAACTCAATGGTGGTTACCACTCACAAGTCTATTCTTGAATTCATATATGAAATGTTAGTTAGCACTCAAACTCATGTGGCACCCTAGGTGATAGGCAATGTTAGCCCAATGTTAAAGTGAATTTAAATAAACACTCAATCTTCCAAAAATGAAGATATTGCATTAAAAATCCAATGTAGCAGTTCCTTTTGGGGGCTTTAACTCAATGCTACAAATGTTATCTAGTCTCTCAAGGGCAAGCTTCTTCCCCTTTTTGTTCCCTTCATATTCTTGTCCACTCTAACAGCCCTACCCCTTTTCTTGCCTTTTCTTTCCGCTTGTCCTCTCTTGATCTGCTGAAAACCTTTGTTATGTTCAAGTGTGAAAGGGTTTATTTAATTCTCCTTCAAAGTTTTTGTCCTTCATCTTGTGTGTAATAGTGTGACACTAATCTTCCATGAATATTTTGAAACCAAGCTTTCACAAAATTTTGCCCCAACAAGCGCATCGTGGTGCGCAATTCTTTGGTTATGATACTTCCTATAAAACACACTTCAAACAAGAATTCATATGAAGACATTTCCTAAAATGTTATTTTTTTTAATGGTTATGTGTAGTTTTAGAATAACATTCACTATGTGCTCACCCTTCAAATCGCACATGTAACTGAGTATCCCCCACAATTGAATATTACAATGTGTGGCGTGGAAGTTCATTTCCATCCTTTGTAACAAAATAATCTCATGAATTCCTGAAAACTATTTAGTTCTTATGCAACAACAATCAACAAGGACTAAAGCTCAAATTCATCACACAAAACAACATCAACAATCAAGCCGACTTTCAACTCCAAAACATTTTCTACATCTCTTGCATGAAGGAAAGCCTTTCACCTTCATTCTTTCATTCCTCAAGTTTTGTTTGTTGTACAATGTTAACTTCAACTGAGGGATGAAAAACACCATGGGAAATGAAACAATGAAATCATATGTGGTCATACCAAATGATGCAAAATATATAGTTTAGATTTGAAAAGAAAACACAATGAAAACAAAAGAGCTTGAAACATGTATTACTTAGAATTAGGACCTTGAAGCTTGAAAACCTTTGAAACTTGGAAAGATGAACTAGAAAACAAAAAACGTAGAAGCATAAAACATAAAACAAACCAACATTAAAAAATAGAAGAAACAAAGAAAATAATCAAAAAAAAAAACAACAACAAAGCAAATGACAAAAGAAAACAATAAAAATGAATTGCTTGCAAGAGGTGGAATCATAGGAGATAGAGGGTGTTTGTAGGAGGTGGAATCAAATGAAGTAGCACAATAGAGTTTCAACATAAATGAGAATGCAAGAGAGGAACATGTTATTCACCCCAAGTAATACACCTTTTGTGACCAATTTTGCCAACCACATGGCCACCAAGGCCCATCATGAATTCTAAATGGTGAAGTGATGAGATCACTTATGTGTTTTGTGTTGCATCCCCATAAAAGCTAAACCTCATGTGCACATGAAATGGAATAGGACATTTAAAACCATATTATGAACTTTGCAAGTGTCAATGCTACAACTTATGTGGCATGTACATAATTCTACAACAAGGTTTAACTAATGTCAACGCAAAATCTAGGGAAAATAAATTTGGACACTATTGTTTATAAGCAAATGAAAACATAATACTACTAGTAACCTTGCCCTTCTCCTAAGAAGTTGCAAGTTCAAAGCCAACAAGGATTGGTAATACATACCTTGCAAAAAACAATTGTAAAAAGTGGCAATCCATGTAACACACACAAAAAATAAAAAAATAAAAAAATAGGGTAGTGCAAGTGTTGATCATGGAATCTATAAATTGAGTTGTGCACAAAATTGTGCACTCATACCTAGAAAGTCCAAAGGGCGATGTTACGTATCTTTTAAATGGATATACAACATTGTTTTCCATTAGGTTTGACCAATCTTTTTTTTCAAGTAACATATATATGGGGGAAAAAAATTAGCATTGTAAAATTTCAAATATTTCCAACCAAATTTCAAAAAAACCACAAAGTAACAAAAATTCTCCACACAAATAATCATTAAGGTCCACCAAAAAAAATTAAATAATTTTTTGGGTGCAAAAGTGAAATTTATTTTTGTAAAGTAAAACCCTAAAATAAATGCATTTCCAAAGTAAAGATGAAATGATAGTCAAGTCTAGCTCATAATTTTGGAATGTCCTCACTTGTGGGATTTATCCATTATAAAGCATGACACAAATGTTAGATCATGGACTTCAACATATGTAAATCATGACATCTAGGAAAGGGAGGGTTTTCAAATCTATACTTTGAAAATGGGAAGGATCTTACACCTATAAGTAGGTATAATTTCCCTTCAACTCATTAGGAGTAAAATAAGATCTTTTTTTCCTTTTAAGATATTCATGATATAAGGTGACCTTCAACTACAACATGGAATTTCTTGAAGTTATTTATGTTGAAAGAACATATTTTACATTAAATGAACATTTCTTTTCCAAAAAACTCTTTGAAAATATCAAAATAGTGAAAATATACCACACACAAAATCACTTGGGGTCCAACAATATTTGTAATAATTTCTTTGCCAAAAAAATGAATGTTTGCCAAAAAGACACATTTTATATTGAAAAACATGATTTTCCAAGTTTTTTTTCAAAAAATAAAAACAACAAAATAATGAAAATGTGCTTGTCCCAATAAATAAAAAAACACAAGTAATGTGATAAAACCTTGTCTATTAATATGAGAACACAAATCATAAAATCAAGAATGATGTGTAAAAATTTCAAATTCTTGTTAAAAGTTTTTTGCAATTTACACGTGTTATTTAATTTCTATTAATTCACTCAAATATTGTTTAGGTTGACCTTCTTTGTCTTCATATGGTGGTTTTGGAAAGCATGTTGTTTTTGAGGTTCACAAATGAGTTACACCCTACAACAAACACACAAAATTACACTTGTTACATTAATGATGAATACATTCCTTTGCAGAAAATGTTAGGAAATGCTTTCACTTATCATAATGTAATACATGAAAAAAACATGCACAATGTGAGCATACCAAACACAATTTGAAAAAAAAAGTTAGGTTTAAATAGTATACAATGACGTTCATTAATAGTAATGTAGTATTCATCATCCTAATATCCCCATTGATTTCATGAACTCCTCCTAGCAATTAACCTTTTTTGTTGTGAAATTTCACACAAATGAAAAAATTGAAAATGAAAAGGTTACACTTTGAACTTGTTTTTGCCACATTTCTACTTGGGTTTTAAAGGGAACGGCATTTTGTACCAATTTTTCAACTTTTTGGACAAGCTATAAAAATTTATTATCATTTAATGTTAAAATTCTTCTTTGGGTGCTTTCATATGACACAATGTTAGAAATTTGGAAAACAAAAACACTATTAGTTCAATAGGTGGATACCAATGTCATACATTAACTTGCCAAAAAATGGTGAAATGATACATATTTTACAATAAAAAAATATTTTTGTAAATTTTGTCCTTCACTTGTTTTTTTGGTTCAATTTTTTATATATTACCAATTTGGAAAAAAAGTTGAGGTTTAACACAAAGCATGTACATTTATTTGTAGTTATTTTTCTGCCCCCAAATGTTTTCTTCCATAAAAATGCCCTAAAGGGTGGTTTACAAATGTCTTTATTAAAAACTTTTACATAAAGAATTCCTTATGATTAGTCAATCTAAATACTTGTTGCAATTGGAACATTTTTTAATTGTTTATATGCAAGATTCATTAAGGAATTGAACAATTTACCAATTATCAAGATGAAAATGCAAGGTTTGTGTTTTTTCTCATTATGGTTCAATTTGTCATGTTTTGGACATTTGAATTTTATATTATCAAATGTGAGATTATTTCCAACATAAATGATATTTTCTATTAATCTTCCAACCTAAGTTGTAAGAATCTTTATAATGAAATCTTATTATTTTTTATTATTTTGGAAAATTGATAATATCCATAACAATCATTATCAAATTAATGAGAGCATATAAACTTAAAACACCCATAGAAAAATGTATAACATCATTGCGAGATTCAATTTTGATAAAGTTTCCATTAGTTAAAAAAATTCACCTATTTTTTCAATATATTCCCTATTAAAATTTTCACCACATAGAAAATTGTGAATGAACATGTTCCACATCTAAACTAGTGTTGGGCGAATACTAAAAAGATATTCAAAACTAGGCTAAGGTATTACAACCCAATTCTTTCAAAAAGAATTGATCAGCATTAATCCAAATGATACATGAATTGGTACTCTACCCATTAAATATCCATTTGTAAAGAATTGGTTCACAAAGTATTAAGTTATACTGAAATCTTTCAAAATATGAACCCAAACATAAGTTATATTGATCACCTTAGGTCCAATTTTTAATTAGGTTCTAGGCTTTTGGATGGAGTCTAGGTTATAAGCTACCTAGGTTTAAGGTTTAAGCTAGGTAGGGGTATTGTTTTGTGTTTAACCTTAGTGTTTAAGGTGGTTAAAATATGGAAGTGCAACAACTATTTTGGGGGGAGTCAAACTAATGATTTCCATTTTGACCCATAGTGTTGTTCTTTTTATTTTTGTGTTTGTTGTTTGTCTCTTGCATTTTTTATACTTGTGTTGTTCATTGTTTTATAGTAGCTAGTGTTTCTTATGGCATTAGTGTTTTCAATGGTGCTTCCTATGTTACTTTTTGTGATGTTTCTCATGGTTTTTCTTGTGGTGCTTCTTGTTTGCTACTCAATTGTTGTTGAGGTGGTACCGTTGCACTAGTCATGGTGTTGCTTAAGTTTTGTTCATGGTGTTGCACACTTGTGATGTTATTTGGGTGTTGTTTGAAGTGTTGCTCAACATTATTTGGCATTACTAAATGCTACTTGTGGTTGCTTAAATGTTATTCATGATTTAAATGCTACTTGTGGTTGCTTGGGTGTTGATAATCATAACATTGTTATTGTTTTTGCTTTTACTTTTGGTGATGTGCAATGATGTTTGTGGGGTGCCACTAATGCTCATGTTGCAGCTTGTGGTGGTGCTTGTGACATTGTTCATACCATATACTATCTTGTTCAATGTTTTTGCTCATGGTGTCCTTCCCGCCCTTTGTGGTATTGGTCTTTCACTTTTGCCTTTGTGTAGGTTGTGAATGTGGTTGGTGCAACAATGTTTGTTGCATGGTTTGTAAATTGATAACCTTGTAATTTAGAAAGGTATGTTTTTCAACATTTATTTATTTATTTATAATGTTTATTTTATGTTTTCTTTTTATGTTTAATTTTGCATGCATATTTTGTTGTTTTGTTTATATTATGTTTTTATATGCCTTTTTATTTTTTGTTCTCTTTTGCATGCATGTTTTTGTTGTTTTGTTTATGTGTTATTATTTGTTTGTTTATTTATAAATTTTATTTAGGTGGTCAATGTTAGTGTTTTGTTTGTTTGTTTGTTGGTTTCATTTGTGCAAGACCAACTAAATTGCAAATTACAAGTTTATGTAAGTTAAGTGCATGAAGCAAAAAAATTTTAAGTTAAAAGTAACTTGGTAAAAGTAACTTGATAAGATCTTGATATCCAATACCCCTACTCAATGAACTATCAAGTTACACACTTGATCATGCCCATCAAACATTGAAAATGTTCATGTTTGTTTAACATAAAATGATTTTGTTAATATATTTGTAACCATATTTTATCAATATATTAGAACTTGATGAAAGGTCCATTTTTAGTTTTTTTTTTACACCAAATGATGATGAATCTTGATATGTTTCATGTGAGCATGAAAGTTTTTTTTAATTTATAAAAGTATACAACCTTTATTATCATCATATATAACAATGGGTTTCATTTACAATTTCCCAATAGTCCCAAATAATCATCAAAGCCACATTACTTGCCTTATTATTTAAAAAATTGTCATATGGTTTAGTTTATATTAATGACGCAATAATATAAGGCTTTTTGTTCCTACTCCAACTAATAATTCCATTGCCAATAAAATAAAAAAAACTTGATGTGGATAAATAGTCATCAATATTGTCAATCCAATTTGCATCACAATACACATACATTTGTGTGCTTTCATAAATAAAATCCTAGCTCCCAATATTGGGATGATGCATTTGGTAACATTCCTTTCAAAATGCACCTAAGCTCAAAGATGGTTTATGCCCCTTCTAGAACATATTTGGCCTTGGTTTGAATTTATGTATTCCTTATAATGTGCCTAATTAATTATGGTTGACACTATTTTCAAAAAACACATGGTCCAAGTTTTAACTTATGTCCCCATTAGAATGTATTTGGCTCAACTATGTTTTACACCCCTTTTAGAACACATTTAGCCTTGGTTATGACTTTACATTCCCATTAAAATGTGTTTAATCCTAGTTGTGGTTTACACATCTTTCGGAACACATCTGACCTTTGTTATGGCTTACATTCCAATTGGAACACATTTGCCCTCAACTATGGTTTATGCCCTTTTCAAAACACACATCACCTTAGCCATATGGTTTATGTTATTGTCAAAATGCATTAGCCTAGCCCTTCATGTTCTTATTGGAACCTTAGCTCTCAAGGAGGTCATTTTGGTTTTATTCCAAATGGTGTGCAAAACAATATTTGATGTAAATAAAAATTTCAATTTATTTAAAGGTAAATAGGGTGCTTATAATTCATTATGAAAATATACTTTAAATACATCTAGTATATTTTAGGATATACCTAGAATATATTAAAAATATGCCATTATTTCATAGCAAATTGAAAAATACATTTTTACCTTAGGTGCTTCTTAAAATATACAAGCAATGATTTCCTTAGGCCTTAGCCTATGGCTTATGTTCATATTGAAATGTGTTTAGTTCCTCATGTTATTGTTGAAATCTTGGATATGGCTTACATTCCCATCAAAACATGTTTGACCCATAACATCTTAATGTTTATTTTGAAACATACGTTAATTTCCATTGTGCCTTTCATATAATGGAAAATTTATTTCATTATAATCCAATGAGATTGCTCATGAATAACCACAAATTGGTTCACAACCCCCACTACCTTAGCAATATTAAGTTTTTCACATACCTTTGCATACATCAATTTTCAACATAATTTTGAAATGGGATAACCCACATGCATTGTTTCCAAGTCTATATTAGTTTGAAGATTCATATCTATTAAAAGTTTGCAATTAGTAATTATAAAAGGGGTAAACATTGGTTTTTATTGGTTAGACCAAAACACCTTAATATATTTTTAATGTATTTATATTGTTAAAAGTAAAATTTTCAATAAATTCGTTGAATGTGATTCATTTATATCCCCCAAAAAATTAGATGTCATTTAAATCCACCATCTTGAATTTCTTCAAAATATTTCCTTTTGTCTCTATCAATAAAATCAAATTATTAAAGACCAAAATGAAATTAATAACACCAAAAGTTATGAATGCAATATAATTTCCATGAGCTCTTTTGAAATACATGTTATGATTAACATAATTGCTTTCAAACCTCTTAAACGAGAAATATGCATCAATTTTTTGGTTTTATGCATGCATTGGAAATTGTTTCATACCATATAAAGATTTCAAAATGACAAAAACATAACAAACTCCATTAAACAAAGCACCTAATGAAAGGGGAAAAGAAAGGAAAGAAAGGAAAGACTTGAGTTTGAACCAAAAGAGTGAATCCCACATATGAACAAAAAGGGGCAAAGGAATAAATCATGTTCTAGAACCCCTACCAATGGCAAGAAGCAAATTATAAAAAGAAAAGGATGGCAATTTTGAAATCTTGGGTAGTAGCCTAGAAGAACCCTCACTTGCAACAATATCGTGTTTCAAAATAGACGCACCTTACATTTTTTATAAAACTATTGACACCTTCTACCTATAAAAAATGTGCAAAATAACCAAAGAAAAGTTGCCAAATCCCTTTGCTAACCACACCATGTTAACACATCAATGAAGAAAATCATCCACTTGTTGATGTAAAAAATTAAAAACTTTTACGATAAGGGGAGTAAATACATTCATCAAATGTTAATCGTGGTAATGTCCTTCCTTGTCTAAGTTGCCATTGTTGCAACAACCTTACAAGATAAAGCAACAGATGAAACCAAATTGATTCGAGTGGGATTGACAATGACAACATCATCCAAGGTGTGGGGGCCATTAGTAGATAACATGACGTCAACTTGTCAACAAAAAGTTTGAAAGGAAAACAATGGAAGGACATGAGTTTACTCATGTTAAACACGAAACCCCGTGTTTCTCATAATGAACACAAATGCATCTTGAATGGCATCGTGAGAAATAATCCATTCCCCACCATGGGTGCGATGGAGAAGGTGGGTTTTCAAGGCCTCCATATAATAATGAGGTTCATTAATGTCAATGACAAAACACATCAAAGATTTTGATTTTCCCCATCCAACATTGAATTCTTTTCCATATATCGAAAAACTCTTTCATCCTCGATCTTTAGCTATCAATTTAAAACCATTTATTCTAATTTAGAATCCAAATTTGAAACAATTGTTTCCCCATGAAAATTTATGGATTCATCAAAGATGCCATCACAATAAATGATGACACATTGATTTATAGGGTTGTACAATTTATAACCTTAACTTTTTATACTATAAGCAATGAATATGCATTTGACACCTTCGGAATCCAATTGTGTCCTTGTTTCTTCCAACACATGAACAAATGCAACACAATTAAAGACACACAAATCACTTATGGACGGTTTACTATAATTAGGGTGCAAATGCAATAAAATGATTCATTGCCAATCTTTTTGTCATGTGTTTAAAACCAAAACATTTGGTAGATTCTTGAAATATTTAAAATATATTCTTAAAATAATGATTTACAAATCAACATATAATTTGTATGCCCAATTATGCAAAATAAATTGTTACACTATACTATTTTGCAAATTGTGAATGATGATTATTCATGATCATATCATTTTCAAAAGATTTCAAGTCATTAAAAAAAATGAACAAAATAGTGAAAGCACTATTCATAATTTTTTTGGAAGTGCTTTTTGATATAGAATTCATGAAATTCTTTTCAACTTATTTAAATGTTCCCATCATATATATCAAAACCATTGTTATATTAGTACATCAAACAACTTCAACATTAGTTTGACTTATTGTTATTTTCAAACATGCAAAATTAAGCATTAGTTATTCCTCAAATGGTTTTTTTCATTGAACCCACATTCATTGTACCAAACCTCTTTTGGTATCATGCTCTACTTTGGACCTTGGTAGGAATTTGATTTTGAACATATGTTGTATTTGACTTTATTTTTGCTTAGAAACTATGGTCCAACTTCATATTGTAACATGCATCACACAACACATTAACACCACAAACATGTTTTTAACGAGTGTTTGATTTTTCCTCTTATTTTCATTTTGTTTTGGTGTCTATGAAATGATTATTTGTTTTATGATGTCATTATCCTTGTAAAACACATTGGAGTTTTTGAAGTTATATTTTCAACCTCCATCACACTTGATTTTTTTAATATTTTTTTGGATGTAACTTTCCACTAAAGATTTGATTTAACCTTGAACTTATGAAGCACACCAAACTTAATCTTCATGGTGTAAAACATTGCATTCCTTGAAAAATTAATAATGAAGGTCAAAAAATTATTTGCCCTTCCATGAGATGTTGCCATAGGACCACACATGCAAAAATTCAACTATTGCATAGAAGCCCCCATTGAAAGCAATTGGGGTATGATAGTGATACCATACACACATCCATCACATGAACTCATGTTTTGATCTCCATTGATATCCTATGTTCAACAAGGTTATTTTTAGCCATGGTTGTTAAACCTTGCATAGAAACATGATCATTATTATAGATATGTATTTTCACATTAGTTTTAATGATTGAAATTTTAGTGAAAACAAACAAGGGAAAAAATTGTCCTTAATTAGATCAAACCAGTCATTCATGCCAAAAACTTAATTATTTTTTTATTGAAATGATTGTTCAAAATGACTAAGATGACCAAAAGTATTAGTTGACATCATTATCTGAAATGACCAAGATGATTGAAACTATTAATTAACATGGAAATATTAATTTAATTAAAAAAATTAATAAATATATTTTGAAATTATTGATAAACAAATCCAAATTGAACTATGTTTGAATTTAAAGGCACATTTCATTTGTGATTATATTGTTGAAATTTATTATTATTATTGTTATTATTATTATCATATCATTTTTTTGGGTTTAGCAAGTGGGGTTCTTCATGGTGATGTCATGGACACAACATGTCCAAAATGGGGTCTGAACCTTCACCTCTTTAGTGACATCCTTTACCATTTAACCACCACATCACATTGTGATATAATTGATTATTACGAAATATATAAACACATAGTTTTTTAATATCATGCATTATAATTTTATTATATATAATTAAATAGTTTCACAATGGAATTGTTTATACGTTTACATATTTAATATCATAATTCAATTTAATTCATTTCTTATTTGATAATTCCATTGACATTTATATTTTTTTAAATTTCAAAAAAATATTGATTTAAATTATCAATTAATTGAATTTAATAAATAATAAATAAAAAATGGTAAAATTAATTTTTATATTTCCATATGGGGAAAAACCTCAAGTATTGATTGTATTAGTTTAATTTTAAAAATCTCGCAATGAAATTGATTTCATTTCTGAATTTGCACAATTGAAATTCACATGTCTTTGGTTTTGAGAAATAAATTTATAACATATTTTTACTGATTTACATTTCAAATTTGAAAAAAAAACTATTAGTTCACATACACATTAATTATTATTTAAAAAAATAAATTAAAAAAATCATTTTGATTTTCCATTTTTTCACAAGTCATTTTGTTATATTTCAAATGTTGTTCCCTATTCTTTATAAGAATAATTAAAAACCAGAAATGAAAACATGAAATTCATCATTTACTTTCATTTTAGAAATTGAATGGAAAATATAATAAAATAATATTAAAAAATTGAATTCAAAATATAATAAAATAATATTTTTCAAATTATTTTAATAAATTGCAACTAATTTTAGTCACATTAGTCTAGTTGGATAGTTCCACATGATTGCCACATATGACACATGTCCAACACATTGTCCTTTTTGAGTAAATAGGTTTAAAAAAAATTTGAAACATACATGTACCTAGTTTTGATTTTAGTCAAATTGAACATTGTCAATCATTTTAGACAAATATATTTGACTCTACAATCATTCTAATTGCAATGTTACTGGCAAAAAACCATGCTTTTGTAATAGTGGATGTTTAAATCTTTAGTGCCATAGATTGTTCTTTCTCAATTAGGTGCTACAATTTGCAACCAAGGATTGAACAATTCCAACTAACTTGTATAACCTCCTTTCTTGGACAACTTTAGTAATCATTGTGTTTAAGTCACATGACTTCAACCGACATAAAATGGTCTCATATTCCACTTAAAAATTTTGTTCTCTTAACCAACTATTCAATAATAAATTCTTTACCAACTTTGCATTGGGACATAAAATACATTTCTAATTATCTTGGAAATCCCGTTTGGTAGTTTGAAGATAATAGTATTTTCCCCCACACCTCAATGGTATTGTTGTTTCCAAAATATATTTTGTGAATCAAAATAAATTCTTCAAAGGTTGAAAATATTTCCTTTTGAAAGTTTAAATGTTGTGAAACTCAAAAATCAATGAAGTAAATATTTTTGTAAATTGTTAAAATAGACAAAATAATCATAAGAAGTTTAATAGTCTTGCCTTAGATGCATGTGAAAAACCATTGAATTTTTTTTCTCAAATCTTGTTTATTTTTGTGGCATTTTTTTCACAAAATGACCTTTAATGCCACAATTATAATAAGTTCCTTTCTTCAGTTCTTCATTTTTGAAATTCTTCCAATTTAAACCTTTTTGAATGTCCCAAAAACACATTTGATAGTTAATGCTTCTTGTTATGTACCATGCATTGAGTACTTCCCATTTAAACCACAATTTTTCTTAGAACAAGTGTCCACATAGTAACTCCAAAAACAATTATTTAGTATGGGTATTAAACAAAACCTCTAAGTATGGAAAGGTGGTGTTAAGGGTGAAAGCACACTATGGTGAACACAAAATGTTGTCACAAATACTATTTTTCAAAATTGTGTGTTTGAACTTCCACCAAATTAATATTAAAAGGGGTTTTCATAAATTGTATTCATAATAAGGTATTACAAAACCCAAAGAATTAAATTGTTAAAAGAAATTACAATTGTGATTGATATTATGTGATTAAAGAGTATATTTGTGAAAATGTAATATTTGTAACAATATATTGTGAAGTGCAAATATATTTCAAAAGCTAATCAAATGATTGCCAAACTTTATGAAATACCTAGTCATATATGAATATGAATCAATTATACCATTTCAATTCCATATAAAGAGTTCCATTCATGTGCTTTCACAAACAAACATTTGGATGAAGTTTTTCATTCAAATGAACTTAACTATGTGAAAAATTAAAATGTTGTTGAATTTTAATTTTTTTGGAAAGGTAAAAAAATTGTGTTAGAGATTTTTGTGTTAAGAATCCATTTTATGTGTTTATGAAAACATTATATAACATGAAGAAACACTTGCCCCAAAATAAAACAAAATGTACCAAAAAAAAACAATTTTTTGCACAAGTTGGCCCCTTGTAATGTGTTTTCACCTACAAATTCCCTAGAAGTGTAAATGTTGAATCTTCATAAAAAATTGGATGATCAATGTTTGCCAATGTCAACTTGCACCAAAGTGCTTTCTTCCATCTTAAGATTGTAGAGAGCTCTTGATGGAATTGTAATCTATTATTTAACATGTTTTTCAAAAGTTGCACATAGGTTGTCTTGAACTTTTTCTTCAATTTTAGCAGGTGTTACAAATGTAAGAAAAAATCAACAACATTTAAGAATATTGTCTTGTGAGCTAACTTGTCTTTCTTCATGAACATGTGATGTTCATGATTCTTTCATTTAAGAACAATTTTTCCAAGCTCAATCTTTGATGGCAATAATTCTCTTGAAGTGATCTCCCACAAATCATTTTCATGTAAGAAAATTTTCATCTTCATTTCCAATTATGAAAACTATTGCCATTTAGCTTTTCAATGATTAAAACATTAAAAGTAGATGCCATGATCGTGATTAACACAATGTTAGAAAAACAAACATTCAAAATTTCAAAACTTTTGAATGAACAACTATACCATGCAATATAAATTCTCTTTCTTTCAAGAAAAAATATATTTTGATATCATGTTGAAAATTGACAATGAAAGAATAGAGATGAATGAAAACACAAATTTACAATCACTACAACAAAGATGTCCTTGTACATGACCAAATGATTTCATTGAATTTTGAATGAATTCACTTGTTTTAGTGAATGGAACCTAATGGGGATGAAGTGAGTTCAATAGACTGTTGAACTGGGACTATTGAACTACACTCACATTTTGTAATAGTGAATGCTCTTTTTACTTAACTTTAAGATCATGCAAGTTATTATAAACTTTATGATTCATCCTCTAGCTTTTACTTAATATTAACAACGAGTGAACTTCCCACATACAAATGTTACTTTCCTTAATATTACATGCAACAACACATGCTCAAAATCATTATTTTATGCAAATATTATCTTGGGTGAACATAAAATGTAATGAGATATTTAACTAACTTTTATTCAAATATTTTATAGTTCCACAAAAATCAAATGCATAAAATTAAAAAAAAAACTTGATAAAAGTAAGTTGATAAGATCATGTATTGCAACAAAAGGTGTCCCTATACACCAAATGATTTCATTAGATTTTGAGTGAATTCATTGATTTTTAATAAACGAAGACTAATTAAAAAATACTGAATTCAATGATCTAATGAACAAAGACTAGTGAATTGCACCCACATTTTATAATCACCTCTCTCTCTCCCATGCACGCTCTCTCTCTCGCGCGTTCTCTCTCTCGTGGTGACAGTTTGGATGTAAGCCACCGGCGGCTCGTCAAAGAAATTCAAGCTTCTGTGTCCTTCGTCTCCTCCTCCTCCTCACCACATCGCAGGAGTTCTTCCAGCTCTGACTGCGCTGCTGTAAAAGCAGCAGCTGCTTCTGCATAAGTTTTGCTCTTCCAGGCTGGGAGCCATTGGTTTTTGCTTGCTATATTGGCGAATTTTTGGCAAGTCTGTTGAACCTCCATTTTCACTCTTTCGGTTCCTTGCTTCAGTAACCCTAATGACAACAATCCATAGCAAGCACGTCACACACCATTCTTTCTGAAAAAAAATCCCACTCCCTGAAAATGAATTTGGTATCGGCTTTTGGGTTTTGTTGATTTGTGTTTTTGGTAACCTAAAGAAGTATTAGTACTTGAATGTTTTCTTCTTTGATTGTTGGTGGGTTTGTAGCTCAGAAGAGCACTGTGTCAATATCGGAGGCCATGGGGAGATGGGCCATTGCACTTCAAGGAGGAGCAGGTGACATTTCCACAAGTATGACTGGAGAAAAAAAGAAGGTGGCAGAGGAAGCATTGCATGAGTGTCTCGACATCGGTGTGTCTGCTCTTGAGAACTCAGCCTCTGCTCTTGATGTGGTCGAGAAAGTGGTGAGTGCTCTGCTCAGTACTCTTTGTTTCAGAAGCTCTAAATGTAGAACTCACAAAACCATATTCTCAAGGTTTCTAGGGTTTTTAAAAATTATGATAGATTTTTTTTCTGAAGCTTAGGTTATATCAAGGAGAATTTTGAACCTCAATGGGCAAATTGGGAGTTTGTGCTCAAAGATCTTCTTAGCTTATGGGGCATGATGGCAGCAGGTAAGAGCCTTGGAGGCCAATAAGATCTTCAATGCAGGCCATGGTTCAGTGTTGACAACAAAAGGAACGGTGGAGATGGAGGCTTGCATCATGGATGGGCATACAAAAGCATGTGGTGCTGTGTCTGGCATCTCGACAGTGCTACATCCCATTTCTCTTGCCCGGTTGGTCATGGAAAAAACACCCCATGTGTTCCTTGCATTTGATGGTGCTGAAGCTTTTGCCCGAGAACAGGTCAGTTTGATACCTCATATTTCAGTACCAGTTCTTTGCAATTTATGATATTCTGCTTTGTATTTGCTCCAGCATTTCATAGAGTTGAGCACCTAGGTACTGCTGCAGCTTGCTCAATCCTGGTTGTTGTGATGACAACAACCTGGAGGGTGAAGAGGCAGACTTAGGTCACATTTGTTTGTAGATGGAGACAGATCTTCTCCTGCTTAACTTACAAGGTGAAGGTACTTTGGAGATATATCACAGATCATTTGTGTGAGAGTAAGCATTGATGTTACCAAGATTTTCTCCAAGACATGAGTGTCATTGTTTTGGAACAAGATGTGTACAGTGCAAAAGGGTTCTTTTTTTCCCCTGAGCATTTCACATGGTGAACCTTTGTGTGTTTTGCAGGGTGTTGAAACTGTAAAGAATGAGTACTTCATAACTGTGGAAAATAAGGAACGACTCAAGAATATCCATTTGGCTAACATTGATGCTGAGGTATATTTCACATCTCTTGCATGCACATATTGAAATACTATTAGGAGCAGAAATCATCCCACAAATTAGAATTGAAACTTGTTGTGAAGACTTTTTATTGAGGTAAACACGAATTGTGTACTTTGTGAATTGGAAACAGTTGAGTGAAGAACAATCTTGGGTGCACAGGGTAGCTGGGACAAGACTGAACAATGTTCTCTTTGCCAGAAATTGATGTACTGATATGATGACAGCCATGTGCTTCTCCTCCAGGCAAGACTTGCTGCTCCAGCCACCATTCTGAAAGCTGAATTTGAAACTGTTGGGTGTGTTGCTATGGACATCTATGGCAACTGTGCTGCAGCCACATCCACCGGAGGCTTTGTGAACAAAATGGTTGGTCGCATTGGTAAGCTTCCTCCCTCCTCTCCATGGCACTATGAATGTCTTCCTCTGCAATGACTCTCTAGATACCATTGTTCTTTTGTGTCAAAGCTGATTTGCACAAATTCAGCTAGCCTTCCTGCTGATAGCATATTCAGTGGAGAAGATGATAGAAATGCAATTGATAAAGGTTACAAATCCTGTGAATCCCATAACAGCATGTGAAACCCAGCTGACTGTTGTGGGTTGATTGATGAATTCTCCTGATATTTTTACAACTGCATGAAATGAAATGTAATCAGTTGTTAGAGATAATATGATCATGGCCGTGGAAAGTTTCTTCTTACATCAAGCTTGGCTCTCTTCAACTGGGCAGGTGATACACCTCTAGTGGGTGCAGGGACATATGCCAACAGTTTGTGTGCTATTTCAGCAACTGGCAGAGGAGAAGAAATTATCAAAGAAACAGTGGCACGGGAAGTGGCAGCAGTTATGGAGTATAAGGAAGTTGGTTTGGTAGAGGCAGTAGACTATGTAATACACAAGAGGTTGCGAAAGACCACAGGTGGGTTGGTGGCAGTATCTTCCACTGGAGATGTAGCCATGGCATTCAATACTACTGGCATGTTCCGAGCTTGTGCCAAAGAAGGTGGACCAAGGGAAATTGGTATTTGGCATTGAATGATTCAAAAGGCTACAAATCAAACCTAGAAACTTTTTTTCAGCAAGAAAGGAGGATCTCTAAGTGCTATTGCAATTTGACACTGAAAGTGCAGAGAGTGGAAGAGAAACCTAAAGTGATTTGGTGCAAATCTGGGAATGTAAGGCAATGGGTCCTTTCAAGACTGAGATTCGGTTAAGGAGAAGTGAACCTTGAATCTTTTCCCGGGATTCTCTTTTCTGACTTTTCACTACCCTGTTAAACCCTCCTACTACCACCTTGCACTACCTAGCTAACTATCCATGTAAGTGGGCAATTACCATTGTTAAGTAGGTAGGGAATGTAAGTGGTTACTATCTAGGTAGGTAAGGCACTCAATTGCTACTAGGTAGGTAGATACTAGATACATGTGGATGATTGATACGGAGCTGACCACTGTGGTTAGTTCTATGACAGGAATACAACGAAAAAGTGTTTCATGTCCACACATCATCCATCCTGCATAGTGTGCTGGTGGGTGCTGCTTCACTCTGGGCAAGTAGAAGGGCTAAAGTCCCCCTCTGTTCTGGATATCCCAAAGCCTAACTAGCACCTGAACGTGCCCGATACCTTAAAGCTGCTAACACTACATTCAGCCTTATTATTGAAATGAAATGGAGAACTATGTAAAATCTCAAGCTTGCAACTTCACCCAATAACAATGTGCATGACAATGTCCATGTTTGAATCAAATTCACTTACCTTTGGGATTACTATACAAATCAACTTGGATTGAGACATCCAATTTGGATTTGAAATCTCTTTAGTTCCACAACTTTAGGTAATCTCTATCTTGCAAAGTATATGCTGTAAGTCTAGTTCAACTATGTTATTCCACCTATCTCTTGAATAATGTTGTGGTGCAGTGATTTTTTGGCTGGCAGATTTTTGCCAAATTTTGACCTGAAAAATATGATTTTGAGCTATACAAAGGAATTTTCATTACAAATAAATGGCACAAATTCACCAGATTTCAAGAATTTTCTTTTCCAAATCATCAGATTTTCACGATAAGTTCCAGTAGGTAGCCAAGAATATTAAAGGATCCTTTTCTTTTTAAAAAGTTTCATATTGAATATATAGCCAAACTCGGCTAATTTTTTTCTAGATGATTGCCACTTTGGTTACATCACAAAATTGACAAATAGAACACTATCCAGGTGTTCCACCATACCAATGCTAGTACTATTACACAAATAGATTTCTTTAATTCGACAACTTTGGTGACCTAAACCTAGCAAAGCACACAATGGAGTTCCTCACTTAGCTTCCTCTTGTTACAAGAAAGAGGTGTATTCATGATAAACACCAGTTTTTTTGGTTGGTGAAAAAAGAAAGCTTGGAAGGCACGCCCCATCTAATTAATAGAAGTAATAATAAATACTCTTTGGAGAGAGGCCTCAAGTACTGAGTGGCTTTTGCATTAAGAGTGAACTATGATAATCGTTGGCATCTACCTACTCTTTGTTGCCCTGAATTGAAGTAATCCTTACAAATGTGTTTTGTAGATCATGGTAATTTTACAATGAGCCCTTCTGATTTGCTACTTTTGTATGAAACCAATTGTTTTAACAAGCTAGTTTCTTCTACAAATAAATGTGCTATTGCATTGCATTCATGAACATGTGATCCTTCTCTTCAATTGAAGCCCCATTTTCATGCCAAGCTTTTGTCCAACTTTTTTCGTTTTCAACCAAAAGTTTATTATTCCACCCGAATCCAAACGGCTTGGCATTTTTGGGATGGTTTTCAACAAAGGGATAAACCAATTCTCTTTGACGCTATGGTTGGCCTGAATCAACATTCCTTCAATGAAGGAGAAAACTACATCAAACTAACCTATCCTTGGTATCTATATGAAGGGCATAACATACTATTCAAATTGTTGTCGGGTCCATGTTTAACTTGTCTCCAAACTTTAGACTTTGTCTTGTAGACATACATATTTTGAGCAAATTCATATTCAATTCAAACTTTGAGCTTTTTTCACAAGTACTTGTGCATATTTCAAACCTCACATGTTCCATTGGCTTATTCGATCACAATTGCATGTGCAATTTTCAAGACGTGGATGTAATTTTCAAACTTACAATCTATGAATTCATCACCTTTCATGGATTGGCAAAGGTGACATTTCACTTGACCAAGACTTTTTGAAACATTATTGTTCCATCATCTTGACAAGTTCAACCTTCACCTACGATGCCACATAATTTGTTGTGGAGGAGACTTATGTAATCTATCCTTTGTGGTTAACATGTTCATGGTGTTAAAAAAAACACCTTTCACCCCCCCTTAAAGTCACCTTATTGCATATAATATTCATCATTAGTCCTCCCCCCACCTAGTTTTGTGTAATTTCAGTTGAAGTCCAATCATCATCATGGAATTATTTTAGTGTGAATGGAGATTCAATATTTTCTCAATCATTTTTTTTTTCTTTGGGTGAACATTTGCATGGTTGATTGGTTGACTTTTGGTGTCACAATTGTTGTTTTGGTAAGGTGCATCATGTTTAGATACTTGTGATACATAACATAATTTTAAAATTTTCAATTAACAATTGGTAGTAATATTAACATGATGAGTATTGACATAGTTATAGAATTATTTTTTGAAAAGAATACATTCATGATCAATATTGAAGTTTTGAAATTCAAAAATATGAACTGGTTGGTTGATTGGATTGTTAATGAATTGAAAAATACAAATTAAATTTCACTCCAAATTGTTTATAGTGATTAAGTATGCCTTGAATGAAAGAATAAAGTTAAGCGTGAATTAAAAAAAAAAACCTTACTAGATGGTAGTTTTGGACTTTTGAATGGTCAAAATTGGACTTTATTTTTAAAAGTTTTTTTGAAATGATTTTTTTTTGTTCCTCAAAACATTTGTGGATAATGCACATGTTTTAAAAATCTTTATTTGGGCTTTCATTAATGTGAACTTTATTGTGTTTTCCTTTAAGGATTTCCAAGTGGAATCCACCATAATAGATGGCATCAATGAGTTTAAAATATAGGTTTTGATTTAAGTTTAAAATTTTTTCAGGCAAGCAAACATTTGATAGTTAAAAATTATAATAATGAAATTTTAGAAATTAACAACCATGTCTATTCAATCACTTTTAAAATCTTGGTAAAGACTTGTAGGGAATGTTCATTTGACAAAAATGAACCATGCAACCATGCATTCACCCTCCTATCCTTATTCATGGTAATTTAACATGAATAATTAAAAGAAGGCTTTTGTGGGAAGCATGACAACAAACCTAACTTGACAAGCTATTAGCGCCCCCAAATCAAGCTAAATCATAGGGTTGGCAAGGTTTTCATTTGCACATTAATGAGTTTGAACATAAATTTTTTTTGAGGTCCTAGGTGGAGAAAGGGGTTATACCATTAAGCCATCACCTTTGGGGTTAGAGGTGGTACTTTCAATGACTAAAATTAGTTTGATGCATGCATCCTAGCAGTATATGAGAAATTGTTTTAGATGATGAAAGTGAAAGATTTATCATGTTTTGTTAATTCTTGTTAGTGAATCAATAAAAATTCAAAAAGAAATTGAAAATTGAAAATTTCCCATTTTACTTATTATTTGATTTGTTATTTTGAGCAATATGGAAATATGTTATTTGCATGAATCCAGTTTTAGTGTTTTCCACTTGAGGAATTTCAAACATTATCCAATTTGGAAATCAAATTCCATTGCAGATCTATTCTCCACATTGCAAAATGCCATTGTTCCATATTAGTGTTAAGTTGTATAAATTATTTTTAAAAATCACATGGTTTAAAAAATACATTTCAATTGTGACATTTTCAAAGAAAGGATTTATTTGGTTAACCTTTAAACATCAAAGAAAGACAAAAATACACCAAGAATGGACCAAATTAGTGCATTTTTGTCAATTTCATTTGCCTTTACATTTAGGGGTTAAGATGAGATCACAAAGTATAGTAAATCTTCTATATGGTCTACTTCTTCATCTTCTTTATTCAAATATGATGGAAACACCAAAATCCTTCTTGATATATGTTGAAAATGATGATACCAGATAATAAACAAACTAGCTAGAGGTTGTTGTTGTACTAGACTTGAAGGTTTTTGCTTTTGCTAAGAAAGGCAAAAGACATCGTCGCCTTGAGACTTTTACTCCACCATTGTTGCCTTTTCTTTGATTTTCCCCTGGTCTTTGATCCTTTTTCATCATCACCATCACTTGTTCCATAGCTAAAATTTTGAACAACACCAACCTCCTATAAGCCATTATTATTGTTGTAAGCTCACACTTTACAACTAGTCCCTAACATCCATAACATTCTTCTTTTCAAAAGATGTTTCCCTAAGTTTTTCCAGAGAAGGAATGGAATGTTTGTTAGGGTTTTACACACATAGTAAGTAATAGTCAAGTGTGTGGGAGAAGAAATTGTGAGAGTGAGCTACATTGCATTATTGTTGGTAACCAAAATTGGTGGTTGAATTTTCCCGTCTTGTGAAAGACACCCATTATGTGAATTCGTCTATGAATTTGGAGGAGAGAAAGAGAATGAGAAATGGCAATGGTGAATTTGCGTGATGTGATGATCTGTGTGAATAAAGAGGGATTTTTTTGGTGGGTGATCATGATCACAACTGTTATTCTCGAAAATGGTTTACAATTGTGATCATCAAGGCTAGTTTGGGTACAAATGTTGGGTTAAAATTTTTTTTTGGCATGTTGAAAAAGACGTAGGGATTGGAAGATCATCAAGAGATGAAATTCTTGATTCTGTTTTTTCTATTAGAAAAGAAGCTTATGAAGGGTTAGTTAGTTAGCTAGTTGCAGTGGGCATTGAAGGTTTGTGGTGTAGCTAGTGATGGTGATGGAACCTTTGTGAGGCTAATGTACATGTAAAGGAAAACTTTCCATAGCAAGCAAACACACAAGATGACAATTATGGAAGGAGGAGCACCATGAGATGCTTTTCACCAACCATGGTTCCAAAGACTTAAATTTGGGGGAATTAATGTCCCTTCATTTAAGAATGGTTGTGGAATAATGAAAACTTCCTCATGATAATTGGAAAGGATTTGTTGAGGTGTGGGCCAAAACATTGTAGAGGGTTTTGCATTAGATTGGGTTTTGATTTATTTTTTACTTTTTTAAGGGTGGGGTTGCCCCTTGGGTGGTTTTAGGTTGCCCCTTTTTTAAGGGTGGGGCTACCTTTCAAGTGGTTTTAGGTTTTTATTTATTTATTTATTTTTTGAGCTTGTGGGTTTTCACAAGGTAGGCGGGTTTCTTAATGGAGGCCTTACCTCCTTTGGCTTTTAGGCCTCCCCCCATTTTAAATTTGGGCATGGTTTTTCAAGCATGCGCTTAGTGTGTCCTTTTTTTTGTCCTTCAAGGGTACTTATAACGGGGCTCAACGTGACATCCTTTGTTTTGGCTAAAGCATTTTGTTTTTGTAATGTGGGATGGCTTGTCACCAAAGAAATTGTTAGGTTTTTCAGATTTTACATTTCAATAACATCCTTGGTTCCTCAGTCACCCCTTTAGCCCTTTCTCCCCCCACAAAAACTTGGGCTTGGATTTTAACATTGGACCCTCTTATTACTTTCCATTTGGGTTTTCTTGAACCTCAACTATACATGCACATTCCTTTTGTTTTGTGTCAAGAGGTGCAAGTTGTTTTTTGCCCTCCTTTGGATTGGTTTGCCTAAAACCCAATTAATATGGTTATTTAACATCTATTCCTATTGTTCTTTTAGTGGTGTCTTGTTTTTTTTCCTTGTGGTGGAGCAACTGGGCATAGGGAGATTAAGTGCATTTTCAACAATTTTTGTCTAAGGGTTGGGAGGAATTTGAAGCAAAACATTTTTTTGGGGCATGTGTTCTTGCATTAGCTTTGTTTTTGGGTCAGTTTTTGTTGACAACCCTGTTTCTTCTAGTTTTTGTTCTTATTGTGCCCCCTGTCTATCAATTAGGATGGAGCCTAGCCCTGGCCATGTCAGGGAGTTTGTAGTGTGGTTAAGGCTTTTGCCCTTTTTGCTTTGGCTTTGGTGTCATTATAATTGATTTATGTATTTCAAGTTTTACATCGTTCAAATTTGGATGCTGTTTGTTCGGACTCCAAGATGGATTTTTAATTGAACATAAATGTGGAACTTTCCATGGATTTTTTTAGGTTAATTTTCCTACACATGTCCCATTTTTTAGTAGGTGGTTCATTAAGCATGGTCTTCAAGAATTTTCGGGATTCTTTTGACCTTGACAATTTAGCTAATGGTTTCATTAGCTTCAATAGTTGAGTTCCCATGTGGTTGCTAGCCACATCCCACAATTTGTTGGTTACATTCTTAGTGTTATTAAACTTTTGGTTTTCGGTAAGCCTTTAAGTGGCATTCGACCAATTATAGTGGGTGCGGCACTTTATCACTTAATTAATACGCTTTATGTCTATAGTTTTGTGACGTGTTTTTTTTTTTCCGCTTGTCACTTCATTAGTTTGGCTTGGCAATTAAGGCTAGTTACGAAGTAGTGATCCATGGTATTCGAATTGCTTTGTATGTCCACTGACGCATTCCCAAGTGCCTTGTTAGACCCAAAAGGGGTCCAACTATGTTAAATTGCGGAAGTAGTTTGGGACTTGGAGCCGCTCCCAGCTTCTAGCACTAAAAGGGGTGAGAGGGGCGTGCTGAAAGCTCCGGGATAGACTAGGAAGATGGACAAGCTTACTCAATTACACGGTCCTACATCTAAATTCAACCCACAAATGGGTTAGAACTCATTCTGCACCTTTTTGGTGTTGAGACAAACCACGGGCAACTTGGACTCACTTGACTCACCACGGCCCAGACTCGGGGGAAGCCACCACCTTCCCCCATATAGTATTCTCTGCAGCTCTGCACGGGACTTACATCCAAATGGTTCTTTTTCCCGGGACTCCCAAAGTGGAGTCCCGAAACTGTCCTGGTTTGGACTCCCGGGACTTTGGACGCTCATAACTCCTCGCCCTGAACTCGGATCGGGACGAGGTCTAAACCAAAGTTGTAGCTCTCATCGAGAGCTTTTCAACGGTGTGTCGCACTTCACCTGCACGCACTAGAATCGGGTCGATTCCTGACTTTTAGTGGTTCTTTAGCCCTTCTTTTGATCATAACTTGTGCTGTAGATGTCCAAATGGCTCATGCGAGGCCATTTTGGACATTTACACTTCAAGACCTTTCCAACGGTACCAAGAACGCTACAATGCGAGGTGTTTTGAACCCTTCACGTTCTGAATTTTCGGGAGTCTCGAAGGACTCCCAAGTCCCATTTTTCGGGAGTGTGAATGGCAACCTCACAACTCCCTCAAAGTGAGGTTGCGACATCCACCCTGATTGGGTGGTATTTCAACTAGATGTAATGAATGCCTTTAACACCATCTTGCATAATGCCATCTTTTAAGAACTTCGAGCAAGAAGAAATTAGTTGTTTTAACATTTTCCTTTTGTTTGTTCCTTTTGTGCCATTTAGCTTATTTTGTTCTTTAATCATCACCCCCTTTCAAAAGATTTGTTTGTCATCTTTTCATTTGTAGGCACACATTAGGGTGAGCCTCTTATTGGGCATCTTTTGCGCTTGTTCATTTTTGTGTTTATGTTTTTCAAACATTTTTCCTTCGTGTCTTTTCCTTTACTTGATCAATGACACTTTCAACCTCAACCCTGCCCATGTTGGTCCCCCTGCCTTTGATCATTTTGTCTTTTAATTGGCTTTTGTGTGGTTGGTTGTTTAGCTCCACAAGTGCTCAACTTAGGCCCTTTCTAACTTGCCTCTTAGGTTCACCTTCACATTTATTTTTGTTGTTCTATCAATGACATTAGGATCCTGGACATCTTTTTTGGTTTTAATTCCTTCTTTTCATCATTTTTGTAAGAGCCTTTGGATGAAAATGTTCATCATGTTAATGCATTCCTAACGTTAAAGGATATTTAGATAACATTTGGGATCTTTTTTTGATGTTTTGCTCAGGGTTATGTTCATTTGTTTCATTGTTTCCCTCTTTTTTTAGGTTTCTGGGTTAGATTGTCATTTTCAATTTGGCTTTGTAAGGAGTTTTTGAGAGGCTTTTGAACCTAGGTTCTTTTAAGTGTTTTCAAGCTCCTTAAGTCCAACAGCAAGTTGGTCTCCCCATTTCTAATGGAAGGTTAGGCTTCATTTTTGCAAAGGGCATTGCTTTAGCATCCTATCTAGGGAGTTGGGCTTTAGTTGCCCCCCGTCATTGCTTCTAAGTTCTTGTTGGACTTTCACCCGTTCTTATTGGAGGCGATAGGAGTGAGAAGTTGAGGTTCATTATCCTTCCAAGCTCATTTGAGGTTGGTGTGGAATTGTTCCCCCAATAGTGGTGGTGTGTGTACCCCTCTTTTCAATAATTGGTAGAGAGAGGGTAGATTGACTTTAAGAGAACATTTCATAGAAATTGCATGACCATTTTTTTTCTAACATCATTTTTGATTTGCTTTTTGATTAAAATTGGGTGCACTTGAAATCTTTGTAGAGCTAGGTGCGGGTGCATGGTTATTTGTTTGTTTAGTGATCCTTTTTCATTGATTGGCTTCAAAGATTTTTTCCATTGCATTGTGCACTTGTTTGGGCCTCCCACATCCTTTAGCCCTTGGTTTTTCACATTGCATTTGTGGTCAACTTTTGAACCCTATTGGGATCCACCTTTTTCATTGTGCCCATAGTGGGGAGAGAATGATTTCCCATGATGTTATGTGGGATGCTTTTGTGTCTATTGTGAAAGATGCATGATTAAAATTTTATGTGAACACACCCACATTTTTTCATTGCATACTTTTCAATCAACGGGTCAATGAATCAACATTGTGGTTTTGGTGGATGGCGTTTGAATGTTGGCTGACATCATCATTACTAACTCCACCTGAATAAATTTGGTTTTGCGACTAGTTCTATCTCATGAAGATGCCATTACAATTGTGGATGAACCTAAAGATGGCCTTTATCATGATCAATATCTAGCAGATCAGGTTTTCCTTGTAGCCATAAAAAGGTTTTTGGGTGTTTGCATTAATAGGCCAATGGTTTTTTTCACCGTTGTGCTGGCATGGCATGGAGCATGAAGGGCTTTGGAGGCCCACTTCTTTGTAGAGAGGGTGTGGGTGGCATTGCAATGAGTAGATGCAACTTGTATTTCAGGGCTTGTTGTTATTGTACATGAGGGTTTTTTTAGGCTGATTGTATTTTGAGGTGTTCCTCCCTTTCGTTATTTGGTATGTTGCTTGCCCCCCGGGGGGGCAGGGCGAGGTGTGGGGTGGGGTGGGCGTGGGTGGCAAGTTTTCATCATTTATTGATTCCCTAGAAAACTAGACTGTATGTAAAGAAAGATTGAAACTCTAATAACTTAGATGATCCCAATTTCCAAGTATAGAATAATAGGTTGAGGAACAATGTTTTTTTGACAAATTTTGAAAAAAATGGGAACTTTTTGAGAATTTTTTGTATAGCATAAATTTGCTAATTTTCTGGATTTGTTTTTCAAATTTTTCATGTTACAAAAACAAGGAAAGAAACTCTGCTAGGAACCATAAAATATGGTAAAATCAAGTCTCATTTAATTAAGAAAAAAGAAAAATTTGAGGATTGAAAAATGAAAAATTATAAACCTAGGTAGATGGGTGAAATAGATAATTTCTTTTTTCTCTCAAAGCCAATGTCCAAGTACTAGGTGCTATGTTCTTCTGGGACTTCTTATGGCAGGGTAGAACTCTGCACCTATCCCATTTACTGTAGTACCATGGCAACTTCAACATTTCAGTGTCAAATAATTATTTGATTTAGAAGATCACATGTCAAAAAATGGAGTACTATATAATATTCTAAAGATTCTCTAGTTTCCTTCAAAAAAAATTGTTAAAAAAATTTCAACATTTCTGAAAATGATATAATTAGTGTCAAAGCTGCGCATGTACTATGGTAATGAAATTAATATTTGGCTAGGGATTGCCTATGTCTTCTTCAACTTAGGTTATTCGCAATCTGAAAGCTTGCAAGAATCTCAACTTAGGTTGAAGAACTAGCCAAGTTCCTTAACAACCTAGAAATACCAACAATTGTCCTTCATGTATGATGAGTTTAGAAAAGTTGAGGGCAAGGATTCACCAACATGGATTCATACCTTGAATATGTCAAATACACCAAAAGTCTTAGGTGACATGCAGATCACAAACACAAGGTTGGTGTGTTGGGGAGGGGTGGGGGGGAGGAATGGGGGCGGTGGGGAGGAGACAGGGGTGCATGAAAATTCTAACAAGGAAAAATTAAATTTGTATCTTGACCTTTGCAATGACAAACATGCATTTGGATTAGTGTTTAGGGTTTAGAAAAATTTAGAGAAGAATGTCGCCTTGCAAATATTCAAACATGATGAGCTTTTGAGTTTTAATTAATTTGTCCATTTAGCACCAAAGATGCACCAGCAGTACGTCAACCATGGGTAGTCATTTTGGATTGTACTTATACGGTGATATCTGTGGTACCTAGGTGTTGGGTCACCCCAGGGCCCATGGCTCTGGTACTTATGTAGTGTATACTATGAGGGGTGGTGGAGAGGGTTTGAACTTGGGAACAGAGATATTTTCAAAACCCTCTATTCAGACAGGCTTATAGTGTTAAACTAATGTTATTAATATACCTCATAGGGTGTTGAATAGGATTGTGTGTAGGTGTGAAGAAAAAATGTTATGGTCAATAGAGAAATTTGTAAAGTCACTCAAAAACTGATGGAATTTTATTATTAAAAAAAGAGTACATTGACACATAACAACAAGGTGTGAAATTCCTTTTTAGCACCAAATTAAAGTGGAGTTTCACATTGAGTTTTTAATTTGCCTTGGTGTTGAGCCCTCATTATTCCTTATCCCATTGTATTGTGCCCTAATAGTTCTTTAATATTGTGTCCTTTTTATGTTTTTTTATGTTTTTTTTTTTCAACTTTGAAATCTTGTGAATTTCATCTTGGGTAACGATTTTTAGTTCTATTTCAAATTTCACCCTAGTTTAGGGATGAACTAAGGAAATCGCTAGATTGCATTTTCTATTGTGACTTTATGCAATTTCATTGCAGGATTTGGTGATTTGAATGTTTTTTCAAGATAGTGAATATTGCACCAGTTGGTCAGAAGAGAAGGTGGTTTGGATGATTATGGCTCGTAACAAGCCTTTGGGCAGGGTATGGCTACTGGCAATCCATGAGCCAGAATCAGCCAAACCATGCCTAATTCCAGACGATAAAGTCAGGAAACCCTCTTGGAAGGCAGGAAAGCATCCCGGGAGTGTTAGGGGAGCACAGCAGAATCGGCCCTAAACCCTAAACCTGCATAATCGGAAAGAGTGGGCCAATTCCACCATATTATTCAGGCTACAAAACAGCCATAATAAACCCCCTAATTTTAATGTGTACATGTTCATTCACCAAATCCCAGTTCACCCTATAATGCATGTCCAACTGGTACCTCGATCTTCTTGAGTGATACCTCTTAGAGGTGTGTTGTTGCTGAAGGTGAAGGTTCTTCTAGACTAAGTGTTTTGTTGGCTGTTCCTTCTCTCTTTTTATCTAATATGCTCCTTTGTGAGGGAGATTTAAGTACTTGATTTGTTTAGGGTTTAAGTACTAATCTAAATCTAAATCTAAACCCTAAACCTTTACAATTCTGTACAAAGTCATATTAATACTAATCTGAATCTAAACCCTAAACCTTTACAATTCGCCCTTGTTGACGATTTTTTCTTTTTGCATGGACTTGGGTCCTTCTATTTTGTACCTTTCTCTCCCCATTGTTTGGGTGCTTTTGTTTATTGAGGTTTTGCAGGTTTCCATCATCTTAGAGGCTACATGTTAATTGAGGAATGCTGAATTTTGGACTAAGAAACACTGATTTAGTCTTATAGTGGGGTATTTTATAATATTTAAAAGCAACCCAACAAAAATTAGGATTTTTACCATGGTGTAAGTCTAGGTGTTAGTTCACCCAAGGGATGTTTAAATTATGTCTAAACCAAAAAAAGGTTTGGAATTGTTACCATGGTGCCAATCCAGGTGCTGGTTTGCCCAAGAGATTTTTATAATATTTCAAAGCAACCCAAATGTTTTTGGAGCATTTACGATGGTACAAGCAGGTTTTTGTCTTTTTTCAATTTTGTGTTATAAAAGAATTGGCAAATTATTCCAAAGAAAAAGAAAACTCAGTCAAATTCACAATAGAAAATTAAAATATTCTAATTTTTTTTCCAAAAAATGGAAAAAAATTGTGAAATTAAAAACACCTCTTAGAAATCTAAATGCTGGTTCACCCAAGGGATATTCAAAACATTGAAAAGCAACCCAACACTTTCTTTTGGAATTTTTATGGTTTTACAAGTGTAGGTGCTGATTCACTGAAGACCTTATTATTAGTACACCACTTACTGGTTGCATTGAAAGTTAAGTAAGGTATGATCCCTAGTAAGAGGAAGTCCACCCAGGTTAGGGTCTCCAGTGTTGATCACATTCAACATAGATTGTAAATATTTCCCCAGCCATAAACATGAAACATGAAACACTGAAAGGCTATTTTCAATGCCATCAACTGGGCCAAATTGGATGCTCATCATTTTTTAAAACTTGGAATTATGGAGACCACTGTATTGTCTTGTTTGCAAATTTGCATGTCCAAACTGATGTTGTGTGATTCTTTCTTTTGAAAAGAACCTACAGTGCTCGTTTTGATGGTTAAATGTGTTTCAGAGGTTCTTTCTGTGTAAGTTTGGACATGACTCTTACAATTTTTCAACCCTGGGTTTGATTCGAAAATCAAGTTTGATTCCATGAACACATTCTTCCAGGCTTCTAGATGCTAAAGATTGTGTGAGGACAAATTTTTCAACAACTTGAAACGAAAGGTTTTATATACGTACAGAGTCCAACGACTAATTAAAGTATATGTTTGATTATAAAGTTCGGCACAGTTGTCAATTTTCCAAAACATTCAACTTAGCTGAGCTAAAGAACAGGAATGCTTTTTCATGATTCTATTTTTAGAGTCCAGATATTATAAGAGAAATCCATAAATTCACCCTGTCTTCAGGCTGTCTTTGGGCCTCCTTTCACCCCCTAAATCCTTTTCAGCGGTATCCATAAAGTAAGGGAATTTTATTAAAACTCAGTACAGTATGAAATGCTGAAACTCAGCATTTAATGCACAAGGTTCGAGAGGAATTATAGTAGCTGTACACGTAGGAGAAGTTAAAATATATGTAGCAGTAGGCTAGTGGAGGCGCTCAGGAGAAAAAGAAAGACGGGTGAAACTAAGAAAACCATCAAAGTTGAAGTTTTCTGAGTTTCACCGCCTGTTGAATGCTAATGTACTTTTTTGCAAGGTTTTCTTGAATCTCACCCTGTTTATGACCAAACTCAGGCTACTAATGCTGTCTTTTCCTGACTTTACCGATTAACTCTATAGTAAAAGGCTAGTTCCAAAATTTGGTTCTTGTGCAGATTCTACCACAAGGGTACAAGCTCTAGTTTGACTCACAAGAACCTGAACCTCAGATTTGACAGTGGAAACTGAATAAGCACACATCATCACAGACCCAAACTCCAAAACGTCCAAGCCATTGTTCTACATGTATATAAGTAGCAACCTAAGTATATAATAATATTGATATTTATACTGATATGGAAAAACATATCAATATGGTATTACCAGAGGCAATGCTAACCATATACCAGTACCAGACTGGTATGAACCAAGGACGTTTTTTTAATCAATTTTGTGGTTTTGAGAGTTTGGAAATTTTGTTTCCAATTAATTTTTTTTGAATTTACAGCAGGAAAAAGTAAAATTCCAAAACATTTTGTTGCAAAAATTTGCCACACATAAAAAAATAAAATCACTGGTATCAACCTGAGATAATAACAGCATAATACCAAGTTTATATGAGTCGCAATACCAGGTTTATCCGGAGCTCATATGAGGCAAAAATCAGCCGTATATTCGTACCTGACTAGTGTGTGAAAAGGTACATACCAGTACAACACTGGTCTAAAACCCACCAGGCTACTTGAAGGCTGTACTTCATCCAAAAATACGTACAAACTTTTGAAGTTTCTTTTGGTGTAGTTGTAGGTACTCTTACATTGCATAGTAGGCCAGTGGGCTTTTTGAAAGGGGGAATGAAAATATGCTGTAGAGGCAGGCATTTCCTTTTTCAAACAGAAAAAGCTCACTGTCAATTTTTTAACATTATTGCCCTTGTGATACCTTGTGGGTATTTGGCGGGTACCTTCCGGGTATCACAGGAAAACAATTTGATAAAATCAAGCAATATTGATTGGCTTTACCCTACAGGGAATACAAGTGGCTTTACAGATGCCGGTGAACCTGCTCTAGCCCGACCATAGTGAACCAGCACCCACCAGTGCACCCTGAAGTATGGATGGTAAGTGGTCAGGAAACAGTTTTCTGTTGGGTTCCAGTTCCTTTCGTTAACCATTGTGGTTAGCTCAGTTGCTTATTTTAACTACATATTTACTAACAACCCAAGAGCAGGTTGTTACTAACTAGGTAGTAAAAACAGCCCTTACCTGTGTATAAACCATCTACTTTACCTAGTAGATACCTATTTTCTTATTTATCTACCTATGTATGAGACCTATTTCCTACAAAAATTGGTTACCAAGGTGAAACCAAATATTAACTCAGTTGAGGTTCATCCACAACTGAGTAATAATGGGCATCCAGTTAATGGTGCACTGGTGGGGGTGCTGGTTCACCGTCGCCTCTCTAGCCTACCCTTATTGTAAAGTAGGGTTAAATGTTGGGCCAAAACTATTTTCCTGAGCCAAACTGGCACGTTTTGACTTTTATTTCATTCAAAATTTACTGTGCAGTGCACCAGTGGAGTTGCTCTAAAAGTAAAAGTAGGCTATTCCTAGAGAAACTGTCTTCAGTTTCTTCAGTTTGAACTGGTTGGAGTGAGGCCTAAAAATAAGCAGGGGCGTGACCTTTTCGACACTAGAGGTTCATATCTGGTCAAATTCCTCTCGCGACTTTGACTGAAAATCTGCTTGCTTGCTTGATTCTTCTTCTTCTTCCCGGATAGCTCCCACACTAAACCCACCACCACCCACCCAGTTTCTGCTAGCCAAAAAATTCCTGGTGCTTTTTGTTGCTGAGAAATGGATCCAGATATGCAGTAGGCGATTCATGATCAGCATTTTGGGTTGTACAAAACAGCTTCTTGGGTTGTACAAAGAAGCTGGTCGAGCTGTAGTAGTAGTGGCGGAAGACTGAATTGTACTGTCTCTCTGTAATTTCAAGAGAGTATCTGAAGAACAGCTGTTGCTGCAAACGAGAGAGAGAGAGAGAGAGAGAGAGAGAGGTATTTTCAGACCAAGATGATATTTTATATACTTTCCAGTAGTAATTTGAACTGAAGATCTTATACGAATGTGTTTCCAAAAGTTTGCGAGATTGGAACCTGCAAGCAGTGTTTTTTGACGTGATCTAGACATGGTTTTTTTAAAAGCTTATTTGCAAGATTTTGACCAAGATGAGTAGTAATTTGTTTTCGGAATATTAGCAGTGGATCGAGGGCTTGTTTGTTTGACCTAGTTCATGTGAATTTGCAGCAGTCTTTAGCCATAGTTGTTCAGGGGTTGTGATCTGAAAGCTGCTGATTGAGAGAGAGAGAGAGAGAGAGAGAGAGAGAGAGAGAGAGAGAGAAACACAGTCTTGGACTGAAAGAGAAAGTGAATATGGAGACAGCATGATCTGCTGAGAATCTGATTCGGTAGCTGAGATCGGGTAAACAGTTCGCGGAGGGGGGATTCTTGCTTGATAGAAAGCCCACACAGAAAAGAGACCATAATACCAGTTGGATCTGAAGAAATGGCCAGTGCAGATTATGGATCAGGGTACAGAGCAGTGATCAAGGAGCTCGGGGAGTGGCCGTCGAAGCTGGGACATAATTCGGCGTGCGCAGGAATATTCACTCATGCAGCTGCATCGCCTGCAAGCAAGTATATATCTCGTCAGCAGCTGGTGCAGCAGTTGCTAGCGCAGATGGCTGCGAGCGATCCACGGGGAGCTGGTCGAGCTACTGCAGCAGCTGGAAGTACAGTCTCCCTAGAATCAGCAACTAGCAGTCTGGATGAGTCGTCGAAAATGCTGAGGAATCATGGTAACGCAAGCCCGACTAGCTTCGGCGCTACTGAATCATGCAGGCTGTCGACGCTAGTAGTGCTCGGCAGTTCAGGATTTCATGAGCCGCAAATTCCGTGCAGATCCCAAGCTGCTAACCAAAAACATTACGAGCCCAGCAAGACGTATGAACAAGCTGGTTGGAATCTACAACGGGTACCAGATCAAGGCTCCAGCTACAACGATTCTCTGAGCATGCGCCGCAGCTTGTCAGCTAGCTGGGAAAATGCATCGCCTGCTGCATCAACTAGGGGGAACACTAGAGAACCGAAATTCTTACCCGAGTCATCTACACGGCGGCAATATTCACGCCGCGGTCCGACGACAACCAAGCTGATGGTGGCAAAGAATTCCAGTGAATTCCGCGCATTGGTGCAGAAGCTCACAGGTCTGAAACCAGAAATCTGTCGACATGAGCTTTCTGTCGGTAGTACTGATCATCAACAAGATGCTGCACCAACACTAGACCAGCAGGAGCTCCAACCCATGAAGCTGCAGAGAACTGCTACTGCTACTGGCGATGCTGCAGTTACACCCACATGGTGGAATATGAGTAGCGAAGAAGCTGAATTAAATCCTGCACAACTGCAGCTAGTCACAGGAATTCATGCTTCCCACAACAATAATATAATAACTACAAGTACCATGCCTATGGATGTGGACGAATACATGGTCAGTTCTGCAGCAGCAGCAGCAGCAGTAGCAGCACATGAGCCAAGATTCAACAATAGTGAAACTCCCACTACTACTACTACTGGTATCATAAATACTAGTACTACACTGAATGACATTGATCATGATCAGATCAATGCAGCTGTGCAGGATCATGATCTACTTCCTTATTCACAAATAGAAGCAATGTGGCAGGAGCAGCAGCAACAGCTTCATTAAACACCCACGCTGATGCTGAATATCATCACTTAACGTCTACTGTAATTAGTCGAATGAATCCGTGAAGTCCCAACTCCAGCAAGCTTCAGATTGTCGATGACATGACAGAAATCAAATTTGTTGCACATACATGAAGAGATTTTGCTAGACCCATTATCTTCCAAATCCTTGGAAATCAGGACTCAAAAGAAACTCTTCCAACACAGAGCTCTGCTCTGCTCTGCTCTGCGCTGCTAGAGATGTATGTATATATTTGTATCTATCCAGTTTTGGTTTGACAACACTCACAAATCCCTTCCAGATGTACATACATAAAATTTGAACTTAGTACTGTTTTGTTGAATTGTAGTTCAATGGATTTAATAGCCAAGTTCTAACATTAAATCCATTTTCTTTTCTTTCCCCTTTTGGGGGGAGTGGGTTTTAGTGACCAGATGCTAGTACAGAATCTCTCTGTTAAAAGATGTTCTGCAGTCTGTTGGCTCTGCACTTCAGGGTAGAGAGATATTGTGATGCGTCTGGAAATGGGCCAAAGTTTGGTATCTCTACATTCTAGGGTCATGTTGAGTCCAATGTAGAAGCATGTAGTCCTTGGGCTTCACCATCTTCATTTGCTAACCACCATCTGTTTCCAATTTAGTATGTTGAATGTTTATCATCCTTAAATGGATATCATTATAATGGACAAAGCACATTAATAATTGATGAGTTTCAACATGTTTTTTGACAGAATATTTGAGGCCCATTGTGTTTAAATTTATGATGTTTTGGTCTAAAGGCGAGGGTTTGGCTTATAGCTTAACTAGTCTTTTCAATCTTTCGATTATTTTTTTCAGTTTTTTCATAATATTTCGTACACGACTTGGATTATCCCATCCCTCAATTGCAGGTATCTTTCAATGTGTGTGCACACATCTCACCGATCCTATATGTATCCACTTTTTATGTTGTGCTCATGACAATGAACACACTGAAACTTATGATGCAATTCGCAACACCTTTGTCATCACTACACAAGATGCTGACTTTCACATGGGGCAAAAACAATTATATACAATTCCTTCAACCACATTCAATTCCTCTCATCAATGAGTCGACATTGTGTTCACCAAAGGTGCCATTTGCACCCTAATTAACATTGTCATTGCCACCCAACACAAATTGATTTATTTCCTCAATTTTGCACAACTCAAGGATTATTTGCCTCTAATGCAACTCAAGCCAAGGAAAAGAACTATTGCAACCAACACCTCCTTGATATTCCTTTCTTTAACAATTGAAGTATTTGGTTGTTTACACAAACATGTCGAGGTGTTTTTACATGATTATGCCACTGCCATTTGGAGCTTGAAAAGGCCAGAGGGCCCTCTTCTTTCTACCTTGGTCACTTTTCTTTGTCAAAAAATTTCGCTCACATTACAAAAGATGCAAACGTCCTCCATCTTGAATTGGGCGGTAGCTATAGATTTAACTACTTCCCAACTTCCACCTTTTTAGAACACACCTCTCATCACCATAGTCGATCTATTGTAAACTATTGGTTTTTGACATAAAAATATGGCCAACCTATCACAAGTGGTCAATTCTGAACATGGAAAGATTTTGACATCTATTTTGAACCAACTTGACGTCCTATAACTTCTCCTTTTTCTTTTTTCTTAACTCCTTTGTACATTTTTTTAATATACGATGTGTTTTTAATAAAGCTTTGCAAAAGTAGCCTCAATTTCTTCACTATTTTGTTTGTTAATTTGTGAAGTACCCCCCATAGGGAAAAATCATACTATATTTTCCAATGTAAGATTTTGGGCATAAAATTTTTGACTCAATTTCACACAATATGTGAATGACATTTGGAATAATAATATGTGTGCTTAAAATGGGTGGGCATGTTTCATAGAAATGCATGTGTCTAGATGAAAATTTATAATCCATTAAAGGAAGTTTTCAGAACATCTATAACAATCGACTAAATCATTCAATGTGAGGGGGAAAAACATATAATATTAAAAAATATTGTTAATGGCATTGTTGAATATCGCAATATTCCAAGAATGTGGTATTTGCAAATGATTGCCTTGAAGTGGTTAATCATAGTGATTGGGTCAAGTGTCAATACTTAAATGATGTCATAGTAAAATATTGTTCAAAATTCATGTTTATGGGTGGAGTGAAAAACATTTATCTCTATGCTGAATAGTGATATGAACCCAAATGAAGAGCATCGTTAAAATGATAGTTTGAACGTGTCATAAAAGATAAAGTTGTCATAATATGATGAACTATCATAGTACCTTTTTAGGTTCAGCAAAAATATATTATATTTTAAAATGTCAATTTTTAAAAAAAATTAAGGTTTTTTTTTTGCTGAATTTTTTAAAATTATTGTTAATTGAAGTTGAAATTTGTTTATTTGGTGCTATTTATGTGCTTGACATTGCAGTTTTATGAAGAATTGTGTTGTTCTATCATAAGATTTTTATTTTAAAATTTAAAAAAAAATTGTATAAATGTTTTTTAAAAAAAAATCTTGCTTTTGAGTGCTTGATGATATAACAATGGTTAGTGCAATATTTTTTGCAAGGAGTCTTTGGAATCAAGATTTGTACTACGATGCAAAACATTTGTGTAGAACATTGGCGATGAAGAACATGCAAATATTTTTTAATTTAAATAAAATTTTGTCAAAATTTCAACTTAATTTTATTTTTGTGTTAAAAAATCAAAATTTCAAAAAATTATTATTATTTGGCAGCAAGATCTGAACCTGGAAAGGTGCACTGAGCTGATTTTGTAATTTTCAAACCTAAGATGCCTGAAAGATATTGAATTTGAGTCATTTCTGTCACTAAAAATTCAAGTAAATTACAAAAACTGATTTTGGAAGGAGAGAGTACTTCGGTAACAATTTCATATTTGGGCCATTCCAGTTACACTCACAACACTAGTAGTAATCATAGACTTATACAGATCGATAGAGTGTTAGATATTCACAAAGGGCATGACAACATCATCAACCACTGTAGTAATCGAGTAGCAAAAATCATGGCCATGAATTAATCCCACGGGATAAAATATTCTCCAAAACTTTAGTTTTTCAACCCATGGTATTAGCAATTCTGACCTCTTCCCAATGGTCAAATAGTTTGAAAGTGTGAGAAATATTCCTTTTACCTAGTTGCCGGTAAAGAATATTCGATGCCATTGTCTGCTTGTCAAGAATATTCCTCAAACCACCTGGAGACTACTTGAGGGAGGCTTAGCCCAAAGAATATTCCCATGATGAGAAGAAGTCTCGCAACCCTTGATTGGTCATCGGAAGCTATTTCGTACCGAAGGTTAGTAGTGGCCGGTTGTAATAGCCTTTTCTTTGTTATTCCATACACTACGAGCCAATTTCTATTTGGTTTGGTGGGGACTACTTTTGGTGGTGACAACTTTCCAGCTAAATTCATTGGCCCCATCAGATTAATTTTCAACCTCTAAAAAACAACAACAGAAGATTTGGTTCATCTCCGTAGTCATGAACAGTTTTTCTGATGATTTTCAATGGTTTCAACCAGCTGTTCACTTTTACATTGTGTCCTCATTCACTTATGTATTGACTTCACCATGGCCAAAACACACGTCACCGTGGTGATTATCCAATTCTCCCTTCTCCCTCTCTTAAAACACTCGAAGAATTTCATTTTTCTTTGTATTTGAAAGCAGCTTCCCGGCCAGCAACAATGATGCTTTTGTCAATTTCAACTTAGGGACTTTCCACCATTCACACACCTTTGGCCATTCAAATTTCAAAAAACCTTTCCTCCCGTAGTATTCGGGTGGGCCGGGTGGGCCTACACCCTTGAGCTACTCGCCCCAGGAGGCTGTGACCCTGGAATTAGGGGACACCTTACTTGAATGCTGGCCTTTTCCTATTCTCGAAAATAATTTTTTTTTAATAAGTAGAATTATTTTTTTTCTTTCACAAGTAGTCAGTGTTCTTGTATATTCTTTTCTCATATCCATCTCTACCGATTCGAAGAGTTCCGAACTCCGTATGTTGCACGCTGCTCAAATATTAGGGCTTTGGACCCCATACTGACACCACAGTCGTAGCCAGGAGGCTTGGCTTTTCTAATCGATATTTTTCAATTGGCTCAAAACAAATTTATGCCCGGTGGGGATACTTTTTGACATGCATTTGACATGTGATGAGCATTGATGGGCAGAAAAAATCAACCCTGGACCTAACCGGAACACAGATGTGTTACCTTCTTCATGAGTTTTCTTCATTTGTATAATAAAAATCAATATTATTCTCCGCCATGTGGTGTCTGTATTCCACTGTGTCTGTATTCCACTCTTTCTCCGACCTGTCAGAGTAAACAGACCATGATGGGATAGATGGATGATCGGACAAATGGATGAAATGATGCTTCATGACGTCCTTTACTATATATAATTACCCAAAAAAAGGTCTGAATGTTATTCATTTATATTAGCTTGAGCTTCGACTCAAAGTTGAACAAGGCATCACAAACAGGCTGGCCTTGCCAATAGAGAAGATTGTACATCTACCTGCTCTGTCCACACTCTGAACACCAAAAGAATCCGTTCCAATCTAAACAGTCTAAACACTTTCACCAAAGACACCGGTTCACCTAATGTGAAATCGATTTTAATAAGGTAAAACTTCCAAAAGTTGGATCCAATGCTATATAGTCCATGTCCCTGCGGGGGCAGGGCCCAACAAAAGGTCCAAACCACTGTTGTGCTCATCGATGGTTAGGACTTACATTCCATGTAAATGTAAATCTCATAATGAAATTTATTTATATTTTGTGTGAGTGTGAAATTGTATATATTTATTTTATGTCGTGTAAAATAAAGTAAATATAAAATAAATATATATCTATATAGTTTTATGCAAATATGTGTAGCTATGTGAAACAATATATATTTTTTGATTTTTACTTGGGAAGGAGGGGATTTCATGATGTTTTTGGTCATGAGCTAATTAAATGGCCCATTGCCAAACAAAAAAAAAAACCACATTATCAAAACATTTGTGCTTTGAGATGCACCACAACTAATTGAATTAATTAATATGAATCATAATATGTACCTGAGCTCTTGGAAAAGCTTAGGCCAAAAATTGTGATGAACAAAATTAGGATTAAAATTTTCACAAAACAATGAGGTGGGACAAAATGTGCATTCAAAATATTTTTTGGAATAGCACGACCAGAGTCCCATATTGGTAGAAAATGTTAATGTTTGAAGAATATCAAGATATCATGATTTTTGTTTTGAAGGACCAATCGAAGTGACCCATTGCCAAAAAAAAAAAAATTAAGCTTTGGGATGCACTCACAATTATTAACATGATTTGCAAAAAGAGATGATCCTTAAGGGTATATAATATGTACACTTACATGCCTCAAACAAACCCACACAAATGTATTTAACAAATATTTACATTGTAAAGTGTAAAAAAATAAAATTATACATGATAACTTTATAAATAAGTGTGTAAAAATTCGAATGTGTAAATTGTGAATCATAAGTGCAAATGATTGACAATTACACAAGATTCACATGCCATACATATGACTATTGACACTTATACGAGTCTTGTTGGTTTTCTAATCTCTGGATAGAACCTTCAGTCTGAGTCTCAAGTAGCTTTTTCCATTTTATAATGGAACATGTTCTCTTTCCCATTCTTCAAACTTCCAGTTCCTTTGAAAACAAATCTTACAAAAGTCTATCCAGTTCAAATATCAGATCCCAATTAGTGTGGCATGTGCCATTGGCCCAAGTGTTACCACGTCCTCAACTGATTTTGCCTTCCAAAACCTGGTTTTTTCGGAATTTATTTGAGTTTTCAGAGACATAAATCACTTTTAAATCAATATCTCTCACATTCTAAATCCAAATCTTACCAAATAAATTCCATTAGATCCGGATCATTAAGATCTTTCCAACAACACCAAAGGCACATTCCAATTCCCAAGAAATTGTTAGCTACAATTGAATTTAATTTTCAGTGAAGAAAGTATTCAATATTCAAGAACTTTTACATTGCAAGTCCAAACGCCATGGAACCAAGCCCATGCACCCCTCCTTGTTGAGACCTTCCAAAAGATAGCAAGAACATGATCTGAAGCATCTCGGTTCAGTGGGTCTCATACTTACAAAACAAACTACATTCTTTCATAGATAGATGGCTTTGTACTACATGAGCGGGTTTAGGACCGAAACTATGTATGATTACTACATAGTTATGAAATCTATGTTTTTGGTTATAAAACTATCCTCCCAACCTACTATTGGTTATGCAAACCTCACCATTCTCCTTCCATGAATAACACCTAAACTATTCAAAAACCAAAAAGTTTTTCCAAAATCAAAACTTCCATTCTCACAACTTTGTATTCCTATCATAACTTTGTATAAAAAATGAAGGTGTCTCACAAGGTCACAAACACCTCCTTATATACTAATCAAAAGGAATTTACTCAAGAAACTTCCTAAAACCTATCCATCACAAGGTTCCCCAAATAATCAAAAGAAAACAAAATCACATGGTTCCCCATGTGATTCCACAATTAATCACAAGAAAACAACATCACATGGTT
>Ga0116231_10001668_pt1 | contig 45953 bp, 26 predicted proteins | sample S1TSphgellanicum_2_FD_89695 | JGI IMG/M metagenome (GOLD analysis project Ga0116231, IMG submission 89695) | Host-associated microbial communities from peat moss isolated from Minnesota, USA - S1T2_Fd - Sphagnum magellanicum MG | ecosystem: Host-associated > Plants > Peat moss > Unclassified... | reverse complement strand
TTGAAGGAATTGAAGTTATCAAAAGCATATATTGCTACAATGATCAAAGAATTGTTGTTTCTGTTATAGAACAAATTATGAATCACTTCATTTACATTGCATTGATGTTAAGAAAATGTAGTCGATTTGTGACGATTGATTGTTTATGTGTTAATTTTTGATTTGTTTAAAGCAAGGCAATCCAAGTGCAACAACTTGCAACCTCATGCACATGACTTTTGTTTAGACATTTTCAAGTTTTTCATTGGGCCTCCTATTGTTTCTCATGATGCAAAACTTCTTCCTTTCTTTTTTTCGTCATTTACAAGAAAGCTATGAAAATTTTCATCCATTTATAAGAAGACTATAAAAAATTTCATCCAAGCACATAAAGATTATTGATTGCGCTAAATAACATTTATTAAAAAAATATATCAATAAAATTTTATTTTAAAATTTATGTTTAGTACATTAAAATCTAAGTTATAAATCACTAAAGCAACTAATAACAATGTGTTCCATAAAATAGATGATGAAACAAGCATGGATAAGTCTTACACCTCGACTCAAAGCAACACAAATACCCCAAACAACAAGTATGAACTAACACACACAAAACCCTAAAACCTAATATCATTCACTTGAACCCGAAGAAATCTTCGAAGATTCCATCCATCCTCAAAGTCCTAGAGGATTCCATCCATCATCCATCCTCGAAGTCCTTGAGGATTTTATCCATCATCCATCCTCAAAGTCCTCGAGGATTCCATCCATTGCAAATCAGTAGGTAGAAAGTTTGGAGTTCTACCCTGATTCTACCACAATTAACAATTGGAGCCGGGTTCCCACTGAATATTGTTAACTACCATGGTTAGTTAGGGAACTGCGAACTCAACAGAAAACTGTTTTGTGACCACTTCCCATCCATCCTCCAAGGTGCAGTGATGGATGAAGTTGGCCAAGAATGAAAGCAGGGAGGGGGGTGGGGGGGGGGTTCTTCTAACCCTAATTTTGCCCTCTTCTGTCTTCTGCCTCAGCTTGCGAAGCTTGGCGAAGAAGGGGTTGGGAAGGAAGGAAGGAAGGAACGAAGTATTCGCTCCGTCTGTCCCGGGGCTCAGCAGATGACATGACAATCAGCGTCCAAACAAAGCTCAGGGGTTGAATTCTGCAATTGAAGAAGCTCTGGAGATAGAGAGACAGAGACACACACACACACATGGCAGGCCGGGGCCGCGGCCGCGACTTGACTTTACCGGCCTGTAAGATCCTTCTCATGCTCCGGATTTTTGTTTGTTTGTTCCAGTTTGTATACTTTAGCTGTTGCCTGGGTTTGTTTTGGGGTGTGAGAATGATGATGACGATGATGATGATGATTCTAGGAATGCCAAGAAAATGGGGAGCTATAATAATCATAATAAGAGAACGCCAGAACCCTAATTTCAAAAGCTAGGTCAAGAAACTCTTACTATAGTGTCGCTTTGTTTTTGTCGGGGGAAAAAGAATTCTCTCTTGAATTTTGATCAGTTTCTGAGCTACCCATTGCTCTGTTTTCATTGAGGAAGATACCTATGTGAATGTATGTAAGGAAACAAGTTTTTTATCCCCCTCTTAACAGTGTTGCCTGACCTAACCATCAATGGGTGTGCCCCATGTTTCCTCAGCAGCTTAGCACAGCTATATGGATCATTTAATAAAAAATTACAGTGACCACCTTGAAAATGGAACCCAATAGTACCCAGTTGTGGGAGAGTAGGAATCCATTCCACAAATGAATGTCAGAATGCAGGCAGCTCAATGAACCCTAATGAGGTTCCCAAAAAAATAAATCCTTTTTGGGATTCTTTCTGCCAGGAATCTTTACGTTCTAAAGAAGGGCAGTGGGTACCATTGGGTTCTGTGTCTTGAGTTGGTCACTGGAGAATTGAATCGTACTGGAGGCCCCTTGCTTAGAAGCCTGCAAGCATTCTAGATTGTTATTTTATCTAGTGATATGTGGTCTGGTGTTTCCAGGAATTGAAGGGTTGGTGTCTAATTTCTTCAGTTCTTACTCTTTTTTGAATTTAGGGTTGTGGGTTCTTTTTTCTTGAGTTGAGGGATTTCAACAGTTGTTCGTATGGATCTGTCCTTGATGGGGGTTTCACTAAAGACTAAATTTTGGGGGTGGGGGGGAGCGGTGGTGTCCAGGGATGAAAGGAGGCCAGGTGTCAGCACCCACAGAGAAACCCCTACCAGGTGGTGCCCTCCTAGATGATAATCCCCAAGCCTTTCAGTCCTTGAAAGCATTTGATCCAAGGATTCCTGGTGGGGCTCTGTCTCCTTCACCCTTCCCAGCAGCTCAATTCCAGCAGCATCCTCACGGCCTTCCATTTTCTGGCTTGCACCACCCATACTCACAGCCTAATCATTTCCAACCTCCAGGATCCTACCAACAAGAGCAAATAGGGCCACCTTTCCAGCAAACAAGTTCAATGCCACCATCATCTCCAGAACATTTTCCAGCCAAAGGACCAGGTGGTGGCCTCTTGCCTCCCAGACCCATCACTCAGGCTTTGAACTCTCGGCCTCTTTCCGAAAATCAGCAAGTGGTACCATTCACCACCAACCATGTACCACAGCAGTCAAATTTGCAGTTTCCTTTTAGTCCCAATAGTCCATTGCAGCCCCCATTCCCTAGGGGACCCTTTACACCATCACAGCAATATCCACCATTACAACAGTTTCCATTTCCTCCAAATCATCCAAGAGGCCCACCTGCACCTTCTTCTCAGTCACCCCCTCAGACTGCTCATGGTGGCCTACCTCCACCACCTTTTCCTATCCCTCAAGGTCGACTGCATGGTGGTCAGTTCCAGCCTCAGCACTCTCATTTTCAGCATGATCCTTCTGCGGGTGTGTTGGTCCCTGACATGCAAAGCGGGCTGCCTCACTTAGAGAGGTCTGAGGGAGATGAAGCTGGACATCCTTACTCTGAGATGAGTGGCTCCACCAATACCCATCCGTTGCAGTTTCAGTCTGGAGGTCAAGTCCATCCTCATGAAAATATGCCTCCTCTGCACATGATGCAAGGAGGTCCACTTCCATTCTGGGGACAGGGTCGGCCCCCACCCCACATGCAAATGCCACCATATATGCAGTCACAACTTCCATGGCAGTCAGGGTTTATGCCACAAGGACGTCTGCCACAGGAAAATTTACAGGAATCTCTTCCTTTTGAGAAGGAGCAGCAGCAGCAGCATCAACCACAACAAAGAGCTCATGGGTCCCCTGTTGATCTCCAGCAAAGTCACATCAACACTGATGTGCCTCATGAGAAATCTGGAGATTTGGAGGCATCTGAAGTGCAGCAGCCCAGGAAACGAAAGTCACGCTGGGATCCCATTTCAGAGGAGAAGGAAAGTGTTGCTTCTCTGGCCCATCAAAATGGAGACCTATCTAGTATGAAGGCTGCAGGAGCCCCTCCTCACTCACAAAACTCGTGGAACTTGGGACCTAACTCTGAACTTGGACGGAATGGGCACAGTCTTAGTGGTCTGCAATTTGACAATCAAAGTGGGCCAGGGATGGCCATAACAGCAGCAGTACAAGAGGCAGTGCTGCGTGAGCAGGTTTGTTCTGCTTCCTGTCTGCACAGACTTCAATTCATTCCACTGGAATTCAGTTGTGGGTGCATCTTCAGTTCTAGTGTGTGCCATTTGTTTGTAGCTTAAACCTGTTTTGGGTTGCAACTGACAAGGCTTGTTGGCATATCCAGGAAGCTAGTGCTCATGAGATCATTGCTCAGCAGAGGTATGTTCCTCAGGTCTTGCTGCTGTGACAGTCATTGGCCTTCCACCTTGGATGAACTTCTATTATCTGTGAGGGAATTATGTATGGAAGTGTTGAATATTTGCACTGTCCTATGGCTGTGCTCATTTTGGCTCTCATGCTATGGGGGTTGACACCATCATTACTGGATCAGTGTGTAATGTGGGTCAAATTTTGACTTGATTGGTGTCTGTGTGAGGAAGCAGGCAAGAGAAAAGGCCATTTCACACCATGGAGATGAGTGAACAAGATATAATGTCTGCCCGCCACGACCCAGGTGCTCTGAAGGTGATGCACATTTGTGTTTTGCATCCTTCTTGCGTTTGTAGGCTTAAGTGGGTGGTGTTGGAAAAGTCATTGCCAAGCTCTCTTGTTCCTCTGAGGCACACAGCAATCAGAGGAATTGGAGGAATTTGGCATTCCTTCCTTGAGTGATGATGCTTTAAAGACTTCGCCTCTTTTTCTCATGCTAAGCAATGGAGAATGCAAATGTTAGATACTTGTGTTATTGAGAAGCATTGTCTACGAAGGTTGGGGGTGATGATGCACCCACCACCCATGACCTTTCCATTTGCTATTTGTATCAACAGAGTTAGTCACAATCAAGTGAGCTTGCACATGCACATGTGCTGCTCACACCCCAATCCTGCCAAATCAGTAGCATTTTGTTTCTTTTCCATTGGGTTGACCTGGTTCACTTTCTCAGTAAGTTGTAGGAAGTTGTGATTTGTGGGGAAGAGGTTGCAGTTTGTGAAGTGTTGCACAACTTGTGGATGCAGGAGAAACTTGTGAAGATGACCTCTGATTATCGCATGGACATGGCTAATAAGCGGGGAAGGCCTGTCCAACATGAACAAGGTGGTGACAGTTGTTGGGTCATTGTGGGGGCTTTTGATGTACTAATGATTGGATGTGTCCACTTAGATTGAGTTCACTTGCACTGTGTCGTGAGCACTAACTGTAACGGTTTCTGTCTTTTCTGTTGCCAGGCAGAGGGAGAGTATTTTGTTTTGGTTCCAATTAGTTTTCTAGTTACGAATAACCCTCTGGTCAGTAATGGGTGTGCACTACATCCAGAAAAGCCGATGTAAAAGAAACAGAACATTAAGGTTCCAGGTCTGATGTAGACTTTTGTTTCCTGTATTTTGTTTGTCATTGCAGAGAATGTCGAAATTGGTAATGGCTATGGGGTACCTGGGGGACGTGCTTACTTCAGTGGCCCTCGGCCTCCAATGTTCACTCTACCTGCAGCTCACATGTACAAACAGGAAAACAATTTTTCTCCTTCAAATTCCATGCTAGAAGGAGTTGCCTCTGGTTGTGCACAAGGCTCAGTTGACCCTGCCCAAGGACTGCAACGCCCTCTGGATGGATCAGGTGCCAAAGCTCCAAGTGAGGGGAAAATTGTTGAACAGAGAGTGTTAGGAAGGAGGGAAGTTGATATGAAGGAGGTAGGTGTGCTAGGAGAGAAAGGGGATCTTCCAGATTACCTTAGAGAAAAGCTGAAGGCACGGGGGATTTTGAAGGATGAAAGCATTGGGGACACCACAGCTTTGGTAGGTTGAATACTTTGCATGATGTTTTTTTCCTCCACTTACTTCACTCAGTTGCAAGTTGTCGTTCCAACAGATATCTCAAGATTGGTCTTTACCCATTTTTCTGTTTCTTTTAACATTTCTTTTTGCAGGGTTCTTCGGAAAGAGGACAAGCAGATTTCTTACCTCCGGGCTGGGTAAGGAATGAACTTCTTCCATCAGTTACAAATTGAACACTTGTGTTGGGTATACCATTTCTTTTGTGAATCTCTGCATTCTGTGCCACTGTATCTTCACAGGTGGGAGATGTTTGAGTCAGGTTTAGCTAAGTGCAGTGAGTCACAATGACCTAATGTTTCAGGGTCAAGAATCAGGTGTTGATGAAGGTAACCCAAATAACCACACTTCTGCCAGGTGGAGGGAAAGGATCCAGAAAGTGGCCATGTGTATTTCTATAACCAGCTAACGGGTAAGAGTCAATGGGATCGCCCAACAGTGGAAGCATTGCTTCCACCTCCCTCAGCTCCAGTTCTACCAAATCTGCCGCCCGGTTGGGAGGAGACAACTGATCCTGGCTCTGGTATGTGAATCATGCAAATCAAGCTCCAGTTTCTTTATATGGCCTCATATGTACACTACACTCCGCAAATGGTTCACAATGGAAAGCAGGGAAATTCTGAGCAGTTGTGAAAACCCTAAACTCTAACTTCCATTATGTGTGCTTCTAATTTGATTTCATAGTACTTGAGTATTACCTGTTAATTCAAGGTGTTTTATTCTGGCAGGGCAGAAGTATTACTATAATACAGAGACCAGTGAAACAAGTTGGGAGCGGCCCAAAGCTTTAAACCCAGCATCAGCAGCAGCAGCAGATGAGAAATCTGAGCTCTCAAGGTCAGCAGGGAATGGTGAGCTTGCTTCTTCACCTGCAGGAAATGGGCCAAAGTTCAAGAAATGTGCAGGATGTGGAGGCTGGGGTCGAGGACTTGTACAGGCCTGGAACTACTGTAATCACTGCACAAGGTAATGATAATCTAGCTCTAATCAGTAGTTTCGCAATTAAGGCCAGCATTATGCCATAACTACTGTAGTTTTGTAGCTGTATAAGGAGTCTTTTTAAACATTTTTTCCTGCTGCATGATTGATCTTAACACTGGTCCACAATTTCAAAAGTGTTTTCTAGGAAGTACATCATGAAGTCAGTGAAGTAAACAGCCACACTGAGAACAGCTCGCTTGATTTGTGTGGGACAGAGTGTTGAACATAAAAGTACCCCCTCAAAATATTTCATCGGGAGCTAAGCGTGCTGCAGCAGCAGCAGCCATAGTTGCATCAGATGAGACAGCAGAGGCAGCACCAGAGTTCAAGCACAAGTGGCAAGCAGACATTGCTGCAGCAGTGGGAGGAGGAGACATGGCAAAGAAGGATTTCAAACCAAAGTAAGAATGCTTGAAAATGTGAATAATAATTTACATTTATTTGACAGCACATGGTTTCCCCACTCTAGAGCTGACTGTTTTTGTTTTTCCACTCTGAAGCAAATCTTTGTGCTCACAAAATTGACAGTTGGGTGGTGTGCCTTTTCATGTAGACCGAGTCTAAAGCCACCCATGGGCAAGGTGAACAAGAAAGATCAGAGGAAGCGAGGGCCTTCAGTCACTGATGGGCTTGATCCAATGGATCCCAGCTCTTATTCTGATGCTCCACGTGGTGGATGGTACTCCTTGTCCACAGAGCTCACAAACCCTCATTTAAAACTGTCATTAGGATGACTTCTTATTGCTGTCAAAGTGGCCACACAGTATTCAAGTTTCTCACTTTAAGGCAGAATGTATGTTTTTAACTTGGGGTTTTGGCTTCTAGATGCTTTGCTTGGATAGCAGCAAGCAAATGTGAAATGAAGCTTACCTTTACAAGCTTGTTGCAGGTTCTCTGAATGAGCTTACTATTTGATTGAACTTTTTTTTTTAATTTGCTATGCCTCTTTTGTGCTAGCTGACATCACAACTGAGTCTTCCCCTTGCTTGGGAAATGCAACAGAAGCACAGAAACTCAGATATTTGGAGGATTGTTTGTCCTATGCTTTGATCAGACTATTTTCATACATATCTGCCACCCAATGTGAGCAGTTGATGGAGTCAGTCACGAGTGTTGGCAGCCAGTTACTGCCATGCATGATGAAGGTTACAGTCTGATACTTTGTGAGTGAAATTCATAAGGTTATGACTACATTTGTTTTCTCATCAGTTTTGGCTCAATCTGACACATCATTTATTTCAATACCTTAAATGGTTTTGTCAAGTTTGTCTCTCTGTGCCTTCAGTTAGTCTATGTTGAGCTTCAGGTCCTCACCTTGCACTTGTGAACTTATGGGTGGGCCTCCTGGGTGTTTGCTGTGATTTCAGGGGTGTTGGACTCAAGGGCCAGCAACCTAGGGCAGCTGATACCACTGCTTCTGTAAGGCTCATTTAAAACCCCATCTCCCTCACTTGCCTGCTTTGATCATATTGCTTTTGTTGGTTCATAGTAGATGACAAGTCCTGAGCCATGGACACTGAGCTGAAGTGTGCAAACTACACATGTGTCCTTTGGTTGACTACTTACCTGCTGAAAGATGTGCTGATGTCAGAGTAGGGAAAGTTGAAGGTGTGGGCATACTGTGTTTCAATGCTTGGTTGTTTTTGTTTCCTGCAACTTTCCAGGGCCCTCTGTTCCAACAACGCCCCTACCCGTCGCCTGGGGCAGTGCTGCGCAGGAATGCCGAACTGGCAGGACAGCAAGGCAAGCCAACAGGCCCCAACTATGCTGTAATCCAGAAAAGAGGAGATGGGAGTGATGGACTTGGAGATGCAGACTAAAGTACTTGAGCAAGGTGAGGTTAGTAACAATGCTAGTTCTAATCTATGAGTCTAATCAGCAAGCTGGTGTTTTGATCTGCATTCTCCATCCTATGTCTAATGCTCTAAATTGCAGGTATGACCTCTTCTTCTCTCCATGTCAAATTGCAAATAAGAGTTGTGAGTTACATGTGTATGCTGGGACTATGCCCTATGGTGTATTTCTTTTGTCATGGTGTGAGCACCACAAGCCAAGTAGGAGGAAGGGGATATGGGGGGGAAGGTTGGGGGGTAAGGGTTGCTAGAGTGTAACTTGCTGAGTTTGTTGTACACATACCACAGTTGTGCACTTCAATGATGCCATCTGAACTTGCATGTTCAATCAATTAGGTCTTGCATGGGTTTTCCATTCATGTCCAGTGGAATCAACTAGGAGATGTTGATTTCTTGAACATTGTAGATTCTAGGTTGATCAGATTTGTTACATAGTGATTGATGTTACGGTGAGGTTTAGTGATCAATTGACTTTTATGTAGCATAAAATCAGAGTCAGTTTTTTCTCTATTGCCCTGTGCCTGACTTCAACTTTAAACCCATCCCAAACCCTAAATGCTTAAACCCTCCAAACAAATATGTAGATATTCATTGCTCTCATTTTAGTGTGTTTCAAAAGCTGAGTAATCCACAGCATTATCAGAAACTGATGAAGTCAATGGGGATGTTGTGGTAGGTGGCCAATACCATACATGTATGACCATTGTTGCTGTTCAAATTGCTCCCTCAAATTTCTTTTTTAAGGTCTCGTGTTTTAATCTTTTCTTTAGGGTTGGGGTTCTTGCTGTTTGGTTTCTGGTATGTTTTCAGATCTAGATTAACCATAATCTTATTATCAGGTGTTTCACTCATCTCTTCTCAGTTTGGACATAGATTGTAAGTATTGAGAAATTCTCAGTACTTGTGAAGCTATATGTTTTTGAGGCCAATTTATCTGTTTCTTTTTCAGGCATTAATCTTAATATCGTTAATTTGAAATGAGGCCTTGGTTTTTGTCTTACAGTCTGCTGAGATAAAGCAGGTGGTTTGTTGAATAGGATCATAGATTGAACTTGCAAGGTTTGCATTGTTTGGGGTTTCTTTGCACCCAGTGAACTTCCAAGCACTTGCATTGTGTTAATGGGGGGATCGTTTCATTTCTTGGGCAGGCTATTTCATTGTAAAGTGTGATCTTCTGTTTTTAGGTGCAGTTCTTCCATTTTTATTGGTGTTGATGCATCTTGTGTGTGAACTTGCTGAAATTGGGTCTGTTTGAGGCAGAAAGAAAGTTTCCACCTGTGTCTTTTTACATGGGGTAATTCCCTCAGATGAGGGCATTACCCTACATGACTCATTTGCCAGGTCTTATGACTGCAGACAGTTCCATAGCTGATGAACTACTCTAGTATGTAGTGATGTGTCATGATCCTGCCTGACAAATTTATAAGATGGGTGCTGTGCAAGGGCACTAAGCTGGCATGGTCTAGTACCCTTAATGCCTTCATGAGCAATTTCGCAGTGTATCTCAGAGAAATTTCTTAGTGTATTTGAAGGGCACCTTACTACCAAACATATCCCTCCTAGATATGAGGTAGGATCTTTATGCCGATGATTTATGAGGGGGAGGGACCATTATGCCTTTTGTAAGTGTAAGCTCTCTCTCTCACTCAAATGGCAAGTGTAAGATGTCTTCTACTTGTACCACAATCCAAGAGCATCCCAAGTGGATCCAAATGCAATTCCTTCTTGAGTGTCTAACCCAAGTGCAATCTCTCTCCCACCACCACCACCTCCACATTTCTTTGTGGGACAATTAGAGATGTGGAACAATCCCAGAATGATGGTCACAAGTCCACTGGCACCCTAGAAGGATGGAGCAGTAACCAGTAACATAACCCTAAAATGTTGGAGCACCAGTAATATATTCTACTGTTTGGGAGGGGAATTGTGTTGTGTAGATAGCAGATGCCGGATTTGTAGGACACAAGATTGTTGATATCTTAGGAGAAAGTTGGAGAAATCTGAAAGAGTTATTGTAAACAATGAAGGAGGAGTAGAGTTAACAACAGGAACATCTCTTTTATTTGGGCACCTATGTAGATATGGATATCATGGGTTGAGAACATTGGATCTAGGATTTGGTGTCGCTATGAATTTTGAAATTTCCTACTTACTTATGCTACTACATAATGACCGATTTATGCTAGGTCATGACCCACTATAGAACTCTATGTGAGGAAGTGCACCTTATGGGATGTGTTCTACCGCATATTCTAACTTCTCCAAGAAAAAAAAATGCATTGGGAGTTTAGTGTATTAATGCAAAACACTTGTGCTATGAATGTATCAACCTTGAGTAATATTGGATTTGCATAACACTAGTCAAGTCCATTTAGTCAACAAGTTGGTATTTGTTACCATGGTATTGGAATTGGGGGTGTGCCTAGTAGTTCGCACTACAATAGGAGCCATTGTCCAAGGTGTATAATCCAATCTTGGGCACCCAATATTTGTAAGCCCTTGCACATTACATAAAACCTCCACAAAAACCTTAAGATTTTGGTTCATCATAAAGCCCCAAATTGAAGTGTGTTGCAAACCTCAAGGAAATTTTTGTACTCCCCCATTTTTCAAACTAAATATCCAACTTCGTTATCAAGACAAATTTTGCCTCTGAATCATTTACAAAACCGATTAATTCCAAACAAATGATGCAAGGGTGAAAACGTGAGTTTTTATCCACAAATATCATCTAGTCCAAATGGTCAACTTGAAGACATCTTTGAAGTGTAGTGAATAGCCTAGGAATAGAAAAAAAATCACTTGATTTCAATTTGGCTAGTTGGAACATTAAAAAATTGTCTTGCTAAAACTGCAACTATAAAAAAATTTGTACTAAATGAATTTTGGCAACTATTTTTTTTCTAGGTTTGTGAGTGGCATATCATTGTTCCAGGATGCTTTCACACTTTAGTTTGTTGTTGCTTTGTATTATAGTTAGCAAATTGTAGCAAAATTGAATGTCTTCTCTAAGGACCTAGGGTATATTTGAAGTAGTGGTGAAAGTGCTATCACCAATTGTCATTAATTGTGTTTTAAAGCAAAGTTGTGGTCACTAGCTCCTTGGAGATGCTTTGCATTTTATTATTTCTACATATTGGGATCTTTGAGAGGAAATGTCCAATTAAATTATCCTAGGTGCCTTAGCTGATCCAAAGGTTCATTTTTTAATAAGAAATTGGGAAAGTTGATGATTTGCATGAATTGCCAAGTGCTAGAAGTCCTCTTGCCTTTCACATAATTGTATATTCTAATGCTTCAAATGTTTAAAAACCTAAATGAACAAATTCAAACGACTTGGATGGCATAAATGAAAGCTCAATATTTTTTTAGTATGCATTCATAGACCTTGATTTATTCTAAGCATGGGATAATTCTAATATTTTAAAACAATTTAAATGGATTTTGGGGTTTTTACCTTGGTAGCAATGTGGTTGTTGGTTCACCCAAAACTTCCTAGTCCATTAAGTACATCAAAAGAAACCTTTTCCATAGAGCCATGACATCAAAAGCTTAAGCTTCTCCCCATAACCATGATTTCAAAAACCCCTTCATGTCAAATATTACCATTGTTTTTTTTTTTCCCATTTTTTTCCCACCCACTACAAAGTAATGGGAATGTTGGGGAACTTGTTTATGAACATGAGAAGGATCCATTTGAAATGTGGTTCAATGTTGTATGAAATGATTGCATTGCTTTTGTTTTAGATTTTACCCAAATGTGGCAATCAATTTGAGTAATGAAATTGAGTTTGTTGTTTGGTTTTGGAGTTTGATTAAATATAATGATAAGATCATGTATGAAACAGATATAAGGTGAAACACACTAGGATGGAACAAAAATGACACATCATGAAAAAAATACAAAAGATTTTTGATCAATTTTAGATTGTTGAAAGGAAATGGATGACAACGATAAATCAATGCACATTCATAATAAATTAGTTTGGGCAACTTTATTGTATATGCTAATTTATTGATTCATCCAAAAATAAGCACCAAATGTTATAATCACAACAAATAAAAGGCTTTTTATGAACTCACCTTCTTTAGGTGAAAATATGGTTGAAACCAAAAGAGAAAACACAATTGATCCAATATTATGTTGCATTCATATATCCATTATATACACACACAAATTATTTTCTATAAATACATCTTGTGTTGCATTTGATGAGTCCATTTGATACATTTTGGAAACTACATCAAGTACTTATAAAAATCATTTATGAATTTGATTTTTTTTCAAATGCCATTATTTTTTTACATTGTGTTTTGATGCTTAAAATCATTGTTGATATGAGTTCCATTCTATCATTTGCACACATAAATTGGAATGAAAATTTGAAACTTGACAAAATGGACTTTGTAATGTCCTTTTTGATCCACTCTAGTGTGTTTGCACCTTTAAGGAATTCTAATTCCAAAACAAAAGGCTTGTTAAAATCAACCTCAACTTGGGTTGTCAATAAGTGCATCTATAACAATTCCATGAGTATTTTGGTGACTTATAATGGCAACCATCAATTTAACACATGACTTTGTTCCATTAAATTACTACTATTTGAGGCACTTCCTAACAATTTCCCTTCACAAATTGTTTTGGTTTTGGATATCCTAATTAGTTGAAAATTGCATTAGGGAGTGAAATCTAACCTCCAAGACCAATATTTTTATTGACCATAGGTCAATGCATTGTGGAAATCTCTTATGCCTTTATCATCATCTCTCCTATTGGTCTTCGTAGGTAGAGGTTGTGGGATGGAACTTGTAACACCATGTTTTTCTAGAGTAGGGTTTATTTTTCATGACCAATGATCCCCATTTTAAGCTTTTTCTCCCCATCAATTGTTGTTCCCATGCAAGTAGCTATGTCAACTACATTAACACCCCACGTTCATGTGTAACCAAGGGGAACATGAGAGTGTATAAACCCTAAGATCAAGAAAGGCACATCACAAGATCCCCATCAAATAGCATATTTGAATTTGCAAGTTATGCAAGATTCCCCTATTTCTTAAGGAGGCTTCCTTACTTCCACATGGGCTTTTTATGGCACACCATCTTCATGAATCTTCCAAGAGAGTTTGAAGGTGTGGTGACCACATTAACCCCTAAAAGCCTAAGTTCAATTTACAACCAATCTACTTATATTTGAGATTTTAATCAAATATTTGTTCCAACATACTCATCCATGATTCAAATTCCAAATTCAATTGTTAGATTGAAACTTTACACTCATAGTTCTTGGACAAAGAATTCATTCAAAATCAAGCAAAGGATGATGCGATAGTAAAACTAGATTGAGTTTGTGTCATTTCGGGCAAGTGTTGCCCAAGGTTGAATTTGAAGTTACATAGGCCAAAAGAAACTTGTGACATGAATTGTGAACTAATGCATACATCATAATATGGCCCTCGCCATGAGCAAGTTAACTACCCATGGAAAACAATTGAAACCAAAATGTGATGTTTCAAATAAGATAGAAGCTTTGCAAGTTTTGGAATGAGAGGTGATTGTGAGGATCCTTGAAAATGGGCAACAACTTTAAAAAGATCTCACCATTAGAACTCATTGGTCAAGTCATTAATGAGTTTCCACGGTCAGCCCAAGAAAATAGTAAGACTTGTTGGGGGTGGGGTCCATGCTCTTGGGTAGCATGTCTCACACTTGCAAATTTCATTGCATGACTCTTTTTTTTAAACAACCCTCCCCCCAACTCTCCATGGATGGGCTCAATTAGCACATCATTGGAAAGATATTGTTGGTAGAAGGTGCTAGTGGAACCACCTTCCAATGCTTCTAGAAATAGGACAAAAGCTTGAAGATGTACACATGATGAACATGGTGGCAATGGACAATAAACAAAAGTTCATCCAAATGTTAATGAATGATATGGATTGTGATATAAGAATATTACAAGAATGAGTAATCTGTATAAATAATTAATATTACAACAATATATTTTGCTCTTAAAAGTTCTAAATTTCTCCAAATGCTTGTAAATAATTTGACAACCTATTTTTTGAACCAAAATAAAGATATATCAAATTCGCATATTCTCTTGATTTAAATTTTTTTTTTTTAAAAGATCATGGATAAAAGGTGAATTTAATTTCAACTCGTCACAAAAGTCCTGGTGATTTTTTTGTGGTAAATTTTTTCAATTTTTTGAAAAGTATTTTTGGAATATATATTATGTCACAAATTCACTGTTTTTTTGGGGGAAAAATCGTCAATTCTTTTTTAATCCAGAAAATTGCCACTATTGCATGAGTATTCTAAGGTGCTTAAAATTTTCTACTTTCATCTTTTGAATCTCATCAAATTTGGCTAAACATACTTGTGGATGATTGCCACTTCAGCAACATCACAAAATTGAAAAGAAAACACTCCATGTGACAATTATCAAATTCTAGTGATGATGATTACATTGGAACTAGTTCTAGGTGGGACAACTATAGGGTTTCATATTATTTCATCCTACCAATTAAATTCTAGTTTGGAATTTATTTGAATGAAATGGAAAGGTGTCTTTTTAAATCTATGTCTCTTTAAAGCCCACAATTTTCTACATCAATTTGCATCCCATTTTTCTTCCATATAATATGAATTTAGTCAAATTGAAATTCAATTCAATTGAATACAATCCCATTTATAATGAATTTGATTTCATTCAATATATTTGAATTCGATTAATTTTTTTGAATTTGGTTCAATTGAATACGAACTCAATTGAATTTGGATTAAATTAGATTTGAATTCAATTATGCAATGTCATTCAATATTTTCATTCAAATGGAATTTTATTTCTAGTTTTTTTTTTTTCATCATTTAATCATCACTAGCAATGCATAAAAACATGGAGCTTAAGTTTTAATATGGATAATATGGAATGACATGTGCATGTTAATTTGCTTTATCATATCTATGTAGTTGGTTGGGTGCGAGCGTAGAGATAAGAGTCAAAAACCATGTTGGATAGTGGTGAAAACTGTGAATTTTTTTACATATATTTTTCTTGATGTTTTAAAGTTATGTTAATCATTCCAAGTTGTGTTAAGTGATTAATATGAATGTTGAGGAATTCAAAGTAAAAATTCATTAAATTAAATTATGGGTTTTGGTTTTACAAAAGGACATTTGAACTTGAATAGGTGTTGTGTCAAAGCGTGGTTAATTTTACAAAGGATTAGAGAAAAAAAACTATTGTAATCACATAAATTAGATGATAGTAACCTATTACCCAAGTTCAAAAAACAGTCACAATTTAAAAGATACGGAATTTTTTTAAAAATTAAATTCAAAATATTTTAATAATTTTAAAAGTCTTTTACCACATGTAAATGGGGTGTAATGTGCATGACATACAAAACAAAGTTGTAGTTTAATAACAAGTTGCAAAAGGTTTCATTCAAAAACCTAAAGTAGTTAACATATTTTGATGTAATTCAAAATTATGATAAGTTTTCAAGATGAAACATAAAATGTAGCAAAATTTAAACATTTTGAAAGATTCGTATTTATTCAACAATGATTAATATGAAACATGTGATCTATTGGGGCAACTATATATATTTTAAATAACAAGTTGTAAAAGATTTCATTCAAAAATTCTTTTCATATGGAAAAAATGAAAAGGGACTAAAAAAGACTCACAATCCTATTTGTGAAATAATCATGTTGACTCCTATCTATGTACTTGCACCTAGCTAGAAGAAAGGAATGAGATAGTTAAGCCTAGAAGAGGTAAGTTTGGATAGCATAGATATATATCATTTTTATTTATATAGATTAGTTCAAAATTTGGTATCCCTAATGATTTGTTGCATCATACCCACTAAGGATTAAGTACATAGTGGTGTGAATCTTGTGGGTTTTAGTCATGGGGCTCAACACGATTCAGCAATTGGAGTATAAGGTGAAGCTTGGAGAGGGTGGATACATTAGATGCCCATATGAATTCCAAACTCGTGCACTTTATTGAAAGTATTACTGGCATGGGTGACCTTGTAAATTGCCATTACAAAGATGCCCACCACTCAGGGCTTTTTTTTATCAATTTTGTGATGTAGCTGAAGTGGCAATCATCCATAAGATGATTTAGCCATAATTGGCTATAGAATGGATATGAAGGTAGAAAAAAATCAGAATATTTCTATATTCTTGGCTACCTACTGGAACTTATCATAAAAATCTGGCAATCTGAATTATTATTATTATTGAAATCTGGCAAATTTGACCCATTTTTTCCATGGAAAACCCTTTGCATACATCAAAATCATATTTTTGAAGTCAAAATTTGGCAAAGTTTCACCCCCCCAAAAAAAAACACTGCCATCACCCATTAGGTGGTTTTTTTTTTTCCTCTGAATTCTTAAATAAAATATCTTATTCACATATGTCATTAACCTCTATTCAAACTTTACTTAGAAATCTTACTCACTCTTCACATTCATGAATGGGGTTACAAAACCAACCATGAGATTGATGGGCAGGTTGAACCAGCACCCACGGTGGTACCTTCACATTTTAGAGCGAGGTCCCTTAGTTGACATAATAGAGTTATGAGTTATGCCCTTTCACCCCTTATCCCCACTTTCAGTGGTATCCGCAAAGTAAAGACATTTTATTAAATCTCAGTATGAAATGCTGAAACTCAGCATTTAATGCACGAGGTTCGAGACTAATTATAGTGGTTGTACAGTTAGGAGCAGTAAAAATATATGTAGCAGCCGTGGAGGCGCTCAGGCAAAAGGAAAGACAGGATGAAACTCAGTTTACCACCAAAATTGATGGTTTTCTGAGTTTCATCCCCCGTCAAATTCTAATGTTCTTTTTTCCAAGTTTTTTTTTTTTTAATCTCACCCTGTGTATGACCAAACTCAGGGTTTTGGTGCTGTGCTTTTCTTACTTTAAGGATAACTCTATTAAGCCAAAAAATGGTTAGATTTGGACTCAGAGACCCCAATTTAGAATAAGCATGGGATATTTGTAATATTTAGAAAAAATTTAAATGGAATTTGAGGTTTTTACCATCACACCAGTGCAGATGCTGGTTCAAACTCAAAAGCCCTTTAGTGAACATTCCAATGAAAATCAAGGGATGATAAGACAACAAAATTAAATGGAGCCCATGTGAGACTTTGCAAGAGTTAACCATAGTTGGATCCAATAATTCACCAACCTAAATAGAATTGTCTACAATGACATTCTTGCATGCATCACATAATGTGGCACTCACAATGACCAAGTTAAGGATTCATTAAAAAAAAATTCAAATTGAAATGTGATTTTTCAAATAATAATGAAATCTTGTAATTAAAAAAAATTATTACATTTAAGTACTCATTAAATATTAAAACCATAGCACAGCAACCCTAAACCCTAGCATCAAAACCCTAAATCAAAAATCAAACGGATCAAAACGTTATTCTTCAAATAAGAATGAAACCTTGCAAATTTCAAAAACTGACTACATTTAAGTACTCATAACAAAATTCAGATCAAAATGTTATTCTTCAAATAAGAATGAAACCTTTTCAATTTTCAAGAATGACAAATGTCAAGAAGTTTGAAAATAAGTAACAACTTCAAAGAGAAGTCAAGTTAATCCTAATGCTAGAACTCCTAATGCTGGAACTCCTCCTCCTCAGTCAGGCTCATTTAAGAGTTTTCAGAGTTAGAACCCAACTTCACACTTGCAATCCCCACATGATTCAACATCCGGACACAATATTAGGTTCAAATGTGCTAATTACTTGTTGCTGTAGGTTTCAGGAAACAGATAACCATTGGTTTGAAGTGAAGATGCACAATGACTGGGGTTCAAAGCAAACAGCAACGATTCAAAATTTCTTTGGCCAGAAACTTTTGGCTGATTCACAGTTGTTCAAGAACCTCAATGTAGTAGGCAAGTAGAGGGAGTAAAATTACAGAGCAAACACTCTTCCACAAGTTGATTGAACCTGGAACTTTATGGCTATATCACAATATTTAAGAGGCATCTTTGATTCCAAATCTCCAACCAAAGATGCTACATAATATGTGAACCAAACCAAACCCTTATTGCAGTTCTGTATCCATACTATGACACTGGATTGAGGAAGAGTCAATATCATAAGCTGAGGCAACCACTCCCAAACATTTCCACTCATAGTTACAATACAAAACACACCTAACCTACAAAGGCCTTTTTTGCCAGAGCTAAACGCACCATTTTCCGTGAGGCACAAATCACCAAAAATATCAAAAAACCTCCCACAATTGAGAAGCCAAGATTTGACAGTTGATCAGGTGTCATGCAAAAGAAGACACAGTTGCAGTCCAGGAGTTTGATCTAGAATAGTCATCACACTTCCAGTGACCAGGATGCCCATCATTAGCTATATTCACTGCAAAAACTTAGGGGGCTCCTGCACCTGCAAACTTGGTGAACATCTTTGAAATAACTGGTGCCACTTTAGGGTTTCCCTGATGCTTTGCCAGATTGCCTGGATTCTTCATAACTACACCCAAACCAGAAAGAGGAAGAAAGTTAGGACAAATTCAATGAGATATGATGGATAAGACAGCTCAAAACATAATAGCAAATGTGACTTTATAATTAATCACTGTGACCAGTAATTCCAACATCCACTGTCAAAATCCACGACTTCAAGGACAAGGTACCCCACAATTGCTGGTGATATCACCCTGAAATTCATGACCTCCATCTCTGAATACTTTCGGTGAACTCTTCTGAGTCAACTATGACAGAAACAGTGCCCAACCTACAGTTATAAATGTGGTTTCTGTTCATGCACTACATGCCCAGTTCTCAAGAGTAAGAACATCTTCACAAGCACTGAGAAAATCTCAATACTGAAAAGAATATTGATCTGATAGATGGTTATGGAGATTTCAAATCTGACAGCATAACAGCAAGCAATCAGCGAGCACAAGAAAACTGAAAATCCTCACAGCCCCCTTAAACAAAAGAGAAAACAAGACCACAGTACAGAATTTAAAAATGGCTTGAACAATAGTGACCATTAAGATCTCAAGCGAGAACTCCAATGCCTTAATGGAATGAATAATCTTGCATTTTCTAGAAACAGAGACGTGAGCTAAAACAAATAATTGTTGAGCTGCAAGGATGCAAGGGTCAATTCTGGAGAATCCTGCTCAGATTTTCACACTGCTTCTTGTGTTTCATTTGCTAAAACAACTATCCGGTAGCCCATCTCTCATAATATCAAGCGATTTATTGACACTAAAAGCAGAGAGACATGATTGAATTGAGTAAAATCTAGTACCACTACAACCCACGTATACAAACAGACAGATAAGATGCACATACCATCTTGAAGGGCTGCCATTACTTCAGGGTCTTGGAAGGCCATCATCAGCTCTGGATCCTGTTCTCAAAACAGCAAAGCATGCAATTAAAGAGCATTAAAGTCTTTAAAGAAAACAGGAGGTTGTGACTGGGTTTCAGTTGGTCACATGTTGCAATTATTGAGAAGCCACTGAACACTTAAAACTAACTTTCACTATTCTTGAAAAGGCACATGGGGTCAAGCTACAAATCTAGGCTTAGTAAATGCAAAAGTATATTCACATGGATTTGCTGAGACAAAAATTTATGGAGCACTATTTACACACTCTATTATGCAACTGACAGTTCAAGATCTAGTCACTAAAGTGGCCTTCAACCTGGCCAGCTGGCTTTGGTGAATGCCACAGCCCCCATTCAATAGTTGCATGCTTGCAAAAAAGAAAATCAGTGGACTGTGGTTGATCCTTACACTCAGAATCTTGCTCATGTCAATACCACCAGGTGAGCCAGGAATGCCACCAGACCCACCTCCCATACCAGCTGGTGTACCACCTGGAAAATTGCCCTTTCCACCTGGCATACCTCCTGGGAAACCACGCATTCCAGCTGGCATGCTTCCAGGAAATCCAGGCATACCACCAGGTCTTCCAGCTCGCGGAGGTGCAGATTTTTCTTGTTCTTTCTTCACCCGTTCATTTGCGGCCTATGCACACACAAACCAGCCAAATTCATGGATGCAACATTACTTCTCTGCACATATTAAATATTGATGTGCTTTCTGAAACAGCTGAAACATAAACCATCTCTCAAGTGAGGACTAAAAATCCTCAGTAAAGATCTTAAAAATTATCTGAAAGCAATCTGCAACCCTCCTAAGTAAAATTCTGCAACGCGTGGACTTCAGAAATAGTGTACCTCCTTCTCACGTGCAATTCTCCTCTCATCCCTCTCCTTCCGCAAGCGCTCATATTTTCTGCGATGTTCTTCAATCTTGTGCACATTGGGTTCCACCTACAGTAGCAAACACATACTCAATACCCATATCCACACTATTATGCTTTATATCTGCATGTCAAGTCTGGGTTTTGGCCTTTTGGTTGTAACCTCTGTTCCTCAGTTAAAAGTCCTTTCCTTGCCAGTGAAGTGCAAAATGCAGGCACATAACTATGGAGCAAAATCTCTGTGTCATGTCTGTCATACATTGATGGCCAGGAAACTAAAACAGCTAGCTCCAGCCAGTAACCATGACTAATTTCCTGAAATACAACTACCATTGTAACCATTTTCCAGAAAGGGATAAAGCCATAATGGACATCAATGAACTGTAATAACACGCAAAATTGATACCTGTAACACTAACAGAAGAATTGTTTACAACAAAGGCAACATGTGGAACTTTGATCACCTTTTTAAGAACAGCAGCAATCTCCTCATCATAGTCAAGACGGGATGCCAAATGAAGATCCTTGGCAGATTCTTCCCACTCTCCCAATAGAGCATTTGCCTCCCCTCTCCATTTGTAGCCCTTTGCCAAGTCTGGGTTTATCTACAGATTCCACAGAGATAGCACCAAAATAACTCAGATTCTCTGTCTAGAACTCAACTTGCAGACATCAATGACTGCAGAAAGGGATGTATTGTAGAAACACTCAACAAGTAAAATGGCCCTCTCAGGTGACATCCAATTGTTACCTTAAGTGCCACTTGTGCATCATGGATTGCAGCTTTTGGCTTTTTCATTTTCACGTACACACCAGCTACTCATAACCAACACACCACCCAACTCATCAGCACTTTAGCTCTTCCAACAATTTATACAAAAAATGACCATAACATATCCCAACTTCCTTCAAGAAGTATTTCTGAGTTGAAAGTAATTAGTACCGCGGTTGGCATAGAGGATAGCCGAGGTGGGATTGCACGAAATTGCCTCTGAAAAGTACTGAAGTGCTTCCTCCAGCTTACCTGTTACAAATGATTCACATATGCATGCTCTGAATGAGTTTCCTGAGCATCTCAGAACCAACTTATGGGACATCTTAGTGTATATTGTCAACTCACATTCTTTTGGAAAATGGTTGAGCACATTTGAATTACATCCTCAGGTTCTCCCATCCAGTTGTTAACATAAAAGTCAGGCATCCATAGTAATCTGGTTATAGATGCTTTGGAGGAGCAGAGAAAGAATCTGCAGTTGTCCTCCTACCTTCAGCCAAGGCTTCCATGGCTTTGCCCTTTGCAACTTGTGCATTCTCTCGATTTTCGTCTGTCACCTCCGATGTCAGATCATCTACCTGTCACATTCATCATCCTTCATTGTTCATTATAAGAAGAGGGATGAGTATCTGCTCACAAAAATGACTGCCATTTCACCTATGCTGCTCTCCTCCCTATCTGTTGTTTTGAGAAATCGGCAAATGAAAACTTCAAAAACTATTTGAGCATCAAAACTTGAGGGCATCTACCCCTTTAGAGGCAACTGGAAAAAACAATAGAAGGTGGCTTTGGAACATGTTCTTCTGGTGCGGTGATGTCCTCATGGATGATTTCCATGTTCCTCATGTGATGGGCTTGTGTCTTGCAAACACATTTCAGGGTTGTGTCTATTAACAGTGAGATCAATCCACATGGCTCACTCAAGGAGCAACAATCAGGCTCCAGAGCCAATGGACAATCTGGGGTAAATGCTGGAACAAGTGCTTGCCTTCTGAAGAGGTTCATTGTCAGGGGCCACAACACCCTCAGTGTCCAACTCCACATCTGACTCATCATCGCTTATATTGTCACTCTCAGATGGTTTTGTAGCTGTTGCTTTTTTTGAGCCAGTTTGTTCTTCAAGCTCCGGCATATCATCATCGCTGTCATCTACCTGACTCCCACTCCACATCCATTCATCAACAGGATCAAGGATGCACAAATCTAAACAAAGAGAATCTAAAACATTTGCACATCCCCCTCAGATGTCCCATGCAGAAGAAATTTCTACCAGAAGACAACCACAGTTCCCAGTTTCAGATATATATGTACATTAAAAGTGACAAAGTGATGAACAAAGAAAAGCATGAGATGTCGCCTACTGTAGGTGCTGCCTTGGTAGATTCTGTCTTGCCATATGCTGCTGCAGGAACCTTTGCTCCAAGCCTGCTCTTAAACAGAGGAAACAACATCTCATATTTCTGACATTGCAGAGAGAACTTCACAATAACACTTTCAAGGTAACTGCTGTGTCAGTTCCAGGAGGACCAAACAAAATCGAAAACAACCAGAATCAGTGGCATTACCTTGTGAGTATCACTCACAAAGTATCAGACCAACACCTTCATCATGAATATCTTAGGAAAAATTTAGAACTTCTACACATTTACAAATAAACTCAACCTGAATAGAAATCCAATAAACATTCTAGATATTTCCAATCTGACAGCATATGAGGAAAAAGAAAAGGAAGAAACCCAACTCTAAAGATCAAACAGGGAAAAAAAACAATTTCTCAATAAGCTTTTGTGTGCTTTCTTCTTGGTTTCCTATATGGTTTTGTTTCATCCATTTTCATGGAACCTGTCACTAAATAGATCACAAAAGAAGATTAGAGCTTCTATTTGAGGCCAAGGAAACCAAGAAGGAAAGAGGAATACAAGGACAGAAAAAGCGGAAAACCCAAAAAGGAGGAAACGGAAAGAAAAAAAGAGAGAAAGAACTTCAAGAGCATGATCACTTGAGGACAAAATGGGCGTTGAAAAACTCCCACTTAGGCTATAAGAAGCCCTTGAAATGATCATTTTAAGATTCCCAAGGCAGAAACATTAAACAAAAGCCTTTCTTTGCTAAGCAAACCCTAATTCAAAATAGAAGAAACTCCAAAGAGTAACCTTTTTTCATCAGCACAACTACTCAAAGTTTGCCCATCTGATCTACAAAGCCTTAAGAATCCATGAAACTGACTACTGAACGCTCCAGATTAGGCAGAATCCAATATATTGGAATTGACAAGAGGCATACAAGTGAAGTTGATACACCTCCATGTTCTGACTGAGAACACTTGGTAAAAAACATGAACATCTAAAAACTTTGGAATTTCAGAATACTGCTAAATCCAAGAAATTGCAAGAGAAGCCATAAGAAGTACAGTTGAGCTCACAAAAAGATACAGTGTGCACTGTGCAAATAGACTCATTGTCTACAAACATGAAGTCAGAGAAAACAGGAATATATCATGAGTGGCAATGACTAGCCACCATTACTCCCCACAAACTTCATCAGCTACAGGTGGTTAGTGTAGATGAGCATATAATGAGCTGTTCAAAATAGGCTAAAGGATTCTACAAAAATCTGCATCCTTAGTAACAGTCACATTTCCATAAACAATATAGGAAGGCTCACTCAGGATGTTGGCTAGCACTTGAGACATGAGGAAACAGCATCTGGGAACCCTCAACTATTTGGTAGCACAAGGAAACTACTTTGCTGCTCAGTGTATGATGCCCTAACTCTGCAAAAGAGGTGTTCCAACAGCATGATGAAAAAGAAAGGGGATCTGAGAGATTTGGCAAAAAAGAAAAAACAGTCGTGTTTACCGTACACAACCTACTGAGACCAGAAGCGATGTGCGTATTTAAGAAAGAAAAAAGAAAGAAAAGAGAGACCGAACAAACCAGCATTCAAACCGACGTCCATAAAAGGCCCTCCTTTTTATTATTCCAAAGAAATTGGACCAAACCGCTGGAAACGGAAGCAAGAAAATATATTCCAGTGTCATAAAATGAGAAAGCAATCGATCCGCTTTTTTCTTTCATAAAATTAAAAAAGCACGAAACTCCATAGTATCAAAGCAACGAACGGCGGGGAAGAAGATCTTGAAACCATAACGAGAGCGGTAAAAAGGGTTACAGAGAAACTGACTTCTCCAAATAGGAACGGAAGAAGGCAAGCGAAGGATCTTGCAGAATGGCCGGATTAGCCTCACATTGCTGCACAAACAGCTTCAACTGTGCCACTTTCGCCGCATCCATACTTTCCCCCCTCCTCCCTCTAAGCTTTACTCTTCCTCTCTCTCTCTCTCTCTCTCTCTCTCTCCCGTTTCTACTCTCTGCGGTACGCGTCTTCCCTTTCTCTCTTTCTCTTTCTCTGCAGAGATTGGAGAGCGCGAGTCTCGTAGCCCGTATCTCTCTGTCGATGTGCAACCCCCAAACCCTAATCTATGACCGGGTGTGAGCAGTGTTTCTTGTCGGTGCAAAACTTACCCGGGGGTTATCATCCGGGTATTCATACACAAGGCACCCACAATAATGCATTCCCTTGCATAACGGCCAAGGACTCAAATGCAATTACACAAACTTTTTGTGTATAAGCATCGACAATAATGCATTTCCTTGCATAATGGCCAAAGGGCTCATATGCAATTACACAAACTTTTCATGCATAACAATGATAGTTCAAATTAACTTACGAATTTTTTTTTAAAATGTTTTCTTACATGAATTTCTTGTTCTAGACTAACGAGAATTGTGCATTGTAAAGGCACTTTGAAAATATGTTATGCACATCCATTCAGATTGTTATGATAGTTTTGTGATGGATGTTTGGAGAATGGACTTATAATTTTTATTGTTCATGTTGTTGTGTGGGCACATGATAGTTAGCCTATTCTAAGTTGAATTGAAATGTTATATCAATTAGAATATGTTATTGTCAAATCCTTGCATATAAGTTTCACACACATGGTTCCAATAGTGCCTCATACGTAGCCCAATCCACTTGCACTATGAGCATGTTTGTTCGTTGTCAATCAAATTGTTAAACCCAATGAAACTATTCACTTTGCACCCTAATCATTTGCAAGCCATTGGAAAATGAAAATTTCACTATTTGAAACAACTTTCATTGCTTGTCTCTTTCACCTAATGGGTGGAAAGAATGTGTGCCAAAAAATTAAAATACAACCTTCTTCACAAAGCACACCATGGCACTTCAACAAACAATACACAAGAAAGTGTTTTACGACATAAAACACAACAATGTGCTTCTTTTCTTCCTTACAATTTTATTAGATTTAAATTTTAAAAACCATGGATGACATGCTAGTTGGTGGGTTCGTTATGTTCATGTTAAATGAGGGGATTAAGGTGGTTTGGGTCATTCAAAAGGTTGTAAAGAGGGGTTTTTACAAGGAAACTCAATTGAAAATGAATAGACAAAAACACAAAGTTCCTTGTGAACATCTGTGCAAGGAGAAATATTAAGAGTATGACCACATTGAATCAAATTACAAAAGAAACTTGATGCCCAAGTTCCCCAATGACACATAGAGGATGTGAAAACAAGTACGTGATAAATGGTTGAAGATGAGGGAGAAGTATTAAAAAAGGGGAGAAGGAGAAATTTGTGTGACACCTTTAAAATACATTCCCTCATACAGAATCTTTGACAAAAAAATTTGGTGATTCTATTAAAATTAAAGGTCGGGTAGATCAAGAGGTGTAGTTGCAACATGAGAAGGTCAATGTCTTGAGTAGTGATGAAGAGACTATCCTTAGCATTCCCCTTCATAAAGACCCTGCATGTACATTGAACACACTACATACCAAAACATAAGGTTTCTAAGTTTTCTACCTAGTTTATTCTAGGTAGTTTGCTATAGTTAGTTGCATTGGATTTACATTTGGTTAGATCTTCTACCTAGTTTACTCTACGTATTTTGCTATAGTTAGTTGCATTTGATTTGCATTTGGTTAGATTTTATTTGAGTTTGTTTTGGATTGGATTTCAATTGATTTGGAATTTCATTATGGATTTGAATGGGTTTGGATTGGAAATGGAGACATGGATTTGAATATTGAAATTGGTGAGGATTGGACTTGGAATTGCAAATGGATTTTTGAATTGGATTTAACATTGGAATTGGTTTGGATTAGGAATCGGAATTGGTTTGGAATTTGGATTTGAAATTGCATATGGATTCAGACATGGAATTGGTTTGGATTGGAATCAGAATTGGATATGGACTTGGGATTAGTTTAAATTTGGACATGGAGTTGGAATGGATTGGAATTAGACATGAATTTGAAATTGGATTGGATTAGAATTGGATTTTATTCCCAAGAGATTTAGTAAAATTGAAGGCTTCTTATTGTGAAACAAAATACAATTTTCTTTGTCATTGTTGGTCATTTGGGTGTTTAATGACCATTTGTTCAAACAATTTCCTTCTCAACCTCTCTCCCTCATTCTTTGCATGTTTTCCTTTTCTAACAACAAATAACTTCATATTACCAAATCTCACAAATGGATCAACTATTCAATTAACCTTAGACTTAGTTGATTCCATTATTCACAATAGTTATGCAACCAACAACAAGCTACAATGATCTTCATTGTTATGTCTACTATAGAATTGAAGTGCTTTAAAAATCCACCACCTATTCCTCTCAAAGTTCCAAAAGTGCTTTCAATCCCCACTCTCCTTGAATTCATTGTGATATCATACCTATTCTTCTCCCCATTCTACTTTGATATCCAATTATTTACAAATACATGTAAATGGAATATGCAAAGTTTTTAATCAAATAGGGGGCACACCTCATGCCCAAAACCTCCAAAATTGATTCTTGTAAAATGTTGTGATTTCTCAAATCATTATATAAATTGAACATTTTGAACTAGCTACTTATGTTAACTCACATAAACATTCCATAAGATCTTGTTAACATTGCAAATCCCCCAAAAACAATAAATTAGTGGATGTTTCCCTTATTGAAAATTTTGTTTATTGCAAAGGTCATTTTGTAACTAGATGGTCTAGTAGAGGAATGCATGTGTCTTATTAACTAAATCAAAAACATTTGGCAACCCTATAAATGCCTTGAAATCACTAATGATGTTCTCCAACCATGCACGTATCTAAGGAATGTTGATGCATTGATTAAATAGTTTATATTCATCAATAAAGATGTCACAAATGATATCAATGTATTTCTTCTTAATGGAACCCTTGATTTTTAACTTATTTGCAATATGATCGAAAGAGGTACCACATGCAAACCTATAAATCACTAATGCCACAATATTTTTGATCTCCAATTAGGGTTGAACTGAATTGCCACATATAAGGTGTTAACACCCAAAACAAGTTGTCAGATGCCTTGAATGCTTTCTATAAATCTTCATATACTTTTGATGGTCTATTTATTTTGTTGTTTTCCACACAATTTGCTCCACATGATTTTAGTGCACCTCTTGCCTAAATTTGATTCAAAATGTGTGCAATGCATGATTTTTCTTTGACTTAATCAACTACAACAAAGGCACAAAAGAAAACCCCATGGAAGGTCAATTCATAAAATCAAACAACTTCCAAGTCTTTGACTTGTAAATAGTACAATTGCCCAATGTTATAATCAAGAACATCTATATCGACACAAATGTATTATGGAAAGAGGAATCCAAGTTGCAAGTTTTGAGAAATCCATGTTAATAATCTTCATTTATCTATTTTGTCATTTTAAAAATCTTTCTACTTGAAGGTCTTATGTTCAATGGAAGGAACTACAACAATCATAATTTATATATATATCTTCACATTGTGTAAATTAAATTAAAATGCTTGAACTTTAAAAACCAAACCCAAGAAACTCCAAAGCTAGTGAAAAGAAACAATAGAAAACATGATAGCATGTGAACCTGCTACAACAAAAGGTGTCCTTGTATGCTGAGTGATTTCACTAGATTTTGAGTGAATTCATTGGTCTTAGTAAATGGGGACTAGTTGGAAAGTAATGAATTCAAGGATTAATGAACTACACCCACATTTTTTAATAATGGCCGTTGAAGTTTTTTCTTACTTTCTTTTGGTCTCTAATTTCCCCTTCCCCCACCCATTTTTAAAAAAATCGTTGTATCAACTACACATTTGAATTGATGGTCTACTAATGTGCATGAAACAAATTGAATGGTTGGGGTGTATGGAATCCAAGTTGGTGGAGGCATGCTAAGCCTTGTTAAGGTGCAAACGACTTGGTTATCATGATCATGTGTGTGAGGCAATAATAAGTGTTTGACATTAATTATGTTAATTAATAATTGTATGGTGTCATAATGGTAACAAATGAATTGACATGAGATTTCCCATCAACCCACCAATTGAAATTTGACCATCTCGACTTTGACAAAGTGAAAGGTTCCAAGAATGTACAAAAAAATCTCAATCTTTTGTTGCCTTGTCATGATGATTTTAATCTTGGTAATTAGGTGGACATAATAAACATAATATTATGACGGATTCACAAAGGTGAGTATGTTTCATTGACAAGTTGTGGTTCTACATGATGTGTGGACAATTTTTGCAATCAACATACTCCAGTTTTGGACTATACATGTATGGATAGAAATATGACAACTTTAGATCACTACTTGAAACTTGATAACAATTAATGGTTCAAGGTGTTCATAGCGTGAAAGGATAGAATAATATTAATTTGATTTGAGAACATTGAATATACACAAATGTAGATGCACATATTTCCTTTGGCTTTCAAAATACACATTTTGATTTTCAAGAAATGTGTAGTAGCCTTATTATGGGTCCTTGCATATTAGATAGAAGAAAAAACCAATATAATTGCTTTACATACATGTGTGAAGGTTCTTGCTTACATTCACCACATCTAGTTTATATTTAAATCCACAAATAAGATTAATCCAAGTAAGCAACAATAAATAATCAATCTTGGTGTTTTAATTGTCAACTAAAGTAGGCATCATCTTTGATGTCATTTCTTTAACATCAAGTTGTTTGTTCAAATTTTTGAACAAACTATTACATATCCACACCAAACTAGCAAGAGCTAAAATCAATGGGGAGTGATGGCAACTAATCACATTTGTTCATGAAGGAGATAATTTAACCTTTTGTGAATGGCATTCACAAGTTTATGATTACATATCATTATTGTTGTGTTTATTTTAATGTGCATTAAACTGATGTGATTGTCATTTAACTAAATTTATTTTTTGAAGTTAGTTTTGTGATTCACATGATATTATGAATGGGTTGCACCTAAATTTTTACAATTTTGATTATACATTCTATAATTTTTTTGGATTTTTTTTGGTTTAGCCCTATTTTAGGGGAATGCATTTTATGTCTTGTTGATATATTTATTAATATCTACTACAATTCAACAAGTTTTTTTTTGGGGACATTTGCACAAAGGATGGTCACACATTAATGTTAACATGTTTAATTTTTGAATATTAAATAAAGAAAAAAATGGAAGGTGGATTACAACATGAACCCATTTGCAATTTACATCACATCATTAATTTGTCTTCTAGATGATAACACAATATTTCAAATCATGGTTTTTAAAGAGGTTCAAAATGACTAATTTGTTGTTTTTTATTAATGGACATGTACATTTTGACTAAAAGCTAGGGGCTTGAATGACAAATGTATTTTTTGACTAATCAACTTGATTGTAGTGATTTATTTGACTAGATACATTTAGTTAACATCTACAACTTTAATCAAAATAGCCAATGGTTTTTAAGTGAATGACACATTTAATCAATATATCCAATTTTTTTAATAAAATGCAACATGGTTTGCTACCTTATGTATCTACCTCATACTTATTCACCCACCTATTTACTTAACTAACTGCATACCTATCTATTACCCACTCACCCACCCATTGTTTACTTTTTTTTTACTTACCTACCTACCCGCCCACTTACATACTTAAGTTTAGTCATTAGGTGTAGCCACAAGGTTTAACCATTTGATTTAGTGACAACATTTATACCCAAAAATTTAATCAAATTTGAACCATTAGGTTTAAACATTATGTGTGACCATTATGTTTAACCATTAGATTTGGCTATTAAATTTAACATAAGTTGAACCATTCGATTTAGTTAGTAAGTTTAATTTAAGTTTAGTCACTAGTTATAATTTAAGATTAGCCACTATGTTTAATCACTAGACTTCGCATTATGTTGAAGCATTAGATTTAACCACTAGGTTTAGCATAGGTTTAGCCATTAAGTTTAATTTAGGTTTAGTCATTAGGTTTAATTTATGTATTGTCAAGGTTTAGTCATTATGTTTAGTCACTAAATTTAGCCATTATGTTTAGCTAGGGTTTAATCATTATGTTTAACCATTGGATTTAACCACTAAGTTTAGCCAAAGTTTAATTGTTAAATTTACCAATTAAGTTTATCAATTAAGTTTAGTCACTATGTTTAAACTATAGATTTAATCATTAGGTTTAACCAAGGTCCAACCATTATGTTTAATCATTAGATTAAACCATTAGGTTTATCAACTATGTCTAGCAACTATTATTGAAATTTGAAAATTATTGAGGCCAACATTTCATTGCAATATGCATCTTGAATGTATAGTCAATAACATTTACTAGGTCCAATTTGACCAACTTCACTTGCTTTTTAACTTGTCGAAGCTTGTGAAATGGGAGTGATGACCAAGGAATCAAGTTAAACTTTGGATTGTATACATTATGCCTTGCAAACCCAAGGTCCACAACATAGTAAATTTTTTTAATTAAGTTACAATAAGATTCAACATGTGGTATTAACCATATTCTTCAACCAAAACCCACACGCTAATACATGAAAAGAATTTGGAGAAAATGCTTACACATTCGTGTTGATGGTACAATTTGAACTCCTCAACAAGCTTCAACAAAATCACCTAGATTTATTCTAATGCCTTTCCACAACCAAACCCATTTTGTAATAAATTTCAATTAAACACAGTGAAAAAAAAATGGGTGCCAAGTAAATAATTCATTCAATGCAAACACCCTAGAAAACTACATTTGCATAATATATTTGATAAGTTAGAGAAGCATATTTGAAACTTGACCAAAACAAATAAAATTAAAAATTGAAGGAAATGGTTAATACATTGTGGTACTCAAAAAATTTATGATTTCTTGCATTGAAGTCAATAAGAAAGGTTGTTTGTTCCACTTCTACATCCTCAATTACAAACATAACCTTGTCCCCATTCAATGACCAATAATACATTAAAAAAAATTCCTTAGGGAATAAATAATCCAAGAGTGAAAATCAACATGTTAAGAAAGCAAACCAAGGGGTCTACAACAAAGTAAATTCTATCAATTATAAAAGATGCCTTTGCAATATTGGTGGCAACACCACTTTAACTTCTTGTAACTTGTTGCTAAAGGTGATGGCTCAAATATACAAATTTACGTCTCATTTATAAAAACTATAGACACATAAAATGATAAATTTTAATACATTAAGACCAATATTTTAATTATCTCATACAAAATGCGAAAGGTTGTATCAAAATTTTCCTATTTTATAAAGAAAATAAGAATATTCCCCTCAAGCTCCATGAGATGGATCTACATCACTGTAATGAGGGGAGTGGATCAAAAGTGGTATGTTCATGAACCTCATTGGATTGGAAGATTTGAGTGTTGCTTAAATATGGAGCCTTGCCAAATACACCTTTTTCCACTCTTGTATGTCATAGGCTAAGACCCATTGAAGTCCACCAAAAATTTATCATTAGTATCAATTATGGGATCAACCCAAGGTTTGTTAAAAGCTTCCAACAATTGCATGACAATGAACCCACATGCCAATGCACACATTCAATACATAACATTATACACCATGCCATCAACACAAGCAAATGCATGTGGAGATTCCACTTGCAACATTAAATTTCACATGGTGTATTAATTATATTTACATATGTTTGTCAATTTGATTGTAACCAAAATTGAAGGTTATGTGAATTTTTGTAAACACTTATTATAATTATATTTTTCTAACACAACATAATCCTACATATAAATTATTTCTAACAATCAACAATCAATCTAAAACATATGTTTTCATTCAAATATGTTTATTTTGGTTCATTAGTTTAAGTTTGTTGGTGTACTAATTTGTGGTTTCTTTCTTGAATCAACACCCTATAATCCTCAAAACTTGGTAATGATCCCCAGTTTCGTTAACATTCCAAACAACATCAACACCAATGATTCTTTGGGTTAAAAGTCAACAATAACCCAATCACACCACGCAATTGAAAACAAACAAATGGATCTTAACACATACATTACCCATGCAATTTCATTACTCAATGCAACACAAATCTCCATGACACATTATTGTGAGTCATCCAAAGACCAATCCATAGAATAGTCCATGAATTAAATCACCCCACTTTCTTGCAACACTTGACTTTTATGACACATTCATTTGTCTCAAAGATTGATTTGTCCTCAAGGAGGTCATTTGTCCTGACACACTACCACTACAACAATATGAAATTCCTAACATAATATAATGCACTTGGTTTAAGTTCCAATTGTAGTCCTGTAGTCATCAAGATTGAGTCAATTCAAACACTAAAATGATGGTTTCCTAACACTGATAATGTGGCTTCCTAATGATTTTCATTGCCTTCATAACTCTAATGCATATAGCTCATCTATTGGACAAGGCACCACATTTCAAATACACTTTAGTTAATAATCAACCAATTTTTTTCATGAAATTGGACTTCCAAAGGGAAATATATATAGTCCATTTCAAGGTAAGAAGAATGCAATTCAACACCTTGAATAACAAATGGTGCCCATGTAATATAATAACCTCATGTCCAACATGTTTGAGGCAAAAGACGTTCAATTCAAGATTCATGAAAAGCTTTGTCAAACATCATTAATATGATGAGTAAATTTACCTACCTTCAATTGAAATAATCAACCTTTGTCAAACCTTGTCAAACATTATAAAGCTAAACACCCCTCTCCTTGTGGTGGTGGGAAATATTGGAAACAAGTTGGACCTTGAGACCAAGTGTGAATAGGTGAAAATTAGGGGTTTTTTTTATTAAAAACAAAAGACAATGCACGGGTGCCTCCTTGTTTGATTGGATAAAGGATTGTACCAAATTATGCTAAATATAATGTCCCCATGGTACCAAATGTTACCCCAACTATTTTATTAAATAGCTTTAGATATGTGTAAAGGCTTATCACAAAGCAAAACATAGAAATGATCATTTTTTAAACTCTTCTAATATGATAGGATAATTGTCTCCTATTTTCACCTTAGTTATTTCATTTCCCAATTTTCATCTCCATATAAATTAAAGTCAAAAATTTGATTATTACTGTACAAGAAGGCAAAGGAATGGAAACTATTTAATTCAATGACAAAATTCTACAACCTAACATAGAAAACATGATAAAATAAGGTCAATCGCAATCAAACAACTTGTTGTTGGCCATAATGATTAACTATATAATAAATTATGAAATAGTAAGCTTACTTCAACAACATCCAATCCTTGCAAACAAACCAAAGTCCATGGCTATACGTGTGTTTCTTTTGGGAAAAATGTGGGTTATAATCCATGCATTCATAACAAAAACATGCAATTTCATGTGTATTCAATAATATTGTTCACATATGTTCAAAATAAAAGTGATTAAATGAATCGATTAGGATCCTTCAATTTTTTTATAATCTTAGTTTGCCATGTGATTCACATCTTTAGGCTTCACCAAATGGAAATATCAACAAACTTTTACTCTTTTGTTTGGGTATAAGGGATAACATTCCTCATGTTGATGCCTTTCACAAAATGCCACAACATCACCTATGTTTTATAACTTGCATGAATTCATGGCAAATTTTTCAAAAATTTGTACATAAAGATTAATTTGCAAGAAATCATCAAAACAAAATAAAAACAAAACATTGTGCAACATGGTACCAAGCATGTCTTGATTTGAATTGTGTCAAACATCCGTATAACCAAATGAAATATTCATAGGATAGAATCCTCCCACTTTAAAGTGTGACCAATGGAGCTCAAAACAATGTCAAAGAAATAAGTTATCATGTTCATTATCATTTAAAATATAGTAGTGATACTCATTGATCAATTTGTTTTACACCTTTAGTTGGCTCCTATTAGGTTTCTTGGTGGGTTTGATTTGTTTTGGAGTTTTCTTTGGCCTTCAACCACTTTGTACTTTGCTTTTGTTTAATTTTAGTGGGGCCTTTCAATAAGTAATTTCTTTTCATCAAATTTAGAATTTGCAACAAAATTAGGATTCCATATGTAACAAATGTGTATTATAATTGGAATATGAAAGGAATGTCAATGTAACTCTTCCAAATTTCATTGAAGTCTTAAAAGAACAATTTTCCACAAAGTCCACCATTAACAAGATTGAATTTTGTAGGAATGTTGCCAAACAAACTTTATATTGTATTACCAAAATTTTTATAAAATTATTTTTTAATTTTCCAAAAATATAAAAAATTTGTGAAGATGTAAGAGTTTGGTTTCTAGACATCATGAAGGGAGGATACTAAATAGGGGGCCACTTGTCCACAAAAATATTTAAAATCATTTGAAATGAAGGTATTTTAAACAACAATCTTATTTTTACTATCAAAAATTTCAAAATAAAAAACTTAGGTGTTGATCTAGCATTAATAAAGATAGGCCAAAATGCAACCACTCCATTTGTAACTACATGCAATTAATTGTCATTTTACAATTATATTGTGATTATTGGCTTATTCATCCTTTCAATGGGAACATTTTTACCAATGCTTTCATCCTTTTATGGTTCATTAGTTGTAATTAAATGTGACCAAAATTAGTTGTAATCTTATGGGTTTTAAAGGTGAATTGAAGGTATTTAAAAATTTATTGGATGCATATTACAATGGGGTTATGTATAATGGGTGTATTAAAGTCATATGTAATACATATTTACACATATTAAAGAAATCAACCATACATAAAACTATGTATGTATGCTACACATATATTAAATTTTTATTTAAAATATTTATATACAAAATATATAATGTCCATATTACATGTGTATCCAAAGTTCAATGACTTTGATATTATGCTTCCAATAAATGTGTATTAAAGGTATGTAAAGTTGTAATCAGGTTACATGTTTTAATACATATTATATTAATAAATGAATATTATTAATAACTAGAAGTTAATAAAAAAATAGTGATTAGTTAGTTCATTAATTAGTTGATCATTAATGGTTAATATATAGTTGAGAATTAATAATTATTGAATGATTAAATTTTCATTTCATCTCATTTATTATGAATTAATCATAAATAATAACCAATAGTTGTTTTTAGCTATAAATTAGTTAATAATATTCAATGCCACATTAGTTATTTGAAAATTAAAAATTAAAAAGTATCAATGAATTAATAATTTAAATACCTTTTTAAATTCATGAACTATTAGTAATTGACTTATGATTAATTAGTTAATTAGATATAAGTAAATCACTAGGTATTTAATTATTTGATATTTGGATATCAAATAATTATTTAATTATTTAAATTATATATATTTATTAGGCCATATTTTTTTAATAATCATATATATATAATTAAAAATTATTGATGAATTTTTATTATGAACTATATAGATAGTGGAGTAACAAGTAGTAGGTAGGTTGATAAGTGGGTAGGTGGGTGGTTAATTAATTGGTTAGGTAGTTAATTAATTAATCACTTACCTACTTATTTTAATTAATTAATTAATTAACTTTAATTACTTGATTGCAAATTCAAATTTTATCTAATATTCATTGTCTTACAATTCCATCTTGAACAACATGTAAAGAAGGTATTTTGTATTGCAATTTCATATTGAAATAACGAGGCATTTGAAATGAGACAATAAAAAAGGCTTAACCCAAAGGGAAAATCCAAAATAAAATGAAAATATCCATGTATTTTTATCTTACTTACATACCTCCCTAATGTACTTAATTACTTATGTAGGTAGGTAAGTATTTATTTTTTGTAGGTAGGTAGATGCAACTACCTACTTAAGTAGGTATCTAGTTTAGGTAGGACGTACCTACAAACCTACCTTGGCCTAAACCTACTTGTTTAGTTCAACCTATGGTAATATGCCACATGAAAAGTTTTGTTATTGTGCCACGTGGCATAATCTGAGACCAACCAAGCATATGAATTGAGCGTCCTAGATTATTCCAAAATTATAGTGGGCTAGGTGTCAAGATTAGGTTCCAACAAGTGGTGTGATTTTGGATGCCACCAAAATAGTTGCAAATGCCCATACACATGTGGTATTTCATATACTGGATGAAATCGTGTACATATTCATAAGAATAAACATTGTCTTTTTCTACCCACATACATTGTGACTACCTTTCAACAATATTTGGCCATATTAAGTTTGTAAATGGCATGTTGCACTAATTAATGGTCAAAATTGTTCATAATTGTTATGTTCACTTATAATGAATATATTTTGGACCCTATTTTATTTTTGAATAATATCAAATTGCTAATGTGGAAATTGAGGTAACCTTTAACTTTATTTACATAATGCATTATAATGTGTTAGTGATTTTTTTGACATCTTTTCAACTATCAACATGGTACATGAATTGAACCATCAACTTTTAACACGTTGAAACCATTACTTGTGAGTTGCATTTTATACCTACCATAATTTATTAAAACACATGTAACAATTTAAGAGCTTACATTTATATTAGAACAAATTAATGATTTTTTCATATTTTCTTCAATTATCAACATGTGTACATGAATTAAACCATTTACTTTTAATATGTTAAAACCATTATTCACAAGTTTCATCTTACACTTATTAAAATATATATAAACACATGCAACCCAATGCTTTGCAATTAAACTTGAATGGTTTAATGAGTTTTTTCACATTTTTTGAACTATCAATATTTTTACATGAGTTGAATCATATACATTGAATTTATTAAGACCATTATTCAAATGTTGCATATTGCACTTATTAGTATATATTAAAACACACACAATAAATCAATGCCTCACAGTTATACTTGAACATATTATTGAAGTTTTTCACATCTTTTAAGTTATCAACATTTGCACATGAGTTAAATCATTCATTTTGAATGTTTTAAATCCATTATTCACAAATTGCATTTTGCACTCACCATAATATTTTGAAATATATGTATAAAACCTAAGTAGGTCTCACATTTATGTTTGAACAAATTAATGATCAAGTGAAATGTTTCATGCATGCCAAGTCTAAGATGCATGTAAACATTTAAATTATTATTTTTTCATATATTAAATTCTTAAATTAAAATTTATTTTTTCATTAGTTTTTAAACATCATGGACGAGTTTATTACTACGAATGTTCATCATGCCATATTAAAACCCCCAAAAATAATCCCTAATTTTTTTCCCATTTTTTTCTTTTGGTGTATGAAAAAAAAAGGTTTAAAAATGATTAATTTTTTAAATTATAATGTTTAATAATATATATTATTAAAAATATATAATATGATAATATAAATTATCAACATTTTCTACTTATCATTTATATTTTAAACATGATTTATCAAATTTGTAGGGATTTTTTGTTAATGATTTATGTTTAAAGATTTAAAGGTGAAATTTCATAATTTTTTAAAAATTAAATAAACGAAAGAATTTTCATTTTTATTTTTTCAAATTTGTGGTGTTTTTCAAGATCATCCAAAAGAAAATTTAACCATGTTTTAATTGTAGATCATGTACATGGAGGTATAAATTTGTTAAAATGTTTTTACATTTTGTCTACAAGTCCTATAGCCCATTATAGAATTATATCATTTAAAAAAAATTAATGATTTTTTGGTTTTGAATTAAAAATAATTTGTTGATGTTGATGGCCCCTTTTTATGTTTGCAAAATTGTGGAGATTCACCACCAACAAAATAATAATAATTACATCAGTAATATTTATTTTAATGTTTTCAAAAAAATTGGATAAGGTTAATAGTGATTTCAAATATTAAGCTTTAAAAAAAAAATTGATGTTGGAATTGTGTTTAAGGTTGGAATTATTAAAATTAATTCTAAAATTTTATTCATTAGGAGTATTTTTTTTTTCTTTCAAATTTGTGATTTCAAAATATTCGCAAATTGTTTGTTATTTACATTTTTCTTTGAATTTCCACATTTTTTCCCAGTTTTTTCCCAACAAGAATTACCAAGTTAGGAAAATTTAAAACAAAAAAAAACATGTTGATGGGGGGGGGGGAGTTTAATCCAAGTATTTAATGCTTTCACCAAATTATGTTACTTTTACACCTCCAACAGAAATGAAAGTAAAATATATTTTGACATCATCCAAGAAAAAATTGTGAATGTTTTTCAAGTTGTATAATCACATGTATTAGTGTATGATCCAAGTTGTTAAACAAATATGGTATTGAGAATTAAATGGTGTTTTTGACTACTTAAAAAAACATTTGTTACCATTTTCGCCAATTTAAAGGGGCAACAACATCAACAAGAGACTTGTTTGAAAGAAGAATTTTTTTAAAAATTCAAATTATATATATATATATATATATATATATATATATCGTTAATGTTTTACAATATATATAGTAGGTAGCCATAATATTGAAGGATTTAAACAAGTTTCTAACTCTGCAACTTGTTTATGACCAAATGTGGTTAGATGTTTTTTTGGATGATTGCCATTTTAACAACATTGCAAAAATAAATTAAAAACTTTGTATTTAATCATATTGGGGAAAATAAAATCTTGCAAAATTTCAAAATATGGTCATATTTCACATAATGAAAATAACATTGTTAAAGACTTAATGACATCATTTTTGAATTCACATTGAATTCATGAAGATTATAGGTCAATTTAAATATAAATGTTTTTGTAAATTTATTCATGACATGATATTTTGAGTGTTTTTTTACTTTTTATATTAAGTACTTAAAAAGTATAATATTTTTTTGAACACATTATTGAATAAATTTCAAGATCATGTTTTCATTTGTAGCATTTTAATAAATTATGAAAAACAAAATGTATGTTAAAATTTGTATTTCCTAAACAATTCCATGCCAAACATAATAAAATTAAGTTTTTTTCTTCCTCATTAATAAGGTTTTGAAGTGGTTTGGTGACTAAGGTCATGGTGTGCTTCCATGAGGTTATGGATTTACCTTGATAAATGCATCAATGTATCTTGTATAAATGCAATATATGAACATGTACATCATGGGTGATGACATCAACATTTTTTTGAAAAAATTGGAAAATTGGAAAATAAATAAATTTCATCATGGGATGTAATTTTGTCATGACATGTTGTGAAAAAAATACAATTCGTGATTCTATGATTCGAAAAAAATAAAATGAAAAAAATTATATGATGACACGACATTTAATTCCACATCATATTAACTTAGCTGATTTCATATATCCATGTCATAATTCTAAATTTAAAAATTATGTAGTGCAACATGTGATTATTCAAAATGACTTCACTAAAAATGATTTAATCAACTAATCTTTTTTTACCAAAACTATACAAGTTGCATATTAATCAATTTTGTCTCATTTCACTAAAACCTAATGAATTTGGGTAATGAAAAAGGACAAGATTTATTCTTGTGTATTTTGTACCTCCATCCAAACATTGATGATGTCATCAAATTCATGACTAATTTGTGCTTACAACTTTTAATCGCAAAATGTCACCTATGACCAAAAAATACTCGCAAACATGAGTTGTAAATTTGAGTTTTTCTTTTATTGATGAGGACATAAAGCAAGGGAATCCATGGTTAATATTATGGGTGTGATTGTGATGTATGTTGCAACTCTACCTTTGAGCAATGCATAATGGAATATAATCAATTTTTGGGGTTGGAAGATATGTAGAGTTCAAATTTATGCCATCTAGAATTTGGTGATCCTAATATAACCCATATTGTTTGAAGGGCCATTATGAGGATTATGGCCTAGACATGATGATAACATGTCCATGTGAAGAGGAATTTTTTTGTAAATGTTAATGTTGTGCAAGTTGTATGAAAATGTTTTTAATGGGAAAACCAAAGCTAATGAAGACAACTATGTTTTGCACCTCATGTATAAGGAGACAATTGCCCATGTGTTCCTTTAATACATGAGGTTTAAGTTACATAAATTTTTGATTCATAATTATGTAGCTCAATTTTAAGATGAGCAATATTGTAATACCTTGGCAAATTTGACACATGAATGCCGAATAATTAATTTAAGTTTAATTTCTTGCATTCCTTAAGTAAATGAAAATGAGATATAGTAAAAATTGATAAAGTAGCAAGTAAGGAGATAATAGATTTATTAGAACAAGTGAAACTTAAACCAATGGTAAATGTCATTAATTATCAAACTTATAGTAAACAATTTTGATATATCCTTGCGAATTTCATTATGTTTATAATTTGAGAAAATTTCCATTACACCTTGTTCAAGTCCATTAGTTGTCATTGCTTTTGTTGGACATGTCATAATTTAACTATTATACCAACATATTAATGTATTTTAAATTCAATTTTGGAACATATTCCACTAGTTTTGGCATTTTCATTCATAGTTTTTAAAAACCTTTTGCAATAATTTCTTTGATTCTTTATGTAAAACCTTTATGAAATTTTTTGACTATATTCAATTTTCAAGTGAGCCCATAAAAACTATTCATCCTTTGCTTGGAAACTCCAAATTGCATTGGGTACATTGCCTTGCTATTGCAATCACTAACTTTGTCCATATTGTGTTTTCTACTATTATGTATTGTTCTTTGATCTTCACACTACACATTTGCAATCAACCCAACACATGTATCTCATTTGATTTTGGGTTCTATAAAGTTCAAAAACTGTTCACATAATTATCTTTTATAAAAGACAACTTAGGTTAAACACAATTTCCCTTAATGTTTGACCTTATCTAAATATTTTCAATTTTTCATTTTTCACCAATGTTTCTCTCCACACAAAAAAATTACTCTCACATCAACAAACATTAATTCACTTTTGTTAAGAAAACAATGACAAGATAAACCAAATGTTCAATCTTGTTTTCTTGTTCCATTGGCATTTTATTTCTACCTTGGTGCGTAGAAGAGCAACAAATGAGATCAAAATGATTCTCCTAACTTTATTCGGATCTGATACCAACATCTTTGTTGTGCTTTCGATCTACCACATATTTCACAACATTGTGCTTCTTTGCACCTTTATACATTTTGTATTGTCATAAGTGTTTGACTCTTTAAATGAAATAAACATTGTAATAGTTGTTATTCCTCCAAGTGAAAAAAAACAAAAGATAGTTCAATAATGTTGGCAAACAATTTTGAATTGTTTTTCAATTTCTAGAAATCATCAAGACAATCTTTTTATATATTTTTACACTAATAGTCAACAATACTACCTTACATTAATAAATAACTAAATGAGACAACAAGCAAGTATCTTGTGTGTTTTAAAAGATATCATTCATTACAATAAATCAAAATAACATTTTGGGAAATATGTTTATATTCAATCTCATCAAGGATATCATGTCTTTTTATAGTTGGATGTATTAAAGTGAACCACCTTTTGTCGATGGTGGGTTTTCATTGTTAGGCCCTATAGTAGGTTGTTGGATGATGCCCTTTTCATCATTGAAACACCTTCTAAAGCATGGTGTAGGTGGAAGGGCGGTTTGCTCTTCCGTCTCCCAAGATGTAATATCTCATTTTGGCACAATCGAGTCCATCTTTTCGTTGTACATGAATCCAGGTGACTTGTATGCATTGTCTTTTGAGTTAAAAACATTTTTAGGTAGTTCTTTTACAAGAATGTGTTATCCATGCATCCTATTTTTTCACATTGGAATTGTAATAGGTAATCACAATACCTTTGAAAGTGTGTTACATAATTTTACTTAATCACATGCATTGGCCATGGATTGTTTACAAGAGTTTGTGGCAAGCTATGCAAGAACTTTGGTATAGACATTTTGATTATTTTCCCATAAATCTTGTAGTCTTGCAAGCCATTTCTTGATGCCCAATATGCCACCTCTACTTGGAACTTTGCATTTACCCTCTTCAACTTTGTCATTTCTCTTGATAGGTACAAGTACAAGTCTATTGGAGTTCGACAAGAATGTCATAGAATCCTTTTAAACATGTTAACAAATGAACAAAGAAGGTCAAAACTAAAGAACTTAGATTGTTTTAATGAAAGTTCACATAAACAAACCCGAAATTAATTCATGTTTGCCAAAACAATGTTTTATTATACAATGCACCTTCTTTGGTGCCACGTTAGTTTATTACATTGATTGATACGTGAAAACTTGATGGATTTGTTTATGTAAGGTGATATTGGGACCATCAATTTCAAGATGTTCACACAAGTCATTCAATATTCAATCAAAACAATTACAAAATCTTGTGAACAATCTAAATAACTACAAAATCTTGTGAACAATCTAAATAACTATAAAATCATGTCAACAATTTAAACAAGTATTAAATCATGTCATAAATTTAATGCATGCAAGACAAATATTTGTTAGATTAACTTGTCAAAGATTTGATCAAATCACATCCCATTAGATTTTTCAATGCATAAAATATATTAAGAATATTTTTTGTTGTTCACATTCACATGTTCGTGAAATAACATCCATGTTTAAGATTGGATGTTAGTCATATTTGGTCATAATTATGGGTGTGACATTTGGGCACAATGATAAGAAAATATATTCAATATCATTTTAAATAATCTTATGAAAGCATGAAGGCTTCTATTGAATTTACAATAAGTTGAATGTAAAATTTGAATTTTCTTAATAGAATAAAATTAAGTAAAAAATGTGTTTGAAATTGTTTAATCAAAATTATGTTCAAAGATATTTTTATGTTAGATTTTTAATATATTATGATTAGAATATGTAAAAGTTGAAAACATAAATATCATTAACCTGAAAATGGAAAAAAGTTAAATATTTCATTTTATTGCAATTTATTTTGAATGAAAAAAATTGTTTGCAAAGTAAAAAAATATTACTTGTATTTTTTAAAAATCTATTTGAATGCATTTAAACATGTAATTCTTCAATATCACTCTAGTAAAATTTTTTAAAAATCATAATGAATATTAGAATAATGAACACTTTAATAATTAATATATCAAAACTTATTCTATAACTATTTATTTGGCAAACATACAATAATCTTGAATTGTCTACTCTACCATGCTTTCAAATTTATCATTTCATCATCACTTTGTAACGTTTGGATCTAAATTTGCATGGTGAAATGAATCTTGAGACTTATCAATCCAAAAAATAGTGGAATGCCTTCTCCAAATGATTTTCCCATTACATCCATAGTCACATTGTAACCAAAAAAGGAAGGCTCAAGAACACCTTCACAACTGCTGTTGAATTCCCTCTGCCAGAATGTGGGTGACTCCTCTTGTCTGGTATAGACAGACTTACAATTTCCTAATCAAAGTCCATAGCTTCTACACCCTTAGCTTTGCCAATTCCCAAAGGCAAGCACACATCCAGTGCTTCCAAAGACCCACTACCAGAATTCCTACTAACATCACTTTGACGCACGTCTCTACATGTTCAGATCATCTTCTGTCCCTTTCCTTCTTCCACACCTAACCTTCATTAGTTCTCCTCCCCTCAGATCAAGGAGTTGCCGTCCTGTAGTTGCTAACGCAGCGGAAGACAATCAGCAACTAGCAAATCCTCCAAGCTCTCCTGCATTCTCCAAAAATCTCTCCAGCTCTCTGTTCTCCCCCCAAAAATCTGTTCGCTACCCAAATCCTCTTGCCTCTTCCTTGCTTTCCCCATCTTCCCATTCTGCCTAGTCCTTCCTTTTCTTTTCGGCCCATCAATGCACCACCACAAATCCTCATCATTCGCACCGCCATTGCCCTGTACAACCTCCCTAACACCCCAAACACAGATCTTCCATGCATCCCCATGCAGCCGTCACAAAGAATTATCCGCCGCCAAAAATCAGGACAACTAATTATACTCATAGCAAAGCTCAAGTCCCTAATGTGTTCACACTGTGAGACACCCGTTTTCACGTTACAACATTATTGTAAGATTACATAAATTGTGAAACTTGCATGTTGAAAAAGCATAATAACATTTGAAATTTATTTCATCAGATATTGGATTGGGCATGCTCAAGGGCTTGACATTTATAAACACCATTAACAAATTGACAATCAAACATTTGTGAAAAACTACACAATAACAAATCATATACTTACATCCAAAACTTCAAAAAACAAACAAATAACCCTTTTATTTCCTTCACATTTAATCTTAATGTGCTTTTAAGTCCATGAAAAACTTTGCTAATATTTTTTGTCTTAATGTTGAGTCTTCAATAGTGTCTCTGCAAAGGGTAGACTGACCCATCATCAATCGCCTTATTATGATTGAACATTTATTTATATCTTTCTCATATATGCTTCTTTTTGAGTGATTTAAAATGTTATGGGAGCTTTACTTCAAGCTCTAGAAATCATCTGTGAGATACAAAGCAAAAAGAGTAATGAAAAAATAACAAGAAGAAAAATAAGCTTTCCAACTTACAAAAATGTCCTTTTTTTTCTTTTTTTTTTTGGTTCCTCCCCTTCTTTTTGGACCCCTAGATACCTACTAATGCCCAGTTTACACTTGTCAAGGTCAAAGTTTAACTCAAATCAAGCATTCCTATTGATGCAAAAGTTGAAATCAGCACCAAGGCTGAAATAGAATAAATCTTTTCAATATGCCCCAAGTTACTACTAATAAATGCTGAACTTTATGGCCTTGTATTGGCCCAAAGGCTTTTCAAAAAAAAAAAGATACCAATGAATTTGGGAAGCCAATTTGCAACCATTGGGGCCAATGTTTCAACATTTATTAATATCTTGGAGTCAATGTTCTAGCACTTATTAGTAACTTGGGGTGAAACAACAAGCCAAAAATGCTCAAAGTTGGCCTGAAGTTTTTCCAGCCCTAACTCCTAGTCTAAAGTGGGTCTAATTATAGTCTCATTAAATTTCCGAGGAAGCCCCTTGATTTTTGGCTAATGCCCGAGCATCAGGGTGGCTGCCAATCCATAGTTTAGCCCTTATTGAACTAGTTGCCTATTCATTAGTTTAACCTAATAACCCGTTCTACGACCGTGGGTACCTATTTTGACAACTAATTAGTTTTGATCGGGGGGTGCCGTGTAGATGAAATCAAACCCGATCTTGAATTGAATTGGGCTCCACATATTTTTTGAGAGAAGGTTCGTCGAGAACGAGATGTTTAAAAAGCCCCCCAAAAATTTATTTTCAAATCCACATGGGAGATTCTTTAAAATAAAAATGACAAAAAAAAAAAAAAGAACACAACAAAAGGTTACTTTCGGAACAAAAAACAAACAAAAACGCTCATTTTTTGATTGGGAACGGACCAGGG
>Ga0116231_10001667_pt1 | contig 45960 bp, 35 predicted proteins | sample S1TSphgellanicum_2_FD_89695 | JGI IMG/M metagenome (GOLD analysis project Ga0116231, IMG submission 89695) | Host-associated microbial communities from peat moss isolated from Minnesota, USA - S1T2_Fd - Sphagnum magellanicum MG | ecosystem: Host-associated > Plants > Peat moss > Unclassified... | reverse complement strand
CCCCTTTCTTCTCTTTTCATCTCTTTTTTCTTTTTTTTTTTTTTTAGTATAATTTTTTTTTTTTTTTTTTATTTTTATTTTTTTTTTTGTGTTTGTGGGGGGGGGGGGGGGGGGGGGGGGGGCCTCCAATAAGTATGCCACTTGTCAAAAAAAAATTTAAAAATCTGTTAATTTCCTAATTGCGTGGGTACCATTATAATGAACTTGGAGAAAATGTATGATTTGGGCCCACATGGGTGTTTTTATATATTTATATAATTATTTATTTAAATATAAAAACTCATTGGGGCTTGATTTCAAAGAAAATTTTGAAGGATTTCTATTATTATGGGCCCCATTACAATGAATGAATCTAGCAAGTGGGTTTTAGTTGGGCCAATGCACTTTTCATAAAATTTGTTAAATAAAAATTTGACATTGTGTTTGTTTTTCTCATAATTTTTCACCAAGGTAATGCCTCCTTTCAAAGGTGGGTTTCATTGTGTTATTATCTTGAGAGATCCAAGATGCTTTTTATACCTAAGGTAATTTAATTTCTAAAATTTAAATGGGATGGGATCTAGAATGTTCATGCTAGCTATGTTGGAATCCAATTTAGATTGTTAATATATCTTTGTGAACAAGTGGTTGTTAATTTGAACTTACTTGTTATATATATGCTCATATGCATTTGTGTTCGTGGTGTGTCGGTGAACAAAGGCCTTCATTGACCTCTTTTGCTCTTTTCTCAAGTACATTATTGTGAACAATTCCACACTTATTCCCACATTTTTTGTCTTAGCATCCTAGTTGACTACTTGGAAACACTATTCAAGATACCAAAGATGAATAATCATGTTGCATATTTTTTTTATGCCCTAGCATACACTATTGCTTGCAACTCCAACAAGCTTGTCATCTTTCACATTATACAATTTTTTAAAAAAAAATCCTAAAGCTCTATTCAACAATCCAAGATTGGTAATGATATTGGATATATTATACCTTGAAATTCTAATGGGCCCAAATTTTACATGGGGAGTTACTAAGAGATCAACATGATGTTTGCACATGGAATCCTTACACCATGAGGATTCAAGCTTCTCTATAAGCTCTACATGTCAAATTTACCTGTGAAGGTCTTTTTTTTTGTAAAAAATGATCCATTGAAAATGCTTGGATTTTTAATCTAATTGGTCCATGAATATTTGAAAATAGAATGGAGACCACAAATGTGACTTCAACTTGAATCCATGGCAAATTCCCATCCTATTGAATTTTTAAAAAACTACCTTATATAATGTCACCATTGCAAGATGACGAAGGATCCTCAATTGTGTTGTTGATGTTGGAGATTATGAATTTGATGTTAAACATAGGTACCAAGTTTTCAAACTCAAACTATATGTCTACCTATTCATGTAAACCCTAAACCCTAAATACTATTCATCATGTTGTATGCACTTTTAGAAACAATATATCATGATCAAATTGTCAAATATTTCAATGCAAATTTGCAACTAGTTGATGCAAACAAACATGAAATTCATGTGCATTCAACATAAGTAATGAAGTCTAGTGAAAGTCATTGAACAACAAGGAGATCATATCACACAATATGAAAGTCAAGAAAAACGCATAACAAATTACAAACTATAGCCTATATTTTTGAAGAATAGTTTTCAAGCAAGAAATTGGAATAGTGAATTAATTCACACTTTTTGATATTGTATGTTGGTGAAACCTTGTGAAAAATTTGGGTAAGTTTTTATTGTGTACAATGTCAATTATTAGAACCCCTTTTTCACATCTTTGCACTTTTCGGATTCAAGTTTCATTTTTCACCGTGCAAATCAAGCATAAATGTTAGATTTTGGAATTAGTTAAAAGTTTGATTACACTATACACAAAGTAAACATCAAGCAAATAGCCCCAAGTTGTTGGGACCCATGACCACCTTACAAATGCTATGGATTCAACTCACCATTATGTCACATTAAATGTTACCTACCATAATAAATCTAATTAAAGGGGCATACTTATATCAATAGAACCCTTGAAAACCATTCTCATACTTAAGGGTTCAAAATATGATGAAACTTGTAACCACATCAAATGGTTATAAATTGAAACATTATACACATATTGTGAAAGATGACATCCAACAACCAACTCAACATAGGTCATAAAACATATGTTATGATTTAAAGACTATTGATTAAAAAATTAGATCTTTCACACAGTAGTTTGTGGAGGTGAACTCGTTGCTCATGGCATCCATTAACATCTACATATTAAGACAGTTGTTTTTTTAATTTTGTGACCACAACCTTAACCTTCCCAAATTGTGGGCCCGTCCTTGCACTTTTGGGATTCATCAAAAGCCTTCAACGAGTTAGTGTACATGTTTGGGGTTTCACAAATTTCAAACCAATGAAGCAAAAAGTTGTTAAAGTTGAAATGATTTTTGTCATTGGAAATCAATTTGAAACTTAAAAAATGGTTTTCTCAACTAATCAATGTCTCTTCATCATATTGGGCCCTTTGTTTGATTTTTCACATCTCGAAACCTTAACACTTAGGTCAATGATGATGTTTGAGTTCACACTCAAACAATAAGGAACCCTTTTCACATTTTCCCTTTCAATCTCTTTTCCTTTTTATGTTTCCAATTGTTCATCATTATTTATGTCAATCCCAAATTTGATTTCAATTTAAATAACATGGACATGAAAATACACATGTTAATTTGCCTTTTCATATTGATGTAGGTGGGTAGGAAAAAAGAGGGAGCTAGTAAGGCTCAAAAAAGACGTAGGTATGAACAACACAAAATAAATATATATACAACAACATTTTTGTTACATAAATTGAATTTTTGAAAGTTTTGTTTCTCAAGACTCAAAGTGATTTTCTAATAAATCATATCCCTTAAAGCTTCAAGAATGATTGCAGTTGGGACAACAACACAAAGATTTACTAATTCATTATTTATCCAACTTGTCATTCATGGATGAAATGCATCCATCATTGTGCACTTTTCATCAATAACAGATAAATTTAATCATCCCATAATCAACAATGGGTATTACACAATATATGGACAAATGAATTAAAAGGATTAAAAATTATGAGGTCAACAACTTGTAATCATCCAAAAAAATTTGACAAATTTTTAAAAACCATCACTTGGTTTGCCAAGGAAGGATGATCACAAGAAGGTTGCTAATTCAATTAGCAAACTTGTATAGGGTTAGCTTGTAATATGCAACTTTCAAGAAAAACCTTTTAAAGAGGATTTGATAACAAAAACCAAAAAAGTTCTAGTGCCTTCCATAAAGTTTAGTGCCCACAATAGAAACAAATGATGTGTGATGTGTGAGGAAGAAAAAAATAAACAATTTATTTGTTAAGTTTGAGTATAACATTTTCCACCTTAAGTAGTGGTCATTGCACACCTACCATTGGGGCAATATGGTTGCAAAACTTTTCCCCAAGGTTTGAACCCATAACCATTGCAAGGTGGCCATGTGTATGTAATGTGGACATATTTAGGATATGTCAAGGTATGTAATATGTTTCAATTGCACTTACACATTTTTGGCTTCTAATTCCTTGTGAATTGAAACATGTGACGTCCTATTTGTTTTTGGGCGCAATCGAATCACCAACCCAACATTTAGAAAATGACTTTGTTTCATGAGTTTGTCTTTAGTGCACATTTCAAATAAACATGTTAGTCACAAACATCTTTATCATGTACTTTACTCTACTTGTAGCACAAATTGATTACATATACACAAAACAAAAATGTGCTAAGCTTCATCAAGTGTTGTTCCTTTTGTGAGTACAACCGGCTTTGTTTTTAGGTTACATAATGTTCCACATAAGGAATGTTGGTCCACAAAATTTCAAGTCCTATCTTGAAATTTAAATAAAGGTATGGTAATATTTAAGTTAAAAGAGAAAATGATATTATATGATGATGATGATGATTATTATTATTATTATTATTAATTCACACTACGAACATTATTGAGAATGTCTTTGCTAAAAACACTTAATGAAATACACATAGTCTAATACATCATTCATGTTCGTGATATTCATATTGGTGCTTCCAAAGTTCCCTGGGTCAAGAGGTGTTCGCATGGGGGCGTTGCTACAAATCAAATCCCCAAGCCATCTCTCTAATGTTGTTGTTTCCCCAAAGTCCCAATCATGACCTAATGAGCACAAGGGCTTAAGATACACACTATATATACATAATAAATAACAAAGAAATAAAGAATAAAATTATTAATCAAGATTTTATTTCAATATGTAATATACAACTGCAACCTCTTGTTGGTGCTCCAGTGCTAGCAGTTCAATAAAATCAAAGCATTATTTTTGTAGGAGACAAAAATGGTGGCATGGAGAGAATGTAGTGTGCTTTTGAATAGAGGAGAATGATGATGCAAAACAATATTTCTTCTGTTTTGGCAACATGGTGTGCAGATGGTTGTTGTCTGTTGCCTTTGGGTACCTAAAATGCTTTTGGGTTGAGTACATGTGTAAAACATGCATTTTTTTTAATCTCCTCCAACAAAAATCAGAGCACATGTGAATGTTAATCAGAGTACATTACATTACTCGTGAATGTTACAGAGAAGAGTTGTAGAAGAAAATCATGATAGATATATAGCAGCAACAGAGTAGTAGCAGCCTCTCAAAAAATGATTGAAAACATCAAGTGCACCATTTTGTCAACGAAACAAAAATGCCCAATAACTTAGTTTTCATTTTGGTATTCATGCAATTGTGTGCTTGGTGGACAGAGAGAAAAAGTCTGAGCTTCTCCCCCCATCAATCAATCAATGGCCCTTCTAACTTATCTCATTTGGAATTTCATGCAAATGGGTTGGTTGGGAAAAAAGCCCAGACTTCCACTCGATATACACATGGCTGCAGTCATAATAATGTACTCTCCCTCCTCCCACTGGATATCATTTTGCAAAGGGTTTGGGGCTCTGCCAGTGCCAACCACAGAAAGCAGTTCCCTCTCTCTCTCTCTCTCTCTCTCTCAATGCTGTCCACACTACGTATCTACATTTTCTGGGGCAATGAACAAAGAAAGTTCATAATAGCAAACAAAGCTTCATGTGAGTAGCAAGGCATGTGAGAATTCAGGTCAACACAAAGTTGTCAGCCTTTTTTTTCCCCTTTCCTCACCACCCAATACAGAACCATTCAAAAACAAGAAAAAGCAATAAAGACATTTACCACACAATCACCCATCAGTGTTTTTTTTTTTTTTTTTTCATTTTTTTCGGTATTGAGATTTTGGTGAAATTTAACAAAACACTATCACCCATTATATGGGTCAGAACCATGATTTATCATCCATCCAATGGAGATAATTTATCACACAAATCAAACATTCTAGAACACAATTTATCATCTACCCAATGAACATATCGGTTGCAGAATCACCAAATTTAAACCATTCTAGAACCACAATTTATCATCTACCCAATGCAGATATCTGGTGCACAATCGCCAATTTTATGCTTACGAATCACAATTTATCATCACCCATTTAATGCTTTGGATCCACAAATTTTATCATCTATGCATTCTATGCTTCTAAACCATAATATACTAATCACAGCCTTGTAAATGTGTATTGCAATCATAAAATAAAAAATCTTTTTTTTTTTTTGTTTTAGTCCATGTGATCATTTTTTTTTTCTTTTTAGATTTGATAAATTGTCAATTAACAGTCATCAAATTGTGAAATCCTTTCAACAAAGTAATATGGATATCCAACAACTGAAGTGAGAGACTATGATCAGAACAATCCAAATCATTTGAAAAATAACAGACTTTCCACTGCATCGTGTCAAGACTTTCCAGAGCACTGCAGGGAAGGACTATGTCAGAATCACTAATTTATTAATCTTGAAATGAAAAGAAACCAACAGAACCCAATTTGTGATACAAAAATTTTGCACATTTGAAAGCAAGTTCCAGTTTCCATCATTAAGAAAATTGGCTTCAGAACTCATTATTTACATTACCTGGACTTCTGTTGTACACACACACACACACATATACCAGATATATATTATGAAATTCCAGAACTCCACATTAACATTTCCAGCACCTTATCTAGCCATTGGGAATCTAGAAATACTAATAATCCATGAAAGCATAGATGCCATCCTCAAAGTGATCAAAGTAATTGACATCCCTGATTAGGATTGCTCTCCAAACCCATTTTGCGACTGAAATTTGTGGGCATGTTGCAGTTGTCATCCACCGGGTTGTTGTTCATGATGCAGAGCTGAGTACAGGAGGTACAGTAAGTGATGAGACCAAAGGAAACAGCCAATTTCTCACTGTATAGTCACAACATGAAACAACTTTCTTCATCCTCTAGAAAATGTAGAATTTTTTCATGTTTCTGGTAGGCTGTGTCATACATCTGCCTCAACAATCTCTTCAGTTCTGCATGAATTTCAATCATCTGAGGATGGACCTTGGTTGTTCACAACAAATTTATGGGCCTCCTTATTCATTTCAATCCAGGAGCTGCACTTTCGAAGCTCACACTGGAATATTCTCCAAAACACATTCAGATAATTTTCTCCAACTGCTATGAGTCATAGCAAAAGCCTTCCCAACTCTGCCAGTTTCACTGAAGATATTTCTCAACAATGCAAGAAAGTGGAAAGATGCACTTGTGCAAATGCTATTACAGGGTTGGCAATTGCCAGGACACACAATGACATCTTTTACAATAAGAGTAGTTGGTGATGATGTTAAGCAACAATGGGACTTGACCTGACTGCAGCCCCAAACAAGATAACCACATTTCACCGATTAGTGACCCATATTATTATCAGTGTAAATCTTTTTGCCTTGCCATGCAGCTTCAAACCCTCTGATTGCTCACACCTTATGCATATAGGGTAACATTAAACAGACAAGAAAAGACATGCTGTTGTTTACCTTGGAATTGGCGAGATCCCCATAACTTGCAAGTTCTTCTTGCAGCATGATCATCTGATTGCTGATGTGCAATTTCAAATCAGGAAGAATAGCAATATCTGGGTAACCAGTCATGTCCCAGATGTTAGGCTCATTGTACAACACAAAGATGGTCAGAAGCAACAAAACAGAAAGAAGCACCAGCAAAATCCCCAAGAGACTACTTGCAGAATTTAACTCATTTGCAAACTGAGGGATTCCACGCTGCTCTGACGAACTGTGATATACCTGCAAGTATATATCAAGCCTATACCTGCATGTTGCTGTGGACATGTCTTGATACCAACCAGCACCTAAGTTGCTGAAATGATAGCTTCCAAAGCCATGCCACTTTCGAATAGAGAAAAACTCATGTGATACATGACCAACTTCCGGGTAGCACTTACAGGTCAGCTTCTGAAGAAGTTTTCTTCATAGACAAGAGCTTCACCAACCCTTTTATTTGTAATGATGTCCTGTGACACATCCACAGCAACATGCATCAGCATTGAACCCAAAATGCTTCTGTAACACAACCGACTGTTGGATCATGTCAAGTTCACAGCCAACAATTGTGTTGGTCTCCACAGAATGGTAGGCCCATTTGAAGAGCACTTCAAAGTTGTGGGATGTTCACAAATTAAGCTTGCATGCTGAGTGAAAAGGTTTTTTTTAAACAATGGTACTACTGGATCAACAGAGATCTTAGCCACACAGCCTCCTTTCCCTTCACAGTTATTGAAAAGCAGGAAATACTCTTTATGCAGAAAACAGCAAGAATACATCCCCCCTTACCTCCTGACTGCAGTTGACAACACCAGCATAGCCAAGGCACAGGGGGACAACACTACCCCAATAAAAAGTTCTCCGCATCAGTTCCCCTATCCATAATATCCAACTGGACAGTCTGCACCCAACTTCATTTGGTGCTTTCTCTTGAAATCCTTTCTAAAGTACTAACACGGATTGATGGTTAACAAGCAACATAAAGGGTTGGACTTCAAAAAAAGGATTGCCATCCTTCTGAAGACCTCAAGCACTTTAAGGGACTGAACTCAAACCGAGAGACATGCATGTGAACTTGTCAAGTTCTACAAAAGCTGGTTTAATGAAGGGTACCTTGGTATTAACACCAATTGTTCACCCTGCATCAGAAGAATGCCCACCAGCACAGCCTCAGATACCTTCAATAAAGGGCTAATAGCACCTTCTCTCTCTAACACTGCTAATTCAGACAATGACAGGGAGCTGACAAGATCATGAAGTATACTAACCATTAAGGTCAGCAATTCAATCCATCTGCAATGCATCTGAGTTGGCAGCTGGCCAAATCAGCATTTGCAAGCACGACTGTCCAGATAATACAAGCTTGTAATTGATGTAGGATGGAATGATATTGTGCACATGCGCCTCTATATCCAATTGTTGGTTGCAAACAGGCACCTTTGTTATGCCAGGCAGGTTCACCATTGTTATGTTCAATTGGTGTGGTGAGAATATCTTCTAGCCCCAGGCTCTTTTCTGAGATTCCCTTGTTGGTCCCAAGTGCATGGTCTGTCTCCAACTGGAGCACAGAAAGAAATAACTCTATTAAAGACATTCCCTCAAGACACAACAACAGCCAGCTGCTTGAGTGCATGGCAAAAAGAACCTAATCTAGGACACTGCTTTGACCTGAGCGGGCTTGTGCCCCAAAAACAACAAATGAATATGAGCAACATCCAAAACCCAAGTGCATGGTTTTTTCCAAAGTGCTGACATCTAACTGATGGAGTAGAGCACAATTTCAACACCAATAAACTCCCACCTGGATCCTTTGCAGATTGCCAAGAAGTCTGAAAACTGGTGGTCAGGAAAGTGGAGAAACTCTGCCCATTCACATGATTTGCAATCCTCCAAAAAACTCAAGCATTATCTCACCTCCAACACAATGCAATGGACCTGCTCGATAGCAATGTGCTAAATGTGAATCACTTCATCTACATTCTCTTCTTTCCATAAAACCCGTGCATAATGTGATAAATAAATTGTGATTCCATGCCCACACAAAAGTTAACCTTGTACACATTTGTTGCAGTACAAGGACATCCAAAACAAACCTTGAGCACAAAACCAATGAGATCGCTGAAACAAGCACACTTCTGCACCTGCATGTCACATTACATGCAAGAATGTTCATCAGGACGATTCCTCATTGAAACAAAATGGAGAACTTACCTGAGGCAAATCAATCATGGATTGCACTTCCCAGCTGTGAGAAGATGTCTTGCAGCTTGTGAATTCACAAGAAGGATAACTGACTGTCCTGGGAAAGAGACGGAGGAGCGGAGGGTCCTTACTTCTTACATGTACTCCTTAAGAGTGAAGGGATCTTCCGCCTATGAGTAGGAAGAATCTTCCTCTCAGTTTTAAGGAGTAGGTGTAAGCTCCCTCCTCTGGATACATTCATGGATATGGCGTGGAAACACACTGAGAAATTCCTCCCTTGCTTTACGATCCGTAAATGTGCGTGAAAAGCGCTCTGGAGTGGACACGACGGGTCTGCCATCATACACCAAAGAAGGAGAACCACATTTGAGAGATTCTAGATGAGATTGAGAGGGAACTTGCTGAAAACCTCCGAGTCGAAGTTGTCGCAACGAGGACAACGCTAACGACAGACTCTCGAACCCGGACGTAGGTGTTGTGCGAAGAATCGGAGAGTGATCGCGAGTAATCATGTGTTGTTGCACAGTCTTGATGGAAAGCCGGTTTTCTTCCTCGGCGGTCTTTTAGCTCGTAGTATTACACCAGCAAGACTGTTCTGTGTTGCGGATTGAAGATAGTGGGGAGGGAGGGAGGGAGGGAGGGAGGGAGGTAGAGAGTGGCCGCCACTAAGGCCTACTAGTCACGTCCAACAACAGCAGCCAGGTTGAGAGTTGAGAGGTCCTGAAAGCTCTGCTTCTCGCAGATCTGTCGGTATAGATATAAACGTGTGTGAAGAAGAGAAGGATGCAATGAAGTGTGTTGTAGTAGGGAACAAACAGGTTGAGGTTTCCCCAGAAGTTCAGCGCCTCCACAAACAGCAATTGTATGGATGCGAAGAAGAGTGGGATGTAGTGAAGTGTGTAATAGAGTAGCAACCTGAAGCCTTGAGGTCACAGTTCGTGATTTTGTGGGAGCCCGGTGGTGCCTACACAAGGCATCTACACAAACAACGCGCGCGTGCGTCGGTTGTAGCCTGCTGCGAGGGATATCAGCGTTACAGTTTCCAGCTATGATGCAGCCACCTTCGAGGTTTGGCTAGAAGAGAGAGAAAGATGGACACGCGTCCTTTGGTGCAGGGTCGGAGCGTTAAAGCTGAGAGAGCTAAAGGTTTGTAGCGTTCGGCCCAAAAGCGACAGGGAATTTGAAGATCTCATAACGGAATGCACATCACCTGACTGTGCCATAGAAACGCTGGACGTGGTCGTGAAAGCTTATTCTTCAGGCTAATGATGTTGCAAATATGCTTCTTACTAATCGAACCATACAACAACAACAACCATCACTCAAAGGAATCCATGTCCCAACGCACATCATCCATGTGCTTCGAGCATTGGAGGTAAACAACATCCTCCGAGTGCTTGACTTGTCTAGATGCCTTGATGTCAAGGAGGAGCAAAAGCTTTTTGACGCAATTTTGAATTGCTTGAAAACCAATCCTTGGCTGCACTTGAACTTGGAAGATACTCCCTTGTCAAAAAGTGGCCACAGATTTTCTATCATTCAACAAAAGTTGGATCAAAATACATTGTTTTTGAGAAGTTGGAATCAAGAGTTGGTTCAATCCAATGGCATGAGATTGTTCCTTTGTGGGTCTCCAAGAGCAGGCAACTGAAACTCACACCTACTTCAGCTCATGTCTGACATTAGAGTTGCAAATTATTTTTCGTAGATGGTGCCCTAAATCTCCCCCTCTTCCAAGTTGTGCTTGTTTAGTATATTCTAGACCTTGGGTTCAAAGACACACACAATAGCATCATATCATGTATAGAAATAAACAAACCTTGATATTTCATTGCAAGAAAAACTACATTGTGACAAACATTGAAGCGAATTGCACACCATCCCAAACAACATGGGTGAGAGGCACATTTTGCATCCCTTGAGCCCCTTTCATAGAATCAAAGCTTTGATTCACAAAAAACATGATGAGTGCACTACAAGCATCGAAATTTCTATTGTGGAAGATGCCAATATCACCATCTCCATTTGGGATATGGCAGGACAAGAGGAGTTCCACGCTTTTCATGATTACATGATGCCCAGCTTGGGTGATGTTGTGAGTCCTTGTTCTTTCCTATTTGTGTCAACCCTATCATGCAAAAAAATGAGCATGACATGCACCACCATCGAAAAACATGGAAGGAGCTTCATGAAGACCTCACATATTGGCTTCACTTCATAGCTTCAAACAATCCAACTTCAACAAGTTTTCGACCCAATTGAATGTCATCTTGACACATGTTGATAAAGACCCCAATGCAAGTGGCCTTGTTATGTGGGCACAATCTTACGTGGTCAATGACTTGCGTAATGAATTTAAAGGTGATGTGGACATTTCTATTGAAATTCATGCAATTAATGTACAATCCAAAAAGGAAGTGCAACATGTGCTTGATTTTGTGCTCGAGAATTGTTATCCAAGGCCTCACCTGTGTTTGCAGAAAGTGCAAAGATTTGTCAAGCTCTTGCCAAAGGAACCAAGGGGCATTTATATCATCCATTGATAAGTTGGAATGCCTTTTGTAACCTTTGCACAAAAACATACCAAGGATTTACTATGGAAGGGATGAAGCAGAAAGTAATGACCCTTTTGATCCAAAGAAGGCCAACATTCAAATGGAGGAAAAGACCAGGGTTGTGGCTACACATCTACATGATACTAGAGACATCTTTTATTCAAAGGTTTGGAATGGGTGGTTGTTGATCCAAATTGGTTTTGTCACGACATAATGGGAATTCTTATTGGTTTCAAAGATACTCAACACCAGATTGTCAATGGGTTTGCCACCAGAGAAGAATCACAAATACATTTTAATCTCATTCATCTCACATTATCTTGAACTAATCCAACAAACAACCTTATTATGCCATGACAAATTATTGTTGTTTATTTCATTTTGTAAACCATCCAATTTTGTTAAAAATTAACATAGGTTCAAATGTGGGTCATATGGTACACATAAGAACATGCAAATGGGAGATTTTAAGTTTGATTCTAAATTGCTTACATTGTTTTTTTTTTCTTGAAGGTAATGTTACACAGCGCATTCATCAATTTAAAAATGGAAATGCACATTATGAACTAGAAAAATGTTTGATTATTATCAACTTCAAAGGCATTGAGGTGTTGGTGGAATGTAATGAAATGGGCTACTATATTGATGTGCTTGTGCACACTTCTTTAAGCCATAGTGAAACTTTGGAAATCATCCATGAAAACATTTTGAAGACAATTTATCAATATTGTGCTTCCAATGATGGATGTCAAGGAGTTTAGCTTGTTGAGAGGATAAAACGACCATGGTGTGTTCAAGAGTTAACTTTGTTAAAATACAGGTATGATTAGCATAGTACCTTTTCAAATTTAGCATCTCGCTGCCAAATAATTATTTTATTTTGAAATTTTGACTTTGACACAAAAATAAAATAAAATATTGAATTTTTGGAAAAACTCTATTTAAATTTTAAAATTCAACAATAGCATGAAATCGCTTAAAGTACATGCAATAATGTACATACTAAAACCTTAAAACTATCTTGTCACAACTTTTTGAATCCTATGAAATTTTGGCATTTTAAATAATATAATTTTGGCCAAACCTGAAAAGGTACTACGATATACCACTTTTGAAAAATAATTTGGTGAAATTTTGACGAAGTTTTAAAATCAATATACTTTATTCATTCCCTACAAAACAAACCTAATGAATGTATCTTTCACGGTTGTGATTATGATGTTTATTATTCAGGACAAATCAAGCAATGGGAATGGAGAAGTTGAAACTACTATTGGTCACAAACAAATACACCTTGAACTTTCGATATACTTGGCCAAAGGTGGAAGAACAAGTGTTTAGCATGCCACAACAAGTCTTGCTCACTAGGCATGACCTTGTAGTGGAATTATTAGGGGAAAAAACTATAGCAAATCTCATGGAATCATGGTGTTTTGAACTTAAAACAATTTCATCTATATTTTTTGATGGTGTGAAGGAATTAGTGGGAAGTTCAAGTCAACATGGCCTACAAGTATCCCTTCCACATGATGATTTTCAAGTTGACATTGATTCAACAATGGGGCAAGATTTGTGATGCATACTTGACACTTTTGTGGAACATGTTTGTTATATTTGCAAAAGGTATGAATTGGGGTGGAGAGAATCATTGAACATAATGAAGCCATGGGAGCAAAAATAATCAAAGAATTCCAAAAAAGTTCTATGGAGATGAAGAGCTTTGGGGAAAAGCTCCAACAAGAACTATGCAAGAAAGTGGATACCCTCATGGAATTCATAGTGCAATTGAAACAATGGGACATTCCACAACTTGCTTATTTTGTGCAAAAGAATAATCAAATGCCAACACTTGAGACATTAGTTACCTCTTTCATACTTAGACTCAAATGTTATCTTCCACATACAAAATTTACATGGAATAAATTGAAGTATAAAAAATTGGATAGTTCAAATTATGCCAATTTTCATGGTCATGGTGATTTTTTACGTGTGTATGTAATTATCATCAATATTTTGGTAAAAAACCAAAAAGGTATAAAATGAATAAATAATCTTCTATAGACAACTTACGTATTTTCTTGCATGATTTTTTCCCAAACATGTTGCCAACCCTTGGGACCATCAAATCTAAGCCTAATGAATATAAAAACTCAAACAAATGGCAAAAAAAAAAGGAATCATTTTCTTTGAAACCCTTTTAAAATTTATTTTGTAACTTTGAAAATTCTTGTATCATATATTATCAAATGAATTATATGAACATTGCCATACATAGATGTACGCATTATTATCCATGAAAAAATAAAAATCAATTGCATTATTAATGCATTATTTTTTATTTTAAAAAAATGAAAATGCAGTTAAGACAAGGATTTTTTTTTAAAAGACTCAAAAATACATCTATATTGTATCCAATCTACTCTTGGATTTTTTTGTTAGATTAACATGACATCATTTTAATTGTAGTCATACACCAATCCATTATAGTCATGAAGTTATAAATGTAATAAAAATCCAAAAAAGTCCTTTGCAGTCCTTTTTTTGTTAAATCATCCTTTTTGGTACCCCAACCATGAATGTCCCTTAGGTAAAAAAATCTAAGTGGACCAAAAAAAAACACATGAAGAATCTTTAATGGTACATTTTTGCAATGTATTTTGACAATGTCAAAAAGTTACATTTTGGGATGTTTATGTTTGAAGCACAATAATTATCTTTTCCAAAAGTAGGCACATGAGCATGCCCTAAACATCATGGGATATAAGGTTTTGAAAGGAAAAAATGTGAATTCCACAAAAATCATGTCCAAAAGGGTTTCATAAAAGTTGTTCATAAATGTTTTTTTACAAAGTCATTATACTTCATGCCATTTTGAAATCGTTTGGAATTCCATGTTTTGAAATAATGAAGATTAAAACATGAGTCCATCATTACATACTTTGAAAATTGCAAGTCACATGCACATCCTTTGTATATTGTTACACTTTACATCATAAAATTAAAATTCCCCCATCTAAAATGAACATTATCATGTTTTGATTTGATTTTTTTTAAAAAAGTAAATGTAGTTAGAATCAATACATTGAGTCCCTTTAAGATAATTACTATAAGAATTATATGCACAATTCACTTTAATTTGTAAAACTATGTAAAAAAACTATTTTGTTACATGATTTTATGAACATTGTGGTTTATAATTACCCTTACAAGGATGCACAAAACAAATAAAAACCATTCCTAAGAAAAAAAACAAATTCAACTATAATTGAATAATTTTCCAAAGTATTTCAAAAAACAATTTACAAAACCATGAAGTGCCCAATTACAATTTCTAGCCAGAAGATGTAATTAGAACATGAAATCAAGAGCATGACAATAAGGAAATGTGGAAATCGGAAAAGAGATGGCATATATTTGAAAGACAAGACAAGAAGATAAAACTTGTGGGAAAAACACTTCTCATCACAATTGCACATAGTTCACATTTTTGTCACCAACATTATTAAGGAAATGATGCATTCTTAATTTCATGATGAACTTTTCATTTTATGATCAATTAAATTTTTTTTCATCTTCATGCATTTTTTTCCATATGGATGAAAGTTCATAATCGAATATACACAAAAAATAGTTCCTGACACTTGTGCAAGTTGGTATGAAATCATATGTTGTATACATAATTTTTTTAAAAATCACTAGTAGAAAACCCCTTCTTTTGCAACTACATTTTCAACTAATGTTCAATTATAAACCAAGTCAAAAACTACACATATAGTTGCAACTTTTTTTTTGCAACTAGGAAATATGTTTTGCAATTGTTAACCAATAATGTCGACAAGTACATGTTAACACCACAGCGATAGCCATTACATGCCATTATTTGCCAATTTAGTTGAAAATTTCTTTACCAATTTAGTCAAGGGATGTTGTCAATTACATTTGATTGATGGATGAACTTCATCCATTGATTAGGCATGACGTCAACCAAAAATATAATTACAATTTCAACTAGGTTGTAACTATGTAAGTTGAAGAACATTTGGCTAGTGGTTTGGTGACACGTGGCACACTCACAATGTTGACACGTGGCACATTCATAAAATATGGGGTCAACAAATAATTAAATGACATTGGCATGTTCACAAATTTTGGGGTTAACAAATAGTTAAATGACACATGGAACATCGACATCAATAGGTTAAGCCACATGGTGCCTAAGCGTAAGTTAGGTCTAAACCTTGGCACCTAGGCTAAACCTAAACATAAGCCATTTAACTTAGGCTTAAGTTAGGGCTAGACCTAGGCACCTATGTTAGGTTTAAACCTAAACCACATGGTAATTAATAAATGAAATCCTATTTTATTTGGTTTAACATTTAGGGTTGAACCTATTTTATTGGTTCATCGCAAATGGTTATTACATTTTCATGTTTATTATGACCTCCAACAATCCTAATGCACTATTTTATATAGTTTGGATTCATAAAATGGAAGTCAAACAATATGAGATAATTTTTTTAATTGTAACCTAGGGTAAACATGCCTATCACTAAACATTTAACAATTGATCATTATAACTTTCTTGTCCATGGTTAGTTGTTTTTGGAACTTAAAACAATTTTGTAATCCTCCACTTGGTGCATCCAAATCTGTAAAAAAGTTCCAATCTGATCGAAAATGAACAAGATATGTCCTTTCAAAGTGCAAGGGGTTGTGCTTTGGTTTTTTTCATAAGTGTTTGGTATGATTTTGAAGCTTAAGTTATTTTATTATTGTTTTTTTATCTTTCCACTTTAAACAAGTTATAGATTTTGAGATAACACATCTATAGGCTTTGAAATCGTTCAAAATGAATGAAAAATGAACAAGATATAGTTGTTAGAAATAAGGGGGGTCTAGAGACAAAATTTGAGACAAAATGTCATTCTTTCTCTTCTTGCATTTTTTGCTTTGTTCCTTTGTTTTTGAGGTTCAAAGAACATTTGTAACTCTCCATTTTGCATTCCCAATGACATAAAAAATGTTCAATTTGGTTCTGAAATGAAGGAAAACTTGAAAATGTTCGATGATAGAGTACAGTTTGGTGATAGGCATGACTACCTTAGTTGTAACCCATTTACAACTGAATTGCAACTCAAATAGTTATAATATAGTTGTACAAGCTAGTTTAACCTTAGTTAAGCCTAAACCTAAACTAATAATTTACCTAGCTTACGTCTAACTACTTACCATAATTACTTATATTATTTATTCATCAACTATTATTATTTCATAATTGTAAAATTAAAGAATAAAACATTTTATCATTTTTTAATGAATAATATGGTGATTAGTTAATTTTTTTAAAAAATCAGCAATTAAATGTAATCATCTATTGAATAATTAATTATCACTAAGTTTTTTTTAAAATTCCAAATTCATTATAAATTTTGATTAACATTTCATAAAACAAAGAATTAATTCCACTATAAATATTCAATAAATTTTAAATGATATTTTAATTACAGTAATTATTATAATGTAGTGATAATTAATAATTGACTGCAATTACAACAACAACAACAATAATAATATTGTAGCTAGTCGTTGGGATAGGTTAGTTATTTGACTATTTTTATTCCTATTTTTATCTAACTTAATGGAACTATTAAATGACCTAGTATAATAAATATTAAATAAGAAAAATTTGAATTTATATAATGATAGTAAATTATGCATGTATTGAACATACACATTATTAAGTTGATTTATATTTCAAAATTTCCTTAAATTTTATTTTCAAATTAAAATGTAATTTATATGCACAAAACAATTCATCATACATAACCATTCATGTATAAAAAAAACATTCACATGTACCTTAATAATTAATGAAGTTTTATTGTAATTTTAAATATATAATAAAACATCATATGTATAAAAATGAATAAACATTAGAGTTCCACAAAATTATTAATTATGTATCATTACTTGATTTGTTGTAAATTAACATTTGATTTACAAAGAAATAATAAATTACATATATTGAACATACTTTATTACTTGTAATCACAATAACCATTTGCAAAAGTTCACCAAACTAAGTGGCTTTACATGAGGGTAACTCATTCTTGTCCGAACCTTGACCAAATCAACCACACTTCAAATATTCATTGTATTATACATGTTGCTTGAAAACTTGCACATAGTCATTGGAGGTCACAACATACAAGCATGCACCCCTTTTCCCAAACTATTGAAGCCAAATTTTGTGAACCATCTTTGAAAGGTTACAAGTCAACATGTGTATTGGCTCCTCCAAGGTGAACTTTTGCATCAATTTTAAAGAAATCAAATAAGAAGATAACTTGCATGATATAGAGATTTTGCACAATAAATTGACGAAACATTAGGAAAGAGTCTTCCATGTAGCATGAGACTTCCCCATTGTCTAACAAGGAAATGTTAAAAGCTTACCCAATTGTTGAACTCATGAATTGTAATTTCGATAATAACTTCAAAAAAATACCATTACTTCACTAAATTACAACATATCAAAACATTGGTCTCTTCCATAGATGTTGCATTCTTCTATTTGTAACCCTATCTTGTAATTTGGGGGTAGTCAACTATCTAATATGTTTGTTTGAGTGATTGAATCCAATGGAAAAAACAAGTTTGATTAATGCACCCCCTTTTTTTTTGCACGATCGATTCAACTTTAATTGGTGAAGGTTGGTCATTCAACACTTGGTGACCATCTTTTTTTTTGGATGGTCGATTCAACTCTCAATGCCAAAGGTTGATCATTCAACATTGCATGACCAACTTTTTTTTTCCACATAGTTGATTCAACTTTCAATGCCAAAGGTTGGTCATTCAACACATGGTGACTAACTTATTTTTCGAGATTTTTTGCATGTAGTCGGGTGTATGTACTCTAAAGTGGGTAAATTTTCAAAAAAAACAAGAATCCACAAAAGTCTAGTCTCCAATGTTAATTTTTTGAAATTTTCTAGTACTATGGGTTCAATGGTTATAAAGTCCATGTATCAAAAGCAATAAAGTCCATATTAATAGGATCCCACTTACATATTCCAAATATATACATGTTTAGAATAAACTTGAAATTTGAGAAAAATAACAACTATGTTAATGACTTGTGAAAATATGGTTCAATTTTTACCATTCAAAAGTCACTCCTTGTTTGTGAACATTTTGCTTTCCAAATTTGCTATCCTTCTATGGAGATGGTGAGGTGAAGCATCAATGTCCAAAAAGAAAATGATTTGTATAATTATACCATCATTGACTCCATGAACATGTCCAAGTTTAGAAAATCATTCAAAGTAAGCCAAGAAATACATCTTCTAACTATGATGACACTTGTTTAGGTTTGCTCTCTTCTGATTTCCTTTGTTGTGGATGTCAACACTCAACACCTCTACAAGTGCACATTATTCATTACCACATCAATTATCAATCCCTAATCAATTGTTAAAATTGCTAATATTCATTTTGATTATACATGTTTTAAAAAATAGTGTGAGGGCATGTCAAAGCCTTGCCAAACACATCCTTGCATTAAAGCTAGATGGGGACATTTTTTATGAGTTCCTCAAGCCTTAATGGAACTCAAACTTGAGTTCATTGTCACAACATCAACCGAACAAAGACTTTTTGTTCCTAATTCTCTACTTTAAAAGAAAGTAAGGAAAATCCTTAATTGTTGGTAAGTTGTGCTTGTGTTTTTTTGCATTCTCAAATTTTCCTTGTTTGACTCTTTTATGGAATCTTCTTTCATTGTGTCCACTAAGTTTGCAAATGCCCATCACTGTAGAGGATTATTTTTTTCGTTGTACACTAGAATTTCATGCATAATCCCTCACCCAACATCATTATTAGAATACACAAGATTTGCAAAATTATGTATGTGATTACTTTTAGTTTCATATGACATTTTGTGACTAAACATCTAGTAGTAATTTAAGACAAGTCGCACATGACAAATAGTCACAAGTGACATGACCTCACAATGATGTCATTAAGATTTGGATGAAGATTACATACAATGTATATGGTCTCATCTAGTGGGTGGACCATATGGATTCATTACTACTTGCTCTACGTGTTTTGCCTCAAATTTGTTAAGAGGTCCTATCCTTAGTCCCCATAAGTTGGATTCACACCATGGTGATAAAAGGCATAAATTAAGAAAATAAATGAATTCAATAGTTTATTCTTTTAATTTATTTCACCTTGGGTTAAATGTTTTATTGCATAATCTCATTCACACAAAAGGAATAAAATAATTTTAAAAATGAGTTGACAAATGACATGTCATTGAAATTAAAGAGGGGATAAATGTTTTTAATTTTTTAATTTTAAGAATAAATATTTTTAATTTTTAAAGAATATGCAACAAGTTAGGGTGGGATAAAGGGCTAGACCAACACCTACATTAATACTTTCACCTTCTTATTGAGTGAGGCTTTTTAGTGGCCATATTTAACCCAAGAAGTGTTAAATTTGGACTCAAAGACCTTGATTTTATCTTATCATGTTTGAAGACACCTTATCAAAATTTAAGGTTTGTACATTGGTGACAATGTAAGTGTTGGTTTACCTAAGGGTGGAATAAAGAGGATAATTTGATCCTTTAATTTTCAAAGATTAAATCCTTGCCCCTCTATCTTTGACCTAAACACCTCTCATTTAAATCTTATAAAAAAAAATTAACCTAAGCCTAGGGTGAAATAGGATTGGGTGCTACCACAAGGAAACACCTTAAGAAATAGTTAATGAACTAAAATTTGTGAAATAATATTCTTGGGTTCTTTCTTTTAAATTTTTTTAATGCAATAAATTGTTATTTTCCCATGTTTGTCCATTCCATGTCAAAGTAGATGGCCTTAAAGTTTTCATTGGAATAAAAATAGATGGAAATTAATACATTTTTATATTCCTAATTTTTGTGGACCCTTCATGAATCACGAACTTAACATTTTAAATTTTCATAATTAAATTTTATTATTCAGTTAATTACATAATTAGAAATAAAATTAAATGTCATTTGGATGCATTTTAATTAAAATGAGCCACAAAGTCCATTTGACTAATTACTTATAAAGAATGAGTACCTAGTTAAATTGAAATGACATAGCCAAATATGATTGGTCATTAAGGAAAAATATTCTTAGAATCATGATTTACATATGAATTAAAATTTTAATACCTATGATTTAAGGTTCTTTAAATTATATTATTATGTAATATTCTTTTTATAAAAAATTCCATAAATATGTCATTGAAATTTTTTGAAGACCTTTGAGTAGTTCATTAAGCAACAAAAGTAAATGTTACACACATTTGAATGTGTTTTTGGGTATTTCATACTCATTAAATTCATTTGAAACTTTTCCAAATGTTTTCATAATACATTAGAAAGAGCAATGTGGAAGTTCATTCACCAATTCAACACCCATTAAATTTACTTGTTGAAAAAAAAAATCGTTACATGAAACTTCACTTGTTTGAAAAAAAATACACCTATCTAAAGTACCTTTGAAAATTATATATTAGAGAAAACCTCAAAAATATGTATACATTTTTCTCTTAATGAAGACATTCAAAGAACATAACCATTGTTATTTTTCTGAAATATTTTGGTTAGAAAATGATTAGGAACATAAAAATTCAAAATATTTTTTATTTCATTAAAATTCCAAAGTCTATACCCCTAGTTAATGTATTTACCAAAAAATTTCAATGGAAACCCTTCTTGAAGTGTTTTTTATATTGAAATTTTTTTATGGGTCTTATAAAATGAATATGTGATGTTCCTAATTGGGGTACCACCCAATCATACATTTGTGGTCAATTTAGGGTTAAATTAATCTCATTCCATTATTTTTATTTAGATCACCTTGTGTGTAGAGCGCATGGATTAGTTTACTCTTTAACTTTAATCATTTTTACCCCCAAAAGTAAGAGAAAGTTGAATGGAAGAAAAACACCCATAATATCCCTTTGTGTGAATTGGGCTAAAGGGGGAGTGATATGGGGGCAAGTACTATGGCATCAATGCATTGGTGGTGGTTTTGCCACTAATTTGCCTTGTTTATGCTGAGCTAATTTTGCATGAGACTTTAGTCATGTTCACATAGAGGGATCCTAGTTCACGTTAGGGGTTTTTTTTGGCATCTTGGTGATCATGCTATACATGTATGGGTAGAACTTTTGCATATGGTTTGATTTTAAACACCATTTTTTAATGGCATTTTATTTACTAGAGAAATTGCCCTAGGAGATGCATTGTGGCTCCTTATTGGTGTCAATGGGGCTGAGCCTAGTATAAAACTAGGAGGCAAAATATTGGCCTTGCCCTAATGACCAACTAGGAGGCAGAATGGACCCCATAAAGCACATTCCGAGTGTAAAGGACTTTAGGAAGGCAATAAAGCAGCACAGGTAAGTCAATATACTAGAGTAGGTAGGTTGGAAATAACAGAATTGGCTGACCACTAGGCCAATTCTACCATCTAAGAAGGCCTAAAAACCTGTTGAATCATCAAGTAGAGACAAGTGTTTAAAAGTTCTTTGATTTTGGCCACTTTTAGGTCCATGTTTTAGGTCAGGTTCTAGGGTATTTGGATTGGAGATTCAAAATTTTGTTGCAACTATAGTTGCAACCAAATCGGAAAATCAACCTTTTCAAAAACTAAATTAGAATGTGAATTAGGGGTGTTGTCCTTTTAAAAACATGTTTAGGTTCTGTAAACTTGTAAATAAGTATAATTTTTCAAGAGAAGTTTAACCCTACTTTTTGTGCAAGTAATTGATTGTACATAATCTCTATTTTGAATAGTGTGAACTGTTTGAAAAAACTAATATTACACCCAAATTTTTTTGATGTTTAATTATGTGTAATTATATGTAATGGAGATCAAATAGAACTTGATTTAAAATCACACCAAACTCCAATTTTGTTAAGAAAAGATTAACACTAAAGGTTTTACAAATCCAAAGAACTGATCTCAAGATCAGACTGAAAGTTCTGTCCAAAACTAAAAAAATTTCAAACCCAAGATCGAAGCTTGAGTTTATAATCAAGAACCAAATAACACTGGAGGAGGCCCTTAGGGTAGCTTGTGACTACAATACACACTTTGGTTATTGAAGGTCCTGAAACATGTCCATTGCTATTGTTCAAGCTGCTCCTTAGTTTTGTTCTATGGTTTTAAAGGTTGGGTGATGGATCTAATCTTCTTTTCTTCCTGTTTTCTTATTATAATTTACATTAATAACACCTGAAATCTCCATTAATTGCTGCCCTGCAAACTACTTGCTATTGTTAAAAACGCTCCTTAACTTTTTTAGTGGTTTTTTTTGGAAGGTTGGATCTCTTTTTTTTTTGGGGTAATTGTTGAGATGTTGGACACAAATCTCTATAACATGATTATGGGAGGAACATACCTCAACAGATCTCTCTTTTTTCATAATTGTTGAGATGTTGAACATGAATCTCTATAACATGATTGTGGGAGGAACATACCTCAACTCTATATCGGTTGACATTTTAAATTGCTTGCAGACAAATAGACATTGCAAAATATTCTCATAATTTTTTAAATTGTTTTTCTTCGTGTCAGATGTCTCTCTTTCAGTAATTGTTGAGATGATGTTGGATATGAAATGTCTATAACATAATTATGGGAGGGCATATACCTCAACTCTATATAGGTTGCCATTTTGTATTGTAAGCACACAAGAAGACATTGCATAATACCGTCAATTTCCAGCACAGGTGAGCATCATGACACTAGGTGTGTATTTGGGGAATATATAATCTCATTGGAGCAAACCCTGCAAGTGTGCATCCTCAATAGAGAAAACCCCTATTCAGAAAAAAAAACCCACAAGTATACAGTTTAAAAAGAGGAACCTAATTTCACAAAAACCCAGATGTGGTGTAATCTCAAAAGAGAAACCCATATGCACAAAAAACCCAGAAGCACATCTCAAATAGAGAAAGCTGTGTTCACAAAGATCATATTACACAATAACTGCCATCTGATCACAATTTCCCTTGAGATTCTATTCACATGAATTGTCAGAAAATTTGATGACAAAAATACCCCCTCTCTCGAGGATTTTAACATTCGCTTCAGGAGATTAGCCTTAATTCTAAAACACAAAACAGAAATTCCCAACTGACAACATACCTTGGGACTGGAAGAAGCAAAAAAGCATTGCAACAGATCTGACAGTTTTTATGAGTACTGACGATGTCTGTGCCTACTACCGTAGTGATTTTGTGATGATGAATTTGTGCTGGTAGTAGACACACTGTCCGAGTCTTTACGATTGTGCTGGTGATGCTTCTTATGATGATGGTTTTGTTGTTGATCCCTGTGGTGGTGATGATGATCAGACCTCCCCTTGTAATGATGGCTGCTGCTATGAGCAATGGGTGATGAAGAACGTTGCTTTGAATGGTGATCCTTGTGATGGCTCCGGTTTGAAATTTGTTGCTCTCTGTGCTCATGGTGATGATGATCAGATCCATCCTTTTGATGATGCGAGTGATGATGCTCAGATGTCTCCTGGTGATGGTGGTGGTCTTTCTTGTTGTGGTGATGTGCATGATCGTGAGAACCTTCCCTATGACTGCTTTGTGTGCTCACAGTTGAGTCACAGTCCGTGTGGTAGTGGTGGTGGTCATGGTGATGCTGACTACTGTGATGTTCAGAACCCTCCGTATGGTTATGCAAATGTGCTTTGTGATTGCTATGGTGGCTTGTAGTTGAAGAGGGTTGGTCCTTGTGATGATCACTATGGAGATGATGATGATGATCCTTGTGTGGGTGATTCAGACCATGTGAGGAGTTTCCAGATGATCGTTCCTTGTGGTGACGACGACGATGATCCCTGTGGTTGTGGTGGTGGTGGTTTTCCTTATAGCTGCTTGATGTTGAGACACTGTCTCCATCCTTGAAATGGCTGTGTGTACTTGATAAGGCGACATCATCTGCATCCTCCTCCTGATGCTGATGCAGGCCTTTGTGATGTCCATGATCCAGAGTTGTCATGTGTTTCTTCTCCCTGTGATGGTGATGTTGGCCCTTGTGATGATCATTGTTGGCAGTCTCTACTGGATGGCCTTTTTGCTGCTGGTTACTTGACAAACTAGTGTCCTTGAATGGTGGTGTCTCCTTTTGATTGCTCACAGTGTCTGCCAGTTGTTCATTGAGAAGTTCTGTTGCTTCCTTTGCAGGCACCTCCTTCACTATTTCTGGAGTTTCCTTCAAAAGCTCTATTTGCTGCCTGGGTGGTACCTCTGGGGTTATCACTATGGGAGGACTGATCTTCATTTGGTGAACAAGTTGAGCTGCAGCTTGCTTCTGATGTTCAGCAAGCTCCTTGTTAATCAGCAGCCCTGCACTGTAGTCCTTGTAAGGATGATGGTCATGATGATCCTTGTGGTGGAAAGGTTTGGCGATCTTTTTCCAACCTGAGCTCCATCCAGAAGACTTGGAAGAATGTTTTGCCACAACCTTGGTGAGTTCCTCCACCTGGTGAGTGGTCTCAGTATAGTCATGGGCAAGTTCTGCAAACTTGGTTGTGATTGTCTCAATGTTATGTTGCAGGATTTCCAAGCTGCTCAAACCCGTCTTGAGTGTCTCAACTTCTAAAACCGCCTTCTGCAATGCCTCCACCTCAAGAGCTGTCTTTCGCAAGGTCTCAATTTCCAGCATTGCAAGCTTGACAGACTCCTTCAGTGACAGACCTCCTGGCAAAAGTGAACTCACAACACTGCTGATGCTGCCCACAGTGGTGGCACTGACAGTGTTGGTGCTGTTGGTACTGTTGGTGCTGTTAGAAGAGCCACTGGTGGTGGCAGTAACAGAAGTGGAAGTGGCAGCACTGGAATCAGACAGAGATGTTGAAGATGGAGAGTGGCCTGAAGAGCTTGAACTGCTCAAGTCCAACTCATTCACAACAGCAGTACCTGTAATTGCATTTCTCAGCTTCACTTGCTCACTGAACAACACCTGCAGTACAAAAGCCCCAATGGATCATCCAAAGTTCAGACCAATTGTTGCTATAATAACACAGCTTCAAAACCAATTACAGAAAAAAAACATCACAAAGAAGAACACTGCCTTCCAAAGCTACAGAGGAGTCTTCAGAAGGGATAGAATTCTTGTGCTACAACTTGCAAAATTATTTAGACTCAGGAACAGATTCATAGCAGTAGAGCAAATGACATGTCACAATACCTGGACAATAACACGGAGAGGGAGACGCTCATTTGAGGCAGCATGCATACATGCATCAAGCGATAGTTGTTGACAATCCACAATGCGACACAGTTTCTTGCGCTCCTGTTCCATCAATGTAGGATGTGCCTGAAAAACAAAACAGACAAACAAAGGATTTGACAATTCTGTTCTATCAATGTAGGACATGCCTGAAAGACAAATGGATAAACAAATGATTTGACACCAATAGAGGAGGCACTGGAGCACTGTGCTTTAAGCTCATTGACTGACATGTACCTTCAGAAATGGATGCTGCAAGATGGAAGAAAGACATAAAGAGCATGGTAGATCTGGGGGTTTCTGAAGCCCTAATTTCTCAGGGTTTGAAGCAAGAGAGAAGATGTCATACCTTCAAGTAAGAATCAATGGCTCTGTACAAGCAGTCATCAGAGTCTCGGGGCAACTCCGAGAAGGACTCTGTAAGTGTCATGAACTTAGCAACAGACAAGTTGGAATCCTTTGCAACTTCATCAAGGTAACTCTCTATGAGCTGAGCAACTTTCAGATTCGGGATTGTGGGTGGATATTGTGGTTTCCTAACTGGACCTTCACTAATGTAAAACCCTGGTTTCTCTGCTGCTGCTGCTGGCTTCACACTCTCTTCACTTGACATACTGGAGATGCTGGACCTGCTGCTGCTGCTGCTTGTCACTGCGGAGTCACTTTGTGTCAAATTGTTGGAGCTCATGGTGGTGCCGGTGCGTGAGGAGCTGCCGCTGCCGCTGCTCACTATACTGGAGAAGCTTGATCTACTTGAGAGATTTGATGAGTCTTGGGAACTGCTTGACATACTAGTGCGACCTGTATTGTTTGATGCTACACTCATGCTTGCATTACTGCTATTGCCAGTGCCAGTAGTGCTTGAAGATGATGATCCACTGATGCTTGCACCACTGGAGCTTGTCCCTGTTGTAGTAGAGCTGCTTGTTCCTGTTGTTGTAGATCTTGCTGTGCTTCCACTCCTTGTGGTTATACTCGAGCCACTTTTGCTGCTGCTTGCTCTTGTCAAGCTTGAACCATTTGTTATACTGGATTGGGACATCACACTTCCTGCAGGACTCACTGGCGGACTCATTGCCAAGCTCTGCTCCTGCATAAAGCCAAGTTGCACACATCAACAATTGTCCTAATGGAAGAAAGCTTCTGATGATCATCCCTGGTTCTTAAGCAATAACCCCTTCTTCTTCTTCAAGATCTTAGGTGTGAGATGCAGTGGAAGAGAGAAACATCAGAGCTTGGTATCAGGAAATTGCAGGAGGCTCTCAGAGTTGCTATACATGTAGATAGTGATCGAGGATATGCTGGACTACATCAGTGTCATAGAGAGTGTCATTGCCATAGGCTGGAATGAGCAGGTCAGTCAGTGACACAGTATCCAGCTGCATGCCGATGCGTCTCTCCAGATCTGTCTTGCACAAGGCTCCTGCATTCACCATGCAAGCGACGCGCAGCAATTGAAGCAAAAAGCTGCAGGAAACTGCATCCTGTTGAGGAGGAATGATGCTCACAATGCCCTGTAGCGTTGCACGGTTCTTGAGCTTCATCTTGCTCTCATCCTTCAACTCTGCTGTAAAATTAGGTGAGACCAGCTGCTGCTGATGATGTGATCCGCCTTGTTTTTCAGCTTTTCTCCTTGAAATTGTTGTTGACATGGTACTTGCTTCAGATGTGAGCAGCATCCCTGGAAGCCATTTCTCCGCATAGTAAACAACAGCCGAAGCAACCATGGTGTAGTGCATACCTTTGAGGTTTACAGCAGAGATGACTTTGCTGAAGACATCAATTGACAGGGTCGACACATCGCTGAACCACCAGTCTCGAGCAGCAACAGCATGATGATGTTCTTGAGCTGCAGCAGCAGTTTTGCTACTGGAGAATGACCATCGAATGCCATTAGGATCAGTGCAAGCTTTCCATGCCACAGACTCACTACATCTTCTCACAATCTCTAACTCCTCAGCCCAGGGTTTGAGCTCTGGGCGGGAGGAGCAGCTCTGGAGAACACAGATGGAGTCTTGCCAAGAACCCTGCATGACAAGAGAGTTGAGATAATTCTCTGCCTTGGTTACCAGATTGCTGCTGCTGCTGCCATGATCTCCTCCTCCTGCAAGGCTGTCTATCATCTCTAGATATTCCGCTGCACAGCGGAGGATTGCCACATTGTAAGGTGTGATCTCAAGCTTCACGCCATACAGAAACCTTGCTGCCATCTCGAAAGCTTCTGATCCTCCTGGAATGTCGTGAAGCATGATGTGATCCTTCTCGGTGTCGCGTGACTCGAACACCAGACGGTTCAACCTCCCACTTCTCGACATCAAAGGGAACTGCACAAGCAAAGCAAGCACACACACCCCAGAGTCCGCGATGGCATCATCGGAAAGAAAACAAAACCAGATTGCAATACAAACAAGTCCTCGATTTCTTACAGAATCTCGAAGATCTCTCGATCGCGTTTCTTGGTACCTTGTGGAGATAGTAGCTCGTGTCCGCGACTTGGACTTGCAAGTTGTACTGCAGATCCGTAGCTCCCGCCCTGCAGCAAAAGCGGAGACAGACAGACAGAAGCAGAAGCAGAAGCAGAACAAGCGTTAGCGATGTTGATTCAGTTCTTTGCAAGACGTGATGTTGCAAACAGCAGTTGAGGATCTCTGTGTGTGCGCGCAGTGCGTACCAAGCCTGATCCTTGCGTCCTGCAGCAGCATGATGAGGAAGCTCGAGCTTGTGGCTGTTTCCATTCTCTCTCGCGTGCGATCTGCGCTCTTGTTGTAGTCTGGGATTCATGTCTATCTCTATGTAGTTTTCTTCCCCGCTCTGGTGCAGCTCCTGTCCCGCTTGTTTTCTCGCGCCCCCGGGGGACGGCATTGCGAATTTTCTCGTGGCGGTGGCAACCTGCGATTCTCCTTAAGGTCACGCTTCAGATCAGGAACTGCCGCATACGAAAATTCTCCCGTATGTGCGTAGAGCTTCAGAGCTCGGATGGTGTGCTAGCTTTGGATTGCTTGCAACTATCCCCGTCGCAACGCAAGACAGTTCCGACTCTTCCTGATCCAAAGCTCCATCCAGCTCCGAATAGTAAGAAAACTGTAAGAAAGTTGCAATGCTTCTCACACTTCGGATATACTGTGGTCGCAATTCCGAAGTCAGTTTCTCCTAGGTCGAATGCTGCAAAATATGTTCTTCAATGCAGCTTGAATATTATTCCTGCAACAGGAAATACGGCGAGTTCTAATATGCCGCATCTCGAGTCGATCTCAACATAATAATAAAAAGTTCAGTAATCTTGTTCTCTACAAAGCTTGAATAATATACAGTCTTCAAAGAACACAAGGAAGAGAAATCCAGGAACGATGATTTCAACAACAGCAAGTAAACGAAGCGCCCGGACAGACCGCGCGAGTTCACATCAGCGGATCGGAAGCAAAGCAAACCTGGACACTAGAATAGATTCAACAGCAACTTGGAAATATCTTCTTGTGGAAAAGTGGGAAAGCGCTTGAAGAACTGGTCTGCAAAATGCTTGAAAAGCTTAAAAGTGCAAACATGAAGCACAAAAGAAGAAAGTTGAATCAAGATAGTGCTGAGGAAGGAAAGAAGGAAACGAGGAAGAGAGTCTGGGAATGAGGAAAAAAAGATGATAGGAGGAAGAATACGACGACGAAGGAGAAGAAGACGAAAAAGAAGATGAGGATCATGACAAAAGGAATTTACATGAATGAATTGCGGGCGCCATAACATTAATGCGTTTGCATGATCGCTGCGTGGGATGACGACGGCATCGGCTACAATCCAGCGGCCTGCACGCGATGGCGCACTTGCGTTTTCGCTAGTGCTCAGTGCTGCTGTTGTCGCGATCCCAACTCCCTTCCCTTCCGCGGCCCGCGAGTCTCGTCTTCTCCCCGCCGCCGCTGCCGCTTTGGCGCTCGCGGCCATTGGCCCGGCAGCAGCGGCCACATGGGAAGGCGCACCAGCATTCGAACCCGCGAAGGACCCGGCATCGGTTCCTCCGACCAGGGACCCGATCCTACACATGGCCCGGCCCGGCCCCGCCCGCGGGGAGGCGAAGGGAATATTATATATTCAAATTATGAAAATAGCTCTTGGACATAATTATTAGAGGTGGAAATTGTGAAAAAATAGCCACTTTGTTCTGGGTGCGATATTTCGCCAAAATGAGAAAATGATTTTTTTTAGAAAGGAAAAATTTCACACTATTCGCCTTTTTAATGGAAAATAATAATAATCGCCAAATTATTATTATTTAATTATATATATTTCCCACATTTGGTGATTTTAGTTTCGTAGCATTTTTTTTAAAACTAGTTTTTTCACTATTTAGAGAGGTTCTAAAAACCTGTTGCCATCTAATGCTAAATCCCTTTTGGGATGCTACCCAATGATGCAACATCTGAAATTGAAAAAATAAATAAATAAAATTAAATCACAGCAAAAAGAAGAAGAAGAATATTGTGTGTGTGTGTGTGTGTGGGGTATTTTCCTCTCTCTAAATATATTAATTAGGTAACGCATTGATTGATAAAATAATACATTAATAGACATGAAACTTCAATTTTTAATTACATGTTGGGAGTTGGAATATGAAGGCCTTTTTATTAGAAGATTTGGAATTATAAATGTTCTAATTTTAGAATGCACTTAGTGTAGTTTATATTGGAAACCTGTCAAGACTTTGGATATACTTACGTACATGTATAGGTATTCTCAAAATAACTACGTATTCTACTTCATGTGGTTAAATAATTGGCTGGCACGCTGTTAGGGTTTTGGTGCCATTTCTGCTACCCACCAAAATGCTGGTTAAGACTTTGCATAATCAGATTGGGCTTTTGGAGTACTCAAGGAGCTTAGTGTTGGTGTATCTACTATTAGAGCAACAAACTTCATTTCTTCCCAATATGTTGAGGAATGATGAGAGATTACCTTACCCTAAGGTCAGTTTCGTCATTAAATTATCCTTAAAAAAGTAGTGAAATGAAAATTTGTGAAAATACATAGTTCACATGTTGAAAATCATCATAATTATCATATGCTACACTCTGAATAATTTCACTACTCAGATGACAACATTATAATAGATAATGGGAAGAAAATATAATTAAAAATCTAAAAAAACGAATTCATCTTTTGAAAAAAATAAATTATTCGTTTTTGTCAATGTGGAAACTGAACCTAGGCTATGGTAGTTGGGAATTAGCCTTTAACAAGTAATTATTTGGTTAAAATTACCAATTTTGGTGGTAATCTGATGTCTTTCCCTTTTCCATGAGACCCTCCAGTGCTGTTACATATATTTTCACTGCTCCTACCTGTACAACTTCTATAATTACCCTCAAGCCTTGTGCATTAAACGCTGAGTTTCAGCATTTCATACTGAGATTTAATAAATGTTGCTTACTTCCCGGATACCTCTGAAAAGAGGGGATATGGGGTGAAGGCAGGCCCAAAGACAGGGTAGGGTGACTTTACCCGATAACTCTATTACCACCCTTATTATTTGGTTATAATGGGCTAATACAAATGTTGCCATTATGTCACAGGGTCAAAAAAGAAATTTCAAATTTTGAATCTTTAAAGGGTGACAATTAGAATTGATATGCTAGACAATAATACATCATATGAATACTAAAGGTATTTTTCTGAAATTTATTTCAAAACCTTAATCTTTTATCGCATCTGAAAGAAGGAAAGAGAGACCTAAACTTGGTAGTAAAATTTTAATTCCATGGATACATATTAATACATGCATAAGAGTATATGCAAACTTTTAGACATGAATGATGACAAGCCATTCGGTAACCTTTCTTGGGGCAGGTGCTGTGATTGTTTATGTGGCAAATTTTTTTAAAAGTTAGTGAAAATAAACTTGGAAACTTTTTTCAGTGTAAAATGGATTTTCTCAGCAAAATTTCACCAATTTTGCAAAATTGAAAAAAAATTAGAATTAAAACACTGGATGAGAAAATCCATTTTGGGTTCTGAGAAAATAATTATCTGTCAGTTGATGGGTGGGTTCCAAAAGAGAAATTCTGAAATCCCTGTTTTTTTTTAGGTCAAATTGCCATTTCACTAGCTCTCCAATGTAAAACCTAAATTTAAAAACCATACAGGATATTGTTAAATAAGCTATGGATCCTTATTGCAGGCAGTACAAAACCACTCTTTGCTTCTTCTTTCTTCTCTTACAGCCCACTTGCCCATCCAAGATGTGTCTGTAACTGTCCATGCATATTTTGGTGCTGCCCATTACACACTTTGGGTCCTGTTATGCACATTTGGGGCAGTATATATAAGGGGACCCAGATGTGGATAACAGGATCTAATGTGTGTAATGTGCCCAACAAGATCCAAAGTGTGTAATGGGCAGCATCGTAAACAACTCCCTTTTAATTCCTATGTGTATATTGAGGGATCTCTCACAGCAGAAAAACCTTAGGCCGTTGTGTTGAGGGAGCTCCCCCAATTTTAAACGTTCCCACATTCCCATAGAAATATTTCTTTTGTACAAACCGGGAAATAAGCAATGAAACAAAAAGAGAGTTGTCTACGGCAGGGGAGGTTCCAGTACTCATGAGGTTTGGGAACACCCTTGGGGTTCATGCCCTGGGGTGCCCTTGCCCCTCCCTCAAGAGAATGCACATGCACAGGAACCTCCCCTACAACAAAATGTGTCTGGGCATCAACTGTCTTTTTGAGAGAAGGATGATGGATCAGACCAAGAGCAGTCAATGCAAAAAAGACCCATAAGCTTTGTACTGCCATGCATAAGGAAGGACCCATAGCTTATTTAACAGCTTCGGTCACAATAGCTGGGTGCCCAGACCTGCGGAGTAGGCCACATCAACTTTTGATCCCCAAGAGACCTGGAGACTAAAGAGCATGCAGATCAAGAGCACAGAGAAAAATAAGGCGGAACAAAAACATGAACAAAATGTAGGAATAAAAAGGTCATGATAATCTCATGAGTCTAATTATTGTGGGATTGAGTGAGATTCATTTGAGAGGGATAGGGTGGATACTATAATAAACTAAACTGAATCTAATCCCCTCATAAAATACAATAAGATCCTTATGAGTCAGCAGCAACTGGACAGTATGTTGGAGGATGCTGGCCTTCCCCATTGAACCTCGGTGTACATACTATTTCCTCATCTTGTAAAGTGTTTATCTGGCTGTGACTTTATTGCTATTAAAAATCAGGTTATTGTGCATGATAAGATAGCTGCAAAAGAAAGGAAAAGAAAGTAAAATGGCAACCATCTGTAGTCTAGACTCAAAATTCAACTATTTTGTCTTCTTAAAACCAATTATTTGCAATCTAAGAGCAACTCCAATGGCGTTCAGTTTGCGACCCTACAAATTAAAATTGGATGAAGAAAAGTCAAAACAGCAAAAATCATGTGTTGGCTCAACAAAATGGTTTTGGCCCAGCGTTTTTGCACTCTTTGCTGAGGCTAGTAAAATGCATAGTAAAGTCTAACACCTCCAGAGGGGTGACGGCTGCTCCCTATTTCTAATTGGCCAACCATAATGATTGGTCCAAGTTGTTTGCTATTAGTAGTCTCCCACCTATTTGCAGTCCCAATTTTAGTTTTATGGGTAGGGTTACACACAAAAAAATCACCTGGATCTGAAAAATAATTTTTAGAGGGTCACATACTGAGCACTGATAGAGATGCTGTATAAGGACATCTCGACACACACCCCCTTTTTGGGCTTTTACTAGTGTTCCAACATAGAGTATTAATTAATAATTGTTCTTACACATAAACATGAAAAAATGGATAGTGTAAAATGAAAGACTAATTAAATGTCATCCCTTGAGCGAATCATAATTATCAACCAATCAATAGCAGTCATTTTAAAAAGTTGAACAAATCAAAACTTTATTTTACACCATGTAAAAGTTATACTTCATCCAAAATACTGTGTACAGGCCATTTTTCTGCTACCTGGTGGACATGCTGTAAACAGCAACTAGTAACAATCTTGTAGAGTGTGTATATACTATAATCCCCCACCTTTTTTTCCTTATAAAAATAATGCCACAATTAGGAGATGCTAGTCACACTAGGTTACAAACTGGCACTTTGAAGAGAGGGAGAGGGAGAGAGATAAAGAGAGCCAAATTTGACACTAACTTAATTTTCAAGGCAGCACAATGTTAACGGTGTTAAACTAGTCATATTTCAGACCTTTTTATGGGGTGCAACTAAAAATGAAGGCTCAACTAAGCCAAGCTAGAGTGATAACTTTACACATGGGTCTGTTTTGGGTATAGGTTAGGTCGAATTGACTAAGGATTACATTGCTGATCTACTTCATGTTTCAATTGCTGGATTAAGGTTTGCTAATTGCTTCGTTACTTCGTTTTTTTGGGACTGGGAAAGCAATCCAAAAACTAAAAACTTGACAAGGTAAAGTGACAGCTTTACAGATGGGTTTGATTGGGTTTGACAGATTTTTTTAATTTATTTATTTTGGGAATGACAGATTTTATTGGCGGTTTTTGTGCAAATTATGTATTTTTACAATGTCAAAAAGGATTCAAAGAAAATTGTTTTGTGAAGGAAAATGAAGAATTTTGCAGAATATTTTTTTAAATATTATATTTTCGAAATGAAATCTTGAAAATTAATTAATTATTTGAGAGACTTATGTGCTGAAAGCTGCCTCTATATCACAATAGTAGTAAGTTATCAAACTGGGCAACAAGTTTTCAACACCCAACAGTCTGTACTCTTTACCAAAAAAATCTACCATCATGTTTTGCAATTGGTGTTGTAGAGTAGTAAACCGGGGCCACCATGAACGAGCACCCACTAGTGCACCATCCACTGGATGCCCATTCTGACTCAGTTGTGGATGATCCTCAACTGAGTTACTACCTGGTTTCATCTTGGTAACCCATTCCATAAGAAGTAGGTCTAACACGTAGACAGGTAGGTCAAAAAATAGGGGACTACTCGGTAAGTAGAAAGTTTACACATGGTAAATAGGGGCTGTTTTTACTACCTAGCTAGGTGGTAGGTAGTAAATAAAGCTACTGCATTAACCACCATGGTTAGCTAGGGAACTGGAACCCAACAGAAAATTATTTCCTGATCACATATCATCCATCCTTGATGCTGCACTGGTGGGTGCTGGTTCACCATGGCCGTAAACCGGGAGCTTATATTATTATTATTATTAGTAGTAGTAGTAGTAGTTGTGCTATAGCCTCATTATTTTAATCTCTAGCACAATGGGTCGATTGGTTTCTCTCGCTCTTTTATTAGCCGGTTCTAAGAATACCGGTTTGTCTTGACCAACCTTTTTGGTAGGGGGTGGTGGTACATGATGTGATTTTCTATTCTAAGATCGGGTTCAGGTTCGAAGAATTTGGCCCCAGAACAAGTCCCCAGAACAGTTATAATATGTTACTTGCCACCTCCTCCACCCTTTTCCCTTTGTTTCATGGGAATGTCGTCCCTTACCTTCCGGATTCTATTGGACTTGATCTCTCCGGAGAAAAGGTTTATCCACCCCCCTCCCCCCCCAACCTTCGGCACTTTTTGATACATGCAATCTCAAAAATTGATGATACCAAAGTTATTGGAGTTATTGTTGTTAATATACCTTACTACCTTCATAGCTTCATCACTAATTATGTTATTGCTAAAAATGTAGAAATGTTCAATTCTTGTTTTCTTCAAATGAAAAAAAATTGTGAAGGAAAACATCGTTTCAAGAATATTTCATTTGTCAAAATAAAAATTTCAAAATTTATTCATTATTCAATCAACATGTGTCAAAACCACTAAGGTTCTATGATAATATTTGTTCCATATTATCCTCTTTTCAAATGGGATAATCCATCCTAGGCATATCTTTACATACCATCAATTTCATCATATTTAGTGCACCATATCAAAATCATACAACAATGTCACATTGCACACCTATCTCTTAAGGAAGGTTTTTTTTTTTGTTTGGTTTGATTGTCATGTTGAAACATTCCAAACACCACACTTAGATTTATAACTTTTAGGGCCATTTCAAACAAGGGTCTAATGAAATCAAACATTTCTATTGGTTAGGAGCTTTAAATTGGTCCCAAGGCTTTTAGATGAGGGTTTAGGACCAAGACAAATCAAATTGTAATTTTGCTTGACATCATTTTGGAACGAAAATCAATTGGTCTGGACCAAAAAAAATAGCTCATGGTTTGGAGAACCAAAATGTAACCTAAGGTTCAAAGTTGTTCATTTTTTTGTATTGTATTGTTTTCTTTTATTCTTGTTGCTCAAATTCTATGTGAATGGAAGACATGTTATAAATTGAGGACATTGTTGAAAGCAACCAGCTCCCCTATTTTTGATCAATTCTCGAGTTCACATGACTGATTTTGTTCATCCTCACAAAGTGGTTGCTAGATGAAATGCATTTTCATAGTGTGTGTGTGTATATATATATATAATTTTATTTTTATTTTTTAATCATGAAAAAAGAAGAAAAAAAAGATCAAAAAATAACCTAATCCTTTCACATGTCAATCACACATTTTTGATATTGAACCCTCAAATTGGACCCCAAGCCTTCAGACACACTTATTGTACTTAAGGAATAAATGTTTTTTTTTTACTGTGAAGAAGGGTCCAATTCAAAGTTCAATTTGCTTCAAATTGGTCCCTAGGTTTTGGTCCCTAGACCTTTATCTAAAGCGGCCCTTAATATCATTGGAAAGCCTTTGATGAAGAATAGAGCACTAAGGTGGTTTCATAATGTTTAAACTTACAAAGAAAAAATTATTGAATATTCAAAAAAGTTGTTGACTTTTTTATAGAATGACAACTACAAATTTTAAGGAAATTAGGGTATGCGTTTGGTATTTCTAGAAGGCCCTTTGTGAGTATGATTTTATGAAAGTGATTTCTTAATTTTTAGACCTAAGACATGGGAGGTATTAAATTTTGAATAATCTTTTTCATTGGAAATTTTATAAAACATCAATAAAGTAGGATTAAAACTTAAGAATTCAGACTTGGACCAACATCTTAGGCCACACTATTGAATTTTAATGTTGAAAATCATGGACGCCAAACCCTAGCAAGTTTAATTTAATTTTTGAATTATTACTCATGTCAAAATTATGATTCATTGGTCATTAGACTATGATTATACAATGCATCAAAATGTATTTGATGAATACCATTAAACTACCTATGTGGTTTCTAATGAAGGTATTTATTTTTTAAAAACTTTGCAAATATTTGATCGAATAGCTTCTTTATCTAAACATTTGTTAATGACTATGACCTACTAGATTGAATGTACAACTTTAAACACCCATTAAGTTAACAAGTTATTGCATTAGCAAAAACCCTTGAAAATTAATACTTTATTTTAACAATCTTTGTGAAAGTGATGAAAAGAAAATGGGTCTTCAATTCCAATGCCAACAAGTTTTGAGGAACTAGCATATGGAAGATTTTGTATAATATTTTGTGTGATTATCCCTAGACAATTGATTTTGCATAATCTTTTGTATGTTTGTTATTGGACAATTCCATAAACAATTCCTAAGATAATTATTTCATTTGCAAACATAATTATGTCACTTCTTTCCTAATATCTATCTTTTTTGTTTTTTATTAGCTTCCCTAATAACTACCTAAATCCTTTCTTAATATTTATCTTGTATTCTTATGACTACTTCACTCCTTTTCCCTACCCATCAATATGGATATGAAAAGACAAATTAACATCTGCCTTTTCATGTCCATGATATTTATATTAATTTGAATTAAATTTTACATTGACATAAATAATGATGAATTATTGAAAAACATATGGGAACATAAGGAGAGAAAACAAAAAGTTGGTTGTTGCTGGCAGTATGTAGCAATGTGAAACCCAAGTATTGATATGTCGGTGCCAAGTGAGTGTTTAAGCTAAGGGATGATTCCAAGTATTGAGTCTTACCATGGAAACCTAATGAACATTTTGGAAAGATCAATCAATTATAGACATGGTAGACACCTTCATTCATTCATTTGTGAATCTGTGATGAGCTTATGGGTCCTGTTCATTGTCATTATTGATACCAAAGTCATTTAAAATTTGTGTATTTGATCATAACTATTGTTTCAAATTATTTGCTCTAGTTGTCATGTTTTATGTAAACCTCTAATTCTCATCTTCAAATTATTGCAAGTTTTAACAAATGTTGCCTTAATTGTGGTTAAGCTTTTACCTTCAATAGATTACAACATTTATAAATTATGGTATCTTGGGCTTCTTGTGATTGTTTGTACCATTCAAGTACAGGAAGATTATTTGCAAATAACTAATGAATGTTTTGCAAATGTTGAATCTCCTACAAGGATGGGTTTGGATGTGGATTTGTGAAATATTCATGTGCACTAAGTATACAAAATTTCACATAAGCACAAGAAAAATTGTTCCCAATTTTCACATCACATTATCTAAAATTTTCAACGCCCAACCAATAATTTATAAAGATCCTTGCCAATCCACATATGATACTTGTAGAATTTTAGTGTTCCAACCAGGCTTTCGTAAAAAACATTTGACAAGTTCTTATGCAAGAAAAACATCAATTTTGATACCTCTCTAGAATTATTTAAAATTCTTCTTTGTTTAACGGCCTTGAGACAAATGATTCAAAAAGGTTTGAAGATAGACTCATTTTATATGCCTATCAACCTAATGGTGTCCTCATTAACTCTTCAAAAACCTTTAGGTAGAACTTATGAACAACTAAAAACTTCTTGATATTCTTCTTTGAAAAATAAGTACACAAATCACAATTGATATGACACACATCCCTTTTTGTAAAACTTCTTTTCCACACTATAATCATAATTTGTTAATATCAAGCTATAACCATTCTAAGGAGATGACGAAGTCAATGGATAAGTTGTGATTGATAAGACACCATCATACTTGTTACTATCAATGATCTTTGTACAAGAGAATTGTTGATCATATTGCTAGTGTAAAGACAAAGTAGTGTAAAGGTACATTCACACTTGGTGTTAGGTACTCTAGTGTTGAGTCCCCTAACACCATGCTAGTTATTTAGGACTTACATCTACTTACCATGAACATTTTATGTTAAGCTAATATCCACTTAACATTAAGCTATTGACCATTTAACATTGGGTGCCACCTAAGATGCCATCTAGGTTTTCATTTAACATCAACTTAAAGTCAAGTGTGAATGCACCATAAGATGAAGAGGCTTTACAAAACGTAATTTCCTTCCCAACATGGGGAGGGAGATTACGTTTTGTAACCATGCGATTGTAATTCAACTCAGTTTTATGGTGTCCATGGTGGGATTTCACAAATCCTGTTTCCTTTCTTTCCTTGAACCCTTGGCTATCACCTTGGGTGGGCCCTTCATTTTGATAATGGCCTCATCCTAGGGCTTTACCCTACTCTTATTAACCACTCTAAGGAATTCATGAAATCAATGCATAAGTTGTTTTGATAACTCACCATTCTATTGATGGTCTAAATAAGTGAGATGTTGGTCATATGGCTAGTCTTATTGTTTTTCAATTAAGTTCTACCCTTCTCTATTTTTCTTCTTCCAAGTTCTTGAGTCTTGCTTTGGAAATCTAGCTTTGGTTTCAAGGAAAAGTTTTAACCTTGTTCTGGCCTTCTTAATCATGAGAGTAGGGAGATTTTTTAATTCTCATGACAATTACTAAATTGTTATCCATCAAGTGTACAAGGAAGTCCATCCTTTTCTCCCAATGCCATTTGGAAGATCCTTCACACATACTCCTACTTGGGTGCTAATCTGGATTGCAATTTCATGAATCCAAAGCCTTCAACTTGTAACATGTTTTGGCATATTGCATTTTTTATCATTATCATTTCAATGACATGCATGATTCCGTAGTGTGCATACTTGGTGTTTTGAGCTCCTCACGTTGTCAACAATTTTTCAAGTTTCACACCTCTGGGATCAAGGTCTCCATTGCATTGTAATGAAGAAAGTAGCACCAAGGGAGTCACTAGACACTAAATGTGTAATGTATTGCAAAATACTATGTTCACCTTGAATCCCAAGAATTTCACAAAAAAATACATACACAACTCCAAAACAACTTTTAACTTTGAAAAGTTCATGGTGAAGAATTCCAAGTTCAATGAAATTTAGGAACTAACCCAACATATCTTTGAGCAACTTCTGTACAAAAGTCCTAATGATAACACAAATATCTTCACAATTTTGCAAACATAACCTTAATAGAATTCAAAGATGACCAAATATTAGAGTCAATACATATTTCAGATCTTACAACATTTGCAACCAAAAAGAAAGAAAGCAAGCAAGAAAAAACCAAAAAAACCTAAGCAGTAGAGAAAAGACTAGGGAGTTGTTTGAACATTATCAGTCATGCACACATGCAGTAAACTTTGACTAGAGATATGGTAGTGACAACCTGAGAACATCTCCATACTTCTGATTAAGTTAACCTCAATAGAATTGAGAGATGACACAAAGAATAAGGATGTGGAGATTTCAAATCCAACATGTTAGCAAAGAGGAAACATAAATCCTAGACAATAGAGTAGATGACAAAAACCAAAACCGCAATTTTGGAGCAATTGAAATGACAGAAATAGTCTGAAGTTAAGTGCTGTCCTGTAAAACAGCAAAATTCAGAAACTATGGGACATACACAGACTATGATACAATTCTTTCACTAGAAAATTCATTCAAGCCTTCAAATCTGTTTTGTAAATATTTGTAGGAGGAGTTCAGAAATCAAGGGACTGCAACAAAAGGGGAGTACACACTGGTGATACACAGAGGAAATGTTAGAAGGTCAAAGACAGGACTTCTGATACATACAATAGCCTCACTATATAACAATCTTGTGATTAGGCTTCTCTATGTCTGAGGTTCATTACCTTGAATCAACAAGATAGGAACAAGTCATTCCTACCCGTGTTCCGATTGGAGAAGTCAAATCTAGTGGAAATCCAGATCTAATCTGGCAGAAAAAGAAATTGCTTCAGACAATGGCTTTACAAACCCTCAATTGCTTTGGCAGCGCATATGAAAATTTCCTTCAAAGACTCAATATCACACAATCAGGGGCTTACTCACCTCTGATGCACATTTATAAAGTTTTGGGTCAGAGTAGCAACCCCTTGAGTGCAAGCGTAAGTGCCTGTAAACATGAGCAAAGCCAGTATAACAAAGGTCACTGGCCATGCTACTGTTGATAGAGTAATTGCAACCCCAGTGGACTAAGCACCAAGCACCATGCCAATCTGATGAAACACATTTATCCCAGTTGCAAAGCATTAGCAACAATCCACACTAGCACAACAAGCCAGTCCCCAGTGCTTTGTTCATAAACAACCCATTGAAAATGAAAAAAAATCCTCCTCATAATTTGTGTTGGAACTTCTTGAAACAGTTAAGCAATCCTAGACATGACTTGCAGTGAACCACATGCCAGAAGTAGCGATTTGTTGGGTCCCTGGCAAACATTGCCCCAAATGACCCTTTTGCAGGATATGAAGATGCTGTTGCAGCAACAAGACCTGCTGGTGCAGCCTCAGCGATTGCCAGATTGGGAGATTGTGAAGCAGACCTGTGTCCAAAGTAGTAAGGCATACCATGACCAGTAAGGTCAAGCCATTTGTGATATTCAGTAACCCATGCATCCGATGACTTGAGGTTGAGATAAAGATCTTTCATTGCTACATTTCTGTGCACCAATGTTTCATTCTGGGAAGCCAGAAACCTTATGTCTTGTTTCAAACACAGTGTTGTTAATTGTATGGAGGATCTGGGATGGAATCCAATCCAAAAACCATGTGAATTAGTTTATTATATTTGTAGCTCCCAAATCTCAACACAAGCACTGACTTCCCTTGTCCAGCTGGGCGGCAGAGGTAGAGGGAACCATAATTCACTGTTTTTGCATCCTTGCATATGATTTCTTTGCTTTTTTGTACACAGGAGGGTGCCTGAAACCGAGTTGTATAGGCCAGATTTGGGCTACTAATGTCTCCTCATTTTCCTGCAAACACTCAGGAAGTGCACTCTGTGACATCAAAAACCTGTTGGGTTCCACATGCAAATAGTACACCAAAAAGATTACACAGATGAGAATGCAAATCAAAATTGCACTTTCTCTTGAGTGACATGTAGGCTCCTTACTTGTTGCCAGTTAAGGGTACCATTGCATTCATGTATGAGATGGGGACATGAGCAGGGTCCATGAGGTTCTCAAGCAAAATAGAGTAGTCATAAGGGAGCTCATAAATGGATGAAGTCTCCTGAAATCCCTCCCTTACAAATTGTTCAAACTGGGGAAGCTTCTTCAGGTCCACCAGTGTCTTCTGTGAAAGCACACCCATATCACTCCCTGTGATTCCTGCATTTCATATGATTGGGCACATGCAGTCTTTGGTATCTTTGCCCCAGGTTCCAACTGCAACACATAGCACAACGTATGCACTCTTCAGCCATATCCCCACCAACTAGACAGCCTTGCAACAACCAAATAGACCCACAAGTGTGAGCTTGCAAAGCACTTTAAGCCTACAGAGCAGTTCACCAAAGGCATCATAATATGCAGTTGGTCATAGTGGTCTTCAAACACTTCATATAGGAAAGACTAATTCCTGAAAACAAGAGATGATTCATGGTGTTGGTCTATACTGTACATACTAAAATTCTCCAGTTTGAAAGCCAAGAGTTTTGGGTTTACATTCAGGGAGGGTGCAGATCAGACCTGTGGCTTTTTGACATAAGTACCAGCACCATTGAATTGCCAGCCATGATAGAGGCACTCCAGATTTCCATCCATAATTTGCCCTGCTGATAACTTTGCTAACCTGTCATTTGAACCTCACTGAGAATTTCTAGCAACATAACTGTACATATATTGAGTGAGAAAACTCCACAAACACATCTGCACAACCAAATGGAAGTTTGTCAGTTCCCTGAGAATTCCAAACAAGCATTATTAGAAATGAGCGTGGTCGAAAAACTGCAGAGCGTCACTTAGAAAGTAGCAGACCATCAACTTCATCACAAACGGCAGATTTGCTGCCATTACTTCCCGCTGACTTCATCGGTTAGATAAATGGGGTTCCATTCTTCTTCCCAATTTACTGTACTTTGTTCTCCCTTGCTTTTGCATCATCTTGTATGAGAGCTTCCTCTGTTGTTGTTGCTGTTGTTGAGCAGAAGCTGACAGTGCATAACTAGACGTTTCATCTCCTCTTTTGTGACCTCATCTTTTTCTGATCATCAGATTTGAACCCGAAAGATCCGATATCACTTCCACATCACTTCTGTGGGGATGGGTTCTAGCGGCAATCGATGTGTTCTTGGAACCTGATGCAAGTGCGATTTTTGCCGAAGAATTGAAAGGAATAATGATGCAATGGAGCTTCATCCTCGATTGTAGCAGCAGCATCAGGCACAAACTTACTACTGCAAGCCATTATAGCTTCTTCCCACACCCACTCTCGACTCTAAAGCTCTAATCTAAAGCCCAGGTTGAACTCACCTCCCCTAGTTTTCAAAGAAACAATGAGACAGGCAAGCAATAATGTGGCATGTGCCAGAGGCCTGTCTGTGTGTGTGAGGAGGAGGAGGAGGGGGAGGAGGTTGCAAGATTCAAAATGTGTACAGAAATGTTCAGATTTGTGCACACCTCCTGGTCATTGAAAATCAGAGAAGCATTTGCTGAATGCTCCACACTCTTGTTAGATCAAAGAAGCATGCATGTGTTAAAAGCTGCTCCAAACTCTTGTGAAAAACTCCTTGCAATTTGCATGTCTTAGGCCCACTTTACACAAGGAGTCAAGGCCAATGCTCAACTCAACTCAAGCATTCCTATTGGTGCAAAAGTTGAAATCAGCCCCAAGGGCTTTACACTAGGAGTCAAGAGTGAACTAGAAAAAATCCTTTCAATCTGTCCAAAGTTACTTCTAAATGCTGAACTTTATGGCCTTATATTGGCCCTAAGGCTGGAAAAAGGATGTCGTTGAATTTGGGAGGCCAATTTGCAACCCTTGGAACCAATATTTCAGCATTTATTAATATCTTGACATCAATGTTCTAGCATTTTTTAATAAGGGGCCAAACAACAAACCAAAAATGCTCAAACTTGGCCCCAAGTTTTTTCAGCCTTGACTCCTAGTGTAACAGGGGGCCTTACTTTCTTTTGTATGGGCCACAATGCAACATTTATTTAATTAAGTGTTGGGTAACAACCAAGGACAAGTTTGGGAAGCAAGTGCCCCCTCTGGAGCTGAGGCGCACTTGCTTCCAGAACTTGGCCCCTCTAAGGGTGTTACCAAGCATAAAACTCAAAGTGACTTTTTGTTTTTTTTTTTTTTTTCTCCGGTACCCATTGGGTATCATGACAAAAAACAATGCAAGGTATTTCAGAAATGACCTTGTGGGATTTTATAAAATAGGCCTGATGTTTTGTTTTCAGAAATGCCTCGTGGGATTTTAAACTCTATAAGAGTACCTCCAAAAACACTAAAACAAATTTCTCCCAGGTTCTTATGAAACGTGTTACCTGAAATAGGGACTCTCTGAAGGGTGCCTATTTTAGGAATGCCCTGGTCCTGGAGCATTACTTGTGAACTTTGTTTTTCTTGTGATATCCATTGGGTATCATGAGAAAAAAAAATTGAAAAAGAGGGTGGCCGTTTCAAAATAAGTACTTGTAGGAGCAGTCGTTTCGTTTGGTGCAACATTTCAGTTTTCATCTTGTGCGGATGAATTATTTTCTCCTTTGCAACATCAACTTTTGAAACAATTTTAGGGCAGGTGGCACATTTCAATTCATGCCTTCAAAAGTTTTATTGCAATTTCTGTGCCTAGAACGGCCAATCAGTTTCATCAAAGCACATTCCAAAGGGATCATGGCACATTTCCAATCCATGTTGTCTTCTTGCAAACTCCTTGCCCAAAAAATGCCCAATCAGTTTCACCAAAGCACATCTCCAAAAGGAAGGTTGCAGATTTTTATTCATACTTTTTAAATTTTGTCCTTGCCACTCCTTGCTACATATATAGGAGTCAGGATATCATTACATATAGTAAAGGACGTCGGGGTGAGAAATGAAGCCTCCCCTAAATCCGTGCGTCCCGTCATCCATCCCGTCATCCCTCTGTCCATCCGTCCGGTCGTCCATGCGGATGGACACCCTGGAAGCTCCGAAGTTGCCGGCTGCACACCATCCCTCTGCTGAGTCTGACACTGCAGCTTTCCGCCCACCAAGAATGGGAAGGAAATAAACCAGGAATGAAATAATAATAATTTAAGATGATGGTGTTGTTGTTGCAGAAAGGTTGCAAGTTAGCCAATAGCACCTGGGTGTTTAACCCATATGCTTTGCCCAAAGTTCAAACTCCCCTATAAACAAACAATAATCCAAGGGTGCACATTTGTTTCTATTTTGCAACTGGGGGTCCAAGGAGGTACTTCTATTGGGGGCATGCCCCAAAGTTCCAAAACAATTGCAGGTGGGCCAATCAATATGGCTCCATTAGAATAAATAAAAAAGTTGTGAGGGCACCCATGATGTAATTAATATGAATCATGCTATGACATTCCTAAGAACACCCTAGCTATTCACCTCTTTTATTAATTAGATGAGGTGCCTCCCAATTTTGTTGTTTTTTTTCTTCACAATGAACCAATTTGATTGGCCCATCACACAAAAAAATGAAACTATGGAGGCTCCCAAAGATCGAAGGTTCTTCAACTATTTTGAAGTATTGAGTTCCTCCCCTTTGGCCCACCCATATGGGTGAAAGGAGGACAACAATTTGCCAAAGCATATGGGATTAAAGTGAGATGCTATGGAGAATATGT
>Ga0116231_10001666_pt1 | contig 45975 bp, 30 predicted proteins | sample S1TSphgellanicum_2_FD_89695 | JGI IMG/M metagenome (GOLD analysis project Ga0116231, IMG submission 89695) | Host-associated microbial communities from peat moss isolated from Minnesota, USA - S1T2_Fd - Sphagnum magellanicum MG | ecosystem: Host-associated > Plants > Peat moss > Unclassified... | reverse complement strand
TTAATATGAAAAAAACTTTTCTTTTTTTTTTTTTTTTTTAAACCCACCCCCCCCCCCCCCCCCTTCTTTTTTTTTGTCAATGCAATGTTGCAAAATCTTTGATGCTTTTGGATGCAATATTGAAATTTTGAAAAAAAGTCTCCAATTCTTTTAACCAAAAAATATTTTTAAATAGCTAAAATTTTATATATGCTTTAAGCATGTTATAGACAAAAAAAAAAGGATATTTAAAGTAATTCCTCTCATATTTTGTTAATAGCCAAATATAGTTAAATTAGATTGTGGACAATGCCATGTCAACTACATCACAAAATTGAGAAGGAAATAGTCTAGACTAAACACTTTTGATAGGTTTTTGTGTGAATTGATTTTCATGATTGAGAATTAGTTAGTTGTCGCATATGGGCCTTCATGTAATCTCTTTTAATATTTTCCTATATATGAGTTTTTGACATAGTCACTATGTACACAACAATTTTCATGTGGTATTAAAGATGCTATTTCACTAGTGGACACACAAAGCATGAACATTAATTTAATAGCTAATAGTAATTTACATATTGTAAATAATTTCAATGATTGATGATGATGCCATGACATACATATGGGTTTAAATGTGTAACTTCGCACATGTTGTAGACATTATTGGTGATCAAAGCTCCCATGTAACATCTTGATTGAAGATTACTACAAGGATAACTCCAACATTTTTTTTTTCAATTTTAATTTTAATTTTTCTTATTTTATTTCCTATTTTATTCAAGTTATGATGGCTAACTAAAATTGTATTTTTGAGGTGAAAATTTATGTGACTATGAACTATTAAACTCAAAGGTTTAAATTTGTGAATCTTTACTTATATCAAAACCTTTGGTACCATGGACCGACAAAAGTTAATTTAAGTAATGGATCCAACCAATTTTAAGGCAATAAAAAGCTTGAAAAAACTAGATGTTAAAGCCCTTGTAATGTTAAAGTCTTTATGTGGAGGATCATGTCATGCTAGCTTCAATTAGTCATTTTGACGATCCCAAAAAAAATTAGAAATGTCTTGCAAATCTCTATAAGGCCCTCAATAATGCTGCCCAATTCATGTTGAAAACAAATAATTAGCATTACATTGGGAGAATGTGAATTTGTGTCAGAATATTTGAAGAAAATACAAGAAGTTTGAGCTAAAAAAATTTATAAAATTGTCAACAAAATAGACTTGGTTGAACAAACATACAATACATCTCCAAACATTACATACAAGTTCTTTGTGGGCTTCAATGGGAACTTGGCATTGTTATATTTCACCAAATTGATTGTGAGACTTCCTTCAAGAAAGGAAACTAACTTTTTGAGCCAAAGTAATGCAATTCAATGACATTGTCAATATGTTGCCTACCAACTTACAAACCCCTTTCAATGGGAAATAATATTTCCATGATGAAACTAAACATTGTGGATTTTGTTCAAACTTCAATCTAACCCATGCTAAAACTGATGGAGGATATTTTTGGTCTTTGCAATTTTTGTGGCAAAATGGGGTAGATAATGCAAAATTATGAATTGAATTAACAAAGGAGATGGCGAAACATGCACAAGTGATGAAATCAAATTATGATTAACACCAAATCAACATAGTTGAAAATGATGAAACAAACATCATGGAGGGGGATGAGAAGATTGCAAATTAAAAATTTCTTGAATGTGGAATCAATCCTTAGAAAAAGAGTAGTGATTAATGAAGTCATGTTAGCTAACCTTCACAATGTGAAAGCTTTTAGTAAGGGAAGCGATACCATTTAGGGCAAGGGCACTATAAACATCCCACTTACAAACAAGGAATTAAGGTTGGCTAAAGTTTTGTAATTCCAATTTTGACCAAAAACGTTATCCTTGTTGGATCTTTGGCATATAATGGATTTATTTTGATCTTTCATCACAAAAAAAATTAATAATAAAAAGGGGCTATAATAGCAAAGACCTTAATGGTGGGTTGTAGAAGTTAAAAGGACCAAAGTAAAACCCCCTAAATCACAAGTCCAACCAATCACACTATTATAGATCATGTCATTTAACGACATCATGTTTGATTATGGTGTATGATACTTGGACATTTCAACAAATAAATTGTCAAATTTTGTTCACAATAAATCTTGCAACTAACATATCGCTCATGATTACCTAAGTTACATACATCAAGGATGCATGGAAGGTCAACAACACTTGAATGCACTCCTAAACATTTATTTTTCATCCAAGTCACATACTTTTAATCTCATACATTTGAACCCCTAGACCTCACATTGCCTCACATTGAAAGGCCCATTATTTCATGACTTTTGTTGATTACTACATTTACCAAATGTGGGTTTTTTCTTGAAGCACATATACAAAACAAGTTATTATTTAAAAATAGATTCAAGACCTTTTGTGGAAAGACTAATCATTAAAAATGATCAAATGTTGAAGGAACCATAGGAGTGAAAAAAAATTGTCAAAGGATTTCATATCCTATTTATTATAAATTAGGAATACATAACATGATAATTGATCCTATCTTACACATCACACCAAAACTAGTTGCACATGAATGAAAAAAATGACACTTTTGGATAAGGTTATTATATGATATAAAAAACATCAATCTCAACATACCTCAACATTGACTTTATTTTTGCAATGAACCTTTTTAAGGATCTTTCTTCTACCAAAGTAAACCTTGATACAATTCCTAATAAGGATTTATTTTTAAAGAAAAACTAGACCTAACCCTATTGCTAATTTTTGGCAACATTGCTCACATGCACATCCCAAACGAAAAGCACAAGAAGCTACGTCTAGTTGTTGGTTGATTAATCACCAAGGAAGATACCCATCAAGACAAGATGGATATATAAAAAATAATAAAAGAAGGAGCTCCAAGTTAGTTTTTAGAGTTGAATGCCGAAACACTAGCAATTGGATACCAATAAAGTGCCAAAATTCATGTTGAAGCTTTACAATAGGACTCCAAATTTTGTCCATGGAGGCTAGGTGCAAGGGGGGATGTTCAAAGTTTCCATTGACATTTCTTGATTTTTATTTGAGTAGTTAGTTTTTGTCAATTTCAGGTGATACATGGAAAAAAATTTTGCTAAAATTTTAATTTAGTTGAAGTTCATGATTTTGAATTAGTTAGTTGGACCACATATGGTTACTATTCAATATCTTGTATTATATTTTACATATTAGTTTCAAATGTCATTGCTATGTGTGCAAGAATCTTCAATTTGGTTGTTAAAGGTTTTTTCAAGTCCTTGGAATTGACTTTATTGTTCAAAATTGTCTCTAATTGTAAAATTATTCAATTTGAGTTTTGTTAGCATTAGCTACTAAACATGATCATAAAATACATAAAATAAAAGCTAAAACTAAATTATTAATGATATATTATAATAAGATATTTACATGTGACAAATTAATTTTTTTGTTCAAACTAGAAAAGAAAACCTAATTCACAAATTACAAAATATTATATGGATTATCATAACACAATATGTTAAAATAGATACTTATATCATAAAGATTGGACTTGAATGTAATATTTCTATAAGGATGAATATCTTGATATCGAAAAGATAGTCCAAAATGATGTTTCAAATAAGATACAAGCAAATGTCAAAAAAAATAGCATTGATATGTATTCATTTAGATTTCACATCAACTATAGGATTGATATTTCAAACACATTAAAAATCCATGACTTGTTCATTGGTTATTTTTTAAGGGAATTTAAAAGTACTTTAAAAATACTTATAAACTTGGAATCATTTGAGAAGGAAGACATTTTGTCATCAATTTTAATACAAGGATTTCAAATTGATTGGGTCAAAAATATTGATAATCAATGATATACTTTTGATATGTTTTATTATTATATACAAGAGCATTAAATTGGGTAAGAAAGTGACAAATTGCCATTGTTGGGTGTAAACAAAATAAAATAAACAATTTAATTACCTTGTCAAAACTAGATGCAAATACATGTAAACTAACAACAAAACCCATCATAAAATTGTGGAATACGGAATGGTTTTGGTTAAAGATAAAATATTGTTCACTAATGTGCATTAATTTTCAAATTTGCATTGTAAAAGTACATTGCAAGTGCCTACTTTTTTGAAGTTTACTTTTGCAATGTGAACTTTAATTTTGTTTCAAGTAGGTGTCGAGTATGTTCTAATAAATAAAAAGAAGATTTTTTTACTGATGTTATCAAAAAAATGATGATGGGTAAATGCATGGTATCATACAATCAAAACTAGAAGTACATATAGTATGAAAAGTAATAACACATAAAATTTCATTCACTTTGAATTCTTCTATGAATTACATTTAGTTGATTTGGGTTTTGAAAACAAAACAAGTTATAAAAATAAAATATGAAAATTGTATTTGCAATTTTTTTTTATGTAAGTATACACCAATAATTTTTTTGAATGTTATTTAAAACACCATGTTTGACATAAATATACAATTTTTCATTAAATTTAAATTTTCATTTAAAAAAAAAACACTTAGCCTAAGAGCATCTTCAATGGAAGAACATTTTATAACCTAAAAAGATCATAATCATAAACATTATCATAAAATAATGTATTAACAAATATTTTAAAATCATTTGATTTGAACTTCATGTTTTCAAAACAAATTAAAAGTTTGATGGAAAATATTAATTTTTATAGTTTTTTTAATGTAAAAAAATTCATGAACAAAATTTCTTTAAATCTAATATTTTTAGTCTTTTTTTACAATTGTAATGTTGTCCCAACCAATCTTTTTTTTATTGGTGATTTTTCACCAAATTGCAAAATGTGACATTGACCTTTTGAAATTAATTAAGGAGAGATTGAAAGGACATCATTAGTTGAACACCTTTTTCATTGATCTTGTAGTTAGTACCTCATATTAGGTAATGCTATAAACATAGTTGTAGCCATTAAGTACACTACATTTCTTGTCTCAATCTTTCTCTTGTTACCATAAGTGCACCAGATCTGCATTAATGATCGCCACCTACGCAATATTCTACATTTCCTAAAAAAAACCTTGGTCCTAACACTATTACAAACTGAAAATGCATTTTAATTAATAATCAATTTTTTTAATATGTGCACTAGTTTCATAATTTAATGATAGATTAGGATGTAAACCACGATTATTTGTACATTTTCACACTAATTTTTTTTCACATATATACATAATTTACATCATAACCTCCAACCACCCTAATATTCATATCCTAATTCAATACATTTCTATTTCATTAATTTTTATAACATAAAAATAATATTGAAAACATATTAACTAATTAGTTTCAAATGTACTTTTAATTTATTATTTAAACTCAATTGCTTTTAGTTTTTTTGGAACTAAATTCTTCCAAACTTAATAAAGTCTACGGATAATATTTGACACATACTTTCACCTAACTTGATGTTACTTTATTATAGTTATATGAATGACATGATTTAAATCGATACATCTACCTTTTTTTTGGTTGCATACTTTGTCTTACTTTTACCTTGCTTCATTTTGAATAGAAACTAAATACATGGCTATTACATTGGCTACAAAATAGGCAATTTGGCTATAATGGTTACTAGGTGATTTTGGTGAAGCTCCAAAAGAAACTACAATAATCTATTACAACAATGGATTAATAAAAAGTTATTGCTCTAACCCAAAACCTAATGTTACATTCAAGATTAAAACACACTGAACTTCAGTTCCATTTCTTTCGAAACAAAGTTGTAAATGGTGACATTCAATTCACATATTGTTCTACTTAAGAAACAATGGCTAATGTTACAAAAAGTGTAGCAACTCAAAAACATGAAGAATTTATTGAAAAATGTGGTGTTGTTTGACCTTGGACTCAAATGTGAACTTGGTTGAGAAATTAGTCAATTTAATGTTGTGACTTAAGGAGTGTTGAGTGTTTAATTTGATGATAAGTGTCATGATTGCTTAAGATTGAAGAGTTTGCCAATTATAGGGGCAATTTGTAAGTCATACTTAGTCAAAAGGGCTATAACCCTTGACGTTTAATGTGCTTGGAGGAAGGAACACAATTAGTTAGATGATTGCAAGTTGTGTTTCATGGTTGTGTGGTTAGAACCAAAGAATATATATATGTTCATGTGCAATTAATTTGTGTAATGCATGTTCCATTGAAAGTTTAAATTACTAAACAAGCCAACACTAACAACTTATCTTGATAATCACATATTCACTCTGAATTAGCACAAAGATGCACAGCTGAAGTATCATCTTTCATTAATTAGAGCACCATACATTCATGTACTCAATTGTCACCTTTGACACCAACCTTTCATTTTACCAACGAAATTTCACCAAACTGTGAAAATGAAGTGATTTTTGGGGTTTTCAGTCACTCGAATTTGAAAACATAAAAGATAAAAATGATCAGATTTTTATATTTGGCTCCAATAGGTAGCCAAAACTATAGAAGGATTCTTAAATTTTTTCAACTTTCATATTTTTTTTTAATAACCAAATTTGGCTAAATCTTCCTATGAATGATCACCACTTTGGCTACATCACAAGATTGGCAAATAAACAATGCTTGACACACCTCACTCTAAAACATAATTCAGATGCCTTAACACAAAATCTGTTCACCCATGTTTTCATTAAACACTTGAATCACAAAACAAAAAGTCATTAGCATCTTATGAAGTCAATAGCACCTTATGCATTTGATTCCAATAATCCCATTTCCAGTTCCATTGCTCAACAGTTGACAACTTCAGAAGCTTTCATGATACAACATGTATACTTACTAGCAACAAAACTACAGACTCAAAACTCCTCCATCACTCCTTATTGAACTTTTCTTCCCCCTTGCTTTCTTTCTGCACACAATTGCATCTACTCATGGAACTCTCACCCACCACAGCTAGCCAGCCACAAATCTTCAACCAAAAGTTGCATGATCACACAACTTGCCAGATGGGGATCAGCAAAAATATAAAGAAGATGTAACTCTCACATATAACTTGTCAGTTGTCAATTTTGGACAACTGCTTTTCTGGGCTATTGCAAATTGTTTTGAGCCTTGAAGTTGATGGTGGTTACTCTAAGATGACCTTTTAGATGGTGAGGATGATGATGAGATTGAAGGTTTAGGCCCACTTTACACTAGGAGTTAGGGCCAATGTTCAACCCAAATCCAGCATTCCTAATGGTGCAAAAGTTGAAATCAGCCCCATGGGTTTTTACACTAGGAGTCAAGGGTGACATAGAAAAAAACTTTTCAATCTGCCCCAAGTTACTAATAAATTTTGAACATTATGGCCTTGTATTGGCCCCAAGGCTGAAAAAAGGATACCATCAAATTTGGGAGGCCAATTTGCAATCCTTGTGGCCAATGTTCCAGCATTTACTAATATCCTGACATCAATGTTCTAGCATTTATTAGTAACTTGGGGCCAATTTGTAACCGAAAAAATGCTCAAAGGTGGTCCCAACTTCTTTTGGCCCTAACTCCTAGTGTAAAGCGAGCATTAGTAGGTCTTTATAAGTACAGCAAAGCCATTAACCCATAATCAAACATTTGATCAATAAATAAATAAATAAATAAAGGAAAACTACCCAGCAAGGGAACAAGAGAAAAAAAAAGAAAAGACTGAAGACCAAACAAAAGACAACATCTCAAAATGCAAAACCCACAATGGGGAGCCCGGAGAGAAGAAATCAAGTAACTTAAGACCTAAACCCATCACCAGTAATATGAAGCCAGTCATGCAAGGAGATGGGCGAAAAACCTGGAAGGACACCAAGCCTAGAAGAGGCCTCTCCTGCTGCTGCAACTACACATTTTGATCAATAATGTTGCAAGTGAGAGGAGAGAGTTACAACCTTGTAACCACTCCATAGTTTTGTACATTGTCACTAAAATTGCCCAATGTTTGATGTTTATGAATATAAACATCACGAGGAATAATTTTAAGTTGAATGTGAACATAATTAAGATCACATGGGGAGAACACAAGCTTTAACTCCTTTCATCTATATAATAGATTTATTGATTTATGTTTGTTTGTGCCATTCTTACCTACTTCTTCCAAGCCTAATTACCTTGCTCCTTTCTTAATGATTATCTCACTCTTTTCTTTTACTCACCTGCATGGATATGAAAAGAAAATTTAACATTTGCTTTTTCATGTCTGTGTTATGTTATTTTAAAAAATAATTTAATAACTTGCGTCTTTCAAGCCTATACAATTGAATAAAATTCTCACCTTAAACCCTAAATCTTGAACTCTAAATTAAGTTCCATTCAAATGAAAACATTGAATGACATTTGCACGCACTTTGAATTGAATTGAATTCAAATGTATTGACTGACGCTTGAATTGATTTGAAGTGAATTCCAATTGAGTTAAAACAAATTCAATAAGTGGATTAAGATTCAATTGAAAAAGATGAGATGCAAATTGGTGGAGAGGGTATTGAAAATCTGCTCATGGATATGATGTTGAAAAAAAAACACAAATCAAAAATCTTTCTATGCCTATTTACTTGGGAATGGGCTAAACAAATTTCAAATTGAAATTTGGTAGGAAGAAGTTTGATGATACCTCATAATGAAAGTGCACAATGCCTCTACTAGAAATCACAATCAATAGGCAGACAGTTCACTTTAGCAAAATGTCAGGAATTAAATTAGGCAGCTAATTAAGTGGCCCCTCAAACCTTATGAAGGAGAAAGCCATTTCCTATCTGGTTTCAGATCCTGTTTATCCACACTGTCACTCCAACTCTTTGAACCTCATCGAGCCTGTGTCCTTTTAATCTATGCACCTGTACTATACTACAGTCCAACCTTGTACCAGACTGATCCGCAGTGTGTGAAGAGTAGCAAACATTACATTGTCCCCCATCCTACAACTCAATGACTTCACAGACCTGGATAATTTGTCAAATTCATCTTTGGGAACTGAAACACATTATTCAGGGCATAAAAGCCTATCCATACAACAAATGTAAATACCTACAAGCAAGCAAATGGTGCATTGTTGGTTGGTATTGATTTCCAATCCACAAAGATGGAAATGCATGTTTAGCGATATATGCTCTCAGATCGCAAGTTCTCTGCTATCTCTGTCTCCCAGCGATCACCATTCTCCAACAACTTCTCTTTGTCATACAGCAATTCCTGACCAAAGCAGAACACAGACCAGTTTTCATGATGCAAAGAAATTGAGGCTGGCAAGGATAAGAACCAAACAAATCACAAACTCTTGTAATTCCCAACATGATTTAAATCTAACTGGCAAACAAAGAACAATCTGGAGACTCAGAAAAACAAGTGCGGAGGCAGTACCTCATGGGTTTCTGTGCTGAACTCAAAATTGGGACCCTCCACAATAGCATCAACAGGGCAAGCTTCTTGGCAGAAACCACAATAGATACACTTTGTCATGTCAATGTCATACCTGTCATCACAAGATATGATTCATCTTAGTTGTCGAAGGGCAGAAGATCCACCAAGGTACAAGTCTGTTTTGACCTCTATGATAGCACTGTCGCACTTACCCAGGGCAGAATGGACCCAGTAAGGATAACTGGAATAATAAAGACAGAATACCGTGGGCCATTCTACAGCAGGCAAGATGAAGAACTGGACTAGGAGGATCCCAGACAGAACCCAAAGCAGTAATTCAGATCCAAAGAAAGGCAGGGAGGGGACATTGTCAAATATAAAAACCTCAAGGGGCAGATTACCTGGTGGTGCGGCGACTGCCATCTTCTCGTTCCTCTGCTTCAATGGTAATGGCCTGAGCAGGGCACACCTGTTCAAAGCCATGCATGTCAAGAAATTGCACAAGGTATCAATGTGATTGCAGAGAAAAAAAACTCATTGAGGAAACCAAACAAAACAGTGTCGGTTCCAGCCAAACCAAAATAAACATGGTGAAATATGTGCAGTCATAACCTTGTGAGTATCACTCACAATGTAACAGACCATGACCTTCATTATAAATGATAGTGACTAGCTGCCATTACTCCCCACTAGCTCCCAAAAGTGGGTATAGTGACTATATAAAAATCTACTCTAAACTGAGCACAGACGAGAAACAAAAATATGCATCCTTACCTTCTGTCACATTTAAAGACCACAAGGAAGATCCAGTCTAGAACTCAAGAGGTATAGCTAATAAAAATTAATAGGATCATCATTCAAGCCACAACAAGATTGTGAGGGTAAGCTTCAAAGCAATTGCACAAAGACAACAAAGCATAGCTGCAAAGTACTGCTAATAAGTTTCAGACAAACCTATGAGATTGCAGAAAAAGCTCCACAACAACACTTTGAAGGTAAAAAAGCAGTGCAGTCATAGCCTTATGAGTGCCACTCACAAAGTGTCAGACCATCACCTTCATCAAACAGCAGTGATGAGCTACCACAACTCCCCACTGACTAATCAGGTCATGACACCACTTGTAGATAAGTATATAACAATCTGACCAGAATTATACAAACATCACACAAACCATTAAACAAATATCTGTGTCTTGAGTTTCTGCCCCATTTCTGGAAGCAACAGTGAGACTCACTCATGATGTTAGCTAGCACCTGAGGACATAAAAAAGTCAACAGTGTCATCATTCAAGCTGCAACAAGCTTGTGAAAAATTTCAGACATCACCTTCAAAAATCAACTTCCTTGTTGAGTGTGATAACTCAAGAGGCTCAGATAGTGAAAGGTAGACACAACAAGAGCGAAAATCCTAATCAAAGAGGAAGAGATGGAACAGTGCAGCTTTGAGACTCTGATTGCCCTGGGCTACTACCATAAACCCATTCTGACCTTACAGAACAAGAGACAGGGCAGTGAGGTGGGGAGAGGAGTGGGAGAGAAAAAATTGGAAAAGGACTGATTGAGATCTTCCTGATGGCTCAGACAACTCAGAGAGCCAAAGACCAAAGGGTATAATTCTGCAAAGTAATTGGTGGCAAAGGCAAGAATGGCAACTTACAGCCTCACAAAGCTTGCAAGCAATGCAGCGCTCTTCACCTGTGGGATAGCGGCGCAGTGCATGCTCTCCTCGAAACCGTGGACTCAGAGGACCTTTCTCAAAGGGATAGTTGATCTGCAAGTGAACTCAAAGCTTAGTTTGGCTGAAGATCCATCTTTCTCAATGTAAAGAAACAACTGCTCATGTTGAAAGGTAGCTCTGATGTCATGTGAAGATGCTGCAATGAGGACAGAACAATTGTGCTCATAGTTTTATCTAATGATCCACCAAATCACAAAATGGAAACAAAGAAGCTCCACTAACTGTCTAAACAATACGATTGGGTGAGCTGACATTACTGTGACTTTCTTGTCAAAGAAGTACTTAAGTGTCAGACCCATGCCTCGCATCATCTCTGTCAAGAAAAGTGTGTTGACGCTGTGGTCCAAGACTGAAATCACAAAAGAAGGAAATAACTCTCATGAGTATTGAGACATCTACATACTGATGATTAAAAAGGTAACCAGAACCAGGAGAAAAAATTCCAAACAAAAGAAGGAGAGTGAAGTTAGAAATTGAATTCTGATGGTGAGAATATCTGATCCTCAATTTGTGACCAATTTCATTGCAAACATTCCCAAATGTGCTTCTTCAAATCTGTATGCAACTCTGGAGACTGCACACCAAGATTCCTTGATGCAGACCTTAATACCATAAGTGGGCCTATTCCAATCACAAGGAGTCAAAGGGGAATTGAAATCGGAATTACAGCCTCTCTTACCTGCACTCCAGTTCTTAGAATCCTTAGTTAGCGCCACCTCTAGTGGATCATTTTCACCACCTACACATAATTCCCACAACAAATTCTGAGATGTTTCTTCAACTGAAACTTGCACTGGTTTTATGGTTGGCATTGCAGAGTCTTACCTGGGGAGAGCATGATGGACCAAGGGAAATAGAATACAGCATGCAACAGAATGCTGGTTCTCAAAATGCAGACGAAACTGTGTGATTTTGGTATGGACTCCATACGTGGAACAAGAGTGACTCCTTAAAAATCTGCCAAGAACTATAACTTCTTCGTCTTCTGAGGATCTGCAGGTCCCCAGAACTGCTGCCATCGGGAACTGTGGAACGCAGGATATTGCTTAGGAGGCATAACTCCCTGAGAGATGAGGCGTGTGGGCGTTCCGAGAGTTTTCTTTGCATGGCGACATAACACAAAATTACGTCCTTCGGTAACCTACGAAGAGATCGACGCCTCTCCACACTGTATCCGCAATTTCACTAACTCAAAAGAGGCTATTGCACGCACAGAATACGAACCTCCGGTAAGATCTTCACGCCGTTTCAACCATTATTTCAAACGGCCGTTGATGATTCTAATATGCAAATCCTTCACGGCTACAACATAGGAAAAATCCGTTAAGCAAAGGGAAAGAGGTTAATTACCTTTGGGAGCTACTGAGGTTAAACGTTGCACTCCTGCAGAGACCGATGATCCTTGCCATTTGGGGAAGGGATCCGTCGCCGCCGCTCGTTGCACAAAACGCCGTCCCGCCGATTTCAGCATCATGGTGGCTCCGTATCCGACTTTCACTAGCACTTTTGGAAAGCTGGATCCCGCGACAAAAACTGAACTGCAGAATCGAAGCAAGCAAAATGCCGGAGCTTCAAACCCTAGACATGGTCCTTGAGCACTGAAAGAGCGATCTGCCCTCGTCGTAACCCTAGAGCCGCGTCCATGGATGAAGGAAGATACATCTGTCTGATTCATTCATCCAGAAAGGAACATGGTTTGAGTATTGTGGTAGGCACTAGGAACAGACCAACAGACCCATGGCGGTTATCATGGCGGTTCTTAGGATTCACAGCCACTGTTCAAAGGAAACCAAAAACCAGTTCCTCTGAGAGAGAGAGAGAGAGAGAGAGAGAGAGAGAAAGAGATATATCGGCACGGTTCTCAAAAGAATTGGAAAACTGGTATTGATATGTACTCTCACCATTCTCAACAAATTTGACAAATCAAATAACCGCCCACAGAAACTGCCTATCATTTACCCGGTTCTTTCATGAAAACCATGGGTCCTTTGAGGCTTTTGAAATACCCAGGATGGGCGCGGTTCTTTGACCTTTGGATTGTTTTCAAAGACTCAGAACCAGCAGGCTAAAGTTCTCCGATGCTGAATTATCAAAGTACCTTTTTAGGTTTGGCATCTCGTTGTCAAATAAGTACTTTAATTTGAAAAAATGATTTTGATGCAAAATTATTATTTTTTGAAAATTTGACAAATTTTTATTTAAAATTAAAAATATCCACATGTTATTTATCACCAATGTTTTACAGAAATGGTGTGTTTCACGGCACAAATTTTGATCCCAAATCTTTCCCTTAAAGAAATATGGCACTAACCACTAGCATATCATCAAAAATTCAAAAGTAAAGTTTATTTTTATATTTATTGCATACACAAAGTCAATAAAATAAAATAAAATTCTTGCTATAAAACATCGCGATTGTGCACAAGGTTGCATTGTTAAACCCATAAAAAGGTGTCAAACATAGCTCATTAAAAAGTGTTTAGCAACAAAAAAAAAAAATTCCTATGAAATTTCAATTTCAGTAAACAATAATTTTTAAAAATTTCAACAAGAAGGGCCGAATACGACGCCTCACAGTTTCACCCTCGCAATCTAAAGTGTGTCCTAAGCCTCGACAACAAGCAAGCCCAAGCCATTTGCGCGCTATACAGCCTGCCAGGAAAAACAAAGGTAGAACAACATCTGGCAATTGTTGACCATTTTTTGGAAACACCTATCCTAAAATCTGAGAAAAGTCAAAAGGCACAAAGTGACAACGACGACAAGTTCAACACGTTGTTGGAACATGTGCAAAAGAATATCGAAACACAAATTGCACGGTCGCAACAAATCTTTGAGCAGGTCACTAACAACTTTCTGGAACGTATCATAGTAGCCCAACAATCAACCCCTACCGCCAGTCATGACAATGAGGTTACAAAATAACTTGTTAAGGAGGTGGTGGAGGAGTCAGGGGGAAAATGGGTGGATGTTGTGAAGAAGATGGGCAAACAGATGGACAACTTTGTCAGCCAAGGTGAGGCCAGGGAACGCTCCACACGCTCTTGCAACGCACGTATCATACGATTTGACGAAACAGAAGGCGAGACAGCATATCAACTGCTAGATAAAGTCAATAGTCAGGTTCTACAAGGACAGATGAAGCTAACCATCAAGACTATGGTAGCAGTGCGTCAGTCCCTCAGTAAGAGAGCTAAGACCAAGCCTGGGACTGTACGCACACGAGCTGTACTTGTTACTTTTGCTACAGCTGAGGATAGAAAAGTAGTCTGTCAAAACCGTGTAGCCCTGAAAGGTACCCGCTAGGGCCTGGAAGAGGATTTGACCAAACAATAGCAAGAGCAAAAGAAGGCATCCTGGCATCTATTTGAAAAGGCCAAAGCGGAAAAGAAGAAAGTTTACTGGTGTGGCGTAGACCTTTACATCAATGACACCAAAGTCATGGCCCAGGGCTAGGGGTGCTGGGACCAGAGAGCGTTACGAGTCTCCCTGTGGAACATCCATGGGGGGACAAACACGAAGTTAAGTACCAGTTCACATATACAGATATTATTTGATGACTCAAATGTTGTTGCACTGACTGAAACACACGTGTTCCCTGATGAAACACCACTGCATATGCCTGGTTTTCAATGTTTACACAATCCACGCCCTATATGTGACATGAGCTCAATCAGAGCAGCAGTGAAACATAGTGGTGGTGTTGCAGTATTTGTGAATGACTCATGGTCACACTATGTATCCCTATGGAAATAGAGCACAGATGGCACCAGGTTGTGGCTGTAGTTCCAACGTTCGGGGGCTACACCGTTGTTTTTAGCTGTAGTGTATGCTCCACCCAAAGGGTCCCCATATGCGGATGAAGGCCTGTTTGATAACATTGCTACAGAGGTCGGCATGATTCAGGATCTTGGGGGTAATATTTTACTGACTGGTGATTTCAATGCAAGGACCAGTGCAGCTGACGACTATGTTGATTGTCGTTACTTTGCCGACCACATGCCCGACATGCTGCCATTGGGGAATGACTTTCCAGAGGTTTTGCCTGAGCAACATAACTCGGACAAGGGGGGGTTGAAAGGCTGGCACAATGAATTCTTAGACCTTTGCCGCTCCTCGGGATTATTCATTCTCAATGGCAGGATCGTAGGTGATGAATTAGGGGAGTGCACTTGCTTTGCCAATGGCGGCGCCAGCCTTGTGGATTATATGGTCGCATCACCTGCTCTGTTTGATTGTGCCACATCACTTGTTGTACATAAATGCCCTCTATTTTGCGGAAAGGGTGTGATTCCAACCACATGCCACTTTCACTCAACTTGCAGTTACCTTGGTAACATGTGGCATCAGCAACTTCAGAACCACATGCAGACATCCGTCGTTTCAAACATGATGTTAACAAGTGCACACAGTATCGTCGACACCTGCAGCAACAGATCGCCCAATGCACAGCATAGATGAGTAACACAGACAATGTTGACATGGCCGTGCAGTTGTTGCATGACTGCATTTGTAACACCATTGCGGTTGTGCATGGCTGCCCGGCGGCACACACCAGTACAACACAACATCGTCATCAACCATGGTTACTAAATGTCGCAGCAAGCACAAGGAAGTATCTACATATGCAAAACTTCATCCTAACAACCATTTAGCATGCGAACGGAAAACACAACTTAAACAGCTACTGTGTCGTAAGAAACGCACATACAAGAAGCTGCAAGGTCGACGGCTATGTGCACTAGCAAAGACAGATCTAGCTAGCTTTTGGAGGCAGTACTCCAAGAGCAAGGAGCGATCTGTGGCTATCAGCAAAGCAGACTTGGTTACTGGCTTCCAGAAGCTACTGGAAGGACAATATCCTAGTAATATAGCTGGGGGATAGGGCAGCTCTACAGATCAGGTGGCCTCGAACTTGTCACACCCTTTTGCAAGTGATGATTGTAGCACACTAAACTATGACATAACCTTAGATGAGATTACGCAAGTGATGAGGAGACTCAAACGTAACAAATCTGCTGGCTTAGATGGCATCAAAGCAGAGTTTCTGCTAGATGCTGGCAATATGTTGCATGTACCACTACAGATTGTGTTCAACAAGTTGTTGTAACAAGGTTATTCGACAAGCTTGTCCACTGGAGTCATTCATGCATTGCACAAAGGTGGTGATGCCTTGCAATTTGAGAACTACAGGGGAATCACAGTGGGTCATGTACTAGCTAAGGTGTTTGCCATGATTCTAGAGGCACGGTTGAGTAGCTGGGTAGAAGAGAGGGGCCTTCGGGCTAGGGGACGGGCTGGTTTTAGGAAAGACTTCCGCACCACAGATAACCTGTACATTTTGCGAACGCTCATTGAACAAAGCGCTCACAAACGCAAAAAAATGTATTGTTGTTCTATGGACTTCCGCAAAGCTTTTGATACAGTGCCTCGGGATCTGCTATGGCAAGTGCTGGCTGAGATGGGAATTGTGGGTCATTTCATGCAGTGTCTACAAAGCATGTACAGCCAGGACAACGTCAGAGTTATGCATCCAACAGAAGAGCTATCAGCCTAGTTCCCCTGTGGCATTGGAGTCAAACAAGGCTGTCCACTGAGCCCACTGCTTTTTGGACTCTACCTTGATGGACTTGAGAAGCATCTAGATGCACTTGATGGCGATAGCTCGCAGACATAGTAGTCAAATTACTGCTGTATGCAGATGATTTGGCATTGATGTCAGAGACCCCACAAGGGTTGCAGAAACAAATAGATGTTTTGTCTGAGTTCTGTGTTGAACGACAATTGGTCATCAATGTGAGCAAGACCAAAGTGGTGGTGTTTGAGAAATGCCGCAGTGCAGCCCCAGAGTTCACATACAGAGGGACAACCATCGAGCGGGTTCAATCATTCAGATACTTGGGTTTAGAGTTACATAGTACAAGAGGCATGGTAGTAGCCATAGACAAACTAACTGTTGCTGGGAAGAAGGCACTATTTGCATTACGCCGCAGATGCAATGACTTGAGCATAACAGATCCGGAAGTAATGTGCTAGTTGTTCGACTCACTGGTACGCCCGGTACTGAGCTATGCATGCGAGGTGTGGACATGTTGTATAGGGGCGAAAGGGTTGCAACAAGTAGAACAAGTACACATAATGTTCCTGAGAGGAATATTAGGGGTCAATAAGACAACAAGCACTTTTGTTGTGTTGGGGGAGTTTGGAAGGTATCCATTGGAGTATTTCTGGTGGCAACAAACTCTCAAGTACTATGATAGACTACGGGAGTCCACACTAGATCATTTATTGCATTATGCCTACCAAACCCAGCTCCAGATGCTCAGTGTGCTTAATGATAACCAACAGTGTTGGCTTCGGAACGTGCAATTGTGGCTTGACGACCAAGGGGTTGGGGTTCTCTATATTAATGTCAAGTGTGCTGTAGCAAGTGCACGTGCTTCTTATCTAAAATCCACTTATGGTGAACAGGCTAGAGCCAGAAGTAACAGATTACATACATACCAGCTGATGAACGCGAGTTGTACAACAGAATCGGGGTACTCATATGCACACCAGAGTTATTTGCAAGCGATTACAAATGTTCAGCTCAGACAATCTTTGTCAAGGTTCAGATGCTCCAACCATCGTTTGGAGGTAGAGTGTGGCAGGCATGCAAAGCCTGAAAAGGTATCGAGGAGAGATAGGGTCTGTCGCCTATGTCCCCTCGGAGTTGTTGAGGATGAAGACCACCTGTTGTTAATGTGCCTAACTCACCATGACATTCGGCGCAAGTTTGATCAACAACTAGGGAAACAGTTGACTCCGTGCAGCTTATTGCCTGAATTGATGCATTCGGCTAATCAGAAAGCGGTAGATTTGTACTTAGTTTCTTACCTAGACAACAGGTGTGTTTTGCTCAAACCAACTAGGTAATTGTCGTCAAATGGATCTCTCTAGTCCCATTATTGACGTTAAATTAAAAGAAAGAAAGAAAGAAAGACCTTAATTTTTTAAGTTTTCAACATTTAAAAAAATAATATGATTTTTGCCAAACCTGAAAAGGTATTACAATATTGAAAAACCTGAAATCAATGGTTCTTTACCAAGGCAAGGATATTGTGTTTAGATTCATTATAGAGTATAGTAGCTTAAGGGATTTTGGCCCCTAGGTAATAATAATAGGTCTATTTTTATATGAAGATTTTTGAAAGATGACATTTTGGCTTGTGTTGAAACTTGAGATTAGTTATTATAGAATTATAATATCTTGAAGGATTTTGGTTTCTTGCAGAGGATTTTTTGAAGGTTTTATTTTTGCATGGTGAAATATTTGAGTTTCCATAATTCTTCTTTTGCCTTAAGATACTTTTTAATGGAATGGCAAGGTGAAAAAAAAGCTAAAAAGGAGAGCACATGATTTGGAGGACCTTGGCCCTCATGTAAAGTGGCCTTAAGGCCCCCTTTACACTAAATGATTTTTGAATTTCCATGGCGTCTAGCCTTTGGATGTGTTTCATTTTAGCAAGTAGGATAATCATGGATCATAAACTAGAAAGAAACATGTTTTAAAAAATCCAACCAAACACAATTTTTTCGGCCCATGGGCTAACAAACTTCGTGCCCACCTCTTATTTTGATTTTCTTTTTAAATTGAGAAAAAAATATGTAAAAATATTTTGGGCTTGTATTGTATGTGGCTGGGCTAAAGCTAGGCACTTCCATGTTTCATATGGTAGTAAAAGCTTCTATTTGGGGAGCATTAAAAGTAATAGAATTTTTTTTATGAAGAGCTAGTCAAAATGACCCAATGCAAAAAAACACATATTGAACTAAATGGGACGCACTCACATTGGGACACACCCATTACTAATTAATATGGATTCCAAATAGGTATAATTATTAGTTGGGCATATAATATATACACATATCCTACCAAAAAAATTTACATGGGGCCATGTAAGTGTAAATGATTTTTTTTACACTTCCCTTATGTAAGTATAAAAAAATATTATTTACATTACAAGCAAGGTAAGTGTAAATCAATTACAATTACTTAAATTTACATGACAATTATAAATGTATTGGCATTTCCTTCCACAACAATGGTTTGAACACTATATTGACTAATCAATTTTTGAACATATTTGTCACCTATTTTTATTATATTAGAATTTTAAAAATTTTAAATCCAAGTTACCATAACTCAATGAAAGCCAAAATGGTTTCATTATATATATATATATATATATATAGTTTATGTCAATAAAAATTTTCATTTTAAAACTTCATTGTGAAATAACACCCTTTTTGTTTTACTTTACCATGATTTGACCCATAGTCAAATAACAAAAAAATAGTTATGTTATTCTACATGTGTTTTTTGGATACTTTGTACACATTATTTTCATTTCAAATTATTCAAAATGTTCCAATAATGTATTGAATTTTTTTTTATATAAACATGTCAAACACTTTCAACATTAGTATATTTTTCACCCTAAGACATATAAAATTAAATTGTCATTACACTTGCAATAACATATGTTATTGTGTTTGGATTAATGTAGGGTGGTTTTCCATTTTATTGAACATTGTGGAATCCGATTTTCAATAACACTTATAGATTTAAATTTTTTTTTCATCTTGAAGAGAATTGAATAAGGTTTCAAAATTTTGAAAAAAAAAACTTTAGCCCTTTTTCAAAGTGGTAATTTTCACAAATTTTATACAAGTCAAATTTTAAAGGTATTTTTCAAAAATTGGCTATTAAAAGTTCAATTAATTTTACCAATAAGATTTTTTCAAATACTAATATCATCGAAATAATAATATAAAATTTTTTTTCTTCAAACATTTGTATGGCCTCTACTTGATCTCATTCAAATAAGTTTTCAAATTTGTTTGCATACTTTTTTTTTCATTTCCTTTTTTTTAATTTTTTATTTAAGGACTTGCATTTTCTTATAATATTTTCCACATTTTTTAATTCAATAACAATTTCATTGACATTTTTTTCATTTTCATTTTCATTGGAATCCATCATTTTTCTTCAAAATATTACCCAGCAAGGTGGGGAATTTTTTTTAAAAAAAATTTGGGGTCAAAATAGTGGCTTTTGGTATTTAGTGGGTTTAAAACTTATTTATGCTATGAAAATGAAATAAAAACCTTTACAATGGCAAAATACCTCACTTTTCTCTCCTTTCTTCATATTAAAAAAATGTGCAAGTAATGTATGCAACTAATACAATGCGAAATGTGAATAATACCTTGCACACACACAACAAACCTAAAATTATTAACATACAAAACATGTGCAACAAAAAAATCCAAACACATACATCTTCACAAAACACATATAAACATACAAACACAATAAAAGAACGAAAAAAAGGAAAATTTTAAAAACATTAACAAAACAATCATGTTTTTGCAACTTGCCCTATGTAAGAAAAGAATATTCAATGCAATTAAGAAAATGTTAGGAAAGTGTTTTCTTAGTTGCATCAAACACTTTTTAGTTGCTTTGAACAAGTTGTAACAAATATGATTTATCATATTGAAAACTCATCTTAAAGATATTTGAGTTTGAAACTTGAGTTTCTTATTTTCTCTCCCTCACCTACATAGAAGCAAGGATGGAATTAGTACCAAATTGAAAGAACAAAACTGCAAGGACAAGGGGCACTAGCAACAATGCATAGCAATGAAGAACTAAAGAACAATAAGAAGTTAAAAGTACCTAAAGGAATAACAACAATGCCTAGCAACGAAAAGATGGGGAATGGCAATAGCACATGACAACAAGGAGTGACAATGCACAACAATGAAGAGTCATGGTGTGGTAACAACACCCAACAACCATGAAAAAAAACAAAGTCCAATTAAAAATAGCAAAAAAGAATAAATCAAACCATAATCAAACAAATGAAAACATTAAACCAGCAAAACATTAAACACAAAAGACAATAATAAAATGAAGATTATATTAAAAGAGTGAAGAAGAAAAAACATGGAAAAAGGAAAAGGCACTATCTTCAATTAACCCTAATTTTTTTTCTAAACCATGTTTAATACCCATTATGTATGAGTTATTATGGTTTTTTAGGTGGGAAAGGAATTTGGGCTTCAAATGTTGTAGATTTCAATGTTTTCATGTGATAATTGTTGATGACACAACACACACCCATGAATTTTCTAATATTATTTACATATCTAAAATTAACTTATTTGCTATATATCATACATAAGGAAACGTATATCAAAACATTTTATGTATCTACTTGATGATATGTGACAACACATGTCATATCACATAGGTCAATTTGATCAAAATTTAAAGCAAAACCCTAGATTTTTAAAAATTTTAATATACTTTCCCATAGAAAAAAAACTTATTAATTTTTTTTTCCATTAAGTGTTACCACTTATTTACTTGTCCAAAATTTATTGAAAATAAATAAATAAATAACACATATGGTAAATTTAAATAATTTAAATAGAAAAATAGTAGGTTGAAAAAAAGTGCCTATTATGTTCCTAAACTAATATATATTAGTGTGGCATGTGCCATTGGCCTAAGTGTTACCATGTATTCAATTGTTTTTTCTTTCCAAAACCTAGTCTTTTGGACTTTATTTGAATTTTCAACAATAGAAATCATTTAAAAATCAATATCTCCCACATTTTGTGATGCACCCCTAAACTTCTCGTAAGATTCAAATGTGAGTTCAAAGGTGAAAACATTGAAAGAAGGAGTGGGGATATGTTCCTTAATTTGTAGCATTTCGAAGGTAAAGGGGTGTGCTAGAGCTCCAGGATGGGGACTAGGACGAGTGATAAGTAGGTCAATTATTCATTTAGACTTGCACAAACCAAACAACAAGTTGATTAATGCATATTTAGAACGTTTTTGGTGCACGGACGAACCATGGGCACACATAGATTCACAAGATTCACCACAGCCCAAACTTGGGGGAAGCCACCACCTTCCCCCTTATAGTATTTTCTATGATTAGCCATAGGGTCTACATTTAAATGTAATTTTTTCCTAGGACTCCAAAGTTGGGAGTCTTGAAATTCTTGAAATTCCCAAAATTGGGATTCTTGCAACTTTGGAGGCTCATAACTTTTTATGCAAACCTCCAATTGAGGTGAGGTTTAAAAAAAAGTTGTAACCTTCATCGAGAGCTTTTCAACGATATGTGGCATGCCACCTACACGTAAGTAAATCAAGGTGATTCCTAACTTTTAGTGGTCAAAAGTCAAATTGGCACTTTGATTCTTGGCCTTTTTTTCGACCATAACTTGTGTTTTAAATACTCAAATGGGACATGCAAGCGCATTTCAAACATTTCAGTTCCAAGATCTTTCTAATGGTATAAAGAACTTTTTAACTCATTGAATTGTGACCTTTACAATCGCTCTTTGAAGATTCAAGGATCCATTGAGACTCCAATTCCCAAAGTGGGAGCCCACTTGGGAGTGTGTGGGTTCATTCCCTTACACCTTCTTACATTCCTAGGAGCACGAAATGTGACTCCCAGGCTTCATTTTCAACTCGCACCTTTATAAGCCTTCGCCTTCATCATGAGCCCAAGATTAGGGTCACAACATTTTGAATCCAAATTTTACCAAATAAATTCCATTAAATCCTACTCATAAAAATCTTTCCAATAGCAGCAAAGGCATATTCTAATTCGTCGAAATTTTTTGGCTATGATTTAATTTAACTTTTAATGAAAATATCATTCCATATTCAAGATTTTTTACATGACAAATCCAAATGTCATGGAACCAAGCCTATGCACCCCTCCTTGTGTCCCTTCGATGTTCATTTCCCACTATTGACAATGTGTGTCCATAACCTTGTAGCATGTGCAAACCATAACGATTCTTTAACGGGTTGTTGCATTTGGTCAAAGTTCTTCATCTTTTCCACACATCATAGTTAATGCACCTTTGTCATTAATTGATTTGTGGCAGATGATTATTTTTTTTGTCTTAGGTGTTTTTTGTTATCGTTGATCATCATTTCATAACCTTGGGTCCTATTTGCATTAAATTTTATTTTCCTTATTTTTCGTTGATTGTTTACTTTCATTTTTTCTTTGGGTTGTGACTACTCATGCTCTCATTTGCCTTGTACTTTTGATGGATGGGTTCCCATCTTTGACTTTTATATACATTATTTTTCTTCTTGTCAAAAACTTTCCAAAGACTCAATCTAAAACTTCCCAGTTTAGTGGATCTCATAACTACAAAACAAAAAGCTACCTTCCTTCGTAAATAAATTATGTTAGGAAGGTTACATAAAATCCACTTGTTTCATATCATGATATGATTAAAAAAAAAAATGGATAAATTTAAGGATTGGTGTTATTTCAACGTGGTTTGATTCAAAAATAACATAAACATACTATGTAAACAAATAAAAGAAAATTCCTAGGAAATGTTAGTTTAAAATTCTATGATGTTTAAATTACAACCATCAAATATTGTTAAATAAACTACATACTTAAGCAAAATTGTGGTTTACTTTGATTTGACCATGGTTTGTTGGTTAATAATATGTTATGCGTCCTTATGTTGACGTTTCCAACTATCATTATCATCACACATACAAAACATATCATGAAAATATTCTAAATGGTACACCATGTCCAAACTAAAATGATCACCCACCTACAATGAAAACAAAAATTCAAACCCAACACATAAAAACTTGCATACAACAATAGATAGTGTTAGAATCTCAAGTCACCAAAAGTTATTTGAGATCACACAAGCTAGGATTATATCCCATTTATGAAATATTTCAAATTTTATTCACATTTGAATTGAATGAAAATAAAACCTAAACAACTAAGTTAACACAATTTATCCCTAATTAACTAGGACCTAATAAGCAACTAAACTAACACACTTAACAAATACATATGTCTCGTCTCAACACTAATTCCAAATATACATATTAAACTAACATTTAACCTTGAACTCATGTATTTTACGGTGAAAAAGATCATGATTTGCCAACTTACACATGGCTTTCATGTTGCATTCACCCAAAACAAATGTGGACATTTTCAAATCCATGATACCTATGCAATATAAACCAACTAATTGGCAATTTAATACATCATTTTTCAACATAATGCTACCTCCTTGATCATTGTGCTCTCAAAGTCTAGTGAATAGCTTTGAAAAATAAAAATAAAATCAAACTTGTCAAATTAAGATAAAATGATATTTGAATAAATGTGCATTGTTTATGATCAACATTTTCATGCAATATACAAAAATGAACATTTCAGATGCATTACACAATTGTTGAAATCCTATTTGAAAGCATAACTTGATTACTTGTTATTTCAAAATTACATAACTTCATTTGTGTCATAAGACACACATGTCTAATATGCAACAAGCTCATGTTGATGTTGTCATACCTTTGATTGAATTGCCATTTTTCCATCCAAAAAGCCATTCACATTCCATGCATGGATGTGTGATGCTATGTGGACATGTTTTGTTATGCAAAGTGCTCACAATGGAGACTGAATAAAGATATCAAAGGGGATTTAAAAACCTTAAAATGTAACATTTATAAAGTTGAACTTTATATATTCTTTTCATGTGTACAACTGATTTGTGTGGACCAAACAACCGATCATTTTTTGCAATCTTACTTGTTCCACTTAAGGTAGGTATACGTGGTGGAATTGTGTCTAATCGTACCACTTGCATGTTTTTTTATTGTTACAATGATTGTTCCAGGTACTTCTAATGTTTGTTGGCATTGCCTACCAAGGGAAGGATATTGTGGTTAGATTCATTATATAGTATAGCAGCTTAAGGGATTTTGGCTCCTAGGCAATAGGCCTATTTTTAGATGAGGATTTTTTTAAAATGATGTTTTGGCTTGTGCTGAAACTTGAGATCAGTTATAGAGTTATAATATCTTGAAGGATTTTGGTTTCGTTTTTAGAGAATTTTTTGAAAATTATATTTTTTCATGGTGAAATATTTGAGTTTTCATACTTCATTTTTTGGCAAGGCCACAATATGACACACCCCTTATTCCATATGTAAAGAATATATTCCCCGTTCATTCTTAGGGGGCTTAAAACACCGAATCTGCCACACATGTTCTCAGGTGCCTTCCTGTACACAGAATGCCTGCTACTTCTCAAATCGGGCATTCTGCACCACAGGTCCGTAAAATCTAAAATTTGTTTACACAGAGGAATGCACTTCATGTCTGGGTCCGTCTGTGATTTTTGGGCCTAAAGTCTGGGGCTATTGCCCTTGACCTCATGCCCTCAAATTACAGCAGGCCTTTCACTCAGGACATTCCTCTGCACATAAAATTTATAGTCAAGTGCAATGACATTAGACTTACCATAATGTCATCCTGCATGCACCCTCTCTTTGGGCCTGCTTTCACCCCCTATCCCCTCTTTCAGTGGTATCCGCAAAGTAAGGAAATTTTATTAAATCTCAGTATGAAATGCTGAAACTTAGCATTTAATGCACAAGGTTCGAGAGTAACTATAATACTCGTACTCCTTGGAGCAAGTGAAAATATATGTAGCAACAGTGGAGGCGCTCAGGGAAAAGGAAAGACACGATGAAACTCAGTTTACCACCAAAATTGGTGGAAAAACTAGTTTGGGTCCCCATTATTTTTCTTTTAAAACTTTTCATTCCCAGTTAAGCATTTGATAGCCTATTATGCCAAAACTGGCTCGTCTCGCCCGTAATTGCGAGACTTCACGGATAACTAACACACACAAGGTTAAGATTTGCAACATAGGTCAATAGATCCTTGAGTCGGTTATAGTGTGATTAAGGGTTTTGGGTGTGTGGCAAAAACCTCATTGCATGTTGAAATAACATTAGGTCAATAAGTTTGATTTTTTATTGCTTCTATGCAAGTGGTGTTGATTCCAATTAAAAATTGATATGCGAGTAACATTATGTAATCACGTAATGTGTTGTGATGAACCAATTGGCATTTGAGGTGAAGAAATGAGAAGATGAAACAAAATCATGGTTTGTCTACATGTTTTTAAAAGAGTGGTGTCTATTTCCAATTCCCTAATGAAGAGTTTTAGAGGTAAATTTTCGTTGGAAATTAACTACTATCATGAATTTGGTGTTTTTCTACCTTGCCTAGACATTTGGGCATACAAACGTAGTAGATAATAAAAGTTGGCAAATGTGTAGCAATGAGGTCAAATGACCTATATCAACATAAATGCACATATAGTGGGAGTAATGAGACCAAAATGTTTCTTAACTAAAGATGTGAAATGAAACCACAATATTGGAAGAAATCTACAATTGTTGAACATTAGACCCATGAAATTGAAACAAATCAAAGGTTATTTCATTGGATTAAAGGTCACGTTTCACTTGCAACATGAATAAGCACATCTTATGTAAGAATGTTTTGAATGATGGGTTTGAGTATATAGCCATACTATAAAACAAAAACTTTTTAACATTAAGGTGTTCAAAGGAGATTATGAATTGGAACCATTTTTTCTTGCATACAATAGAGCATGTACAAAACTTTTTTGAGATAAAAATTGCAATTGTATTGGGTGGTTGAATGCAAGTAGTTGCATAAACACCTAAAAAAGTAGCAACTAAAGGATACCATGAACCAAATGATTTATTTTATTATTATGAAAACAAAAAAAATCCAAGGATTCTTATGCATACTCCTTTATAGTGGAAAGGATCTTATACCTATTGATATAGGTGTAAGATCTTTAAGGAGTAGGTGTAATATCCCTCTCTCTTAAGAAGTAAGCTTAAAATCTTCCCTCTTTTCTATTGAGCATATCCATAGGTATTTAAGGACCCCTCCACATACTAAGATATTTCTCCTTATGCATTACATATGGTGAATGGGACAAACAAGCATCCAGGCAATTGGACCAATCTTCACCTAATTTAAAAATCTTCACCCAAACCTTAGCAAATATTGAAAAATTCCTATTATCTCGAATTGTAAATTTATGTGTCCAATTCAGGTTTTTTTTAATATACCATAGTACCTTGGCAACTTCAACACTAATTATATTATTTTCAGAAAAAAAATCTTTCAAAGAAAAAAAAAACTTTGTGAAGGAAAAAAATGAATCTTCAGAAGTATTCTATTTTTGGAAATAAAAAAATTCAAAATTAATTAATTAATTAATTAATTTATTGACATGTCTTGAAGTCGTGACATGGATCAGTGGTGGGGAAAAAACAACACCATTGTGACGTAAATCAAGGGTGGGGAATACAAAATTGTGATGTGAATCAACGGTGAGGAATACAAATTGTGATATGAATCGAGGGGTGGAAATCCCTAGTTACGTTCTGGAACAAGGCCCCCTTATCACCCTCCTGATTGAGCGTATCTCAACCTGCTTTGTCTTGATGACACGTTACGAGCTGGAATAGGCCTAGAACTATTCTGTAATGCATAATCATGACACCTTTGAATTCCTCTCAATTGTGTCTAAAGATTTTTTCCTGGGATTGTTCAGACTTGAAACTGTGTCTTCGGATCCCTCAACTTTAATAATGTATTGCTAGCACTTGCCCCTCTTTGAAGATTATTATTTTAAAATGTGGGTGCAATTCGAATAAGAAAAGTGATGGGAAGAAGAGGTCAAAACATGGGACCCATGGGATCTGCACAACAAAAGAAGAAACAAACAAGGGATGTGTCACATTGCGGCCTTGCCATTTACATTAAATGAAGGAAGGTAGTTTGCTTTTGTTTTGTTTTGTAGTTATGAGATCCACCAAACGGGATGCTTCAGATCCTTCAGATCGTGTTCTTGGTGTCTTTGGAAAGCTCTCAACTAGGAGGGGTACATGAAAACCAGGAGGGGTTTGTGAGGTTTGGTTCCATGATGTTTGGACTTTTGGTCCAAAAGTTGTTGAATATTAAATGATTTTTTCACTGAAAATTGAATTAGATCGTAGCTGAAAATTTCAGAGGAATTGGAATGTGCCTCTGGTGTTTCTGGATAGATCTTGATGAGCAGGATTAATGAAATTTATTTGGTAAGATTTGGATTCAAAATGTGGGAGATATTGATTTTGAAGTGATTTCTGTCACTGAAAATTCAAATAAATTCCCCAAAAAAACCAGGTTTTGGAAGGAAAAATCAGTTGAGGACGTGGTAACACTTGGGCCAACGGCACAGGTCACACTAATTTACATTAAAATTTATCTTAAGGCAAAAAAAGAATTATGAAATTCAAATATTTCACTATGCAGAAATATAATCTTCAGAAAAAATCCTCTAAAAGAAACCAAAATCCTTCAAGATAACTCGATAACTGATCTCAAGTTTCAACACAAGCCAAAATATCATCTTTCAAAAATCCTCATATAAAAACAGGCCTACTAAGGGGCCAAAATCCCTTAAGCTACTATACTCTATAATGAATCTGAACACAATAATATCCTTGCCTTGGTAGGCAAGACCAAAAAAAGGAAGATTCAGCTACCAAATACCTTGTATTTTATTGTTGATTAAAAAAAGTGTCCTTACCTTTGCCTTAATGGCAGCAAACTAGGGCATCCTCTCTTCCCTCTTCTTTGACAAAAGAAAGAAATGAATAAATCCTGAGTTCTACCATAGAAGTATAATATAGGTACTCTCACTCTCGTTGAGAGCAAGCTCAAATATTTAAAAAGAATTTTTTTGGAGTAAAAAAAATTGGTTGTTTGGACTTTTTTTAAAAAAAATCCTTTAATTTTCTTCCACTTGAGAATTTAAAATTCCTTAATTTAAAAATTTGAAAAATATAAAAAAATTCCACATGTTTAATTATTTTATGGGAGAATTTGTTTTTTCAACAAATTTTGTGTCTCTTTCTTACAGAAAATTAGCAAAAAAAAAAAACCTTGGATTTTTATTTATTTATTTTCCTTCGAGCTTAAAATTTGACTACTTTTTCTCTCTTTTTTTAGGGGAAAAAATCGCAAATTTTGTAATATCAAAATTTAAATAGTATATATATATATATATAACCCTGATGTGACCATGAAGATCAGTGTGAATAAGGTAGTTCAAAACAAACAAAAAAACGTATCTCTGGCCCCACTGGAAAAAAAAAAACAAAGTTACCCCACCTAATGGGATTCCCTAATAGAAAAAGGGGAGAAAAAATGGATGAATAATATGTTACCACGTGGGAAGATATGCCCTTTCCCAAGTGTCCCTTCTTACCCGGGCCCCCCCACACCAGAACTCCCGAATGTCTGAGAAAACCCGGGCACCGGGATTTGCTCGCCGGGATTTGCACATCGGTGCAGTGTCATCATGTTCATCGGGGATAGTACCAGTGGACAGGGATGACGCAACCGTGCTGTCGCCTGCTACCCGCGTGGTTCGTTGTGCGGTTTCCCGCATCGTTCGCGGTCACGCTTTCCGGGATTTCGAAATACCTAGGATGTGTGTCCGTTATAAGGGCCTATAGTCGGGGCTGTCCGTGCATGTCGTAGGCCTTGGCATCTCAAGCAAGGTCCTTATCAGACCCATATCTAAGCCCCAAAATGTGTTTAAATACCCTTTAAGCAGTGCCATGGTGTTTTTTTTTTAAAAATTCTTTTGAAAAAATTCCCTGAAATTAAAAAATTATAAATTTTGTGATGTAGCCAAACTGGTGATCATCCATAAAGAATATTTAGCCAAATTTGGCTATAGAACAATTACGAAAGAAAAAAAGAGTCCTTTCATATTTTGTCTACCTGCTGAACCAGTTTTAGAATTTTGGCGATTTAGATTTTTTTTTTTTCCCCTTTGAAATCTGGAAAATTAGGGCCATTAACCCCTAAAAACATCAAGGTGGACAAATTTGGTCTGCTTTTGCAAACAACAATTCAATTGCAACCATTTACCTTTATCTTACACACCATAGCAAAGGGCGGGATAAGAAAAGGAAAGATAAATTTCATTCACCAATCAAGGTTCTTGATCAAATGGAGCTCTCGAGAGGCCAAGTGACAAATACCCTCAACTTGGAGGTAGCGACTTTTACATAGGAGCAATATATGCTACCCCAAAGTCCGATACCATAGTATCTTGGTAGCCTCAACATTAAATATTATATTATTTGTAGAGATGTTGAAATTTTCACCCCAAAAAAAAAAAAAAATCACACAAATTTTTTTTGTGAAGAAGAATATAGAATATTTTGAAATATTCTTCAAATTATGAAATCTTCAAATTAATTAATTATTCAACAGACATGTGTTGAAGCTGACTCACAAGCGTGATGAAAACTTTTCAATTTAATAAAAAAATTGGCAAATGTTTTCCCCTATAAACAGGAATATTGTGACCAAAAAAAAAATTCTTAGCATTTTGGCGAAATTACACACACACACAAACCCTGACTGATACAATGATAAATATCCCGTCCTAAGATTAAATCAAGGTCAAATTTAAACAATTCCTTGGTTAAATATGGCCACTAAAAGGCTTCACTCAAGAAGGTGAAGATAGTGTAGTGTAGGTGCTGATTCACCCTAGCCGGGGTGTGACCATACCACGGTACGCAACACTTTTACTATAGTAACTAATTCCATACCATGGTATGTGCACAGCAAATTCAATTCTCAAGTTGTTCTCCCTTGTTCCCATCAATTAATTAATTGATGGGAACGAGGGAGAACTCATGTTCGCGAGCGGCTGAGAACCGCGCGTGCGTAGAACAGCGCGTGGCACCCGCCTGCACCTCTCTCTCAGCCTGCGCGTTTCTTCTTTCTTCTCTCTTCTGTTGTCGCAACAGCGAGATGTTGTTTGTTGCTGCGCACACGAGAGAGGTGGGGTCGGAGAGGTCGCAGCGTCGTCCTTTCTTTTGTAGCGCCGTTGCAGTAGCAAGAAGCAGCTCTCTTTTGATGTTGTGGAAAAAAGAATCGTCTCCTGAACTTTGCTGTTATGACTCCATACGCTCTCTTTCATCAGGCAGTCGTGTTTCTTTGGAAGAACTAGTCAGAAAATTTGATACATACAGGCGCGCGACGCTGCTTCTGTGGTGCAGTCAGGAGGCTTGTTGCACTGCAGAGACTTCTTGTTTGAGTATTCTTCTTCAATTTTTCGTCTTTGGCAATATCTTGCAGTGTTTGTAGGAAGAAAGTAGTAGTGGCCAGAATTTTGTGCCAATAGATTCAGGCGGAGATTGTTTTCTTCTGGGGTGGTTTTCTCTTCGTTGCAAGCGTGGCAACTTTTCCTTATTCTTGGATCTACAAAAGATACAGTATTGTAGTGTTTTTGGCAGGGGAAGAAGAAGAAGAAGACGGTGATTCTTCCAGTAATAGGTGTTTTTGGCAGGAAGCGCTGGCGAGAAAGTCCAAGAGACCTGTCGTCCGTCAGCGTGCCTCTACTAAGATGGAACTTGGAGACGAGGAGCTCGCGGCGTCTGTGAGGAGATATTACAATGAGAGCTTGGAGCCTTCACTGGGGCAGCACGATTTCAATTTCGTGCTGACGGATCCGCGGCTTCAGGACAATCCGATTGTCTACGCCAGCGAGGGCTTCTGTGCCATGACCGGCTATGCGCACCACGAGGTTATCGGCCGTAACTGTCGCTTTCTTCAAGGTCCGGAGACGGATCGACGCACTGTGCTGGAGATTCGCGATGCGGTGCGCGAGGAAAGAGCTTGCCAGGTGCACATTCTCAACTATAGAAAAGACGGAAATGCTTTCTGGAACCTGTTTTACATGGCGCCAGTTTACTCCAGGAAGGACGGAAGCGTGGTCCATTTTGTAGGGGTTCAGACGCCATTATCTTCAGCAGCAACTACTCTTCTTCTTGCCTCCACGGATTTGAAGTCCGTCGACGACGCAGAGGGAAGAACAAGAAGGAAAGCAGGTCTCGGGTGCCTCCAAAGACACGGAGACTCCTTACTGAATGACGACGCACAAGGAGATGACCACGTTGGCGGCCAGCAGCGCTTCGCGAACGAGAATGCTGGAGATTCTCGCCAAGGAGGAGCAAAACATTCTCTTGCAAAAGATGGAGATGAAGAGAGCAGCAGCAGTTCGGGGCTCTATCTGGAAGAGACTGCAGTTACGACGCGCCTCAGGGGTGGAGGTTAGTACAAGTTCACACCACAACCTATCAGCTTGGAAAAGGCTAGGAATGAAGAAAAGAGAAATAATGGACATAATAAGGAGGCGTGGTTTTGTGTATTTCTATTGAATCAGACACAGAGGAGGAGCAGACATGTATTGTTGCCAAGGAGGAGGATAAGGGCAGAGCAGCCTGTGCAGTGCAGACAATTTTGTGTGATCTCATGAAGAACAGTAGGATAGGTGGAGGTGTGGCAGACAAGAGGTGCAACTTGGAGCTAGTGGAGAGTCAGGTGGCAGGGGTGGTGTGCTCCTCTCTCATGCTCTCTCTCACTCGCATTCAGCAAAGTTTTGTGCTGTGAGTCCTGCTGCTTCATGTCCTGTCTTCTAACACAAAAGTGTTTGTTTTATCCACATGAGAGAGATGTGTTCTTGTGTGACTGGTTGTGATTAAACCCATCTGTGAATTTTGAAGATTGTGGCATAGTGAGAGAGTTTTTAAAATATTGTTAGGAATAATACAAGATACATGGGTTGAACATTATGATCTGACATTGCAAATCTTTCTCAGAGGTCTAATGCTATCTGTGCCAGGAGCAAGGAATTTTATCGGGTGGTAGTACTATTGCTCTAGCACCGATATGACAATGGCATGGCTTGTGCAAACTCAGATTTGTTGTGAGCATGTCATCCACCTCTGAATCATGTGAAATTTAGTAATTGAAAGCTGCCTAAATGTGCAACATGTTCTGTGGAGTGCTCCTAACATAGAAAGAAATGAACCCAGCATGGTAATAATCTCCTGATTAAGGAACTGCATGAGAGGAGTGTGTAAGGCACGAGTGTTCTGCAATTAGTGCTTTAGCATTGAATGTGTTTATCCAGAAAGTTTGGAACATACCCTCCTCGCATGTGCATCATGTGAGGACGTAAGATTTAGAGGTCATGATGTGAAGAATATGAAATCTTCAACCAAAAACAGATCAAGGATCAAATACTGTTCATCATGATGAAGTAAAACTACTGACATGATACTGCAAAGACATGTGAGCTCTTGGCACTACAACAAATGCAACAGTGGCAGTCCACAGACCTGTAGCCAAGAATATTTGTTGGTTCACTTTTGTTCACCAAACCTTGTATTTTCAAGGTTGTGCTCAGATGACTTGTCACGTGATGTTGCAAATGTAACCTAGTTGGGTCTACCAGAATGAAGAATAGTTTGCTAAATTTGTCTCACATAGCAAAACAGCACAATCTCAAGGTCTTTTTGCTTAGCCTGTCATTTCATTAGGAGTTTCTGTCAGCTAGTTTCTTCAGTTTTGGGTTACATCTCATCAAACTGCTCTTTTATATGGTAGGTGTCTATTTTCTCACACTTAGGCAGGCTGATGAGACAGTATGCTTGTGGGCTTTCTGGTTCATACAGGGCAGATCCCAAACTTCCTGATATCCCAATTGTGCATGCCAGTAAAGTCTTCTGCGAATTAACTGGTGTGCATCTGCCCATTTACTGTGTCATTGTCAAAGTACAACTAGATCTTTGCAATGAAGTCTTATGTGTACAGCTAAAGGCCCACTAGTGAGTACTCAGGTTTTCCTGGGTGTCAACTTGACATGCAAGTGCCATTATTATTCTCTTTTCAAATTTGATTTACCTAAGATTTCGATGCCAATTGCTGACTTGAAGACAACTGTGGGCACTCTCAGTTTGAATGCTGTAGCTACAAATTGAAGATATCTGTGTTAGATCAACAATTACTATTTCCAGTATCTATCTTATTGTAGGTGATGACTGGCTGGATAACTTAAAGAGATATGTAAGGTTTTGATTAGAAAAGATGGATATGAAAAGGTGGTTTGATTGGAAAAGTGTTCTATCCACTTTCGTAGATAGAACCCCTTCTCTATTTTCCTACAAGAAAGCTAGGGGAATGGGAGGTGAAGGCTTGTCCCTACTACTTATAAAAGACTCAAATTGCTGGCAGGTTATAGTCAGGAGGAGGTGATTGGTCGCAATTGTCGTTTTCTCCAGGGCCCAGATACTGATCCTAAAGCTGTGCAGAAGGTACATCTACTACATTTGCACCCTTGTTGAAATTATGGATTTCTTTTGTGAGTGCATCTATTAGTAGTAGACTAAGTTTCCCAGTTCATGTGACTAGAAAAAATAATGGTAAATTGTAATGTGTTCCATGATTATGGGACTCAGAACATAGTTGTTGTATCTATAGGTCTGGTCATACATTTTGTTTGGTTTGTGTACCTAATTTTTTTCATTTGTTCCAGATTCGTGAGAGTATAGCAGATCAGTGTGCATGCACTGTCCGCATCTTAAACTACAGGTACACACGAATACTTTGTACCACTAAGTTCTGTTGGGTTGTGAGCACTTGAGTATGCCCTAAATGCACTTTGATGATTTGGGAATTTATGTCAGCAGTTTGTACTGAGTAGGTGACCACCCCTTGTTTTTGTGATCCTTTAGCATAAATTCAACTGTCAGGTCTCAGCAGAAAGTGATTTCTGAATGGAATAGGGCTTATACTACCCCTGTTTCTGCTTACATAAAAGGCAGTCTTGGGTTGAGTGTAAGGATGGATAGTTGGCTATTTGAATTGGCTGTACTTTCTTTTCTGTTTGTTCATTTTTGTGTATGGATACAGGAAGGACAAAACACCATTTTGGAACCATCTGCATTTGTCACCTGTTCGAAGTGCAGGTGGAGAGGTATTGCATGCCACTGTTCTCTGTATGGACATACTGTTTTGTATTCTGCAGAAAGATGACCACTTAATGTTCCAGTTGACTGATGACACTCTCTATGTGGATAATCAAAGATTGGCACTTTTCAAACTTTGATACATCATACCAAAGTGCCATCTTATTATTTTCTTTATTGGAAATGTGGCCCAGTTTCCTGTCTCTTTTGTGACTTGCTTGATTTAGGTTTGATGAAGTTTTCTTCTGCAAATGTAGGTGGCATTCTATGTCGGAGTGCAATTAGCTGTGGACATTGTGGATGGTGCCAGTGATGGACAGGGGGGAATGACACCGCACATGAAACAGTTAGGTGCAATAGGGGCAGTCAAAGTTGCTGTACGGAGCTTACAAGGCTCTGGGTTAAGGAGATCTTTCAAGAAAAAAGCTGAGGAGTGAGCAATTCTTTAGCTGTCACCAGTATACCTTTCAGGTAGTCCATTGTTTAGTATGATTGAGTAGGTCAAAAGCAGGTGTTTACACCTTATCTTACAGAATTTCAGACACAAGATGGAGCTCAAGGAGAAAATGTTGAGAGACCTGATCATTGCAAGATGTTGCTATTTATTGGAAAATGTGGTATAGCATGTTGAAGTTTCCTCCCTAAGGCAGTAAAACAGCTTCCTAGATTTGCATGATAGTACTTTCTATTGGTCTGCTGCTCCCTTTCAATGACAACAGTATTGATCTGAAAGTGTTCAAGCTGTGCGTTGTTTGTGGCAGAGAGTGGTGTATAGCTAGTGTAACAAACAGTGTTTCTGATTTGGTACATAGGGTTTTGCTGCTTTTGCAGGGGATAAAGGATTCCCTCAATGAGGGCTTCACATTATGAAGTGTTTTATTCCAATCCCATTGCAGTATGTATATGTGAAAGGACTGACTGTCTGCAGGAGTCATGAAGATGCGCAGATGGACTTCTCTTGGCTTTCAATGGAAGAGCAACATGTAACTTTGACAGATGAATCAACACACATGATTGATGGTGATAAAGTTCCCATGCAGTTTGGTGTAATGTGTGCACTCTTGTCTACCAGTTCCCTATACCATCACAGTCCACATTTCCCTGGCATCACAAGCAAGTATGGCATCAAACCCTATGTCTTTGATTTATGCAGAGTAAAGGCTTCAGATTTCTCTTTGTTTCAAAGGCAATCCAACACATCTCTCTCTATGTGTCTCACTGTTATGTAGCATCTATTTTGTTTTACAGATTTTTGTCAAAAAAATTCTCCAGATTTCTGCTTATTTTCAGCTTCTTTGAAGCATTTCATTACTTAGCTACACCCTTCCTCAAACTTTTGTGCCTTGATATTCACCACAAACCCTTCCTCGAGTGAAACTTTCTGGTAAATGGCTAGATCGGCCTTATGGTACTGCAACTGAACATTACTTTAGTGGGAGGACATCCTCAACCATTTCCAAACATAGCCTTTCAAAATATGTAACTTTGGTTTGCAATTGTTTTCATTTGATGCTTGTTTGGAGTCTAGACCTGCAATGAGAAACAAAACAAAAAAGATGATAAGACCAAAGCATGAACAAGATATGAAGTGATTATCACGAGAATGCCACCTACCTGAAATTTACAAAATAACTGAAGGGACGTCATAAAAATAAAGTTGTACTTTAGATTAATACGGATTAACCTAAGCATAGTGGTGTGAAAGTTGCAATCACATTTTCCATGGGGTACTCAACAATAGGTCTATGGTGATCCACAAACATCTTATTACATCAATATGCCAATTTTTGTAAACTTGGCAAGACCTCAAAATCAACTCAGTAGGTCGAGAAACCAAAGATTTTTTTTCAAAATCCACCTTTTGGAGTGTTGAAAACCCCTTAATAAAAAAATTCCTTATACAAAAATAGTCAACCCTCATATTAAGTCTAGAGAAAACATGGGTTAACAACTTGATTGACAAAACGGCTTTCAATTTTCTTTAATTGAAATCACATAAACTTTTTGATCACTTGCCCAAGTTCAAAATTAAATGCTTATAGTGCAACTGTATCATCAAAAACCTTGACCTAATTATAGCTTTTATTAATAAAAATATTGAATGGCACTACAAAATCAATACTTAATTCAGTGACATTTTGATTCTACCTTTGCCGAATCAACCTATCAATACATTTGATCAATGATTAAATGTTGCGTTACACAACATTATAGGATTGGAATTAGACCTACAAAACAACCTACAACCAAAACATAAAATAAAAAATAAGAAGAAAAAATTAATTAAAAGAAAAGAAACATTGAAATAAATAAAAATCACAAAGTTGGAATATTGTATTTAATTAGTTGGACGGTGCAAACTTGCATCTTTCTTTAAGATTGGAAAAGTAAACAATGATAGCATGTCAACTAATCCCATAACAATATTTTCATTTTTTGATAGATTTTTTGGTGTCATAACCTCAAAAACTTTGCCATTTCTTGCATGTTTGTTAGTTCTGCAACCACCTCTATTAACATTATCCGACTTTCTCATCCACCTCAAGAAATTAGGATTTTTGAAATACTTCATCAAGAAGAGCATATTTATCATTAATAACAAGGAATGTAGCAATATAATCAATTGCAATAGGACAAAGTTGGGACAAAAGTCTTTAAAAACATCGGGTACATCATGGACATCAAAGTCTTTAACTTGCAAGCAAATTGGAGGATTGTGAAAGTTTTAAAATGCATCTACATCAACATATGCTTCATAAACCTAAGGAGGAAGAAACTCATGAAATTGCAAATAAATGTCTAATCCATCATTAGACCACCAAACTTCACCACGTAAACTACTACTGTCATAGGGTGTAAAAGCAAAAATTGGAGAAATAGAAGTTCTAAAAAATAAAAGAGGCTAAAGAAATAGAAGGTGTAGATGGTGCAAGAGCACTTGAACCAAAAGCTTCACATCACATAGCTGGTTACGTTCACTCTTTGTTAGTTATGTAAAACCTTCAAAAAAAACCTTCATCAAATGCAAACATTTCACATCAACATAAACCATTTTCAAAACTTGCACACACAAAAAAAAGAAATAAGAAGGTGTTATAAACAAATAGAAATGCAAAAAACACAATAACAACAACAATAATAATAATAAATATATAAAGAAGTCAATGATGAAACTCCATTATTGTCATTTCCACAAATGAATTTCAATAGAAGGGAGAAGAGAATAATAATGGGAAGTAATGAAAATTGAATTTGACACAGAGTTCACAAAAACAAAAAGACAAAAAATTTACACAAAGTATGAAGAAATGTAAAGTTCACAAAAAAACAAAATGATGTAGAAATTATTACAACCTTATAATATATGTTCACTTCAAAGCATACTTTCATAACAAAGGCACAAAAAAAAACTAGAAAATAAGAAAGACGTTGGGTAGTAATAATGCAAGCATCAATAGAAAAAACTTCACAAGAAACCTATAGAACAAACATGCGACAAAATTTGTAAGAAAAAAAAAATGATAAGCAAAAAAATATAAATAAGTAAATAAATAAAAAGAAGTCAATCAATGATGAAGCCATTCCACTATTAATGTCTACACACACAAGCTTCAACAAAATGGAGGAAAGAAAGCAAAAGCGTGTTTCATAACAAAGATTGCATAAACAAGAAATGAAGATACATAGTTTGAATAATCAACAAATGTAAATGCAAATCTCACAAGCTTTAGCTTTAAGGCAAACTTTTGACAAAGGCATAGGAAGAAACGGAAAAGTAAAAGATGTTGAAAATTGCCCCACTTTAAAGCAACTTAACGACAAAGGCACAAAAAGAAATGGGAATTTTGTTTTTGTGGGGGTTGTTATTTACATAGGCAAAGGTTTCACAATTAGGCCCTTTTGAATTTTTGGCCCCTCCCCTTGGTGTATCAATCTCAAATGAGGCTTTGAATTTAGAATGACATAATTGTGAAACCATTTCCTATACAAATTAACATCATGTGTGGACATGTTGAAATAATGTTTAGGAAGTTGATGGTAACTTGCAATGGTAGAAATTGTGAAATTGTAAATTGGGCACTTTGTTAATGTTAACACGATGTTAGTTGCAAATCCTAAACACCAAATATGGCAATAAGCTTATGAGAGCTTCCTTTAATTAGGCCGAATGCTTTAAAACATTCATCAAAACATATTTAATAATGAACATTCATGAAAATTAATGGTGATAAAGTTTTCATGAATATAGGTGACAAGGAATGAAACAAATTAATTCCAATATGAAAAAAATCATTGCAAATTAATTTCATCTTCTATTGTTAAATAATAGTTGTTGAACCATGTTGAATACACAAGAAAACAAAGTTACAATTGATTTAGAAAAAATATATATGTAAAAGTGGGCCTTTTTATGGGTGATTTATAAGATATGGGTTGAATTCCAAATACTAAAATTAATTCACTTTTTTTTTTAATACCCACAATTATATTTATAGGTTTCCAAAGTCTAAACATTCACTATTTGTTTGATTGTGTTGGGTTTAAATGAATCCATCACTTATCATGGGCACATTATTTACACTCTTGCTAAATAGTTAGACAATTCTCTAATGAACCCATCTCCCCAACCTTGGTCACCTCAACACTTAATTGTGGACAACTTTTAAAACTCATCCATTCAATTTGTGAAGACCCCTAACCCTTTGATCCCCCATGTTGTGTTAAAACCTATAATCTTAAAGGTTAGAACCATCCCATTAACCCAAAAGTGGAAACAATAATCTACAATGATCAATCATTGCCAAACTTTATTAAAGAAAAAACACCAATCTAGAAGGGGAACTAGAGTAAAAAAAAAGGATCAACATCCAAGAAGAAACAACACCCAAAAATACAATTGTACAAAGAAAGGTTGCAAAAAGAAACAATAGAGACCTCCCAAAGGGGGCAAAAAAGTCATAACCCCCTCACCAAGTTGCATGAAGTAAATCAAACAAGGAATGGGGTGGGGAAACACAAAAGAACACCAAGCTTGGAAAAGGCCCCCTTCACAACAATGGTTCATTTCAAGATGGAGGTGGCTTCAACACTTGTAAAGTCATAAAATGTGAACAAGGCCAACTAAAAAAGGCTTTTACTAGCCTTCAATAATCATGTCACACTATTACATTAATGAAGAAAATAAGTTTAACCTATTGATCTAAGCACCCAAATATCAAAATGGCAAAAGGGAAAAAGACATCCTTGGGGTGCCAATCAACACAATAAAGTCTATCTTTTGACTAGGCTATAATTATCATGGCCATTCCTTGAAAAATGACATTTTATGTATCTAAATTATTGCTGAAGTGGGATTGGTAATGATGACGTTAATTAGAGTGTGCACCCCATCTATGAATAACACAATATTGATCCATTAACATGAAAACTAGAGGGAAGGTGATTAAAGGACATGCATTTGCTCATGCAAAAACATGTCATTGCTCATGCCAACATCTTTGGCAATGGAAACAAAAGGCATCTTGAATGACATCGTGGAATGCAATCCATTTTTTTTCATGAGAACACTAAAGAAGGTGTATCCCCATTGGCTTTATACGTTGGTAACAAACCACAAATGCAACGAAGTAGACTTAAAGTTGAAAGATGGGGGAGACTTGACCTTATGTTAAGGAGAAGATGTATGAGGTCATACAAAATGATGGGATAATTGGCAAGGAAGGAGCCAACAACCTAAACTTGCGCAAGATATAAGGTAGGCAAGATGAAAATCATAAATCATGTTAAAGATGATGTTATAAAATGATTGTTTATGAATCTCTTTGAAATTATTCATAAATATGGAACAATCTTTTTTTCAAAAATTGTTCAGAAAGGGGAATGTAGGCTTGAATTACAAAGGGGAAGAAGGCCACATGCCAAACTTAAGTGGGTTTCGATTGGAAATAGACATGTATTCCTAGCATTTATAACATCTAATAAAAATGGGCAGTGATCCTTGTAAGAATCTAGACAATGATTAAGGCCATAAATGTGTGGTTCTCTAAATGGGTCATTGGGGCAATGTGTTCATAGAAATGAAACTTATATCCCCATTGGAGATGGGAAGAAAAAGCTTGTCAATAAACTAAGGGCATTGTAAACATTCTAAAAAACATGAACCCAAAAACCTTCCAAAAACACGGATGAAAGTTGAGTCAAAGGAAACTAAGTGGTGCTAGAATCTCAAAATAGGAGGGAAAAAAATGTAGATCATAAGATGGCCTTTGGGCAAAACATTGAAAACGGAACCCTCAAAACACTTAAACATCCTTCAATTTTGAAAGTATTTCTATGTGACACACAACATCATCCAATGCATCACCCCAAAAAGAAGTAACAAAGGAACAAAAGCCAAAGGAAATGCCAATAAAAGGGGAAAAGCCAAGAGGTGGAGTAGAAAAGGGACCAAACCACCCCTACATGGTTGGATTGCCAAGCCCACCAAAGTCAATTGAAAAGCAAAATGATTGAAAGTAAGAGGAACAACTAACGCATGATTAATAATGTGGGTGTCATCAACTATGGATGGAACAAATAAGAAGGGAATTTTTTTGTTAAACTATGTAGGGCTTGGAAACGGGTAAGGGTGAAAATATGCCTTCTTAATGGATCATTTTAATGTCTGCCAATGGAGGATTGGATAATTACAAACATGTTTTTTAGAAGGGAATAATGACTATTGAAAAAGGGAAATATGAAGCATAAAAAATAAAATAAAATGGAATGAACTAAGATAACTAACCACTTGCCACACAAAGTTCCTTGAAATAATCTTGTGGAAGATTATGTTGAAAGTATTTGCAACATCTATTTACAATACCATGGGCCCTCAAGATGTACATTTATAACTCCTTGAATATTGTGTGCCATTATTTCACACCCATTTGAATTACAACACTAAATTAATTGGGAGATAAGTGAGTTGAAATTACATTGCAAATTTGAAGGCACAAAGCCCTATTCATTAGCAATATATGACCTTATCCATTGCGATAAGTTGAATGACTTTGTAAATTTTGGCCAAAATTAATAGTTGAATGACATTAAAAGCTTGAAATATGCATTTAGGTATATAATTTGCAACAACATTAAAAACAATAACAACTAAAGAAAGTTATTGATCAAGTCCTTAAGGTCAAAAATAATATTGAAGGTGTTCAAAAACCATGTTTGACGGTCAATTAGTTGAAAATTGAAACATGTGGATGAATGTTGATTTGAAAGAGTTGAAAGGGAAATCCAAATGTGCATTTGATTAAAATTCTATGAAGGAATCCAAACATGGTGAGAACAAATTTAAAGGGTGGAAGGCCCATAATGCATGGATGGTTTCTAATGATGATGTTAAGGGGTGAAATTGTGGCCCTTGATCATTATTGTCCTCTAGGAGGTAAGACTAGGGGGACAAGGTCAACACTTTATTACTCTTCAAAAAAACTACCTTCATTAGCTTACTTTATTACAATTATTCAAATAGTAAGTAAGGAGTCATACAAAGAGAAATGAGGAAAATAAAAAGGTTGTTATCCAAGAATAGACCTACCTTCCTATGACTAATATAATCTAAGAAATAAGAGGAAAGTGCAGACAATAACAACATGAAAAATAGTTAGAAATTGAGAGTAATTATTTTCCTTGAATTTACAATACCTTCAACACCCCCAATGTTGCTTAGTAAGGTTTCCAAGCCTTCTACTTTTACTATCCTTCTTCTTTTACACCTACAAATCCCTTAATGACTTTGCATGTTGCCTACAACACCTGAAGAAATTCCTCTTTTGTTCTTTATCATTTGCAACCCATTGCCTTCCTTCATAACCTTTGTTTACCACCTACACAAGTACCCTTCAGTTTGCAGAAAACTTTTTATTGATTTTCCTTCCTTTTGTTTTTACCATCAAGGATTAGTTGTTACTTTCTAAGCAGCCAATAACGTAGCTACCAAATGTTAAACTATGTTACTCTTTGTTCTAAAAGAAATGAAAAACTACTGACTTAATAAAACATTGTACTTGTATATTATCAACTATTCTGCCTTCCTCACTTAATAGAATAGCCATACAACACAATAGATTTGAGTCCTTCAACCATCTTCTATTAAAATCACACACAAAGTACATACATCCCTCTCCATGAGAGTCCTATATTCCTAAATTATCCCACTTCCCAAAATACCGAATGAATTTCCCCATCTTCATCCACTTCCTTTAATCCCTCTTCTCCACATACCACACAAGGCCCACATTGACCCCTAAAAAATAAGGCCCTTATCCTAATCCCTTTTTAGAAATCTTTTAAATGATTAATTGGATTACTCCCAACCACTCATTAACTTGGGCTATTTAATTTGATTAACTTCACCCTTTGGGTAAGGGACAGTAAGTTTACCATTAATAACTACTAGGCTTGTGGAACTAACTAGTTTAAAAATTTCTTCTCGTTAACAAATGATAAAGTTAAGTCAAGTGGAACAAGGGTTCTAATAGTGTAAACATATTTTTGAACATGCCCCAAGGTTAAATTCCTTTTGAAGCAATGAGGCTCAAGTGAAATAGAAAGATGAAAATGGTTTGAAAGGGATGCATTTGTTGAAAGGGGTTTATTTTATGGCAGTGTTGCTACAATAACCTAGGTGTTGAATAAATACCCAAATTGAAACCTCTCCCAATCACCTTTTTTTTTTTTGCAAACATAAATTAATTTCTTTATCTTTGGTTAGACCCCCATGGGTGAAAAAATAAAACACCATTATGAGAACCAAAAAAAAAGGTGTCATGCAACTATATCAAAGGGTTTCAAGTTAGGTGATCCAAGGGAAATGAAAAGCAAGTTACATATCATGCCTTAAGGCTATTATGATGCATGTATCACAAACTTGTCTTCTCCATGTATAGGTGTTTTTACAACACTTTAACAATGTGTTCAAAGTTAAATGCTAATGGAATGTCGGTATGATGTTGGGACAACATTGTAACACATTATCAATGTATTAAAAAAAAACTTTTGAAAAATTTATCCTAAGTTATTATGAACTTGCTAAGTATGAAAGTTTAAATTGAATAGAATCTTTTGCAACAATTCCAAAAACATTTGATGAATGATCCAAGTGAAAGATGCAAATGGCCTTGTTGTGTGGTCATCATGGCATTGATTCATGGTCCATTTGATAGACAAATCAAATTACTTTGCCCACAACCTTATATGAGGTTTTTTTTCCCCATCCACAAACAAGATAATTTTAGTTCAATGACCAAAATTATTTTCAGAAATCTGAATATGAAAAGTATATTTTCAGTTGGTACCAAGATTTGGGACCTTTACAATGTAAACTACATATTGCAATCATCTATTCATCTTACTCACATCACCATAGTAGAAAGCACGAGTGAAAAACCTTCTTATTTATCAGTTGGGAATGATTGTATGCATATTATCGTCTTCACAAGTCCTTAGAATTTCAAGATGCCATAGCCTTCATGGGTTCATTGAGTTCAGATTTCATCACTTTGCATCAACGAGCGTGCTTAAGAATCTCCATCCATTAGAGTGCATGCCCAATGAACTAGGATGAAGGACAACAAATTTGTTGGAGGAATGGTCTCAGGTAACACCTTAGGCCCCCTTTACACTAGGAGTCAGGGCCCAAAGAACTTGGGGCCAACTTTGAGGCTTTTTTGGCTTGTTGTTTGGCCCCAAGGATTGCAAATTGGCCTCCCAAATTTGATGGTAGGTCTTCATTACATGTGTTTCATTTTGAGTGATTTAAAATGTTATGGGAGCACTACCTCAAGCTCTAGAAATCATCTTTGAGCACTTAAGTGTTCAGTCACAAACCAGTTTACCCTATCCTTTTCCCAGCCTTGGAGCCAATACAAGGCCATAGAGTTCAGCATTTATTAGTACCTTTGGGCACATTGATTTTTTTTTTTTCTTCTAGTTCAACCTTGACTCCTAGTTTTAAGCCCTTGGGGCTGATTTCAACTTTTGCATCAATAAGAATTTTGATTTGGGTTGAACATCAGCCCTGACTCCTAGTGTAAAGTGGGCCTTACACTTAACATGTAGGGTAAGGTGTGCAAAGGTTTTCCTTAGATATGTTCAGGTCCCTTAATGTTATGTGACTTTAGGGTTACGTAAGAAAGAAGCACTGGGGAGTGACTATCATAATACCTGGGCAGCATGGGCACTAATGTGTTGAATAATTAATATAGTTTTCAGTTTCTGATTTGGCAATGGAGTCTTTGATTTAAAAAATATCAACATACAAGGGTTAAATACTGTAAATTCACTGAATATTTCACTAATTCTTTTTGTTACCCCTTTTGCTTAGACTAATCATAATTTATGCTCTTTTTCGGAGAGGGTGTGGGTTCAAATCCGGCTTCCCTTGAATACATTTTGATTGAATTTCCAAAATTTACCACATAAAGTGCTTCCTTTTGGAAAAATTCAGATCAAAAAAATAATAATTTGTGCTTATGGTATTGCAAGTGCAACCTAAAACGTGTAAGGCAAGTAAGGTCCCAGGGTGGTTGCACTCACTCCTGAAATAAATGAGGAGCCCGGCATGAGGCGGTAGCTACAGCTTATATAACTTATCTAAATTTTCCAAGCAAACAAGGAAGAGTGGGGGGCCTCATTGGGCCAGATGGGTACCATAGATTTTTTTTTCTAATTTTTCTAAGCAATAAGAATTAATGGAGAGTAGGGTTAGAAAAAGTGGGGGCCTCATTGGGCCAGATGGGTACCATAGAATATTTTTCTAATTTTCTAAGCAATAAGAATTAATAGAGAGTAGGGTTAGAAAAAGTGGGGGCCTCATTGGGCCAGATGGGTACCATAGAATTTTTTCTAATTTTTCTAAGCAATAAGAATCAATGGAGAGTGAGGTCTTTAAATTTGGCCTCATTAGTAGCAATAAATTTTCTATCTTTTTTGGAAGCAAGATGAAGCAAAGGGAGAAGGAGCTGGGTTTCATGGGGGGGGGGGGGGGGGGGGGGGGGGGGTTAAGTGG
>Ga0116231_10001665_pt1 | contig 45981 bp, 24 predicted proteins | sample S1TSphgellanicum_2_FD_89695 | JGI IMG/M metagenome (GOLD analysis project Ga0116231, IMG submission 89695) | Host-associated microbial communities from peat moss isolated from Minnesota, USA - S1T2_Fd - Sphagnum magellanicum MG | ecosystem: Host-associated > Plants > Peat moss > Unclassified... | reverse complement strand
TTGTTATTGATATTTATGATTTTTTTTTTTGCACATGGTCCATGAAAAACAATGTAAAAATACAAATTTAAGCCACAACATGCTAACATTTTGGGAGTTATTAATTAGGTCCACAAATAATGCAACATTTACATGCATATAATCACAAATGTTACATTTTAAATAAATGGAGACATTAATGGTTTTTTGTTATAAATTGGAAATGTGTTTGGTAATTTGAATGTAATATAAATTGGTTTGTGAAAATCTAACGAATATGTTTATGTCACATCATATTTACATTCATTTTCAAGGATAATTACCCATATATGGTTTAATTGAGATCCAACTTTTGTTGCGTTTTCACTAAATTGTGATTTTGATTGAAATTTATCCATGAAATCTAATAGTTCTTGTTTATTTTTTGTTCAGTTATTGTCTTTTAGATAGTCAACATTCAAATCTCCCATAATGATGATTGGACAATGTTCAAAAGACTATTGAATTATAATTTGAAGATTGTTTGGGAATTATAGAACATAAATGAACTTTATATTCACATAAAATATGTATCATTTTTGTGTATTAGTATTAAAACTTATTGATAGATATTCTGAACCATCACTAGTTATTGTATTGAAAAAATTTAAATGCATGTGTATGTCATACATTATAATCAACCCATGACTATTATGGATTGAAATATATGAATTTTTCCATGAATTTATAAATTTGGGCACATTTATTAACGCATGGTATATTTTTGTTTTTATAAGATATAAAATATGAAACATTTGAAGGTTATGATCATGATGGATGTCTTTGTAATATTGGTGTAAATAAGTTGTATTCAAGGCTTGTATAATTAATGAGAATTATGTAAGTTACTAAATTGAGGATTTATTGGTATCCAAGTTGCAAATTTTTTCAATCTATTCATTTCTATATGTATTTTTGGATCCAAATATAAATTTCATGTTGGAGAGGAATTAACAAAAATAATTTTTCTTCTGTTTGGATGCAAGAAATTTTGTATATGTTAACCCATGTTTTTAAACTTTAGTGGGATCAAAAACCAATTCATTTAGTGATAGTCCACGAGAATAATGGACGGTTTTTGTTATTGCAAATTGAATTGGAAATTGAATTCTTGTTAAGATAAATGAATGGGATTTACCAACTCTTATATCTTTAATGATAGGTTTAATTGGTGTCCATTTTGATTCAATGTTATCATAATATTTTTATTTTTTTTGTTAGTATTTTAATTTTAAAATTTTGAAACATTATCCATATAATGGTTTTTTCACAATATGTTATTGATGCATTAAAAATGTCATTACCTCCATTCACAAGACCATCAAATGTTGCATAGTTACCAACACATAATTCAACCAACATATTTTTTTATTTAAATTGTAAAATGCAAACTTGTAGTTTTATTCAAATCATTTGAAAGTGTGTAAAATGGCAAGCATGATTGATGGTCAATGTGCATTGCTTTGAAAATAAACGTGGGACCTAATGTGTTAATGAATACATTTTCATTGTGTTTTTGCAAAAATTTATTTGTATCAAATAAATAAAAAATAGTAAAATTGTTGGGTGGTTGTTGATTACAAATTGAATTTATAAATTGAATGTCCTTTGCAACTTTTTGTTGCAGTACAAAATTTGGGTCCAAACAACAATTACCGAACCAATGCGTTTATTTACATTTAGGACTATTGTCCTTTTTGAGGTCCTTTTGCCAAAAAAACATGTTTCCATAAAAAAGAATTTTCAAATGAAATATTTTGAAACTTTTTATTTATTATATTTATAGTTGCCCTAATATGTCATATGTCATAGTTTACACATGATTATAAGAAAACATATGACATATTGGGGCAACTATAAATATAATAAGTTAAAAAATTTAAAAAAATTCATTTGAATTTTAAAAAAATGAAAACATGTTTTTTTTGGCAAAAGGGCCGCAAAAAGGTTCATAGTCATAAATGTAAAGTAAACATATTAGCTCGTTAAATGTCATTTGGATTCATAAATACGAATTTTTGAATGTGTATAGATTTTGCCAAATTTTGTGTTTCATCTTGAAAACTTGTCATCGAAACATGCAAACATATTTAGGTTTAAACTTTTACATTATAAACTACAACTTTTTTTTAAACAATATACATTGTATCACATTTACATGTCTTAAAAGAATTTTTTGAAGACCTTAAATTTTGATAAACACAAAATTGAATTTTTTTGGAAAATTTGAATGCTTTTGAAATGTGTGTAATAGTATTGTTTTCCTACAAAAAAATTGAAGAGGAAAGAAATTGTATTATAAAAATTGAAGGGCCTTTTGTGAAAATAATGTTATTAATGAAGTTGTTAAACATCTTTTATTCAAACCAAACTTTAATATTGGAAGATTTTTTTATTCATTTTAGATTTTTCAATATCCATATTATTCAATAAACACAATTTTCCATGATTCACATGCCATTAAAGTGACACCACATGGACAAATGTAACAACAATTGCATAAAGTTGATGTTCTAATGTGAATTTTGGCTCATTGAACTCATCTGCATCCATTTGTTCAAAATTTGTATAAATCCAATTTAAATTGTTGCATACAATTATTTAATTCATAAACATTATACATATGTTTGCCAAAAATTTGGTGCTAGTGCAGTAATGTTATCTTTAATATTTTGAAAGGTTCAACTATCTTTCATAAGCGGTGTTTGATAAAAATCATTTATCATAATAACATTAACACCACCAAAGAATTTGTTTTGAATGTGTTATATGCACATTAATTTATTATCTATAACATTAAACATTCTAGCACCAACAAGTGATATTTTATCTATCACAAGAAGTTGTAATTGTTCATATTGACATATAAACCTATTAAATGCATTTAATGATTTAATGATGGGTTTGGTAAAGCATATAAAAATTGTTGGACATGTATATTCAATGTTGAATGTATTATTAAACTATCAATATTGAAATAAACTTTACTTGTTGATACCATAAGTAAAACCTTGGTTTTTGTTAAGTCAATAAACATGTCTTTATTGCATAATCGTAATAATTGTTCAATTATGAGTTTTAATGTAAGAATTTTACTAATTTTAGCATCCCTTATAAAAAATAAACATATTGGTGTATCAAGGTACAATTATTTTTTATGCATTACATCATCAAATATTAATTTTTTTTCTTCATTTAATTGTTTAAGTAAACTATGATATTCAAATTCTTCCATCATGAAATATGATGATTTTGTGAAATTTTCATCTTTTAAAAATAATAATTTTTGGTTTGATCCATTACGTGATTGATGACAAAGTCAGATTGTAAATCATAGTGTTCAATATTGATTACGTTAGTTACACAAATTGTAAGACATGAATCATTTATTTCATTATCTATATTGTTAATCCAAATCTTGGTTGAATGTAATAACTTTGATTTTGAGTTTATTGAATCATTCATTTTCTTTATATTTGTGTGATGGATGCGAACATTAGACATCATCTTTTAATGGATGGAATTCATTCATAATGTTCATCCATAACTCTTAATTAATTTTTAATTAACTCTTAGTTAAATCTGAGTTAATTCTTAGTTAAGTCCAAGTTAATTCTTAATTAAGTCTGAATTAGATTCAAATTAACCCTTAATAAAGTTTGATTTAACTATCTATTAAGTTGTAATTAACTCTTACTTAACTCCTAATTAAATTTTAATTAAATCATATTTAACTCCTAATCAATTTTGAGTTAAATTTTTATTAACTTTCAATTAATTCATAGTTGATTTTCAATTACAAAGGTCATCAAAAAGTTTTTTTACTTGATGCACACATAGGAATCTTTTTGGAAGTTTCTTTAAACTAGTTTCCCAAAAGGGTGGAAATAGAAGTAAGATTTCCAATTTCTTTTAATATTCAACATTAGTCTTAAGCACGATCTTACACCATAACCTTCACGTTTATCTTGCACATTTCATGTTTTTATTTTTTAATCACATAATCTTGTTTTGTTCCTTATTTGAAAGTTAAATTTAGATGTTTCCTTTAATCTTTGTTTTTATGGTTTTCTATGTCCTTAACAATTTGGATATGGCATTTGATAATGAAAATAGATTTAATCTTAAAAATTTCATCATGTTGTTAACAATATGCATCATGTCAAGTTACATTAAATCCAAGTTGGGAATTTTTCAAATTTTGAAATGGTGAATATAATAAAACTTGCTATTTATACCAGTTTTCAATATATTTATATTCATTATAATTTATAAACCTAATAAATGTTGGATTTGCAGTGTTTCGATATTTTTTTCTTAATGTTTAAAAAAAAAAATTGTTAATGATAACAATTCATATTGATTAAAGGATGATTAATATATTTGTTTATGATTGATGAACACATCATATGATTCCTACTAAACTATTTACTAACATGAAATAATGGGAACATCTTGGATTTGTTTATTATAAATGTTAATGCATATTGAATTGTGTGTATTTGCATTATGTTCTATTTTATTCAATTGAACATCATGTTTCGTAAAAAGTTGTGGGAATTGGTTTTCAAATTTCTTTTAGAGTCCATTGAACATATATGATTAAACTTTATCATTTATGAAAGATTCTTGTGATCTTTCATTATATATTTCATGTGATTCATAATTTGTGATATGATTTTTTTAATATTTGAAAACACAATACCCTTGGCATATTATGAATTTTAATTATGCACCTCATGCTTAAACCCCAAAACTTAAATATTTTAACATGGATATGAAAAATATCATATGAACCTTAAAATTTTCTCCATTATTTAACCATTATTTTCATTTTCACTCAAACAATTTTTTTTGGCTAAACATAAACTTTTGTATAATGTACTGAAAATATTTACTCACACAAAATAGTCAAAATTCTTTTTTTTCCCCTTTTTTGTTAGATGTATTAAATGTTCGGTTTAAACAAGATATTATTTGTTCTTTTTTGTTAAATTTTTGAAAGAAAAAAAAAAACCATCCCTTTTTCCAACCACCCATCTCACACCACCAAAAAAATAATTCCTTCAAAAAAAATTATTAAAGAAATAAAAAAACAAACCTCAACTTTCCTACTTTGAGAAACAACCAAACTTCCCCCTCCCATACCACCCAACAAATAACCCCTTAAGATAGTCCCCCATCCCCCAAAAAAAGAATCACCTCTCCCAAACCAACCCAAAAATAACTCCTTAGAAAATGGGTGGAATTACCTCCATCCTCCCCTCACCCAAAAAAAAAAACTCTTTAAAAGAGCTCAGCAGGTTATGTCATATAACTGTTGTGTGGGTGTCCAATCAGGAAACGACACGTCACCAAGACACCCCATGCCACTGGATATGAGATCAATTAATCCAAGCTGATCATAGTACATTTTCGGAATATTCTGTTAATACAAAATCCTAACACATTATCAAAGTGGACCAGGATGATGATTCTAGACTCTTTTAATCCTTCTAAAACAGGAAAACCTCTTGTAATAAGAATACCAAAAAGTCACCCAAAACATTTGAGTGGTGCTCTGGATGTAAGTGAACTTATTTATTAGCTTCAAAGTAGCTTCAAAGTGAAGGAGATTTGAACCAAAGTACTAGAATTTTGCAGAACTCTTTAGGGAATCCAGGATTTGAATGAAGTTGAGTGTTCACATATCAACAGTAGTTACAAAAATAATTAGTGATTAATGTCTGATGAATTATCTTAGTATGGCACTGATCATTTTAAGACCCCCTTTTTTGTCAATCATAAGTTCATTTCATCATTCAAATAGCTGCAAAAAGATAAGAAACTTTGTAAGTAGTTTTAATGTTGATGTAAGCCGCATGCACCATCAATTTGCCAGATTACAATTAGACCTAAACAAGTTTTTCACAGTTTCAAGTTCGTCAATTGAGTCAAAGCATCAAAGCAAGATATCTTTACATAAGCACTAAAGTACAGGAGTAATCTATCTACTCATTTGCCATCATATCCTGAGAGTCCTCCCAGCTTCATCAGATTCCAGGAAGAAAAAGGCTACTGAGCAAATAGCCATGATCTTCAAAACTATGGTCAGAAAGTCTGGCGGATAATTCAATTATTTTATGCTCAGTCCCCACAAATCTTATTTACTGGAAGAAAGGAGGCACTACTGATCAAAAGAGAACATCTGCATGGGAGTTGGAATCAGAATTCTTCACGTCGGTAGAGACATTTCTTGACCTTTTGGAGTACTGGACAGGGCTGCGGCTCAGTTGGCAACGCCTCCCATGCACTGGAACAACCATTCTTTCAGCTGAGCTTGGAACGGGTGAGTTCTCATCAACCTCACCCAGTACCTTGCAGATGCTTGCATCAGCTGAAACTCGGGTTATGGAGATAGGTTGAGGTGATTCCACAATTCGCTTCCTATTTGAGGATGGCGTTCGATGGGGGCTTGCATGGTCAACTTTGGGAGACAGAATGAACCTCTTTGGAGATTGACTCCCAGGCTTGTGTATCTGAGACTGCATACTTGCTTGCGATTCCATATGCTTCTCCAGCCCTCCATTTTGCCTGCACCATTTTCAGATGAAAATTTGGTCCTTGACATCACTATAAATACCACCACTTTTCCTGTCTTGTTGGGGGAACTGTAAAAGAGGACTTCAATGCTACATGTCACAACACTTGCATCCAAAGAGAAAACAAGACATGACTGGTGACTTTTTTACAGCAGACCATATACATACGGCTGAATAATTTGCAGTCCTTACTGTTCCTTGCAAATATTTATGGTGAACGAAAAACTGAATGTTAGCTGTCAATTACTATCTGTCAACCTGTTATTGCAAGTATGATATTGGCTTTCCAGATACACCAAGAACATTCCACTGTCTGGATGGAGACAGTAAGACATTGAATACCTTGCAATTCATCATATTTCGGTGGGTTTAGGGTTTAGGGTACACAAAACTCTGAGGGAATGGACAATTCATTAGAGATGACACTGTAGATCAATATGAATTTTACCTCAGAATGGAATCATGGAACTCAGGACCTCGGCCAACCTCCTTCATGCTGATAACCTTCTCTTGTCCATTAACTGCCTTGTTACTGTTATCATCAGCTGAAGTGGTGGATGACATTTCCTCACTGGTGATCTCTCTCTTTGACTCTAGCATGATCACCAAGGACCTTAATCCTGAAAGCTCCACATTGAGCTGGTTGACTGCAAGATTTTTTGTAGAGAGGTCAGCAAGAGCAACTTCAAGGTCTGCAGCAAGACGGCATGCCTCACTCTTCAACTCCTCAGCCTGCATCCTCACCAACCAGGCTTCATCTTCCAACCGCTTGTTGGCCAGCACAAGCCCAGAGGTTTTCTCCATCTGTGGGTCTTCTTTTCTAATCTGCAAGGTTGTAATAAACATAATACTCATGTTAGAGAAAGTAGACATCACTGCCAGTCTTAAAACTATCCTGACAATTTTAGAAAGATTGAAATTCACAAGCAATCACAATCAGTAAAAAGGGCACATTCATGACATGGATCACTTTCAGGAATTTGCAGGAGCCCGCATAGGTGAGTTACTCTTGGCACTTCCTTGTAATTTCATGAAAGTTGGACAGTCATGCTTCCAGACAGCAGAGGCCTCTAAGACCTACAAGATCCAACTGAGTCAAGAGTTCAGCACATACATCTTTTTTGAGCCCTTCTCCATCAGGATAGTCAACTGAAAATCCATCAGCTTCATTGGTCAGCTGTCTGTGCTGCATTTCCAACTGTGCCTTGAGCTCCTTCTGACTAGCATGGGTGCTCTCTAGTTGGGCTAATATGTGCAGCATTTTTGATCTCCTTGACAGAGCCTCCTCTTCTGCCCTGGCTAGATCCCCCTCTAGCTGCTGGGTCTTCTTCTCCATAGTTAGTTCCTTCTCCTCTTGCAACTCCAATTGAGCTGTCAAGTCAGCAATCACATTCATTGCATTGTCCAGCTCCAACTTCAAGCACTTCGTCTGTTCTGCAACAGCCACAGCTTGCTCTTTCCACTGTTCCATTTCAGACTTAGTATTCATGTTGATGTTCTGGATGTGCGCTCTCTCAGTATCCCATTCTTCAGTGGCAGATTCAGCTCTCTCTTTCCACAGGGCCACCTCTGAATGCAACTCCTGCATCAAGATCTCAAATTCTGTCTTTGTAGATGTGACCTTCTCAAAAGCAATTCCAGCCTTTTGTTTCCATGCAGCAAGCTCTCCTTCAATGTCCTTCAATGAAGCATCATATGCTGCTTTAATAGATTCAGTTTCTTTAGCAGAGACTGCTGCATTTTCCCTCCACCTCTCCAGCTCTGCTTGCAACTCCACTATTGAAGCCTCTAGGGTCATTTTTACACACCTCTGCTCATCAATTGCACAGGCTGATTTATGTTTCCATTCCAGAAGCTCTACTTGCAGAATCTTCAATGAATTTTCCATTTCCAGTTTTGCAGACCTTGCTTCTTCTGCACCATTTGCAGCAACTTTTTGCCAAGCCTCAGCCTTTGTCTGCAAGTCCTTAATCATAAGCTCAAACTCACTCCTTAGTTTTCTCTCCTGAGTCTCAGCAGTTAATGCTCTCATCTTCCATTGCTCCAACTCTGCTTGCAAGTCCTCAATGGATTTTTCCATTTCTTCTTTAAATGAACTTCCCAACTTAGCAGCACAAGCAGCGTCCTCCTTCCATCCCTCTAGATCTGCCTGCATCACCTTGAGCAACTTCTCCAGTTCCAATTTTGCAGCCCTCTCCTCTTCTGCAGAATCTAAGCTGCCTTTAAGCCTACTCAACTCATTCTGCAAAGCCCTGACTGAGCCTTCAAGCTCATTTTTTGCAGCCTTTTCCTGTTCTTCAGCTGCTGATGCAGTTTGCTTCCACTGTTCTAGATCACCCTGTTGTAACTTGATTGAAAACTCAAGGTGATCTCTCATAGCTTGTCCCTCAGCAGCAGCTACTCCTGCTCGTTCTCTCCACCCTTCAACTTCTGCTTGCATCTCCATAATGCGAGTTTCAAACTCCAGCTTCTCAACTTTCCCTTCTTCTGCTCTCCCCTTCCATCCCAACAACTCAGTTTGTAGTCCCTTCAATGTGATGTCAAGCTCATCTTTCACACTTCTTGCCTCCTTGGTTGCAGTTGCTGCTTTCTCTTTCCATTCCACCAATTCTAATTGAGCTTCCTTCAGAACAGCAACATGGTGCAGGACTTTCTCAGTCTCTTCCCTTAGTCCACTCTCTGCAATGCCCAATGCTTCCTGCATACTCAACATCTGAGTCTCCATCTCTTCAACTCGACTCTCTGCAACAGTCAGCTTCACAGCAAGAATCTCTCTCTCATTTTCCTTTGCCATGATCAGCTCCCGTGACTCCCGAAGCTGATCTTGTGATGTTTTTAGTGAAGATTGCAGTTTCAGCAAGCTTCTATCACGTTCCTCAACAGTGCTGTAAGTGATTTGCAGCTCACCAGTAAGTGAAGAGATCAAAGTCTGGGCATCTCCAAATTGAGAGGAGATCTCTTCAAGCCGTTCAATCTGACTCCTGTACCTCTCAATTTCTGAATTTCTCAAGGTAGACTCTTGTCTGGCAACCTCAACTGCTTTCTTGAGCCTCCTCACCTCTTGTTCCAGTTGCCATTTGCATTGCTGCATTTCCACCATCTGCGCCTCAGTTTCACCCACGCTTCTTTCCAGGCCCCTCTGCATCTCAACTTGGGTCTGAAGCTGCTCTTGAGCATTGATAAGGTCCCTATTTGCTTGTTGGACAACCATGGCTTGTTCAGCAAGTTCCAATTGTGCAGATGACAATTTTCCTTGCACCTCATCAAACAACTTGTCCTTCTCTGAAATCACTTGCAGTAAGCATGCATACTTCTCTTCATATGCTGCAAGGTCAACTGCTGCTTCTTCCATCTTTTTCCCAGATGTGTGCAGTCTGGACTCTGTTGACATAAGCTTGTGCTGAAGCTCATCAGAAGCAATTTCTGACCTCTGCAGGCGATCCTTGGAGCCCTGATCAAGCTGTTGTAGCTTTCCTTGGAGCTCCTTCAGCTGTACATTGGCCAACTCAACTGCTTGCTTGGCACTTTCTAGATCACAGATCAACTCATCCATCTTGCACTGCTGAGCAGAATTAACGTTCACTTCCTCACTCAAATGGTGCTTCAAGTCTTTGATCTCACCCTTCATCACTTGATGCTCTTCAGATGCTTTTTTCACCTCTGCTTCTGATTCAAGCAAGGACATCGACTTTTCCTCTAGAGTAATCTTAAGCCCATGCAACTCAGTCTCTAGGTCAATCTCCCTCTTCTTCCATTCATCAGCACCTTTTTTCATATCCTGCATTTTTAAGGTTAACTTGTCAATATCTGCTTGTTTTGCTTCACTTGCCTTGACCACACTGTCCAAATAAACCTCCATTTCAATCATCTCTCGTTCCTTATCTTGCAGATGTCTTTCAAGATCTGTTAGCCGATCCTGCAAAAATGCCTCCTCCCGCTCTTTCTGAGCCAAGCTGCTCTTTGCCTTGGCAATTTCCCTGGCCAACTGTTGAACAGCCCATTCTGAAGCAGCCAATCTCTCCTCCTTGTCTTCCACAGCAGCTCTGGATTCATGAAGTTTCTCCTCCATTTCTTGGGCCTTTTCTTCAGCAATCTGCAGCCTCAAGAGCATGGCATCCGCACATCCTAATTTGCTTTGAAAGTCCTTCAGTTCTCCTTTTGTCAGAGCAAGATTTTCTTCTGCCAATTCCAGATTCAAGGTGAGTGTTTGAATAGCCAACCTGTTGCTCTCTACCTCCCTGAGTAACTCAAGCTTCTCCTCCTCCAGAATTCTGGCAAGACTGTCAACATTACTCTTCTCAGCATTGAGAGTTTTGTTTTCCTTGCAGATCTCATGACTTTCTGCTTCTTTTGCAGTTAACTGTTTGAGCACCAGATCTCGCTCAATGCCCATGAGTTCCAATTGCTGTTACACAAAGAGCGATAGAAGAATTCAAAATCAAGATAGTCAGGAAAAATAAATATTACATCTGAAGCAAGCGAAGACAAGCATGACACTGGGATGATGAAATAGTGCACTAATTCAGCTATGATAGCAGGAATTACCTTCTGGAGCTCCGCATTTGAGACAGAAAGCCTCTCCTCCAATGTCCGCAGCTGACTTTCAAGCACTCCCTTAGTCACATTTGAGTCATCTTGCAAGCTGTGGATACTTGCTTGAAGGGAGCCATTTTCTGTACTCAGCCTCTCAACTTCCAAAACTCTCTGATCTAGCTCTGCATTCAACACAAGCATGTGCTTCTCCATGTTGGCTTGCATCTTGCGCTCTTCTTCCAATCTTTTCTCCAAAGTCATAATCCTCAAGGTTTGATTTGTGTGTTCCTGGTACCCCACCTGTAGCTCAGTGATGTTTTCTCTGAGCTGTTCCAGGGAGGCATCCTTGGCTATTATTGCAGCAGTAAATGACTCATTCAACCGCTGAACTTCCTTCTTCAGCTTCATGCATTCTGCTCTCTCAATTGACATTTTTCCATTTGCAAGTTCCCCCAGCAATGTCTGCTCTGCCACTTGCTGCTCAAGAGAATGACAGTGAGCTTCCAACTTCAGTATCACATCCTTATTTCTCTCCAAGGCAGCAGTTTGCTCCCTCAGCTGCTTCTCCTGGTCTATCCCCTGCCCTTCAAAGTGCTGGAGCTCCACGATCAATTTCTCCTTCTCTTCCTGCCACTGTCTCTCCTCACTGTGTAGTTGCCATAATTGCTGCTCATGCACCTTCTGAAGCTCTCTCTGCTTTGCCTCACGATGATTCATCAGCTGCTGAAGGTCTCGATACTGAGTTTGTATGTGCATTAACTGGTCATCTTGATTCTTCAAGTCTTCCAGAGTTTGTACCAACTGAGCATCATGGGCAGCTTTCATTTCATGGATTCTCTCATTCTGGCCATCTATAATCTCCAGCAGAGAAGCTTTCTCCGCCTTCCCACTTTCCGTCAACAATTCCAAGGCCTTGGTTGTAGTTTTAACCTCCCCATGAGCCTCTGTCAAACGTTGCTCCAGAAGTTTTGCTTGGCATTCAGCTTCCACCTGGGCAATCTGTGTATGATCAATTAGCACCTGTAATCTTGTGAGCTCAGTCTTCAGCTCTTTGACAAGTTCTTCCCTTGCTGCAACAGTCTCATTTGCCTGGCGCAAGATCGAAAGAAGATTGTCCTTCTCTTCTGAATGCTTTTGTTCAAAATCCAATTTTGCAGCTCTCAAACACTCCAGTGAAGACCTGACTGCATCCAGCTCATTACTAAGTTCTTTTAACCTTGCTTCCTTGGAACTCAAACTTGCTTCAGCTTCAGTCAGACTCTGAATCAACAGATTCTTCTCTTCTTCCCACTCCAGTCCCCTGGCCTGTGCTACCCCAACATCGTTAATTCTTGCCTCCTCAAGAAGCAAGATCTGCTTATCTTTTAAGCCCAATGCTTGTTGAAGCTCACCATTCAGCCTTTTGAAATTCTCAAACTCCAACTGCATGCTCTGAAGCTCTTCATGCTCTTGCTCTATCTCCTTTTGCCTGATTTCCATCTCCCTTATCTGTCTGTCCTTTACCGAAACATTATTTTTCAGCAGGACAATTTCTTCACCAGTTTCTCGTTTCAAATTCTCAATCACAGAATGCATTCGTTCCAAATCAGCTGCAGCTTCTCCCATCCCAGTTCTTGCCTCAACTAATTCCAGCTCCAGAACCTTTCGATGACTTTGCTCATGAGCAAGTGCTTGTTGAAGCATCTCCAAACGACACTGAAGATCATGAATTAGCTTACCCTTCGACTGCAAATTCTCTCGCAAAGTGTCTATCTCACCAACCATACTGTCCCTCTCTGACTCCCAAATTCGTTGGCTCTCTTGGAATTCAGTCCGGATGATTGAATGAGCCTCCTCCAGTGATTGGAACTGCTCATTTCTCCATTTTGACTTCCCTTGCAACTCACTGTGACCTTCCTCTAGCATCAATAAATGCTCCTCCCTTTTTTTGTATTCTTTGAGTGCAAGTTCAGCCAAATCCCTTGCTGCCATTTCTTGTTTGAGAGAATTTTCTGTTGCTTTCAGTTTCACTACCAACTCTTCTGCTTGCTTCTTGGTCTCTGCAAGCTCAGCAACACTAACTGCAAGAGTTTCAAGCTCCAATTGCACCTAAGAACAAAATGGCATTTGAAGGTATCTCTGTTAGACAAGAGGGAGGAGACCAATGTTCAAATAAAATGACTGTAATCAAGCTGTGAATCATCTGGATAACAAGAGATGTGAACAGATGTACTCATTAATGCCTGAAAAGAACATGAAAGGAAGACTAAAAGATTCATGTGATCTGATCTTAATGGATTTGTCCATCTACCTTTATCAGCGATGTGGACTTTGTATTTACTTCTGCCTCAGCTGCCTTGCATCGTATCTCCAGCTGCTTCATCTGGTTCTTTGCCCTTCCAAGATCATGTTCCAGTTTCCTGAGCTTCTCTTCTTGTTCCTCACATTTCTCCTGACTAGCTTCTAAAGCATTGATGATGGTCTCTTTCTCCTGATGCCCTTGCATTTGTCTGCCTGTGTTTGCAATGCAAAGCTTCTCATGAGCATCCCTCAAATAGTTGAGTTGCTTGTCTTTGTCATTGAGCTTTTGCGTTGCTATTTGAAAATTCATTTCCATCTCATCAAATTCCTCTGCTTTCCTTTTGGCTTCACTCAAATGACTCTGCAATGGCTTCCAATCACAACTGTCAGTAATTACTTCAGATCTATCATTGACCAATTTGTGCAGTTCTTGAATCCAGTGCTGAAGTACAAGAGAATCATACCGTATGTATGAGATTTTACCTGCAGTAGCTTCTTCTGTGTTTCTAGCTTTCGAAACAGGTCACTTTCAGCTTGCCTCTGCTTTGTCAACATCTCCTCCTTCAATTTGCAATCTCTTTCCAAATCCTTGATGGCTATTCGGGCATCTTCCAGCTCAGCCTGCAACCTCTCTTTCTGATTTATTTCTTTGTCCTTTGATCGTTCAATCTCTTTGCACTTGGTCTGCACACACTCAACAGCCCCTCTGGCACCACTAAGATCTCTCTCTAGCTGCTGAATACGTTCATCCTTCTCCACTGCTGCAAGATTTGCAGAGTCCAGATCAAAGATTAGCTTTTCCTGCTCAAGCTGCCATTGATTTTCCCTCTTTAAGCCAGATTTGCAAGCTTTATTCTCCAACTGCAGCTGCTGCACCTGGTCCCACAGGGTCATCTGGCGCTTTTCAAGATCCTTGCATACTTGCTCCTTCAATGCAAGCTCAGCCAGCACATGCTCCAGTGAAGCATGCTCTTGAGCAGAATTTGTTGTCTCAGCCATTGTCAGAAGAGTGAGAACCAATGGTTTTCAGTTCTGTTCGATGCTTCTACCTGCTGTGATCAGATTCAGAGGATGCTTCAGACTGAGAAACCCTTGCAGCTGCTGCATTCTTCATCAAGCCTGCCTCTTCCTGTGCATATATGGAACCTTCAGAAATTGGTGCAAGATACTTACAAGCCCACACAAATAAGGCCACATGATTTTTACACATGGGGCTAAGGGGAGTGATCTCCACCACAATATGGAGCTGAGGGTGAACTCACATCAAGAAGATCTCTGGTGAACAAAGCAAAAAGACACTGGCCAACAAATTAAGTGCATCCTGACAAAAGCTTTGTGATGGAAACTAAGAGTTTGCTTCTGCTGAATGTGTGGGAGTAGACCTGGAATTGGATGACTCGCAGTTTTCTGGCTTGCTGTTAATTTTCCATCATCTCTCATCATTGCTGCAATGTAACTTGAAAGCAGTTGTGCCTGGCACTCTTGAATGGAGCACTTGTTAATCAAGTAAGAACTTCCTCAAAGCTCCATATCAACTCGGATAATACAACAGAGCAATTGAACTGCTGACAAGGGAGAGGCCCCTACCTGTATCAAAGGACGAAGTTTGTTAGACAACAATAGAGCTTTAAACATAGCAGGAGAAAGCTTCTTCAGACCACATGGCTACAAAGGTTAGTTGATCAGCGATCCCCATGGAGAAGAACGAATGCAGAAGCAAGACAGACTCAAACCAAGAGAATGTTACAAAAATCTTCCCCAGAAGGAAAGATTGGGGGCTTGGGAAGGAGGGCAGTTCAAAAGATGGCTGAAGCAGGAAAAGGCATCTGAAGAAGTGAGGGGAAAAAAATACTCCCGCCAGATGTCCAAGAGAGATCCAAATGTCCACACATAAAAAGAACAAACACAACATTGCAAACAACGATTCCAACCAAAACAAACATTGCATTTCAGCTCTGAGGCCATGTACAACTTCACTGGCATTTTCAACGACATCGCAACAACCCTTAGGCGCTTACACAAAAACCTGGCAACTTCATATGCATTCATCTTCGTGATTCTAGCTTTAAACCTAACAAGTTCATGGCTACTTACTGAGCAAATCCTTGCAACTTCTTCACAGGTAGAAACAAAATAAAACCTCGCTACATGCTCCATTCATGAGCACACTCACACACACAATAATACCCCTTGCAACTTCGAAAGTTATTCCCCCGAGGATGTACACAAACATGTGCATCACCGATTGCACAAGAACGATGACATAATAAGACAGCAATGGTAACAAATGAAGGTTGGTTCTTACCTGGTGAGAAAACCGTGAAGAAAGAAGAAGAAGAAGAAGACGCGACCTTCGGTGGGCGTCACCAAGACGATGACGACGACGACGACGACGACGACGACGCAGCAGACGAAGGACGCAGGCCGATGGCGGCAACGGAGAAAGGAAAATGCAAACGTGATGTGCGTCGTGTGCATACAAGCGGCAGAATTTCAAAAATTGAAGGGAAAGGGCCGTTTGGAGCTTGGGTCCCACCCGTCCGTGCAATAGCGCAAAACCCTAAAATAGGACCCATTTTGGACGGTCACGATTGACCCACTCGTGTGATAAGAATAATAATAATAATAATCAACGTTTCAAAAAAAACAAAAGTTTCAATCATTTTGGACGGTCACGATTAACCCACTCGTGTGATAATAATAATCAACGTTTCAGAAAAAACAACAAAAGTTTCAATCATTTTCGACGGTCAAGATCGACCCACTTGTATAACATTCAAAGTTTCAAAAGGGTAAAAAAAATAACAAAGCATAAATTTTATTATTGTTTGAAAACATAATTTTTATAATTCAAATTTATTTAAATACCTCACAACTCTTTTTAAAAGCTTGTCAAAAAAAAAATCGTAAAGTCTTTTTTTCCATGTTTTCGTTTTTTTTCTTTTATTTTGATTTTTTTTTTTTTTCCCTTTTCTCTCTGGAAAAACCTTAAAACATTGTCATTTTCTACAATTGAAATTTACCTGGCCGCATAACAATCAATTTTTTGAAAAAAGTAGAAAGTATCATAGCATAAATTTTAATATTGTTTTAAAACAGAATTTTAATTCTATAAATTATTTAAACACCTTTTAAATTATTTCTAGAGCTTGTCACCAAAGTAACAAACTCTTTTTTTCCCCCTTTCTTTTTTTGGTTTGTTTTCTTTTGCTCTTCATGAAGGCCCTAAAACATGATCATTTTTGAAACTTGCAATTGAACCCACTCATGTAACAATCAACATTTTGGAAGTTAAAAAGTATCACAACATCAAATTTATTATCATTTCTAAATGTAATTATATTTCTAGATTATTTCAACACGTTAAAAAGTCTTTCTCTAGCTCGTCACCAAAAAAAAAAACAATTAATTCCTTTCTTGCTTTCTTTTTTTTTGGTTTTTTTCCTTTTATTCATTAAAAAAACCCTAAAACATGATCAGTTCAATAGTCACAATTACCCACTCATGTAATAATCAACATTTTGAAAGCTAAAAAATATCATGTACCATAAAAATTATTATTGTTTTAAAACATAATTGTAATTTTAAATTGTTTAAACACCTTTTTCAGTTTTTCTATAGTTTATCAATGAAAAACAAGCTTTTTTTTTTTTCCTTTTTATCATTTCTTTTTGTTTGTTCTTCCTTTTCTCATTTGAAAAATCCTAAAATGGGATCATTTTCAATGGCCACAATTGGCCAATTCATGTAATAATCAACATTTTGAAAAGTAAAAATGATCATACCATGAAAATTATTATTCATAAAACATAAATGTAATTTTAATTATTAAATTACAAAAATAAAAGTTAGAGCAAGTCATCTTGTTCAATAAAGCCCATGGCCTTAAGCTTTACCCTACATTTATACGTAGATTACAAAACATAGGAAGTGGAAAGCTTTTATGCATACTTGACCTTAAAAGTTGGAGGGATCATACACCTATAAAATGAGCATGATTGCATTCCTACTTTGAAGGAATAGCCATAAGATCCCAAGACATTCACAAATACTAAATGTCCTTCTAAATACAATAGGATTTTTTGTCAAATGTTTGATGAGTTAATAATGAAATGCCATGTCAATAAATTTTCCTCAAAACTTGATTGTGTAAATTTTACAAACTGAAATGGTTGGGTTTTGGGTTTAGGTTTAAGGTTTAGGTTTTAGGCAAGAAAACTCTAAGAATTGTAGTGATGAAAAAACATAATTTTCAACATGTGATTTTCATAAGTTTTAGTGTGTTTAAAAAAACTATCAAATGAAGTAATGACAAAGCAAGCAAACATGATAGTGAGACATAAAATAAGCCAATGACATGAACCAAAACAAAACAAAATAGGACACAAAGAGCTAGACCTAACCAAACAACAAAGCCTATAATTTAAACAACCATGGAACATGACTGAAGCCAACTCCTACCATTGAAAAAACGCACCTCTTAAATGGGCAACAAGATTGTTTTTACAACTAGAATAATGACAACAAATTGTCATTTTTATTTTTTTTAAACAAATAAAACCATGAATATCAAAATTGTGCAATGTAATAACATCCAATTCCATGCATAAGTATGTGCAAGCTAGAATGGACAAATATGGAGATATCAAAACAATTTTTTAAACACAATTATGGATTATAATGTGTTTTAATCCAAAAAAATTTTAATTTATGAAAAGGGACTTTATATGAGTCTTATGTAATATAATTATATGCAATTTTCTAATTATTTGAAAATTAATGTTTTACCTCAAATGGCTAAGGCTTTTTAATGTGCATGATTTTTTGTGTAACAATACATAAACAACTTATATTTATGGATTCCTCATATCATAGTTATGAATCCATTATTAAAATTCATTTTTTAAAAATTTCATAAGCAATTCAAAATATGGATTTCTGAACCATTTCAAGATTGCATAAAAGTTTGAGGGGATTTCTAAAGATGCCCAAATTAAAAGAAAATGTTGAAGTCCATTACAACATGAATTTTGTGAAATTCTTGTAAATTTGTTTTAAAATGTTGTATCTTGGTATGTATTGGTGGGCAAACATTTGTTAGCTTTTGGAAAAGATGATTGTTTTTACTTATCGTGTTGTTGTCACTATTAAAATACATTATAAAAAAAGAATTATTGTGGACTCCTATCATGTAGTTTTGAATCCACTATAACTCACACATACCCACCCACATACATAAACTCTTAAATATAAATTTTTTTCATTTTGTCATAAACATTTATCCCTTAAACCCATACCCACCAATCACACAAGTTCAATCACAAATCTTTCACTTGTTAACCTTTATTCCACATTCTTGATATACATGCCCTTCTTTCATTCATTGAACTACAACTTTTCCAAGAACGGAAACTAGTCCTACCAATCAATTCATCTCAACAAACCCACACCATGTGACACACCCTACATGCTACAAAAGAAGTTTGCCACAAACATGGTTGTTGAATATGCCCCATCCATGCATTCAACCTATACCAACCACAATTTCCCAATTTCACCCCACCACAATTCAAACATCCTTTTTGTCACACCATACAACACACCGAACCATAAACATCCACCCAAAAACTTAGATCCAAAGGATGTTAATAAGCGTTAATCTTCTAACACTATTTTATTCTTTAATTCTATGCTTTAACATTTTTTTTCCCAAACATTCAAAGTTTGTAAAAATAACAAACTACAAAATTCAAACAATAAAACCCAACAAAAATATATTTTAGAACCCATATATGCACCAATGTTACATTTGCAGTAATCTGAAACAAAATTTAGATCATATGGAATTGAAAACACATTAGAATAACAAGTATAAAAACATCGCAACTCTTCTACATCAAAATCTTCTTCTCATCATCAAAACTACTCAATTCTTAATATTCATTCAATTCAAAATTCTTCCAATCAATCCTTCCTAGTTTCTCCCCATGAACATTAATTCAAATCATCCTCCATCCAGTCCTATTCAACTCAACTTCATGTTACCTACTATGTCTTACATTACCTTTTGTCCATTTTATCTAATGGTGACATTACATTTTTGTTTGTTATGTCCAATAGTGATAATACATTTTTGCCCTTAATGCCTACACTTCACATTCCCCTATGATCACATTTACTTTTAGGTTTCATGCACATGAATAAACCACAAAATTGTAACAAAAAAAAACATTCCACTCAATAAGGCTTTTTCAAACCAACAACATATTATTCATATGTGGGTGTCATTTATAATCGTTAAGTTCCAAGACATCAACATTCCTTTTTTTAAAAGGCATGCATCCTACACTCATCTTGCACAACCACCAACTCCCAACTCCTTCCCCACAAACTAGTACTCCAATCTTTGACGTTTTTCTCAATTTCAATCAATTTCACCTTTAAGGTTTCTATCATGAAGTCTTTAAGCTTAGTAAATGTTTTGGTTAATAGTATCATTTTTGTAACTTTTTGAAATGGATGGCATTGCCATTTGATAAGGTATTTAAACCCCATTTTTGAAGCTTAAAAGATCTTTGTCTTTTACATTTTAGGTGATTCTAAGGAATCATTAGTTCAAACAAAATCTTGATAATATTTTGTGGGTTTTTCATTGCTTGGAAAAAAAAATTGTTGCAAAAATGCATTTTTGTTTCAACAACGTCATCTTTTGAATTTGGTGTGAAATTTGATCTTTTGAAAAATTATAAATCATTTATCTACAAAGTAAACTAGTTTGTATTGTTTTGTTTATCATGTTAAAATCCCTCAAACCATGATGCTTCATGTTGCACGCTTGGTATCTTTGGAAAACTCTCAATGAATAGGGGTGCAACAACTTGGTTTGAGACTATTTGGAACTACAGTGTGGAAGTTATTAATTATTGAATCATTTTTTCAATGAAAACTAGCAAAATCAAAACTAAAAATTGTATTGCAATTTGGGGGCATTTTTGGTATTCTTGGAAAGCCCTCAATGAATCAAATTTAATAAATTTTATTTCAAAAATCTCATAAGTAAAGTGTGGAAGATATTGATTTTTGATTGGATTTTGTTACTAGAAATTCAAAAAAATTGGAAAAAAATTGGGTTTTGAAAGAAAAATCAATTGAACATTCAATGTGTTCACATTGTTGAATTAAATTTTTTTCAATTATGAAAATGTGAAAAATTAAAAACATGTTCACACTTGGGCCAACAACATAAACTACATTAATTTTCCATGAGTATGGATAGAAGGTTGATTTTTTTTTTTTAATTACAAAATATTTCTCACTACCTACCTTTCAAAATATTTTAAATAGAAACCAATTGAATTAAAGCATTGCATACCTTATGTTTGGAGCTTTAGGATTCTAAATTATTCTTTCAATTCATCCTAATATGTGTCCAACCTTGCTTAGATGTGCAATTTCAAAATCATGTAGTAGTAAAACCAAAAAAATTGGACTATCAATTTTTGTGTCCCACTCAATCATTTTTTCAAGTGGCCTTACCAAACCCCTTCATTCATGCTCAAATATATGGCCTTCAAAACACCCACATATGCATACATTTCCCCTACCATTTGCACTATTACATTTCAATAAAAGATGTACATTATTTTTTTTTCTCATTTTGTTTTTCAAGAGCTTAAACCTAAACTTAAACTACAATCCTTTCTTGATTACATTCTCTTCTACTTTGTGCACTATTACATTTCACTATAACTTGTTTGTGTTCTTGAATTGTTTTATTTTTGCTTATGGTTTCTGTTTGTGGTTGAAATGTTGATAATTCTTTGGAAATTTGAGGAAAAAATGATGGTCATTCATAGGAAAATGGACCTAATAAATATTGACTCATCCTTTTATATTTTTTGTTGCCCTAAACCACATATAGGCATCCCAAAACTTGATTATATTTAAAAAGTCTTCACATTCTTCCTTCCTTTATGGTCACTATTGACCATAGGGTGTGTGGCATTATTTATAGTCAATGCTAACCATAGGGGGGGTGGCAACATTAAAACCTTAATGGATACCAAGGAGGGTTTCCTTTCAAAAAAAATCACAAAAAGTTTTTTGTGATGCACATCTCAAAGACTTGCTTGTATTATTTATGAGCCATGATTTTCTAGAAATCATGTACATTAGCTAACAATTTTTACATTTTTGTACATTTTACAAATTATGCATTTATCATTATGCATTTTACATTTGTAAAAATTTATATTTCAATTTTATATTTTATATTCGTGTAGTTCTACATTTCATTATTTTATAATATTCAATAAATTTTCCCAAGAGAAGGAATGTCATGTTAGTTTTTGTATATTTTAATTTGAAGGATTTTACAAATCAATTGATTCAAACATCTTCATTTAATTCAAACAATTTTTTTTCATTTGGGTCTTCAAAAGGCAATAATTTTTATGTTCTTGCATTCGAACTTGATTCTTACATTTAAACCTCTAATCTTTCAACTTTTGTTCACCAAACATGTATATACAACTCTTCCTTTCAATAATGGATCCAATCTACCATTCAAAATTCAAATGTTTGTTTTTCACATTTCCATTAAATCCTTCTTGAGAACAAGAGGTCTCACACAAAACAACTCAAACTACTTAAAAAGAAATTTCTATGTCACATTCTATATATTTTTTTAAAATAAAATTATAGTACCCCATAGTAAGTAACCACTTGGAATTTCAGTTTCAATACATTTTGGCTTTTTTTTAATATTCAATGAAGTCCTCTTCAAACAAGACACATGTGTCCATTGCATTGGTTCTTTCAAGGTTTGTAATTTTCTACACACACAAGGCATAAATTATGTTTGCACCTTTTATTTTTGAATTGTTTCATTTCATGTTTCCCTACTTTTGGTCCCTTTTAATGTCATTCTCAAAATGGTTAACTTATTTCAAAGGTTAATTGTCAACTACTTCATCATGGTCGCATGTATGTTATGCCCATTTTCCATATTTTCCAAAAAAATTGTGTGGCTTCTTTCACTTTCATTCACAACCAATTATTTCATGCTTTGTGGTGGAGTGAATAACTTGTCATGTTGTGTTTATGCATAGTCATATTCACAATTGATATGAATTCCCATCCTTGTATTGTGAACTTCTCATAATTTTTGACTTCACATTCCTCGTCAACCAACAATGTAATGTGTTTATGTACAATCCCAACCAAAACATTGATCTACTAGTGCATAAAATGATGTCAAAAATGTGGCTACCCTCCTTTTTTACTTCAAAAACTAAACTTCACTTTTAAATTAATGCCTCTTTTCAAGTCAAAACCAACAAACTACAATTATAACAACTCCCTACCTCTTTAAATTTCAATCATGTATATTTATGTGATAAAACCTGTTGTAACCCGAAATTAGGTTACATCCGACTCTTGGATGTCACTGATCAGGGAAGTTAGGTCGTTAGTTAATTGAGCCGTTGGTTTCTATGACGGCTGCTTTTGCATGAGAAGCTTTGCTGGATTGGGGAGAGGAGTTGTACTGAGGAGTTTTGCATGACGGCTGCACTGAATGGGTATGGAGCTTGAATGGCGGCTCTAAATTATGACTAAGGTCGGCAATGCAATTATGGAGAATGGCGGCTTGGAGCGTGAGGGAGGCGGCACTGAGTATTGGAGAAGCTTCTAGAAGGAGCGAACGGGAGGCGGAAGAAAAGATCAAGGAGGGCCGTTTGAGAAGAAAAGAGTAGTGTGTTTGGAGTTAGGGGGCATAGTGAGGAGGCTGGACAGGGAGGAGAACTTAGCTGAGTTTGAGACTTTTCCGCTGCGTCTGATGTGTAGTTGAGCTCTGGTTGCTGAGCTGAATGAGAGGAATCGAGGAGAATGAAAAACAATATGTGGAGGCAACTTTAGGACCCTTTTCTTTTTGCATCAGAGCTTCTAATGGCCAGAATTGCTTGAGCTTTCGAGGATGTACATATTATGTGAATAAGAAATGAAGAATTTCCTTGGAATTGTCTCAATGTAGAGATGCATGACCGGAAGTGTGTGTTGTTGAATTGCTGAATCGTTGGGTCGGTGAGTCTGTGAATCGTGAAGGAATTAGGGAGAGTAGGAAGCCAGATTTAGTCTTGAAGATGTTGAGTTGTCAACTGATGTGAGATCGACCTACGCCAGGGTTCACATCAGATAGTGTATGTGTTATCTATTTTCATAGGACCCTCTTCTTTTGGCTACACTGCAATGTTTTGAATATTCATTGTTGCCATTGGTCACTTCAATGGATGTACTTAAATGAACATGTTTTTGCCACTGGTGACATTTCATTGACATTATTGTTCCAAGAAATGTGGATGTGAGTTTATGTGTTTTGCTTTTCGTCCATGAATTCTCTCGAAAGCTCCTTTGAATATAGTGGATTGGTCTACTTTTCCACCTTGTCGTCTCTTTTCATGCCTAACACCATCATGTTTTGTTTTGTGTTATAAGCAAGGACATGTGTTTCGAATGTGTTGTCTTCTAGGTCCAAATTTTGTCCTTGTCATTTTTTGTGGATCACGTAATCAATGGCTTCTCTTCTTGCAATTTGGATCCCCAAAAGATGATTAGACTACCTTTGAAAACTTGTTATATAGTTTTAGTTGGTCAGTTGTGTTGGCCATGGATTGTCTCTAAAAGCTTGTTGCAAATTGTTTAGAAATTTGATAATAAACATTTGAATTATTGTGTAGGTTGATTAGAGTTTTACAAGAAGGTTGTTCATTCCTTTTGGACATAGTTGCAATGTTTTCATGATGTCTACTTGAAAGAATTAAAATTGTAAAATATATAATTTGCACATTGACATTGCAAATCGTTGTTCATCAATAATGCATTTCCATTGTTTCAATATTGATTAGGTCAATATTATTTGCATGTAATTCTTCAATGTAGTTTCTTAACTTCTTGCATGCACAACTTATTTCTATGAACATAAACATGACGAATAAATGAAAACCATTAACATAACATTATGGCCACTAGTAAAAAAAATTAATTTGCAACTACAAATTGTGATTTCAAAACAATTACAATCAATTTTACAACTAAATAAATACATTGATTGAGTTTTAGAAATTAAAATTAAAATAAATAAGTATTTACATAAGTAGGTAGGTAAAAATTATATGTGTTAAAAATACCTACCTACTTAGGATACATACCCTCCTAGGCTAATTACTTGCCCACCTACCTACCTAAATAGGAAACCAAGTATAAGTAGGAAGGTAGAAGGGTAGGTGAGTTTAAAAGAAACCATATAAATACTTTTATTTTATTTTATGTTTTGTTTTTAGGGTTAAGTTTCTTTGAATTCATGTCAAATGGCATGATTTTTAATGTGAAATAAAAAAAGAAGGCATCCGTGCAAGATGATATTAAAAAACAAAACATATGGGTTAAACCTTATGGTTACACTTTAGTTGCAAATTCAATTATAACCAAAAATGATTCTCCCACAAGCTTTGTGTTTGTTTTTAGTTTCTGTAACTATACAACTAAATAGGTAAATAAATCACTATTTAACTAACTAATTAATTAGTTAGTAACTAATTACTTAACCACCCATTCACTTGCAAAATTACCTATTGCATATTATTATTATTATTATTTAATAATTTAAAAAATAATATTGATCATTATTATTTCATGGTTCCCAATAACTAATCAATTGGTTCATAGTAATAATTCAAAAATAATTTAAAAATACTGTAAGAAAATAATTAATTAACATGTAATTAATTAATCAAATCACGAATTAATCATTAATTTTTTAAATTTATCTAATTATTTGGTAATTACTTATAAAATAATAATAGTTTTTATTTATTCAACTATTCAAAAATATTATTCTACCCCTGAAGAAAAACCTTTAAAATACTATTATGCAATTAATTAAATAACTAAAAGATAAGTATTAATTTATTATGTAACAAAATAAATTATTAACTAATTGGTAATTTTTAGTAATAAAATTTTAATTTATTAACTTAATTTGTAGATATTAAAAAACAATCAGTTTTAACAGACCATTAATATTAACTAAACAATTTGACTCATGAATCACTAATTATGCTTTATTTTATAATTATCTAACTATTAACTAATTAACTTTTATTTGATATAAACCAAAAGTTTTGATTAAGAAATATTAAGTATCTCATAGTTTAATACATATAAATAAAATAATAAATAAATTGCCACTTTATATTTAAGAAATATTAATTGCTTAAAAATTCAGTATTAGACAAAATTTTATAATTATGAGATTTATTAATTCATTAAGTTAATAATAAATCGATTTAATCAATGATCAATAGTAAATAGAGAATTTCATTTGTGAATAGTTTATTATTTATTATTCTATGGTTGAACAAATTCTAATTAATTATTAGTCAATAACTATTAACTATATTTCTTGATTAATAAATTAAATCAGATTATTGAGATATTTTATACTAGTCATATATATCAAATTTAATTAAATAAGGAATACTCAGATGACTATTATCCAAATAATTCTTCATAAATTTGATTCATTTGATTAATTATTTAGAATAAGTAGTTATTTCATAGGGACTAAATATTAAATTTAAAAAATTAAAATATTGACAGATCATTCATTGATAAATATTATATATATAGTTATAATTATTTATAACCTTATTGATAAAAAAAATTAACTTTTAATTAGATAATAATTAATTCATATTACTTAATTAATAAATTAATTGACATGAATAATTGATGAATAATATACCAATAATTAATTTTCATTTAATAAAACAATTATATCATATTTATATGACCTTGATATTATAATTTAATCATACCTTAATAAAGATGTTATATTTTCAAATGAACCATACAAAACCAAGGGAAGTTTTGACACCTTAATTAATATGCCATGTGACAATTTTTGATCGTGTCACAATTTAAGACCATATAAAATGAATAATCATAATGGATGTTGGAGATCCTTTTTAAAACAATAAAATCAGCCAAAAAAATTTCATAATGTCACATGTTAAATTTTGATGGATCAATAAAATTATGTCAACATGATGTTACCATGGTAGTTGCAAACTAATTGCATTAAAGTTGCACAATAATTGTTCTTACATAGTTGTAATTAAGTTGTTCAAATTGCATATGTATATGGTTTCACATATAGTGAGTTACATGCATTGCAATTCATGCAACTTGTCTAATAACATTCACACCCATAAAAATAGGTTGAGCTACAATGAGTTGCAAATGGTCATTGCAACTCAAAAGCCTAGTTGCAAGGCTAATTGCAAATCATTCCATTTTCTCCTAATGTTCATGTTTTCTCAACATTTGTAATTTCATTCCATCATTCAAGCATTGTCCTACCAATAGAAGATATCGTGACAACCTTATTTTGCTCAAGTATAAGAATCATTATAATTACATTCGAAATAATAGTTTTCCTAAACAATTGTTGGATTGAAAGGTGTTCTTCTTTAAAATGTTCATTAATGATGTTACCAATGGTATAATATAGTCAAGCAAACACAACCTAATGGTGATTTGGAAAATATTTCAATTATGTTTGATCATTTCAAGTGTGTAAAGGGATGGACTACCATTGCGTGTCACGTTTACGACCCTAAGTATTGTGAATTTGTGACCATTGTTCTTTGCGACATGCAATGAAAATCCACCAAAATCAATTCTAAGTTCAAACATGTGACCCTTCTAACAACTTCAAGGGATTCATGGTAGATGGTGCATAGGCAAATTTAAATGTTGTTAGAATTGTTTATGGGTCAATAGATCCCACTATTTATATGGTTGGGAAGGAACATACTTGCTTGTTCATTGGATTTTATCACTTGATAAACACACCAATTAGTAAATTGCATTGTAATTCCAAAAACAACATAAGGCATTCTGCCATGAATACAAGAATTCCACATCTTTGGAAAAGGCCAATGTGTGTTATGCTATAATTTGGTGGTGGTGGTATTCCTTGAAGGTTGCCATTGAAAATGTGGTTCACAAACTAAATAAGTGGTTGGGGTTTTGGTATTTTTGTGTTAAACAATGGGGAGGATTCATGTTACGTGTAATTTTCCATCCACTTTCCTTTCAATTTCATTTAATTTGTTTTTAACATCTTGTTTGTCATGTCGTGCTTACGTTGTTCATTTTACTTGTTTGTAGAAGTTCACAACAAAACAAGTTAATTTCAATACAAGAATTTTTCATTTAAAGAATTTTAAATTGTCATCAATTTTGTCATTTATTCTAGTTCACATTGAAAAAAAGTTGGAAATGACATGGAATATTCAATATTGCACATGGATTTTTTGACCAATCACATGTATAGGGATTTTTATAAGGTAACATCTTCACAATATATGTGATCAAAAGTACAAGTGATAATTATGGGATTTATAGTATAATTACTATAATTGCATAAATTTTAGTTAATGCTAGATTATGAACTTTCAAAAGTTTTTTTGAACCATTTAATTATGTTTTCACCAAATAGTTGTAAATACATATGTAATATGATTACACCCAAAAGACTAAGCAGATAGTTTTGTTTTGAATTTGAATTGCAATTCCAAAAACCAAGGACATTCATTGACCTCATTACCTAACCTTCAAAAAAATAATAAAAAGTACAACACAAACATCTTCTTTTGAATTACAATGAGTTAAAAAGGTTACATCATTTCCATTTTAACATGCCCTTGTATAATCGAACATTTAAACCTATAAATAGGCTAACAAATATCAAAGATATGTGGGCTTCTTGCATGTTGAATCTATGTCATTAACAAATATATAGATTATCACAACCCTACCTTGGGTTCATGATTAGGCTAGGACAAAAAGAAGGAAATGGATCAAAGGAAAAAAATTTAAGTGTTGAGAATGAAACATTCATCGAATTAAAGGTGAAAATACTTGGGACTCAAATCAAAACACTCCCAAGATTCTTGACATGAACTCCCATTTTCAAAATCGGAAGTTTTGATGAGTTCCAAATGTTTTGGGAAAGGTTTGGAAGGAGAAAATTTGTTTAAATACAAAAACGATTCCATCAACGAAAGATCTTGAAAAATTTTGCAACATAAAAGCTCCACCATATACTCAAATAAAAAGTTTTCTTGGGAAATTTCAAAAGTTTCTTTGAAGAATTGAAACACAACTTGTGTTCAAAAAAAATTCAACCATTAAGATGTTGGTATAGAACAGAAAATAAAATGAATTTGTTAAGCTTGACATAATGTTGACAAGTTCTTGATGAGATTTACAAGTTGAGTTATTCACATGTTTTTTGTTAAACTTCCCAAGAATTATGAGCCCAAAATTGTGAAACACCAAATTGTCCTAATTTTGGGAAAGGATTTTGATGGTCCTAAAAGTTTATCCATATGGGGATGTAGTTTCCATGGACACATGAAATGTATGTTATAAGGAAAACATTGCTTCCCATAAAAGTTCAAGCAACGCTGTGTTTATGTAAAACCATAGCAAGTCCATGATTCAATTTTGGTTCAAAATCACACTAACCACCTTCTTTGTGTAATAAAAAATGAATGCAATCATATACTCGAGGAATGTGTCTCACAAAGTATATATCAAGCCATCGCCTTCATTGGCTATGGATAGTAATGCATAACCTCCATGATGATGCAATTTCATGTTTATCTTAAATGGTATTAATGATAATTTTCAATTGTGTAGAAGTGAAATTATATAAACATAGGACACATGATGCCTTAATTATCCACAACATCAAGGGATGAAAACATTGGGATGACAAGGACAAAACAACACTCCTCACAAACACCTTAATTGCACAAAACTAAACTAATAATCATTTAATGCAATTTGAACTTAAATCAAATACAAGATCCACCATAGTTCAAATCAATGAAGGAAGCTTTATTTTCCTTGTAGTACATTATGTAGGTTCCCATGGTGAAATTCCTAGGATTCCAATTGTGTTTTTTCCCAAGATTGGACAATTTCATAATTTGCAAATTTCAAGTTTCATAATTTATGGGAATCTTAACCAAATGGAAAATGTGATTACATTTTTTCCTAGCTTGCATCAATAAATTTCCAACATTGTATCAAAAAATTTATTAAACATAACTACAATTCCATGTCAATTTCTAAATACATATAACATATCATCCCACATTTGTCTTGAATTTTCAAATGATTTTATAAATTGCGAACAACTTTGTTTCATAAATGAGATATCATTTTCCTATAACTCCTTTTATCAACAATGAATCATAGAGCAATAAATAGGGAGAAGTCTCAACTACTCAGTTTTTATTCTAAACATTTGTGATTCATCAATGAATCATAGAACAACAAATAGGGAGAAGTTTCAACTACTCAAATTTAACATTTGTGATTCTTATGGAGCCCCAATTCCAAAATTGGGAATTTACATTGGGAGTCATGGGAGTGTTTCACCTAGTGTTTCTAAACATTTTCCCTTTGTTTATGTGAGTGATGCATTTTCCTTAGGCATTGCATTCAATTTACTTTAGGTTTGTTTCAAATCCTAAACCCTCAACTTGCTTTCCACCTAAGAATTTTTTTGGGGTCGTTTTTAAGAGTTAGTCATAAGCCCATGTTAAGGTTATTACACATGATTACGCGTTGATTTCATCAACTCCCAATATCAAATGTAGTTGGGGGTTAAAAATTGTTCTTTTACTTATAGTTTATAATAATAATCAAGAAAAATATTATTATGAATGATGATGATTACTAATATTAATGCAAAAGATAAATTAATCAAGGTGTTTATAAGATGTTATATCCAAAACTCAAACAATTCCAACAAATACAATTTGACCCATTACCTTCAAATACATTTGTATAAAATATGATAATTTGAAATGATTATAATTTGCTGATAATTGTATGAATACAACCAATCAAAATCTAAAATTTAAATTTCTTTAATTCAACAAGGTTATTACATATTAGTTTAAGTTTTAAAATATAACCAAAAGAAAGATTGAGTATCTATTGCAACCCTAACTTGTGTTCATGACCAATTCCTTTGAAAAACATCAAAATGTCTTTCCTAAGATGAAAATAATTTAAAGACTTATATGTTATATCAAATTAAGTGAAAGATTGAAACATGAAATGAGTGCAAGGAAGTGCAAACACATTCCCACGTGAAGTGAAAGTGTGCAAAAGTCCAAGGAAGGCATTCCCAAGTTGAACTTCCATTAAAAAAATTTCAAGTCCCAAAGTATACTTAATTTTTGAATCAATTTTTGGGGATCCAACCTTGTCCAAGTTGAATATTTTTAAAATCATGAAAAGGTATTTAAGAATAATTCAACAAATTAGGGTCACATTTTCAAAACAAAAATCTATGTTGCATAAATTATTGTCATTTGAAGGGTCAAAAATGGAAGTATCAAGGGTAAGTGCATGGTAAGGTGGACCAAAAATGGCATGAATTTACAAATTTGAAAGTCCATTTCCTTTGTATTTATTTTGAGCCCCAAAATGTTTTTTGTAGTTAGGTAGCAATAATGCATTGATTCCAAGCGACTTTTTTCCATTAAACTTTTTATTCTATAAAGCCCATTAATTAAAACCTACTTGCAAAATTTCAAAATAAATCATGTTTTTTTAAAAGATGAAATGGACTTTTGAAAAAATGAGCCTATTTTTCACCAAATAAAAGTTCATAGATCATAAAATTCATTAGATACAATCAAACCATTTCAAGCTTGATTTCATTATTACATTTAAAAACAAAAACCAATTCCCTAAATGTTTTTGAAGTCCATCATATAACCAAACCAAAGTCCATTCATTTAATTGTTGTTAGTGTTAAATACTTTGAGTTTCAATTTCAAAAGTTCATAGCTTCTATAATTTATATTTTTTTCATACCAATCAGTTTCATTACATAAACATTGAAGTCTATAATTTCAAAATGAATCTCATTTAACAATTCCATGATGTACAAAACGATATAGTAATTAAAACCACATTTAGGTGGTAGAAAAATGGATTGTGTTACTCCAAAATTGGTCCACCCTACCATGCATCCACCCTTAAGTCCTAATCACTTAAATGACAATCTAAAAGGTCAAGTCAAGTTCAATTGAAAAACTTGATAGGATATTGAAAAGATCTTTTCAAAAGCTACAAGAAAAATTATTAAATCAAATTCAAATAATTTTTGAGGAAATTAATAATTGACAAAAATTGATTGTTTTGATTTGGGACTCCCACATTTTTGCCACTTTGATGTAATCCTCGTGGGGAATTACAAAGTATATTATATTGAAGATAATGATGATTTTTTGCAAGTTTAGGATGTGATGTGTTTGGTCAATATATGTGAACCTTGAGTTAGTATGTGCACTTAAACTAATTTCAAATGCATTCTCTTGTTTGATTTATGCAATTGGAAATGATCACGATGAGTTCAATTTGACAACCTTGTTTTAATCCTATCCCAAAACTATCATGCCACCTTATGTTGGGATGGGAAATTAGGGAACATGTTGAAGGTTTTAAAATATTTTGTAATGCATTATTTTAAAAGTTTACTTCCACCTTGTGGTAAGCCTTTGGAAGCATGTTAGCTTGAGTCATTCAAACATAATGAAAAAAACCTTTACTAATAGACCTTAAGTTTGTTAAATGGTATAAATGATAAACTTGTACACAAAAAAAAGTTGGAAGCCTTGGGAATTCAATTAATTTTTGCCAACATGTCAACAATAATAATAAAACATAATCAAATGGAAGTAAATGCAACTTTAGCACGTGGAATCAACCATTTGCTAGTGCAAAAAATCTTCATGGACAATGATGGAAATTATGTATATATTCCTAGCTGGATTCCCTATTATTATGTATTTAAAAACCAAGTTGTGGCATCAATCAAGTCATGTAACTTCAAAGTCTTGAACCATTGGAACACAAATGTTGTGTTTTCCATCTATTGATAGATGTATAATTTTGTCACCAATATGAAATTGAATGGTTTCATATGTGTTAAAATTTATTGTATTTTTTTTCAAAAAAAGTACTATTATAATAAATGATCCAAATTATCAAAACAAATACACTTCATATTCAATAACATAATGATAAATTGGGAAGAAAATATCAACCATATAACTAACAAAACACAAAAACCTGTGAGGAGCAATTTTGACAATAATAAGAAGTCGTATTCACATTCTTCCATCATAGGAATCATAAGGCTATTTTATAACTTAACAAGTCTTGGGTTTGAAAATTTTGGTGGCATTTAAACAAATTTTTCACATCTTCAAAAACCCATAAATATAATAAATCCTCAATAATCTAATTATACAATCTACTCATCCATTTTATCACTAGGAACTTAATAGCACAAAATATTTTGAAACTATACATTATTGTTATGAATTTCCAAAATTCATTCCAAGAATGTATTTTAAGGTTCAATACATTTATATATATTGTTCAACAAGATACATTGCCTACATTTTGTCATCATTGAATCCTAAGCAAGTATTTGATTAAGTATCATTCATTCATCAAACACATATTGTTCATTCATAAGGTGCAAAACGTTTACATGTTATTGGCTTATTCATTAATAAATTTAATAGTCAAATCACAAGATTGGATGGAAAAAATGGATTGGAATTTTTTATCGTAAAAAAAATGATATTAATGGGTGTTTTTATAACAATGAAACTATAAGCATCCAAGTGTTGAATGAAAAACAAAAGAAATCAACTTTGCATCTGCCTTCATAATTTTAAAACAAATAACCAATTTTTGTTGCAAAAAAAAAAGATGCATTAAAAAAATTCAAATGTTGAAAAGATTGTGCACATAAACAATATGATGCATCATTTCATCGGAGGTCAAAATGTTTTAAATCATTCACATTAGGTGCGAAATAAAATTTTAAAAATATTATCAAAATTACAAGAATAAGAAATTGGATTCAAATATATTCACATCATTGGATGGTAGCAAACTCAATATAATCAAAAAACCTCATTCAATTCATTAGTGTATCATAAAATTCGCATATCATATGGTAATACTACTAAGCTAAGTTCATATAGTTTGTTTGTCATGTGGACACACAATTTGAATACAAGGCGGTTGTTTTAAGTCAACATTTGACATTCTTACTTGTTAGGGTTCATTACACATTCTAGCTCATTATATAATGGAAAAAAAAAGAAGATAATAACAATTGATCAATTTAGATTCCATTTGCTTGGTGCCTTGCTTATTTGAAATGATTCACAATGTTATGTCTTTAATAATTAAGTAGTTTAGTATCTAATTGTTTTCATATGTTATCAATGGAAATCCTAAAAGCTTGAAGAATTTAGGTATCAAAATCATTTCATCACAATGATAAGGTAATATCCTTACAAGTTTTTTTCTTTTTTTCTTAAGAGGAAGCCACTATGGGACCAAGTTGTTCACAAAACAATGTAAAGCCTTAAAAGATTACCAATTCTCGATGAATTTTGATTACATGGATTTGATTGAAATATAAGTTTAAAAATATGGATGTATCACTTTATTGTGAATTTGTTTTGACTCCAAATTATGTTCTCACCTAAGAATTGTAAAAATCAAATTAAATATTGAATGGCAATATTATTTTGTTGCACAAGAATAAAAAATCCTTTACATAAGTGTTATGTATTACAAGCTATATCTTGTAGACATTTCACCTTCAAATTATTATCATGATGTGTAATGTAATTTCACAGATCACATTCATCAATGTCATAGCTCACCTGTAATTTATTTAGAAAAAAACTCATACATGTATAGAATGTTAATAACACACTATGTAAATTAAGCATATATTGTCTAATTTTTCATTCATGGATATATTTCATTCATGAATAAACACTATTCATCCATCATGGTGGACATTCATAATGAATAGTTTGAAGAATTTTGTGAAGGTTTTTCAATGTTAAACCCTACAAGATGTTACATAAAAGTTCTTCCTCCCTTACCCCCTCTCCTTTTAGAAAGTGTTATATATGTAAGGGGGCCCATTTTCCTAGGTTTTCCCAACATTTGTTAAAGTTAAAACTTAACTTCCTTTTTTCAAAATTTGGAATCATGTTGTTTTCATGATCACACATTTGTGATTACACCTTTCATCACATCTTGTATTGTCTTTGCATGAATTTCAAGTTTGTTTAATCCTAATGCATTTTAATGTCATGTCTTTTATTATTATGAATATATTTTCATGTTTAATTTGTTTCAATCCTCGTGGCCATGATGACATTTGAACCAAAGTTTTTGGCCTTTTGCATTGAAACTTTTCATCACCCCATAATTGAATTGAAGAGCTACACAACAAAGGAATGCTTGTTTTGTAATTATGTTGTTCATAGCCCATTGTCAAGTACCATCAACTTATTTCACTTACATACAAAGTGTCACCATGTGTTGTTTGTTCCACACTTGGTGTGCCATAATTTAAAGATAGTACCATCGTTACCCCATCCCATCCACACTATTGACATCATATCATTTCCCATAACATTATCACCTCACCATCATCATGCCACAACATTGTCGCAACACCAATAAGCCTTAACACCATTGCCATCATTTTTGTCTAGTTGCGGTCATCAACATCGGACTTTATCATCATCACCAACACCACAATCATGCCATTAAAATCCACCTAATGTTTTGAACACCAAAACCATTTAACAAAATTGGGCACAAATGGAGGAAACATTGCATATCATATTGAAACCTATGTAAAAGTAACAACCTTAAGACACCAACAATTATATTGAAGAGCTTAAAAGAGGGTGACAAGGGAGAGTGGGTGAAAACTTTGAGCTATCACTTTTGAGATCGGCACAAAAATTGTGTGTGACACTTCAACAACATCAAGAGGTGGAGCCATCATGGTGGCAACAACCATGGTTTGCAAATGTCAATCACAACCATCAATAATAACACCACTTCAAAATTCAAAGTAATAACAGACATTGCACCACAATGTCGAAGGCTATTGAAGGCGGTGTTTCAGTGAAAATTTGGTTGTTAATGACATCCGCAAACAACATGGTTTGACAAATTTCAACACAACAAAATTGAGCTATGTGCTTCTTGAGCAATTATTTTATGGGAATAGGCTTTCAATTCATTTGTGACCTAATGGGAGGGAATTCAACATTTAAGGTTTGATCAAGGTCAAGCACAACCTACAATGGGTTCCCTCCCCAAGATGGACCCAAACATGGAGAATGAGGGAAATACTGTTGTAGCTAAAGAAAGTGATAAAAACAAGCAAAATGTGCAGCAGACAATTGTGTTGAGGCTCATAGAGGAGAGGCAAAATGAATGCAAAAAAAATTCCGAGCCCCTATAATTTCTGTTGTTCAGGCAGCAACCAGGGCTAAGAGTAGCTTCCACCAGTGCTCAGTATGAGACCCTGGAAAAACTATTTCTCACATCCAAGATTTTATTTTATTTTATTTTATTCCAATCCCAACATAAACTTAACGCTGGGAGTGCAAACAGTTGGGAAACTAATAATAGCAACTCACCTGGACCAATCAAACTATCTAACCAATAAACAGCTCTGCTGTGCCTTTTACCAGCCTCAGCATCCTCTGGAAAAATGCTGGGCCAAAACCATTTTGCTGAGCCAATCCGGCATGTTTTAACTTTTCTTCATCCAATTTTCTCTTGCTGGGACACATTCTAAGCCCCGGAGCAGGAGCTGCTCCTATGGGCATAACTCAATCAGCACCTACAAACCATTTATCCTGTGGACTGCAAAGCCCAAGCAAAACTTTCTGGTCGAATCAATTGCAAAATGATGGATAAATCTCAATTTTACAAGGCCAAAAAGAAGAAGAAGATGACAAAAACATCCATTCAAAAAAAAATTAAAAATTTAAAGAATTTTTAAAGAATTTTAAAAAAAAAATTCCTCACACCACTACACAGGGGACAAAGCTCATGGTGCAACAAGTAACAAGTTGCTCATTAATGGCTGCACCCAATATGGCAAGTTCATACTTCATACCCTTTACAATTAAAATAAGAACTGTTCCATGAAGGTCCCAAAAATTGAACTCAGAGTTCCCATTACCACATGGTGAACATTCCTCAAATGGTGGGACCAAATGAAAACTACATAGTTTGGTAGTCTCTCCCACCAATAATAAATGAAGGAGGACTCCAATGAAATGAACCAGCACCCACCAGCACCAACACAACAAATGGATGAGAAAAAGACAAACCCCCAAGACAAGACTCAATTATGGATGAAAAAACAAGCCAAAATCAGTGCAGCATTTAATAATGGATGAATAAATAGACAACCCTGCATAAAAAAAAACTTGCTCATGGATGAACCCCAACACTAATAAAGCACTCAATTGTGGATAACAAAATAAGGACAACCCCAACTAACAAAATCACTCAACAAACAATGAACAAACAACCCCAAACTAATAAAGCAATCAATAATGGATGAACAAACAGCCCAAACCAAGAAAGCACTCAATTGTGGATGAAAAAAAAACAACCACAACCACTAATGTACTCAAGTATGGACGAAAAATCAATAATCCCAACTTATAAAGAAGCCAACTACGGATGAACAAATAATCAAGCCCAACTAATGAAGCGCTCAATGGTAGATGAATATTAACAAGCCCAACTATCAAAGGACTCAATTGTGGATGGAAAAAACAAGCCCAACTAAGTAACAAATAACTGAATTGTAGATGAAAAAACAAACAAGCTGAACTAACTAAGAAAGCACTCAATGGTGGATGAAAAAATAACCAAGCCCAAGAAAGTAACAAAGCAATCAATTGTGGATGAATATGATTATAAAAAAAACAAGCCCCAAGTAACTAAGAAAGCACTCACTAGTGGATGAAAAAATAACCAAGCCCCAACTACTTAACAAAGCAATCAATGGTGGATGAACCTATTAACAAGCCCAAGTAAGTAAGAAAGCACTCACTTGTGGATGAAAAACTAACTAAGCCCAAGTAAGTAAGAAAGCACACACTTGTGGATGAAAAAATAATCAAGCCCAACTATCTAAGGAAGCAGTCACTGGCGGATGAACAAATTAACATTCCCAAGTAGGTAAGAAAGCACTCATTTATGGATGAAAAAATAACCAAGACCAACTACCTAACGAAACCAATCAATGGTGGATGAACAAATTAACAAACCCAAGTAACTAAGAAAGCACTCACTTGTGGATGAAAAATTAACTAAGCCCAACTATCTAACAAAACCAATCAATATTGGATGAACAAATTAACAAGCCCAAGTATGTAAGAAAGAACTCACTTGTGGATGAAAAAATAACCAAGCCCAACTATCCAATGAAGCCAATCAATGGTGGATGAACAAATTAACAAGCCTGAGTAACTAAGAAAGCACTCACTTATGGATGAAAAAAAAACCAAGCCCAACTATCAAACGAAGCCAATCAATGGTGGATGAAAAATTTAACAAGCCCAAGTAAGTAAGAAAGCACTAGCTTGTGGATGAAAAATATAACAAGCCCAAGTAAGTAAGAAAGCACTAGCTTGTGGATGAACAAATAGGTAGGTAGCCCCGAACCAATAAATAAAGTGAATAAAAGGCACTTAAGATGTTGTGGATGAAAAAAAAGAAAAACTCAATGAAAAAGGCACTTGAGACGAAGGAATCTACAGTCAAAAAGTACGCAGTGAATTCCCCACCAACGAATTATGTCGTCTAACGTTTGCCTACCGGGTACCTGCCACTACTGCAACGGTCTTCCTGTCCCGCCCGCGCTCGCTCGCTCGCTCGCAGTGCCCTCGCTCGCTCGCAGCCCAAGCCCAAGGCAAACGCACTGTAGCTCCCCAAACAGATCATAAGAGACGGCAGGCAGAAAGAGGACAACAGCAACAAGAAGAACAACAAGAAGAAGTACGTTGGGCGATAGTACTTACAACTTGCCTCGGATCTTGGATCCATTTGCAACGGTGCTCTTGATCATCAAGTCAAGTCTCAACAGACCTTTTTTGTTTTTCCTTCTTCTTCTTCTTTTTTCTGTTTTGCCCCCCACCACCCCCCCGGCCACAATTTTCTGCGGCAAACAGCCTCTACCATGCTTCTAATCTTCTTGGGTTTTTTTTTGGGGTTTGCATGCTTTTCTGTCTCTGTCCTAAAAGCAATTTTCTTTCTCTTTTCGAGTGAGTACTTAAACCCCACCGTGTTGGTCTGACTTTCCTGCATTTCTTCTTCTGCGCATCTTTTGCCTCACACCGTTTCCTCCGCGCAAACCGACTCTTTTGTGTATGTGTCTGTTCATGTGTGGAAGAAGAAGAAGAAGAAGCTTTTCTACTTGATCTTCCTTTCTTGACCCTTCTGTCGCTTCTCGGATCTCAATCTCTCTACGTTGCTTTTTTTTGTGGTCTTGTTGGAGTTTATTATAGCTGAACGTTTTGAAGCCGTTTCTTTCTGCAACAAGACTTGTAGCTTCTTCGCGGAGTTTTTTTGGTGTTTAGTGGTAGTTGGCATTTACAAGCTTTTTTTCCTCTTGACTCTATTGAATCCAACGTTGTAGTCACCTTTTTTTGTCTTTGTGGGATGAAGGTTTTTGGGTTGGTAATTGTGCAATTCTTTCGCCTCTTTCTCTTGAGACCGGAACTTCAATCTTGATTGCTTGCTTGTTTTCTTTCTTTCTTTCTTTCTTGGGAGGAGGCAGCAGCTGAAAAAGAAGGAAGATAAACTAAAGCAGCAGCAAAGATGAGGCAAGAAGTAGGAGGGTCGAAGTGGGTGGTGGCGGTATGTGTTCTAGTGGTGTTCATGCTTGGCAATTGCGAAGAGAAAGTGGTGGTGGAAGCAGGGCAGGAAGAAGAAGGTGGAGGATTACCCATTCTAGACCAGCTGCTACTTTCCAACACACGAGACTGTCCATGTGGGGATGTGTACGAGGTTAAACAGGGAGAGACACTCCAGAGCATTAGCGAGAAATGCAACGACCCATTCATAGTGGAAGCTAATCCTCACATCAGTGACCCTGACGATATCATGCCAGGCCAGATGCTGCGAATGCAATGCAATCAGCTCAAGATCACTCTCTGTGATGTACCTGGCGCTCTTCCTCGTCACCTCTGCAGGTGAAGCGCAAGGTAAATATCAGGGAGACATCGCAAAACCTTCCATTTTTAGTTCTATTGAAGTCAAAAAAGCAAGCGTTTTTTTTTTTTTCTTTTTTTCTTCCCCCCCTCCCCCCCCCCCAAGCTTGCAAATAGATGGCCCGAGCATGTTGTGGATATGAAATGGGACAGAGCTGTGCAGCTGCAATGTCTGCTTACAGCGCAGCCTTCCCCTCACATAACAAACTGTGTAGATAGATAGATAGCAGTAGATTTTACTGTGCAGCAGCAGCAACAGTCGATTATATAGCAATATGTTGCCATTTTCCAATTCAGCTGAAGATCAGGAAATCTTAGCAATATGTTGCCATTTTTCAGTTCAGCTGAAGATCAGGAAATTTTTACCACAACAAGCTTCTACCTACAGATGATGATGATGATAGTATACACATTTTTTACACTATTGGTACCATGAAGAATTTCTCCAAGAAGTGTACAACAGAGGGCAATTTTTGATGTCCAGCTTTTCAACTCAATCTAGTTTTTTTTTCCACTGTCTGTCTCAAGGTGGTCTTTTTGTGTTATGTGCTCTTTCATGTTTCTATTCAAGTTTTACTTCTCTTGATAAATTTATAAATATGTTAATATGATTATTCTTCTGCATTTGTATGTATGGTTGCACTGTGGGATTCTGAAAATTAGCTTTTTCTAATAGATTTGGTTTGCAGTTGTGATTTTGATTCCTCCATTCAGCAGTTTCAAAGATGAACTTTATTTGGTAGTGTAGTTCTTTCAATCAGACAATGCTTTTTCCTCAACATTGTAATGCAATAATAATAAGCAGCTCATTGCATACCAAATCTGCACTTCTAAGGAACATGCCCATCCATATTATGTTTCATAGTTCTCTGGGGAACTACTCACAGGCTGGGGTCTCCTGCCTATGGGCAAAGAGAGGCAATTGACAAATTGATCACATTGACAAATAAATCTCTTGGAATCATTTGAAATTGTGAATACATAAATATGGTGAAAATTAAAACTAGTGACAATGAAAAGTAGCAATACATATGGAGAGGAAGCTATTATCCGGATGTAGCAATACTACATAATAATATATCTCTGCACAAACTCCCCTAAACCCTAAACCCCTGCCAAACAGTAACTCCGTGAGAAATTGCCACCACAAATGTGAACCCCAAAGCTCACAGATAACTTGGGGCACACCCATAATGTGGAAATGTAACAGTTATAATATACATGAACATAGAAATGGTATTGGTATTGTGCAGAATCTGAGGTCTGCTGATTGTGCGACAAATAAGGCATACAGGGTACATTTACTTACAAATCTAAGACAACCATGTGAAACAGATACAAAAACTATACAGTAGCAATGACTTGATGGAAATTACAAATAGAAATCCCAGAAAACATACATGGATATCAACTAAGTGCACCTGTTTTTATGTGCAGGGTTTATGTGCAGACATATTGACAATTTTCTTCTTCTAATTGCAGCAATGCACCTAGAGAGCCCTCGGCATATCAAAGAAACACATTATTGACAACCCTAATCTAATCGCCTCCATTTTCTGCCATGCAGCCTCATATCCCCTACCTCAGAAGCTGCTGCCCCATCATCCACAAAAGTTTCAGAGTGATCCTGTCTACTCTCAAGCAGTGCACTTACATTTTCTTGATATCGTCTCTGCCTCTCCCTCACTAGCACCTCTCGAGCTCCAACCTGTCTTGGGACCACTTGGGCTGTGGCAAGAGCATCCACAGATGCTGATGATGCAGGGGGTATTGATGGCCTTATTTCTATTGCATGTTCATGCACTGGAGGAAAGCCTGTGCTTCTATTACCACCCGCAAAGGAAGGCACAACCTCAACTGCTTGTGACTGCACAGGCTGTTGTTGGAAGAGTACATTGTAGCTGTTTGTGATGTTCCTTTGAACAGGTCTAGCTCGAACACCAGTCCAGTGAAAGGTACTCTCATTTTGTTCGTGAGCTACTTGAATTGGAGTTTCTCTCATATGTGTCATCTGTACATGCCTGATCTGTTCAGCCTCCACAGAACTGGCTGCTTCCCTGGATTGCCATGTCTGCTCTGTGCTGCTGAACATCAGGTGTGGGATATGCCCACCAAAGGGAGGAGCCCCCACTCTATCTCTCAATTCTCCAATCAAGCTACTTCTTGTCTGCAAAGTATCACTCAGACTTTCTCGCAATATGCGAGCTGCTCTCCCCAAACTTAACATCTCATCTCTCATCCGTGACATGCCAACATTTGAATCATCCCTTCCTTGTGCTACTGTGTGGTCCAGTGCCTGAAGGTCATCTGGTTCTCTCTGCATTCGAAACAATGGCACTACCTCCAACCTTTGTTGTGAAGCTGCCAATTCAGTCACCCCAACCAATTGCTCTGCATGATCAAGAAGGTCATCTGCATCCCTCTGCCCCGGAGACAATGGCACTCTCTCCAACCTCATGTGAAAAGCTGCCAATTCATTCATCCTAACCCATCGTGCTCTCTCTCTTTCTCCCACATATCTCTCTGCCCTTTGCCGCCGGCTCTCAACCCTGTGTGCCTGGGGCCGAGGAGGAATGCTAGATGCTGCTGCTTCTGAAGTTGATATCTTTGTTGAAGATTCACTGCCCCTACCATATATGGGTGTGAGAACACTTGGGGCAATGGCCCCCTTGCAGATGGGACATTCTTGGTGAGGGGACTTGGGTTGAAGGCAGTTATGAAGGCATGGCCAGCAAAAAAGATGACCACAAGGGGTGACAACAGGCTCACATGCCATTTCCAAGCAGATGTTGCACTCAAAGTTGCTGCTCTCTGCCACTGATTTTTGAGGCTCTTGCAGGGAATTGGATGCCACAACCAATGCTTCAGGCAAACTGCGAACATTCAAGCTATCTTCTGTCCTTGGATTATCTTCTAGCCCCTCTGGGCTCACTCTTGTAGGCCGGAATCTCATCAGCAGCCGCCGCATTTGAAAAGCATGCTCCAGCATTTGTTGAGCCTCTATCTCACCGGGTGCTTGCCCTCTTCTACCACCAGATTGGGCATCAATTCCAACTTGTCCAACCAGAGGCAGATCATGTTGGGCCTGTCCAAAACCAAAAAGAAGCTGCAATTGTTGATGAGACCCAGATGCAGATTGCTCAGAGGATGAAGTAGATATTCTTCTCTCTACTCGCTGGTGACTTTGAAATTGTCTTTGAGTTTCTTCACGAGATGGCGGGAGTTCAGTTTCTGAGGGCAGCAGCTCTTGCATGATACCGTTATGGTGAACTGTGGCACCAAAGAAGCCCCTCTGACCTTGTACATCTGGTAGCCATCCTCTTGCCTCTTGCTGGATTCCAAGATCTGGTGTACCGCCCGGTGTATCTCCTCCTGCTGTGACACTTACTGGAATCAAGGGAGGAGCAAGAAGTAGATCCAGATTCACCCTTGCAGACTCATCCATATCGCCGTCTTCTGGGAATCCAGAATTCCCAGAAACATTTGCCACCAGGATTGCAACGTATTCCTCTTCCCCAACTTCGAAATCACCGAAAGCAAAGTGCTCTTGGTTTCATAGCAGCCTGCCCCCGCACAAAACTCGCAGGATCGATTACAAACTCTGATGATGGATGGGTTACTCTGAAAATTTCTCCAAGTGGAAGAAGCCCCAACCACTGATAATGGGATTAGTTACTCTCAGAAAACTTCTCAACATGGAAGCTCCCAGTACTGATCATAGGGTCAGTTACTCTCAGAAAATTTCTCGCCATGGAAGCTCCAAGGACTGATGATGGGGATAGTTACTCTCAGAAATTTTCTCGACATGGAATCTCCAAAGACTGATGATAGGGTGAGAAGAACCATGAGAATCAGTTCCTGTTTCCTTTTATGTTTCGAGGTCGATCTGAAATGCTCAACTCACCTGCATGTTTGTGCAGATTCAACCTCGTGAAACAAAAGCAGACAATTCTCTTTAGTGGGGGCTTCGAATTCTTCGTGCTCCCTCTCTTCTACTCCTCCTCCTCCTCCTCCTCCTCTTCTCTATGATGCACGTGATGGCGGCCGGTAAGCAGCCACACAGCGTCGCATACACATGTGTGATGGCCACCGTTGATGGTGACTATGCTGCTCCAAGACAGCTTTCCACGAGGCCATTCTATTGCCATGCTCCATTCTTCCGCCATCTTTTCTCTACGCTCAAGCTCGCTAAACTAGGCACGTGTATTGATCGCTTCCATGATGGACACATGCGGATTGGAAGCAGAGAAGTGCGGGGAAGAAATGGGGAGAATTAGGGTGAAGATGAAAATGAAGAGAGAGAGAGAGAGAGCAATCTCTCTCTCTCGTTGCAATTGCAGATGCAGAGTGCAGACGAGTTGTTTCTCCAATTCGCATACAAGGACTCGGCAGTTTCAGTAACAAAATTACTTGTAGGGTAAAGCCCAAATAAGGGGCCTAGGACAAGGCGATAGCCAAATCCAGCCTCGGATTTTGGGAATGTCCCCCACTCCATAGACTTTACCTATTGTCACATTTTTTTTCCTTTGAATATTTTAGTCCTTCATTGGGCTGAAAAAATCATGTTCACTGAAGTCATAATCATATATTGTAAAGGACGTCGGGATGAGAAATGAAGCTTCCTCTGAATCCGTCCCGTCGTCCATCCTGTCATCCATTCGTCCCGTCATGGTCTGTTTACTCTGACGGGGAAAAGAAAACAGTGGAGTACAGACGCTGCGGATGCTCAAACCAGATTTAGACAGTGAGTCCGTGTAGCTCGCCTAGACTCTACTGTCCGCTTAGGACAGTCGCCATTTAATGTAAATTAAAGCTGGGGATCATTGTGATGTTGTAAAAATAGTAACTTACATAATTGGAAAGGTACTCTCCAACATGTTAGAATAATTTCCATGAAGTGGAAGTTACCCATCAGCCTATCTCTCCTTGCTATTCATGTTACTACAACATTGTTTTTGTCATTATCACAGCCATGCATTACATAAGAGAAGGGTTTATTGATAGACCCTTCTCCTATGTATAAAGCATGAGGCAAAATTTATCATGAATCGAACTTACATAGATCATGGGGTGTAGCAATGCAACGGATATAGTGGCTACTCCCCAATAGTGGGAAAGAAATCATGCCTCCTTATACGTGTAAGGACCCTCCCACTCTTGAGTAGGCATAATATCCCTCCCATTTTCTGTGAGGGAAATTAATGAATAATAAGGTGCTCTCCAAATACACTTGCAGAATTTTTTCCAAGTGCTTTACCTATAGGGGAAGGGTTTAGGAAAGGGTTTAGGATTTCAAATCCGACAAGGTCTAAACCTAGAAAGGGGGTTAAAAATTCGAAAGGGTCTAAACCTAGAAGAGGGGGTTGAAAATTTGGAAGGTCTAATATTAGACCCTTCCTTACATAAAGTGTTGCCAAATTTTTCTCAGTTTTTTTAAGTGGCTTCTCTTGGCAACCTAAAGAGGTCGGGTTGTTTTTTGTTTGTTTCCTTTCAACTTACAATGGGCAAAGTGTACTAGGCTAAACTCTTCTTGGCTAAACTCCTTTTCTAGTGAGTCTGCTACTTTTCTTACACATTCATTTTTTTACCTGCCTTTCCATCATTCCTTTTGTGAATCTTTCATTGTTGTGGTCCTCTTACGGGCATTGTACTTCTCTTTTTACACATTCTTTTCTTACCTTCCTTTCCATCACTCCTTTTATAAGTGTCCTTCTTGTAAATTTTATTGTTTATCGCTTTTTCATTGTGTCTGTTCCTCAATCAATGTTGTTTGTTGCTTGCATTTCTTATTCTTTCAGTGTTCATCCATTTCATTACTTTTGTTTGCAACTCTTTCACATTGCATCTCTGTTTTCTTGATTTGTTTGTTGTTTTTTTCATGTTCATTTTTGTTGATTGTTTTTTTAATTTTTTTGTTTTTATGTGTGCAAGGTTTTTCTTCTTGTTGTTACTGGTTTTGTACTTTGACAATGTTTCATCATGTTGCTCTACACTTCTCTTATGTTTAATTGGTTAAAAACTTATGTTATTTCTCCTTCTCATGTGTCTTCATCATTTTTTTTTAATCACAATTGCTTTTTAGCATTGTATCATAATTGTTTTACTTGCATTAAAGTAACTTTTTACATTTTGGCTTCTCTTGCATCATTGCTATTACTCATTATTATTACTGTTATTGTGTGCAATAATTTTTTTCACATGTCATCTTTTTCTTTTTTTATGTTTAAATTTTCTATGTGTGTATTTTATTTTTTTTATGTGTGCAAGTTTTTTTTTTTTTTTTTTATTTTTTTTTTTTTTTTTTTTTTTTTTTTTTTTTTTTTTTTTTTTTT
>Ga0116231_10001664_pt1 | contig 45984 bp, 37 predicted proteins | sample S1TSphgellanicum_2_FD_89695 | JGI IMG/M metagenome (GOLD analysis project Ga0116231, IMG submission 89695) | Host-associated microbial communities from peat moss isolated from Minnesota, USA - S1T2_Fd - Sphagnum magellanicum MG | ecosystem: Host-associated > Plants > Peat moss > Unclassified... | reverse complement strand
CGGTTTTTAAACCAGGTCCTGTTCCATGTACACACTACACACATTCCCCAATGCTAAAGATTATGTGAGTACAAAATTTTATAACAAATTAAAATAGGGGTCTATCCAATTAAAATTGATAATTAATCATAAAGTTATAGGGGTCTATCTAATTAAAATTGATAATTAATCATAAAGTTATAGGGGTCTATCTAATTAAAATTGATAAATAATCATAAAGTTATAGGGGTCTATCTAATTAAAATTGATAATTAATCATAAAGTTCAATCCACTTATTAAGTTTTGAAAAAAATCAACTTTTTTACACAAACTTCCTTAGATCCTCTTTTTAAAAATTCCCCATCTTTGAGTAGTGTGTCAATTGGGGGAGATCTTACCAACTTCCTTCCTTGCCTTCCCAGTTCCAAGCTCCTTCATAAAAGGGGGATTTAGTGGGAAAATATTAAATCAACCAAAGAAATTGATTGCAACTTGTACAAAAGTATTGCCTAACATGTTTTGTCCTCATTCATTTTTGTTCATGTTACCCTTTTCTTCCCTGAAACCTAGTCCCAATGACATCCTCTGCGGAACACAAATATGTTATGCCCATTTCGTAACCGATGATGATGCCATCCCCATCCTTATGGAATGCATGCAAACAACATGCCATGGGATTTCATTTCCACTCATTAGGGTTTACATTTTGTAATAACTTTGCCTGTGCGTTTCAATGCCAGTATTTTGTGCTTTCTTCTTTGGTGTTGTTGTAGTGCTTTTGATCCTCCAACTATTTGAGTACAACTTCAATGCTATTATGAATTCCATGGTGGAACAACTTCCTTACCTTGATTTCGTGCATTCTCTTGATCACAAGGTTGACAAAGGAGTTTCAGTTTTGTTGTATAATTCATTCAATGTTGGTTGTCATGGAACTGCACCAAGGTTTAAGGTTTGTGTGTTTTTACAAATGTTTGCGAATACATTATTACAAAGTTGATCAATAATGTATTTGGTAAAATTTGTGAAAGCATTATTGCTTGGTGTCCAACTAGATCAAAATTATTTGGTAGAAATTTAGTAATATCCTTTGAGGGGAACCATTAGGTTTCATTTCAAGTTTTGTTTTCAATTTGCTATAACTATTTTAAAACTTTTGAAGTTTTCCTCATGTGCGAACCAAGGTCATCACTTGTGAAGGGTGCCACTCAAAATACAGTAATCCAAATGTGCACATTCAAGTGCAAACAAAATCACCTCATCCAAATGTTTGCATCTAAGTATTGTTTTCTTATAAGTCTTGTGGTGTAACATGGGAACTAATACTATAACAACACTTGGTGAGAGACACATAATCATGACCTGGGTGTCAAACCCTAATTTTGGTGTTGTGAACTCATGATCTGGTGTTGCGAACCTCTGAACTATGAATTCATTGCAAAGGGTTGAAGCTTTGTAAAAATCTAAAGCCATCAAATGAATAAAAAAGAATTGTATAGGGTTTCTGTTATTATGTTTCATTATTTATTTGCACAACTATGGGCATAGTTAGTTATGAAATAATTCTTTTTAACATGGTGGTGGGTTTAAATTGCCATAGGAAGCAACACAAAATCTAGTGGTAGTTGGAAAAATTTAGTGTTTTGGAGATTATGTTTAATATGGGTGCAAAAAAGAAGGAGATACAAGGGCCAAATGGGTTTGAAGGGTTGTTGAGGTATTATGTGAAGTTAACACCTATTCGATTTATAGAACAATAGGTCACTCCTAAACTTTATAATGAATTTTTATTGAAGATGTTTTCATCATGAGTGACCTCATTAAATGTTGAAAAGCATTGTCTTGACTTCTAGTGTGTGTATTGTGGAGGGGAATGGTCCATTAAACTATAACTTTTTAACCATAGGTCTAAAGGGAGCCCGGATGCTACCCTTGACTCAAGAACAAATAAACCCATCTCTATCCTAATGTTTCCCAATTTGGTTAATGCCCAACTATCGAAAAAGTTGAAACGACATATTGAAAACAATGATGCTTCCTCTATTCAATTGAAGTTGAGCACCCAAGTTGAAGTAGATGTAAAAACAGCCTTGGAAAAAGCTCCAATCAATAGTGAGCACATTCATGTCTAGGTGTGTAGGTTTAAATATCTCAAAGGGTTGTTGTCAAAACCTCGTTACAATAGACAATGTTAGAAAGGTGCATAAAAAAATCTAGGACAAAGGATAGTAAAATCAAAAGGAGGGCCATCATTTAAAAGGCGCCCTGCAAATACATCAAGTAAACATATCTTGGATGTGTGATAGGAATAGCCAAATGTTGATGACCCCAAAATTACAAAACAAATTACCAAAGAGAGCAAGTTGGTTTCTTCAAGTGATCAAGACACAAGTACCACTGTTGGTAGTATAGGTGAAAAGACCACTTTTCAGGTATTGACTTAATTTGATAATGTAAGAAAGTCAAATATCAAAAGCCTTGACATCTTCTAGCACATGCCATTACAACAAAAGATTCATGGAATAGCAAGTCTGGGAGGGGAAAATGAAAGTGTTAAGATTCCTTCATAACTCCATCCATTTCCATTGCATCTAGATGTTGTTCTATGAGAATTACACGATTTGAGAAACATTCAAAGTGCGAGAAACTTGTAGAATTTGAGACTATTGAACACATGACAATTGCATGGAAAAAGCTCATGCCTATGCTAATCAAGCTATAATATAGCTTGTTTCATTTGCTTCCATACTAGAGGAAGTTTGATTGAGAAAGCTCTTCCTTAAATGATTTCAAGGCCAAGCTTGCAAGTTATCGAGCTTATCCGAAAGCATGGGATGAATGGGTTGATATTATGTGTATGGCATCATTTGGGTTGTGGACTCACAAAGACCAAGTAAGCTAGTCATTTGTTTATGAAATCAGTGGTTTAGGGTTCATTGGTTTCTACCATGTCACATATCACTTGGTTGGATTATTCTGTAACATGCTACCTTTGTTTGATTCCTCTATAAATTGATACTTATAACTTGCAAGTAGTCTCAAAATCCAATCTTTAAATTTCATTCCATTTATTTTCATGTGTAGCACTTTTAGCCATGTCATATGTTGTAACATGGTACCATGGTTAGATTCTACTATAAAATGCCTATAACCTACAATCCATTTTCTTCCTCTAAACCCAACCTTGAACTTTCATTTCATTTATTTTCATGTGCAACATTTTGTTGTATTGAGTCCCAATGAAATGCAGTGAGCATGGTTGTTAGTTATGTGATAAACCCTACAACTTTGAACAACAAATTCAAAACATCGGTTGAATATGTTGAGTACAAGCTACTCAAACGAAATAACAAAAAGCTTGAAGCCCAATGGTAGGAGTGTGAAAAAAGGATCGTTACGTATGTTGAGAACAAAATGCAAGACTTTGATCAAGTTGTTGCTCCAGAACTTGAATGAAAAAAATGGGGTTGGCACCCGTTCTTTCACATTTTCATGACAATTCCATCTGTACAAGCCCTTGCCCCCACCTTTCCTTGGACACACAACAACAATGAGGCCATAACCATATGTGATAGAATTTGTAACATGGAAAAGGTCGATATATTCTACCTAGTGTTATGGTTTGTAAGGTTTTTTAGGTTTTACACATTGTCAAAAGGGATAAACATTTGTCCGGTTCACTTGTTGCATGGTGGTACTGAAATGAATTGCAAACAATGGCTTTCTAAAGGACTAAACAACAGGTAATGGTAGGCAATTTTGAAGGGGCCCATGCTATTTGTAAGTGGGGTGGGGTCAATAGCTCAAGAAGTTTGGTAAGCCCAAGTCCAAAAAGAATTTGAACACTTGACAAATTGTTTGACATGGTGGCCAAACTTCTACACTTGATCATAAAATGTCATATTATGAACCATCTAAGAATTTATAGTCAACAATAGGAAGGATTTCATCAATGGGTGACAAATTCATGAATGGGGTGCAATTGGGAATTCTTTTGATTCTACACCCACAAAATGGTTGATGCGCAAGAAGACATTGATCTTGGTTGGGTTATTGCTAGAACATGTTAGAACACTGCTTTTAGGTTATTAACAATGTGTCATGTGTAACATCATCACCATTCTATTCACTTGCTAAAACAAATTATAACATGCAACAACTAGTTTCTGGGATGTGATGTAACATGGCAACCTTTTAACATTATAACCCGTTTTTTTATAACTTGGTTTCTAATAATTATTACAAATATGCAATGTGTAGCATCATGCATGTAGAGTTTAGTCTTGCTATAATAAGATGTAACATGTGGTTAATTTCTAGGTTGTAGTGTTACATGACAATTTTTACCATTATCAGTTATTTTTATGGGTATTGGGTTAGGAAGCATTCCAAGCTTTGAATCAATGGAACATGAATCAAGGGCAATCTTGTTGATTCACCATTTAAACATGTATCACATTCATATGGCCTTCATTTAATTTCAACATACAAATAAGAAATAGGTAAATTTTTTTTTGATTTTATATCTTATTGATTAGATAATCATTTATCATCTCTTGAATTGAGGCAAAATAACTCGACACATTTAAATCAATTTTTATTATTGAATACATAAAAATTCAACAATGTCATATTCGAAAATTAAATACAAGTTGTTTGTTTGATTTGCATCAAGGCATGGTCACAAATGAACATCAATATGTGAGAAAAATGGCATTAAGTGTTAATATGGGAGGTTTGTGAAAAGATTTCACTACAATATTTTGGATAGTTGAATATCTACAAGGGCCAATTTATATTTGGAACAAAATATCAAAACACATTATGTTTTGATGTGACATGGATTTTTAATTCATCCCTTTACATAAAGTGTATAGTTTTTAACATTTTGAACCAATATGTTAATGGTGTATTTAGGTTTATGTTTGCTTTTCAAGTTAACGATTTCAAAGTTTCCATAGATTTAAATGATTTTTCATCTTTTTCAGAATCAATGGTGCAACAACCTCCTATTTTATTATTGCAACTAATTACATGTTTTTATTAGAATGAAAAAATTGATTTTACATCAATGGACATTTTGAAAGATAACTGGGATTCACCATTGGAATATGTTGTTTCATTGTTCAACATTTATTATAATACAAATATTACTATAAATAAATAAAAATTTTATTTGATACTTTCAATTTTTTTGGAAAAACCACACAAATGTTCCTATCAATGAGATTTTGTTTAATCTGTTCATTTTAATTTCCTTTACTAAAGTTTTTAAAAATCTCAAAATTCAAATGGAACTTTCCCATTTGATTATTGAACCTAATACAACGCATAAAAAAAGAATATTTTCATTGGGCACTTTATGACAACAATATTTTTGAATTATCGAAGGTTTGTCCAAATTTAACTTATTATGCAAAGACATTTAAATTCATCAAAATGTTTGTAAATATTAAAAAAATAATCACAAATTATGAATCACATGAAATATATATATATATCTCAATTTTTTTTCATAAATGATAAAGTTTAATCATCATATGTTCAATGCATTCTAGAAGAAATTAAATAACCAATTCCCACATAATAACTTCTTGCAAAATATGATGTTCAATAAAATAAAATAAAATGTTAATATAAAAAATACATATAATTCAATAGACATCAACATTTATAATAAACAAATCTAAGATGTTTCCCATAGTTCCATGTTTTAGTTATGAAAGGTTATGTTTTAAAAATAATTTAAATGTTTTTCAAATCAATTATCAAAATAATTTTCTATATACTTTTAAATTCAAATAGAACCTTATTCAACATCATACATATCAAATACCAAATAACTTTTTTAAAAACAAAATCATTCCATTGATTTAAAAATTAACACAATTAGAAGAATGTCTCATTTCATCACATTTTACTTTTGCTCAAACTTATAAATTTCAAAGGTATGGGGAATATAAGATGCATGGTAATGTTATTAATGTCTCTATAAATGTGGATCAAACTCAATCAATACTACCACATTTATCACATGATGGTGTTATAATAAGTGTGTTTTTTAAACTATGTTTTGAATATAAATCACTTTATATGTTAGAAAATGTTCATTCAAATATGGTGATGAATGTTTTATAAGATTTGATTGAAACACCATTATAGAAATATTTGAATGTTATCATTCATCATGAATGGGCAAGTTTGTTTGTTTTGCATATGAGTTCAAAATTTCAAATTCTTATTTATAACAATGCATTAGATGATAATTCTAAGTTTGATAATGAAAAATATATTTTACATTAATAGATTCAATGATACATAATTTTAAAAATTCCCCCAAAATAATGGATTATGAGAATATTATATATATTATTGCCCCAAGTCAAAACTTTCACCGTTTATGTTTATTTAAAAATAAACATTCAAAGGAATTAAAATTTTCCAACATTGTTTTATGGGTAACTTTAACAATTTTTTGAAGGTTTTTCATATCAAAAAATAGTTCAATGGGAATTACTTCATAAATCTAGGGATTTTTCAATAAATATTTTCCAACCTATTTTTTAAGCTTCGAAAGTTTTCATAAAAAAAAATCATATGTTTTGGTTGGGTGCAAATATGAGAAGGAAAACTATGTGGTAGAATTTTTAAATGCTTATCAAAGTATGAGATAAACCAAATTTAGATAATATCTTCAAATCATACTTAAGTTATCATGATTTGGAAAGTTTATGTAATTCACCTAATTATTTTGAAAAGTTGTGAAAAAAATTAGTTGTAATGATTTGACAACTTGATCTTCTAATGTTTTTTGTCACTTTTGCATCTATTGAAAGATTGTGGGATCCTTTTATTAAAGTTTAACACATATTACATGCTTCAAGATTAAATCTCCCAAATAAAATAGAAGATTTCAAATTTGTTCATATAATAAAATTGATATGAATCGACCCTATCACATGTGTAAGATATTACAACCATAAAACATCTTGTTTTCACAAACTAATTGCAAAAGTTCATTTTATTTTTGGTATATTTTTTAATTTTTTTGTCGTTGAATTCCAAAATTGTGTAAGTAAACATGACCATGGACTTTTATGAATAAAAAATGCACATATGTATGAAATACATACAAATGAAAAAATTGAATAGTATGTAAACATGTATATTTCTTATGATGTATCAATTTTACTAAACCCATTACAAAATGCACAACATCAACACACACGTACATGTAAGAAAAAAAATCATGTTGTTTATAGATTTGATTACCCATTGCTTCCTATGTGTGAAATAAAATTTTTGGAACCTTTTCAAATATATAAAAATTTGCCATTTTCATAACAATACTTCCATACACAATCAAACAAAATATTTCAATCTTTAAAAGATTTAAAAGAAAATGATGATATATCATTTTTTACATACTTAAATTCTTTAAACCTTGATGAAAGTACATATATATTAAGTTTGAAAAGTAAATTAATAAGAAGCACAATTCTTAAAATGACTTTAAAAATAAATAAATTAATGCATTTAGTATGTGTGCTGTTCATTTGTGGTTTGCAAATATAGATATTTGTTTTACCTTAAACCCATATGCAACTGCAACATATTACACATCATATATGAAAAAATAAATATATCAATAACATCAAAACTACGTTTTATCATAAAAAAATGCATTGCAAATAATATAGATGCAAATACAAGAATTCAAAAATTAAATAATGTTTTTTTTAATGCCCAACGAATGGTTAGTCAACTTGTTGTTTACTTTGTGTTTTTTTTACTATTAGATCATTCATCTTGAACATTTCAATTCATAATTTTTTTTTCTTTTAATGAATGTATTTTTTTGTTAAAATCACAAGTTGCATTAAATGAATTAGAACCAAATTCAACTGATATATTGTGTTTATTAATCATAGACAATATATTAATCGTCCTAGTCAACATGAATTGTTGTCATTAGGAAAATTTTGTTCTTTTTATAACATTAAAAAGAAAATTCAAAACATTGGAAACCCAAATTTATTAGGTTTGTAATTTATAATAAATATAAAATATTGAAAATTGGTCAAGAGAACAAGTTTTATTGTATTCACCATTTTGAAATTCAAAAAACTTGCAATTTGAGATTAATCTAACTTGGCATGATGCATATTGTTGACAACATGATGAAATTTCTAAGATTAAATTTATTTCATTTACTAAATGCCATATTCAAATATAGAAGAAATGGATGATTCAATAGATTGAAAATCAAAACTATTACGTTGCACTAATGTTTGGATTGACAATATAGATAATGAAATAAATGATCGACATCTTATGATCCTATAATAAACATAATCAATATTAAACACTATGATTTATGATTTAACTTTTTCATTTAATCATGTAATGGATCAAACCAAAAATCTCAATTTTAAAAAATGGAAATTTCACAAAATCATCATATTCCATGATGATGGAAGAATTTGAATATCGTAATTTACTTAAACAATTAAATGAAGAACAAAAATTAATATTTAATGATGTTATGCATAGAAAATTATTACATCCTGATACATTGATATGTTTATTTTTTACGTGGGGTGTTGGAACTAATAAAAATTTTACATTAAAACTCATAAATCAAGGATTATTATAATTATACAATAGAAACATATCTTTTGACTTAACAAAAATCAAAGCTTTATTCATGGCATCAATAGGTAAAATTGCCTTTAATATTGATGGTTTAATAATACATTCAACATTAAACATATTTGTCTAACAATCCTTATCTAGTTTACCAAACTTATCATCAAATTTTTAAATAAGCTTAAATGTTAATATGAACAATTACAAATTGCGTTAGATGAAATATCACTTATTGGTGCTAAAATGTTCAATGTTTTAGAGAATAGGTTAAAGTCCATAATACACGTTCAAAACAAATTCTTTAGTGGTGTTGATATTATCATTATAGGTGATTTCTATCAAGCACCCCTTATGAAAGATAGTTGGATTTTTCAAACTATTAAAAATAATGTTAATGCTTTAACACCAAATTTTTGGCAAACATATGTTCAATGTTATGAGTTAAATAAAGTTATGTGATAGTCTAAAATGATTTTTATATAAACTTTGAACAAATTTTGTATTGCAACAAAAAATATAAAGGATATAAATTCAATTTGTAATTAATAACCACCAAGTAATTTTACTATTTTGTACAAATAAACTTGTGCAAAAACATAGTGAAAATGTGTTTATTAACACATTAAGTCCCACTTTTATTTTCAAAGCAGTGGACATCAACCATTAATCATGCTCACCATCTTACAAACTTTCAAATGATTCAAATAAGGGTTTGCTTTTTACAAGTATATTAAAAAAAATGTTGGTTGAATTATGTGCTGGTAACTACGTAACATTTGATGGTTTTGTGAATGGAGCTAATGGCATTTTTAAAACATCAACAACATATTGTGAAAAACCCATTATATGGATAATGTTTTAGAAATCTAAAATTGGAACATTAATAAGAGAAAAATATAGTCATTATTATGACAACAACATTGAATCAAAATGGACACTAATTGAACCTATCATTAAAAATATAAGAGTTGGTAAATTCTAATCATTTATCATAACAAGGATTTAATTTTCAATTCAATTTGCAATAACAAAAATCATTCATCGTTCTTAAGGATTATCAATAAATGAATTAGTTTTTGATTTCATTAATATTAAAAAACATGGGTTAACATATACAACATTATCCTGCATTTGAACAAAGGAAAAAACTATTTTTTTTAGTTCTTCTCCAACATGAAATTTTTTATGTGGATCCAACAATACATGTAAAAATGAATTGTTGAAAAAATTTGTAACTTGGATACCATCAAATCTTCAATTTAAAAACTTACATAATTTTCATGTAATTATATAAACATAAAATACAACTTTTTTACGCCGACATTACGGAAACATCATTCATGATCATAACCTTCAAATGTTTCATATTTTATGTCTTAGAGAAACAAAAATACACCATGCATAAACAAATGTGCACAAATTTATAAATTCATCGAAGTATTCATATATTTCAATCCATGATGGTCATGGGTTAATGATAATATATGACATACACATGCATTTAAATCCCTTCAATACAATAGCTGGTGATGGCTCAAAATATATAGCAACAACTTTTAATAATATATATATATATATATATATATATATATAAAACTCATTCTTGTTCAATTTTTACATTCCTAAAAAATCTTCAAACTATAATTCAATAATCTTACGAGAAAATTGTCCAAACATCATTATGGGATATTTTAATTTTGACATTTTAAAAGAGAATAACCAAGCAAAAATAAAATAAAAATTCATGGACAAATTTAAATTAAAATCACAATTTACTGAAAACATCACAAAGGCTAGATTTCAATTAGACCATATATGGGCCAATGTCCTTGGAAATGAATGCAAATCTAGTGTAATATAAGCATATTGGTCAAATTTTCACAAATAAATTTATATTGCATTTAAATTACCAATCACAATTATAATGTATAACACAAAAAAACATTAATGTTTCCATTTATTTAAAGTATAACATTTGTGAAAATATGCATATAAATGTTGCATTTTCCACCTAATTAATTATTCCCAAAATGTTGGCATTTTGTGACTTGAATTTGCATTTTCACATTTTTTCATGCACCATGTGCAAAAAAAACCATAAATATCAATAACAAGACCAAAAAAAATTTGAATGATTTTTTTATCCACATGTACACCCATCAAACATCATAATGAAACACCTTTCATGGAAAACATAAACCCAAAATGCTACGAAAAAAAAAGAAAAGAAAATTTGCCAACTTCTCAAACTTCAAAAGGAAATGAGATTAAAAATAAAAATCTTTCCCTATAAATTATATCCATTTGATATTGACATTTTTTTAAACATGAAAATACTCATGCGCATTGCTAAAAATTGTCTACATTATCCAAGTTTGAAAAACTTGAATTTTTTAAAACAATATAATTAATTACAACTTACAATTCATTAGTATGGTTAAAAAAAAGACAATGGAACTATGGTTTCAATTTCTGAATATTCACAATGAATTCTAAAATGGTTAGAAAACTTTATTTGTTAGTACAAATGTGAAAAAATAAACTTATGATCTTTCATAAAGCCAACAAACTTTCATCCAATATAACTTGGGTGAGTTCATAGTAGAGCATTAAATGTAATACCTTATTTTTGGGACAAAGCTTCTTATGATAGAGTTGCTTGTTTAATATTGGATTGTTTTGTAGTTATGAGATCCACTGAACTAGGATGCTTCAGATCGTGTTCTTGGTGTCGTTGAAAAGCTCTTGACGAGGAGTGCATGGGCTTTGGTTGCATGACGGTTGGACTTGCAATGCGAAAAAATTTCTTGAATATTGAATTATTTTTTCATTGAAAATTAAATTAAACTGAAGCTGAAAATTTCTGAGGAATTGGAATGTGGCTTTGGTATTGTTGGAAAGATCTTGATGAGCAAGATTTAATGGAATTTATTTGGTAAGATTTGGATTCAGAATGTGGGAGGTATTGATTTTTAAGTGATTTCTGCTGTTGAAAATTCAAATAAATTCCAAAAAAACCAGGTTTTGGAAGGAAAAATCAGTTGAGAACGTGGTAACACTTGAATGCTATAATTTCAATTTTTTGGATTCTGATTTAAAAAAAAGAGATCCCCGAACCCATAGTTCTCCGGTTCTGAAAGATTTGAAAACCGGAACCGACAATTATGAGCAAAACGAAATACCCTCCCAACCCAGTCAGGAGATCCGGCGGGTCTTTGGGCTTTCTTGCGGGTCGAAGAAATCCCCGGATCCAGTCGAGGTGCCTACTAATCTCCAATCGAGATGCCTAAAGGTGGCGATGCAGGAGGAGCTATCCGATTCAGTCGAGGTCCCAAAATGGGGCTGGGCCAGGGGATGGGGAAAGGACAAAGATAAAAGCTGGTGATTCAGTCGAGGTCCCCAGAAAGATCGGGTTACAACAATCGAGGTCCCCAGAAAGATTGGGTTGCAACAATCGAGGTCCCAAAAGGAAAAAGTCGAGGTCCCCAAAAAGATCGAATTACAACAATCGAGGTTCGAAAAGGGGGAAAAAGTCGAGGTCCCCAAAAGGATAGAGTTACAAACATCGAGGTCCCAAGTCAGGGTGCAGAGCGGCGACGGCGCTCGACAGGGCTGGCGAAACAAGTGCGCCACCTGGCGGAACAGGGTGGGTAGCTGGAAGTGGCGATTCGGTGGCGAAAGAGTGGCGAAACCGGGTGCTGCGTTCTCTGTCTCCTTTCGCGCTACCTTCCGTGGCGTGCCCCCTTTCCTTTCCCTCTCGTCTTTTCTCTCTCTCTCTCCCGCGTCCGTCTCTGCGTTCTCTCTCTTGTGTCCGATCACACCTAAGAATCCACAAGCTTGCGCGCATCTAGATTGTGTTCTCACGTCCGGCACGCACCCATCTTTTCGTCCATTCTTATAGATTCTCTTACTGGCTCTAGACCTCTGCGATCTCTGGTCGCCACCTTTGTCGTCTCCAAACCCTAATTAGATTCTACCGATTTCGGAGACCTCGTTGTAAGGGTTGCGTACAAGAGTCGCGAGGAGCTCGTCTCTTTGCTTTGCTTTGCTTTGCGTTGCTTTGTTTGTTTCTCTCTAGAATATATTCATTACGCGTGGTGGAGAGCATTCGCGAGCGTAAAAAGACACGGGTAGTGGAGCGGAGCGGAATTTTTAGGGTTTGGATGTCACTGGTTCCCCGTCCCCGCACTGGACGTTGTCTGAGGTCTGTAGTTGACTTTTGGTTTCTCGTTGGATTTCGGAGTGAGTGGGGTTTTTGTTTTTTGCGCTTTTTGGGTTTGTGAGTGGTTTTGAGAGCAAGGGGTTTGCGGATCGCCGCGGGTGTGGTAGTGGGAAGTAGATTTTGGGCGTGGATCTACTGTTTTCAGGAGGTTTGTGTTGTGGGAAATTTTGTGCTGGTTTCAGAAAAATCTTGGGTTGCTAGTACGAGGCAGAGAGACGGACTGGACCCAAATTGGACTGCGCCCATGACGATGACCGCGCCTCCTCTCGATGTGGGTCGCGATTCCCATCCTTTGCCCGCCGTCTGTGTGTGTGTGTGTGTGTAGTCTCTGAACGATCCTCACAGTTTTAGTGGATGGCAGGAAGATGATGATATGCTGGTACCGCCCCAAGATTTCAACGACGGCATAGAAGCCATGGAAGGTTGGTCCTTCGGATCTCTTCGCCCCATAGTCATGTTCAAGCTTTTGCGCTTGTGCGGCTCTCTGTAGTTCCATTCTGTTACCAACTGCTTTGTTCTTCTTTGTCAGGAGCAACAACTGGGTATATTAGCGAGCATTAGATGATGGGTCATCCAGGATCCAATCTCACCTTTGGTGGAGAGGGGTTGGGGTGGTGTTTTGCTTTTGCTTTTTTTTTTTGGGTGTTGGGTTGCAGTGGTAGGTCAAGGGGAGACTGTCTCCACTGTGGATAATCATCCAGCTGATAATCCACAGACTGGGAAGTTCACATGGACTTTAGACCATTTCTCAAAGATAAATCTGAGAAAGCATTACTCCGAATGCTTTATGGTTGGTGGATACAAATGGTGAGTGAGTTTTTTCTATACCTCTGCCGCATTGCAAGAGCTAGCATCTCTCCCTGTCTTGTTTTGGGAGGCAAATTCTTTCCTGCACACTCCACACCTTCTCCTGACTGAATCCTTACTGAATTCCTTTGTGGTAGATGTGCAGGCGTGTGTTGTTATTCCCAAAAGGGAATAATGTGGACCATCTATCTATATATCTAGATGTTGCAGATTCAGCTCAATTGCCTTATGGCTGGACCAGATTTGCTCATTTCAGTTTGGCTGTTGTCAATCAGTATGATCCTAAGATAACTGTAAAGAAAGGTGCTCTTCTTTCTTGTTCTCATGCTCTTCTTCCCCCACCCCCCCCCTTTAGATAACCTCTTCTGCTGTTTTTTGTGAAAGTTACTGTTCCCTCTCTCTCTAGGGCAGGCTAAAAACTTTCTAACATTGTGAATTTCCCATCTGGGTTTCTGAATTTCCTTTGTAGATACACAGCATCAGTTCAATGCACGGGAAAGTGATTGGGGATTCACTTCATTTATGCCACTTCAAGAGCTATATGATCCAATGAGGGGCTTTTTGGTGAATGACACTCTTGTGCTGGAAGCGGATGTGAATGTACGCAAAGTGGTTGACTACTGGGCTTACGATTCAAAAAAGGAAACAGGTTTTGTGGGTTTGAAGAATCAGGGTGCCACATGCTACATGAACTCTCTTCTGCAGACCCTGTACCACCTTGCGTACTTCCGCAAGGTTCTCTCTCTCTCTTGTCTTCTTGCTCCAATTTCTTTCTGGAATCCATGTTCTTATATGTGTACTTTAGATGTGGTGGTTCAAGTGGGAAGAGGAGATGGGCTGATGGGATTCTTTGAGAGCAAAGGGATGTCATTTGCAGCAAGAACAAACCGCATTCTTCACTCCAGTATATGATGTTGAATCTCATCCTTAAGATCATAGTTCATGGTGAATGGGAAGTCCCATTAGGCTGTGCAGCCCAGCCCTAAATCCAGAGTGGCACTGCCAGAGCAAGCTTCTCAAAGATGTAATGGACTCAAAAATCAAGGCAGGAGTTGTAGAGTTTAGTCACTAGTGTACTTCCAGGAATCAGACACTGACAAAGGTTCTGTTTTCTGTTGCTGTCACTAACAAAGGAGAGGCTCTTCTATAATAATTGAAGGTTTTCTTTTGTTCTCTGTTTCTTTTGGACAGGCTGTGTATCACATGCCAACAACTGAGAATGATATGCCATCCAACAGCATTCCATTAGCTTTGCAGAGCTTGTTTTACAAAATTCAGTACAGCGACACAAGTGTTGCCACAAAGGATCTCACAAAATCTTTTGGATGGGACACGTATGACTCTTTTATGCAACACGATGTTCAGGAGCTTAACCGGGTTTTGTGTGAGAAGCTAGAAGATAAAATGAAGGTATGGGTAGGTCATTTCTTTGTTTATGAGGCAGCCTACCCTCTGCGATTCATGGCTGAACTTGGATTGGGATTGTCTTTAGATCAAAACTTGAATCTGGGTGGTAGATGTAGCTGCTTCTCATAGAAATGGTTGCATGCGTGGTGTGGTACATTGTCAGAGAAAGTTATTTTTAGACATTTCAATCTGCACATATATATATGCTGTGGAGGGTAAAGCTTCTCCATTCTTTGTAGCAAGGCTTTTTTAGGTTTTTCTATTGGAGTCAGATGGCTGGATGCAACTGGGCATACAAAAAAGAACTTAGATCCAGTAAATTTTCTGGAACAACTCTTTTGGAGTCTCTGAATTCAGTGCTTCTGATACCTGTTGGCAGGCGACAGCAGTGGAGGGCACAATACAGCAGCTTTTTGAAGGGCACCATATGAACTACATTGAATGCATCAACGTTGACTATAAATCCACGCGGAAAGAGTCCTTCTATGGTATGCAGATCTCACTTGACAAAGTTCTGTAGGTGTGGTACACTCAGCTATAGCTTCCTACACTGAGATTGGCATACCATTACGGGGTGCATGTACATCCTTTTATTTTTTGCTTGCTGTATGCAGACTTACAGCTGGATGTGAAGGGCTGCAAAGATGTTTATGAGTCTTTTGACAAGTATGTTGAAGTTGAGAGGCTTGAGGGTGACAACAAGTACCAGGCTGAGCAATTTGGGTTGCAGGTTAGGCCTCCTTCAAAAGCTGTTTTTCATTCCAGTTTGTACTAGTATTTCAATTCGATGCTTTTGGAGTTGGTATCCAAAGGCTCTTAATGCTCTTAATGGAGTTGTGAGCTCCACATTATGTTGTACTTTTGGGTGAGAAAACTCTAGTAGATTTAGTTTTTCATCTCAGTGTTGTTTGATCTTGTAATAAGATGCCATTGACACTTTACTTGTATGTTGTCACTTTGGGCTTTCAATGATTGGATAACCGTATTGCCTAACTGTCGCTGCAGGATGCAAAGAAAGGAGTCCTTTTCATTGATTTTCCTCCAGTGCTCCAATTGCAGCTGAAGCGGTTTGAGTATGACTTCATGCGTGATACAATGGTCAAGGTCAGTACTGACAGATGGGTGTGGTCACTTTCTTGCATTCACATTTGTGGAATTCATTGGCACTGCTGCTGAGAATCAGAGATTTTTCAGGTTGATATGGGTTGGGGGCATGTTTTGGCAGATCAATGATCGGTATGAGTTCCCACTACAGCTTGACCTGGACAGGGAGAATGGCAAGTATCTTTCTCCTGATGCAGACCGCAGTGTGCGCAACTTGTATACCTTGCACAGGTTTGCAGCCAAAGCTGTTTCTTCTGTTTGTCTTTTTTGTTGCACCTCCAAAGTGATATGTGCTGGACAGCTGTAACTGGCACAAAAGTTAACAAGAGGGCTCTGTACTGAGAAAGGGTTGCATCTGAAAAGCAGTGTCCTGTGAATCTAAGCATGGATTTTATTCCTGAGATTTTGAATGTGTTCTTTCTTCCAGTGTGCTTGTTCATAGTGGAGGTGTCCATGGTGGGCATTACTATGCATTTATCAGACCAACATTGTCTGATCAATGGTAAGTCCAGCCCTATCACAAACTCTGTGCTTTGTATCCAGGCCTAGACTGACACCCCCAAGTGGAGAGCTTGAGACTTGTACTTAGTTGATGGGAGATGATTGCTGTGCGTAAATGGCACTGGCAAGGGATTGGGAAAATTGTTTGTAGTGTTAAAAGTTTGCTGTCGTATTTCAATTTGCAGATTGATAATAGTTTACCATTGCATTTTTAATTTGAAAAGTGTTCTTGACTGAGATGTAAGGATCACCTGAACTCAACGGACAAGAACTGTTCTCTGTGAGAAAAATGTCAGGGACAGAGATTGTGGACCAAGATGCATGAGCCTTTAATTCTTGGCTCATGTCATTGCAGACTGTCACAAGTGCAAAATGGTTTTCATGTCTGGCAGGTACAAATTTGATGATGAGCGGGTCACGAAAGAGGAGCTGAAGAGAGCTCTTGAAGAGCAGTATGGGGGAGAAGAAGAGGTAAGGGTGTTGTTTTCTATTTTGAGGGTCAAACAATCAAGGCTGTAAAGTAACTTGGTAATGCATGGTTTAACAAACTTTGTGGGTGATCATGGTTTTGTACTCTGTTGTTGTGTGCTGCTATGAAGATTGAGTGATGATGAGAAGAAACATGGCTGTTATGACTGTTTTTGATTGGTGGTGATTTTTCCCTCAGTTGCACAAGCTAGGCTTATGAGGGGAACTTTATTTTTCTAACGCTTTCCTTGCAACACTGTATTATTGATTGAAGTGTTGTGGTGTATTCCAGCTTCCACAAACCAACCCAGGATTCAACAATACACCTTTCAAGTTCACCAAGTATTCCAATGCCTACATGTTGGTATACATCAGGGAGGCTGACAAAGATAAGGTTATTTGCAATGTGGATGAGAAGGATATTGCTGAGCACTTACAGGTATTTATCTGTTGACTACATTCAGTGTTTTCAGTTTTTCAGGACTAGCATGTGGGTGTTAAAGATCAAGATATTATAGTGGCAGCAGGGACTCAGAACCATCTCCTCCAGTTTATACACTAGAAGTTTAACATTTTGTCTGAGAGTAGGCTGTTGAGTGTTAAAGCTGCAGACCCAGTTAGGGCTCTCATTTTGGGTCCACCAACTGCGGTAGTATGGGCAATAAAGGGTTCTTAGAGAATATGCCCTGTTTTCAGGTGGAGTTTGGCTTTTACTAACACATCACATTGTGGGAGATTGTTGCAGATAAGGTTGAAAAAGGAACAAGAAGAGAAGGAAAGGAAGAGGAAGGAGAAGGCAGAAGCGCATCTTTACACTATAATCAAGGTATCAGTTTATGTCTCTCTCTCTCTCTCTCTACATTACAGCATCAAGTAATTTGCTGTGTTCAGCAGTGTATTGACTAGGTGCAGTTGCTGGGGCCATTTATGGAATCGTGACTGCAATATGGAACAAAAGGGCGACTGTTGTTGCTACAGAGACTTGAGTATTTCCATCTGTATTCATTCATTTGGGTTGGATCTATCTTCCACACAGGTTGCCCAGGATGAGGACCTGGCATTCCAAATAGGGAAGGAGATTCATTTTGACCTGGTTGATCATGACAAAGTGCGCAGCTTCCGTGTCCAAAAACAGACACTCTTCTCACACTTCAAGGTGAGAACTTTCTTATATTAGGAGACTATCAGGAGGTCCAGATCTTCTGGAAACCATTTGCAAGTTTTCTTTACCCCCAGTACCTACCATTCATGTTTGTTTCATCACTCTCAGGTTTGAGCATCTATGGTTCTAAATGGTTTGTCTATTCTTTCTCTAGTGGTTTGTTTTTAATCTTGCTTGCTAAGTTTTTGAGGTGATCATCATGGTGCATTGTTTTGGCAGGAAGAAGTTGCAAAGGATCTTGGGATCCCTGTGGGTTGTCAGAGATACTGGCTGTGGGCAAAGCGGCAGAATCACACCTATCGGCCTAACAGGCCATTGACTGAGCATGAAGAGGCACAAACTGTAAGAAAGCTTTTTTACCTGAAACTTGGACTTTTTTGCATAAGCAAGTGGTCTCTGTGGTGTGCGTTGAAAACTAAAGGTTGATGGAAAACTAAAGGTTGATGGTAAACCACAATATAGGGGTTAGTGTGAGGAGTGAAGCTCTGATTCTTGAAGAGCACATGCTATTTGGGATTGCTTTGGCTGTTGAGTTGGAACATCTCGGACCATCAATTGATGATGTCAAGAAGCAGGAATGCCCTCAGACAGGGTACAATTGATAGTCTTTGTAATGTCCTGGAGTGTGGATTTCATTTCTGTTCCTGTTCCTGCAGGTAGGGCAGTTGAGAGAGGCATCAAACAAAGCTCACAATGCTGAGCTGAAGTTGTTTTTGGAAGTTCACTTCTCTCCTCAGGTATCATCACTCTCCACACCATCTTCAATCTTTTCATGCCAGATTTATTGTTAAGATCCTATTTGTCGAGACTTTCTGTGTTGAAGTTTTCTCCTCTTTTTGTTCCCTTGGCTCCTTCAAGAGATGTGCTTTATAACTGTCTCATTTTTTAAAAAATTTCCAGGAACACATACCAATCCCTCCTCCTGAGAAAACTAAGGAGGATGTCCTGTTGTTTTTCAAGCTCTACAATCCAGAAAAAGAGGAGTTGCGGTAAGCTTTAAGTCTCACATGAATCAGACAGTGATAGCTGTAAATCACGCGCAAATTCAGTTTTTGTACACACTATTGGTTGGATTACCTTTCTCTTAAACAGTTGATTGATTCTTTGATTTTTCTCCTTTCTGCTGAGTTTGAATCATTAGAGAGCATCCATATTGCAGCTCTGGGGCTGATCTTTATTCCGAAAGGGAAACATATCTATCCCCTGGTGGTGCATGTTCTGAAGCTTCTTGACAATTTCAGCATCTCATCGTTTATTGAAATGCTCAATTGGTTGTGAGAATGCCAGGTATGTGGGGAGAACTTTTGTGAAGGGTGGAGGGAAGCCAATGGACATCCTTGAGAAGTTGAACGAGATGGCAGGTTTTGCACCAAATGAGGAGATTCAACTCTTTGAGGTTTGATTCTTTCCAAGCACCTGCACATTGTAGATGATTATTTGATTGGGTGGGGTTTTTTTTCTTTTTTTCCCCCCAATAAAATGATGAACATTCTGATCTTGTGCAGGAAATCAAGTTTGAGCCAAATGTCATGTGCGAGCCTGTTGACAAGAAGTTCACATTCAAAGCCAGCCAGGTACATAGGTGGAAATTTTACCAGAGATGGGAACCAACCTTCCCAAAACTTGCATGAGAGAAATGTAATGTGGGTAGTGAGTTACTCTGGAGCCTGATATTAGCGTGGAGAGTAGTTTTACTCTCTTGTTGGGGGACTTTTTATGTTTTGAAGCTGGGAATTTGCAATAAGCTGAATCCATTGTAAGCTGCATACCTGGAACCTTTGGCACTGATCGTACACTATTTTTACTCTGTCTCTAGCTTGAAGATGGGGACATAATTTGCTACCAGAAAGGTTACACAAGGGAGGAGGAGGAATCATATCGGTATCCTGATGTACCTTCATTCCTGGAGTATGTACGCAACCGGCAGGTACTGTCCTTGTGAAGCTGTGAATATGAATGTTCAAACTTGTCTGTTGTTGATGGCATGATGACATCATATTGTTCCCATTACCTACAACACTGGCATCTGCTGAATGCTGAGTATGGATTGCAAGTAAACACTGTGGTTTCTTGGCTGTAAGAAACAGTTTCAAAGTTCCTTTTTGGTGATGGGTTGACAATGTGGAGTTGGCATATGTTTTTTTAAAGATTTACACATGGTGGGCTTGAAGGTTGTGCATTTCCGGCGGCTGGAGAGACCCAAAGATGATGAGTTCTGCTTAGAGTTGTAAGTCTCATCATCATTGGTTTTGGCTTGACTACTTGAGACATGACGGCTTTTGTATATCCACTAGAGCAAATAATTTTTTCGGGTTGCTGTTTGAATGCTCTGAAGGAGATCTCTACGGCAATATAGTGTTTTGTAAGGTCAATCACCATTGCCAGCACCAACCTGGACCAATTGGTCCAAATCCTCACATTCTGCTGATGGATGCTTTGGATTTTCACTGTAATCCAGGTCAAAGCAGCATACATATGATGATGTGGTTGAAAGAGTGGCACTGCAGCTTGGGCTTGAGGACCCATCAAAGATCAGGCTCACTTCTCATAACTGCTACTTGCAGCAGCCGAAGCCACAGCCTATCAAGTATCGGGGGGTTGAGCGCCTGACTGATATGCTTGTCCACTACAACCAGGTCTTTACATAGCTCTTCAAATATAGAAAAACATTTCTCATCTAGAGATGTTGAATACACTTCCTTCTCATGCTTTTTGGTTAGGCTAGCACAGTATGTGTAACATATATTGATTGCAGTGAGCTGACATTGCTGCAATTTTCCCAAGAGTCTTTTCTATCTTTGGCCAAGATGGGAAGGGGCAGTATGGTCATCCAATGAAGTTGGGGAGGAGTTTACCACATGAGTTTTGGGGAAGGAATGGCCAACAAATGGTATCCTGACAGACTGTGTGGACTGTTGTATCCTGGCTGTGGCACAGACATCAGACATTATATACTTTGAGACTTTAGATTTGCCTCTCCCAGAGCTCCAGGGGCTCAAGACGCTGAAAATTGCCTTCCACAACAGCAAAACAGAGGAGGTATTTCAAAGAAATACTTTGACCTATTTTTGTGTGAAGATTGATGCCTTGAATCTTTAGTGTAAATCATGTCTTTGGCACATTTATCTAGTACCTCAAGGCAGAAGGGATTTTCTAGTCTTGTTTACTAATTGGAGATCCACATAGTCTTCAACTTCCCTTTCAGGAATATCTTTTGTCTAAACTTCACAAACCTTGATTCTTACCTTCCATTTTGGAACTTTTCTTTGGGTTAGAACTGTCTTATGCATTGTCTTTCATACTTATGCCCAATGTTGCATTGGAAAATGAATACCTTTGTAACTGTTGTAGCTTTTAAATTGAGAGATTGCAATCAGGTGCTGGGTGTCATGTGGATGTTTTGGTTCTCTACATGGGTTTTAAACTGGGGAGAACTCTAGTCTATGCAAAGTTGGTTCTATTATAATTGTCCTGCTGAGCAGAAAACATCTTGGGTAGCCAGGAATCTACCATTGTTGCAGCCTTTTGCAAATTACAGACTGTTTTGGCTTTGGACTTCAAATTCCATGAGATTTTCTGCAGGATGTGTGAACTTTTTTTCTTTGACTTGTAAGAAAACAATCAATGGGATGTGAGTGGTCTGCAGCCTCTAACCTTAACCTTATGCTTTACTACAGGTCTCTGTGCATCACATCAGATTACCAAAGCAGAGCACTGTTGGTGATGTCATTAATGAGCTCAAGAGCAAGGTATTGATCATCTGAACATTGCTGTGGTTCTGGTACACTTTCTCATCAATGCTTTCAGTTGAGTTTTGATGTTGTGACTCTGAAATATGTGTGTTGGTTTGTGGCACTGTTGACTAGGTTGAGCTATCTAGTCCAAAAGCAGAATTGAGAATACTTGAAGTGTTCTATCACAAGATCTACAAGGTTAAGTATTTGCTACTGGACAACCTGCATACATGAGAGATGAAAATTTGGAATGATTTTCTGTTCTGTGGTTATATTTTAGTGGCATTGTCAGCAATGTTACAGGACCTTGGTTGTTTACTGACTGACTTTGTGTAAGATTTTCTTTCAGCTTCTTGGGCATAATGTACTAATGTACCAGGGTTCTTGGGCAGATCTTTCCTTCCAATGAGAAGATCGAGAATATCAATGATCAGTATTGGACATTGCGAGCTGAAGAGGTTGGTTTTGACATGTAAAGACAGTTTCTTTGTTTTACTGGGTTTGTATAGGATCTGATTCTTTTACCAAGACCTGTTGTGTGCGTTGACAATCTGTTTGACCATCTTTATAGTGAATGCAGATACAAATGGATATCAATACTGCTGGATAAATCCAAGTAAGGGGAATGTGACATGGGAAATGTTCCCTGAAATGGGTGTTCTTTCTCTTGATGTACAGATACCTGAAGAGGAGAAGGAATTGGGTCCCCAAGATCGCTTGATCCATGTGTACCACTTCACTCGTGATGCCTCACAAAATCATATGGTTTGTTCTTCTCCATTTTTTTAATGTCTGTTTGTAGTCCGCAACATCAAAAAAAATTTGTTCTGAAGAGTGGTTGATGAGAGCAGGTGAGATCATCATGAATTCAGTTAATGCCACATTATGCAATAAGTTTTGTACACTGGACCTTCAGTCAGATTATCTCATCTGCCAGAATAAGGTGTTGCCTTTATTTGCCAGTTAACTGACAATAACCCATATGGTCTTCTGAGCTCAAATGGGATGCTATTGCCCACTTCTGCAGGTTCAAAATTTTGGAGAGCCGTTTTTCCTTGTGATGCGAGAGAATGAGACATTGGGAGAGGTGAAAGACCGCATACAAAAGAAGTTACAGGTTCCAGATGAAGACTTTTCCAAGGTTGGGTTCTACACTTTTTTCTCTTGAAGAACAATAAACTGAACACAAATTGTGGGTAATTGTATGGTTGACATTGTAAGGCAGCTGTTTGTTGTGTTTTTTTTGGCTGCAACTGACACAACCGTTAACCTTGAAGTGTTATTGTTGAATTTTCTCTACAATCTCATAGATATGTGACCATGCTGTTTCTTGTGAAAACACATTAGGCTGAAATGATAATGTGTTGACACCGGGCCTGTACATGTGTGTTCAATGCAGTGGAAGTTTGCATTTTTGTCACTTGGTCGTCCAGAGTACCTACAAGATGGGGATGTTGTAGCAAGCCGCTTTCAGGTGTGTTGTCTTTGTTTGAGGAATCACTTTGATGATTTGGTCTCATCATGCTTGTTAAAGAGAAATGTTGTATGGTGAAGTGACTATTTGTTTGGTGTTATTGGTGTGGTCACAAACAGAAGAGGGATACATACGGTGCCTGGGAACATTACCTTGGTCTGGAGCACACAGATACAGCTCCCAAACGGTCTCATGCTGTAAACCAGGTTTATCTATCATCTCACTATATCCCTTCTTTCTTTATTTTCAAAAGATGGTAATGGTCCCCACATGCAGTTTGTCTCTTGTACTGCACTCTGGTGTGACATGTTCATTTCCAATGGTCAATATAAGTACTGTATTCGCCTCTCTGTTGTGTAGCATACCATACTGAACCAAAGCTTGTGTGGTGGGTGCTGTAGAACCGACATACTTTTGAGAAGCCTGTAAAGATTTATAACTGAGCAAGTGCTGCAATGTATAAGGCAAAGGCTGGTGTGGGATTTATAAGCTGTGTGAGAGGGAAGCAAGGCGGAGAGAAATAAAGCACATGTGTACTACTACAGCAGGGGCTCACCTTCCTGCTAGATCATCTTGTACTAAATCTGGTCACTGGCCAGTGCTTCACTTGTGCCTGCTGGCCTCTGTTTGGTTGAGGGATTTGTACCTTTCTTCTACATGGTGACAAGAAGCCTGTGCCTGGGCCTGGGTTGTTACTTGCAATTCCTCAAGATCAAAGGAGAAAAAACCTGATTTCATTTTCGTCATGTTTATATAGCTTCCTTCCCCCCTGCGTTTTGTAGTTCCACCCTTCTCAACAGTCATAGGACTCAGTACATTATGATTTCTGTATCCTCATCCAAGGTTATCAGCTGTATTGTCAATTGCACAGTGGTCATAACCTGAGCTAGTATAGTCCGTAAAGAAATTAGATCTGTTCTCTGGATCACCTTTGTAGCCCACCCCTTCTTTTTTTCTAAACTAAATTTTCTGTCTTTGCTGCTAGGCTCTTCTTGTAGAGGATCTGTGAAACAGGTTGAAGAAGGTGCACTTCTGGTGTGTGCCTTTTGTGCAGAAATTGTGATGAATCAATATCTTTCAATTGGTGTTTGTTTGATTCTCTCATGTGTTGGTGTATTCTGATGAAATAATCAACGGGGTCACTTTGTCTGCTGGCCTTCATGTACATTCCTAGCAAACTAATACTATTGTATCAAGTCCTGAAATCTTTGGGAGTTCTGCTCACTGTGCTCAAACAGGTTTCTTCACCGTTGTTTTGTGTATTAGATCTGCCCAAGTAAAAAATCTCCTCAGAGCTGTTTGCTGGAAGAGAAAGGCCACTAGCATGGGCCACTAGTTTTTAGTGGTTGAAACATGCTTTACTTTTCTCACATAGCCAAGAATTGGTCTGTTGATCTATTGGTACATAGACTTCCTGTATAGATCCTGTTAAAATATGCAAGATGAGGTCCTCTTGACAGATTCCATGAGTTGATATTTTAAGGTTTGATCCAGGTGCCATTTGAATTCAGATGTTGGAATGCAATGGAATTACTGGATTGGATTGCACACGAAATGAGTTGTTCTCTTGCTATTGTTGCTGTTGGTTTGGAAACATGAATGGAAGTGGAACAAAGTTTTCAACAGCAAACTCCTGAACCCGCTGGTTTTGAGGAACACGAAGAAAGGAAGCATCTCTCATGGAAGCAAAGCATCTCATAAGCCAAGCTTGCTGCTCTTTTCTTGTAACACAGCCATCATCACCGAATGTGTTGTGGGTTGGTTCTTTGGTGCAAGACACTTTGGACATTTTGTCAGATCATTTTTATTTCTCATTGATGAAGCAATCCCAAGAATGCCAGCCAACAACAAAACAACAGGTTGAGAAGATCCTCACAACCAAAAGCTGTGTTTCTTTTTTATGTTTTTAATTTGTAGTGCAAGTCACAAGGGGATGTGAGAAGGTAGAGCCCTTATGGTTACTTGGAAGAAAAAAATTGTGTGCTACAGCTATATTGCAAAAGTAGAAGTGTCAATTATGCACAAAGTTTTGAAGTTGTAGAGGTGCATGGTGGACAAGAGTAGGCTCTAGAAGTGTAGAGATTCGGTTTTCAGGCTTCTAACAAACAACTATGATATGCAATTTGTTGATGCGCGGTAACTACAAGTAGACTTTAAAGGCTATAAACTTTCAACTTTGAGCATCTTGCTAGGTATTTGAACCCTAGTCATAAAACCTTATCCATTGCAACACGATATATGTAGCAACCAACAATGTTAGTACTATAACATATTGAAAAAGCATGCAATGTGGCCCATGGAAAATGGAGTCACAGTTAGTTACGTCCTTCAAAAGTTCAACCTTGCAATTTGGATCCAAGGTCCAAACTTCAAGCTTAGTGCTCATGCATTCACCTTTACCTTGACTTCTCTCCATCATTCCAATTTGTAATAGCAAGTTGGAAAGGAAAAGTTTCTTTGATCAAGAAGTTTTGAACAAACATGTATATGGAAATATTCAAATGCCTTGCCAATATATTTTACCACTTGGACTTCATAAAAGGCAAAATGGAAAAAAATCTTTCATTTTACATACTACTAACGACATGAACAATGCCCCATTTAACCATCTCATGAATTTAAAAAGATGAACAACCAACAAATTAGTCATTGAATTTTCATCTTTAAGCTTTACCATGGCCTTAAAAGCTTAATTTTTCATGGTTAGCTTGAATATAGAGGGTTGTAAATCCAAGGTTTTCTAGAAATCTAGCTACCATCAATACCAATTTTTTGGATGTTCAATAACACCATTTGATTACAATCAAATGGTATACAAAGGTGGACTCACAATCAACTTGTACCCAATATTGTGAATAAATAATCCCAAGAACATTCGTTAGCTTATGATTTAGAAACCTCCATTTTTGAATTCAAGGACTAACAAATATGTGTAATAATGCATTGAGCTTTCACAACTTTGATGTTGCAACCCTACTTTGAGAGAATGTGAGGGTGAAACTCACACTCTCGAAACGGGGACTTGGGAGTCCTTCGGGACTCCCGAAATTTTAGAGTTCGATTGTAAGGGTCAAAACACCTTGCATTGGGGTGTTATTTATATTATTGGAAAGTTATCAAAGTGTAGATGTCGAAAATGGATGGGCTTGCATGGGCCATTTGGACAATTCCAGCACACGTTATGGCAAAAAAGAAGGGATAGGGGTCAAATTGGCAATTTGACTCCTGACCATTAAAAGTCAAGAATCGACTTGACATCGATGTGTGTAGGTAGAGTGCAGCACACTGTTGAAAAGCTTTCGAGAAGAGCTACAAGTTTGCTTTAAACCTCATCCCAATCAGAGGTTTAAGTAAAGAGTTATGACCTTGCAAAGTCCCGGGAATCCAAACCGGGACGGTTTCGAGATTCCTCTTTGGGAGTCTCGGGACAAAAAGTCATTCGGATGTGGTGTCGCGGAGAGGTGCAGAGAATACTATATGGGGGAAGGTGATGATTTCCTTCGAGTCCGGGTCGTGGTGAGTCTTGTGAGTCTAGAATTCCCTTTGGTTTATCCTAACACTAAAGGTGCTTTAAAAAATAAACTAACCAACTTGTTGGTTGGTTTGATGCAGGTTCGAGTAAGTAACTAAAGCTTTTCATTCTTCCTAGTCCCATCTGAGAGCTTCAGCACACCCCTCTACCCCTTCTAGTGTTGAGTGCTAGGAGTGTGCCCCAAGTTCCTCACAATTCCACTGTTTGAGTAACTTAGACCCATCTTGGGTCTAACTAGGAACTTGGGAGTGTGTCATTTGATAATTTAATGAAAACATTCCCAAATAATTGCAAATTGGATATTATTTAAAGAGTCAACAAAGTGAACCACGTGAAATTGTCCAAAGATGTGTAAAGGCAAGTGCCTTGTGCCATCATTTAGGTTAGTCACCCAATCTTCAATAATCATTGATGATGTGTTTGCAACAACATCCATGAACTTGATAAAATTTTCAACATGGAATGAAATGTTTGGATCATTATACATTTTATACAAATCAAATTGTAGATTTTAACAATTGCAATGGAGTTACATGTTGATGAAGACATTTTTGACACGTGCAAACATTGACAAAGTGCATAGCAAGCCCGAGATTATACTAACATCACACAAATTCACCAAATTGGTCTTGGTTGCCTCCATAGACCCATTGTTGACTACCATTTTAATAATCAAAATCTTATATTAATTCCCAACCCACTTAAAAGGTGCCAACATAATGATCTTTTTAATTTTTGCATTTTGAAAAAAAATTATTCCTATTTTCACAATTTTAGCAAGTTTCATGAATTCAAATGGTGTTTTGAGGAGTTAGAGAGGTACCCATGAATTGATTGAATGAAATCCTCTAATTTGGAAACGATTAGCATAGTAAACAAACCTTGCACTACAAGGTTCATTCTATGTCCCATAGAATGGATCCCAATGAGATAAGGTGTTTGCTAGGTCTTCATGAAAGCAATAATTTTAATTTTGATCCCTAAAATGTGAATACATGGTCATCAGGTCTTAAAAACATAACACATTCAACAATCTATTCATTAGTCAAACCACCATACATAATGAAAGCAACTAGAATCAAACTTTTGATGTGAATGGTTGTCCTTCTTTCAATTAGACACTCAAATGTGAATAAAATAGGCATTTGTTTCAAACTCGTTAAGTGCCACATAACAACAAAGTGAAATTGAATTTTCATTATTGACCATTGTCATTTCATCTATAGAAATGAAAAAAAATTCATGACAATAACTTCTTTAATGATAGCTAATGCCACATGTGTAAAGATTCAACAATTCCACATCTAACACAATCACTTTGATGATTGTGGGTAGGCACCTTGAGGAATGCAAAAGATTAAATCTACTCATATTTAGTCATGTGTCTACCCTAGGAAGTAAATGGAAAATGGGGGAAAATTGGTCAAGTTTTTTTCACCTTCTTTATAACAACCTCGTCATTTATCTATTACCAAAAATAATCCATAACCCTTTGCACATAGAGCTTTTCATTGACCACATGTTGATTTGTCTTCAAAACATATAAATCCTTTATTGCCACACTCACATTTGCAATTGTGGCCTTCTTTTGACCAACATATTTCCATGAATAATTCAACTTGGGCATTAGAAGTTTGTCTTAGCCTTCAATAACATTACAAATTTTGCACTTGACCTACAAGATGTTCCCATCAATACTCACAATAGATTTTGCCCGAAGTAGTTTTGCAGCCCATGAGTCTTGGAAATGACAATTCAATTTATACATTTTCTTCTTCTTTTGCTATTGGTTAGGTTGCTTATGCTTGGATTGGATCGACAACCACAACATCCAACTTAGGGTTTTGGCTATTATTTGGAACATTGGAAGGATTGCAAGTTCTACGCAATTAAAAAAAAACTTGTGTTTGAGCTTATGTGAAGGAATGCCGTGTGAGAGTTGTTTTCAAAAGTTGTGGGACTTGTTTTCACACTTTTTGTATATATTTTTATTGGAGAACATTTTTGAATTGTGCTAATGGAATCTTGAATTTTGTGAATTAAAAAAAACTCATGCACCAAGCTAGGCCTCATATGGTCATATTCATAACAAAAGGTAGTGCCATGGTAACAAACATTAGAAGAAAAATTGTTGTTTGTAATCAATTTTTATGATTAAAAAATATTTTTTGCAATTGAAATGCCATTTACAACTACTTTTAATTGCAGATAACAATTTTTAGTTGCAAAAATTGGTTGCAAATGACAATATTTTTTTCGAGTGAAATGTAAAAAATTGATAATTATCTTTAAAAGAAAAAATTCAACAAACTCAAATCTCAACTCAAAAAACTTAGACTAAAACCTATTTCAAAAATTAGAACCTCAAACTTCAAATTGAAAACAACACAAGTTTCAACCTTGAGGTGCTTAATTAACTTGTGAGGCTTGAAAACCATGTTTATAACAACTAGGTTTGTAACCTATTGCAAACAAAAAGAAGCTCCAATGAGCTTTAAAAGTTGTTGCAAATTGTAATGTGCATGAAGCTTGTGCCTTGATACAAAAAATGTAAAAATGTAAAACAATTGTAGTGTGATTGCAAATCTTCAAATCGTTGCATTGTGCAACATGCACAATCAATATCCAAGTTCTTGAATCCTAAATCAAACCTTCAAATCTCAAGGCTCTTGAGTCTTGCAATTGTTCAATCAACATTTATGATTTCAAAGTCTAGACATTCATGATTCAAGAAACCAATTACCAAACTAATTATAACTTCAAAGCAAAGGAAAAATGAAAGCTTGAAAAGACTTAAATTTGAGCATTAAATGTTAAGTTCTAACATTCATAATTTCATATTTGAGATTTAAAGGCCAATTGGCTAAATTCCAAGCAGAGAAGGTTTTTAAAATCTTACACAATGACTCAATAGGCAAAATGAACCTTTGTTGTTGTAGAGAGCTCCCACAATAGAAATCGTATTCAAAGTGATCGACGATGGTATGTCAAAGTGTGTGTAAGGAACTCTAATGAATCAAAGGTTAGGATCAATGAAAGCTCCTCCATTTCAAGTTGATTTATGGATGTGGCCAAAATATTATTGGTTGAGATCAAAGAAAATGAAAGCTTGTCTTCTTGGACCAAGGTCAAATCAAAACCCTAACCCTAAGGGAGGATCCATCTGGTGCATCCATATTGAAGGTTAGGAGCCACATGATGGCAACATGTATCTATTTCTAAAGGACTCGCTTGTGGCTGGATAATGGCCCCAAGGAGAGATCTTCCAAAAAAATTCTGAAAATTGCATCCTATTTTTCAAGCTTAGAGGTAGTCAATTCCTTTTAGAGGTAGGGATTTGGCTAGAAAAGAAACACTGGGTAGGATGACATGCTGCACATGATTTGTGGATCTTGTTTTAGTGAAAGTGTTTGCTTTCCTTTCGGTGCAGGAGCAGCAGCAGCTTCTGAGGTGCATCTTCCTTCATCAGTGTACAACATCCATCATCAGTGATGAGAGAACTGCGGAACCCAAGAAGATTTGTTACTTTGTTTGCTGCAGCTCCAACACCTGTTTGACTGTTGTGAATCAGATATTTTGAGACTGGAACTTCCAGGATCATGATTTTTTTTTTCAATGGCTGGCTACAAAAAAAATGACACGTTACTTTGTTTGGGGAGACTCACAGATAATCTGCAAGATGATGATGATGATGATGTTTTGGTCAGAATGTTGAGCACCAGGTCATCATCCATTTCAGCTGATCTCTCACAGTGAATTAACAGTTTTGTCGTTGTTGTTGTGGTGGTGGTGGTGGCAACATTTCTGCAGGACAGCTGCTTCTGCTGCTGCTGCCACCCACTCAGTGCAGCCACCTGTCCCTCACACCTGGGCTCGATCAGTTTGCACAGCTGTCCTTGATCTGGGTGTTGGGTTTTGCTACCTTGCCCAAGTTGCAAGCAACAATGGGTTGCTGCTTGCTAATAAAAACAGAAACCCATGTGTAGTTGAATCTTATGTGTTGTTATTGTTGTTGCATTTCATTCTGAGTTTGCGCTTGTAATCACTTCAACCCAAAAAATCTTCGATCGCACCTTGACATTTTGCTTATCTTCATTAAGTCCAGACAAAGCAGCATAAGGATGGAAGGTTTGTTGCACCACCACCACCACAACAATCAGGTTCCCCCTCAAGCAGGGCTAGTAGATCCAGCAGCTGGAGGAGTTGCACCAGCAACTGTGGGTCCACTCACTCATGAGCTTTTTTTTCTTTAGACTGCCGCTAAAACTCTTCTTCTCCATGTTGTGAAGAATTCTTCTGTGCTTGTGGCTGCATCATGTCATCATGCTTGGTCTGATGCATTCAATGTGAGTCCCTATCTATGTGTTGTGCAGGTGGTGCAGCAGGAACCAACAACCGAACATCAGAAACACAGGAAGCATGAGGCAGAGCTAGCTGGAGCAGCTGCTGTGGGTTATGGTTTGAAGGAACATCACGACAAGAACAAGCTGGAAGAAGCGACAGGAATGGAGAAGAAACATCATCTGTTCTAAACACAAATTTTATCTAGCAAATTCTAGTCTTGCTAGCAGCAGCAGCACAATGGACTTTCCGATTTTCATGTACAGTTTTTACAAACAAGACTAAACTTCCTTGGTAATTGTGAGAATTTCCAGCTTATGTCGTTGGGGGTACATAGGATGATCATGTCCACAGAGTTTGCGCAGCGGCAGATGAAGAACTTCTTCTTTGAGCTTCTTATGTCTTTGGGTGTATGTGGGACCTTCAGAAGTACACTTTGTGAATGAAGAATGGGTGTGCTTTTGACAAATCCTAATAAAATAATGGGTTTGGTTTTGTTGCATCTTAGCTGATGTATGGATTCCGGAGCTTTCTTTCTGAGCTTGTAAAATCTTTTATTTGGCAGAATTCAAATCAAACATGATGGGTTTTTTGGGTAATTGGGTTTTGAATTCCAGAGCTGTGAGTTCAAGAGAGTTTGTTCCAAGCAAGGAACTTTGTGTACACACAAATGTATAATGATACTACAATGAATGATGTCTTAAGTCTCTTTCCACCATCCAAATCTACCTCTTTCAAACCTAACTACCTCACTCCCTTTCTCCATTTTACATTGATATGGAAAACACAAATTAAAATAGACCTTTCCATGTCCATGTTATGGACACTAAAATAATTGAATGATTTATCTCAACCTACCTCTTTTCAACCTCTCTCAGAGCATGTAATGTTGAACATGAAAAGGGACCATCTTGAGATCTGGCATAAATAAAAATGAAACAATTGGGTACCATTCAAGAACAGAAAGCGAGCTAGTGCAAATAAGCTAGAGCTATTTGGAATATGAAAATAGAGAAGAGGGGGAAAGAGAAGAGAGGAATATTGCTCATGTCGGAACTTAGTTGAGAGGATTTTACACAATCATACAATACATGAGTTTGTATTTTGGGCTGATTGAAGATCTATTTTTCCTTTGAAAACTTCAAATGAGACATGGTTCGTGTGCATCTTTGGTTGAAATCAAGAGTTTTTTGAGCAAGGAGATTTGTCTATTCATGAATGCCAAATAGAATGCATGAATGCCAAATAAAATGTGGGTTGTATCATCGTCCAGATTTAAAACTTAACTTCTCAGCAATATTTTCCTTTGACAAATTCAATTGAAAACATGGGTTGTGTGGGTTCTTGTATTTATCTGTGGTTGAATTCTAGTAGCTTTCTGAGCAAGTATCACAGGCTTGCCAAATTCTAAGCATGCCATAAAATATGGCTAAACCTTTTTACAGATGATTGGTACCTTACACTACTATGCCACAAAATTATTCTAAAAAAACCAAAAAACATGAAACCGAATCCAAAACCAAAACCCTAATGAATAAGAGAAACTCATCCAGAGGATGGATGAAATGTCCTACTCATAAGTGGTCCTAAACCTAATGAATGAAGAGCAGGATGATGGGAGGGTCCAAATTGGTGCTAAACCTAATGAATGAAGGGCAAGATGAATGAGTCTGTGCCCACAACAAGTGGTGTGCTAAACTGAAGGAATGAGGAGCAGGATGAGAGAGTCTGTTATGACTTGGGGGATGAAGATCTTTAACCAAAGACATGCATGCACCCACCACCCCACAAGCATGCCACACAAAATATCATATGGTTTGGATATGGAAGTCGAGTACACCAAACTTGATTGATAATCACCAATAACAAACAAGCAAACAGCAAGCAGCAAATTCCACCAGCAGCCAGCAACAACAGCTATACTTTGTGATGAATCAATCAATCAATCAATTTCTTTTGATCTTTGTGCATGATATTTTTCATGTGCTCACCTACAGATCCTCCTGTTGATTCTCCAGAGGGGTTGTTAAAAATATCATGTAATTAGATTTTACACATGAAAAAGACTTGGGAATTGCACTTCAGAGCATGACCCATTGAAGCAAGTGTGAAGAACACAAACAATTGAACAATAATTACACAACTTGGTGTATTTGTTGTGTATATATAGAACTGTATAATGAACAACAGTTAGCTAACATATACTTACAACACTTTTGCAGAGGAACTTGAAGAAGAAGAAGAAGAATTTGAATTCTTCTTCAAAAAGGAGAGTTTGAAGGAGAATTTGATGAAAAAGAATTGAAGAAGAAGGAGAGTTTTGAAGGAGAAATTGAAGAAGAATTGAAGAAGAGGAGAGTTTGGAGGAGAATTTGAAAGAAGAATTTGAAGGAGGAGGAGGAGGAGGAGAGTTTTGAGCTTCATGGCTATGATGGGTACATTGCAGCAGCAGGAAGCTGGGGTGTTGAGTGGTGGTGATCTGAATGGTGGGTTGGGGCTGACTCAGATGCTGTTGCAGCAGGCGATGATGATCAATGGCATGACTTTGCCTGTCATTGCAGTGGCGGCAGGAATGTGGTGGAGATGGCAGCGAGCAGTGGTAATGAGCAAGTCCAAACTACGCGGTAGCTCTGGCTTCCCTCTCCTTGGTGAGACTATGGCATACATGTCACAGATGGGATCCCCACTCGCCAATTTCGTCGACAACAAAGCCAAAAGGTTGCATGTGTGTCTGTGTATGGAGCACATGTTGAAGAATTCTGAATGCGAGAGATCTGGATTCAGATACTTGTGTTGATCATCTCTCTCTCTGTCTCTCGATTCTGAAGGGAAGTTGGACTTGGGTTATGGTGCAGGTATGGGAAACTGTTCAAGACACATCTGTTTTTCCAACCGACAGTGATAGCATCAGATGAGGAGGAAGTAAAAATGATAGTGCAGAAGGAAGGGAAGCTGTTCGACGTCAACTATCCAACAAGCTTTGCAAATCTACTGGGACCTTACAACGGTCTCAACATTGTGGGTCACATGTGGAAACGCATGCGCCGATTCATTGTCGCCAATGTGCTCAAGCCTGAGCTTCTCCGAGAACGCGTCAACTTCATCGAGGATATGGTCATCGAAGCTCTCTCCTCTTGGGAAGGTCGCACTGTATTCGTGGAAGACGAAGCTCGAGCCGTAAGACGACGACTCGACCCTAAACCCCTAAACTCTGTCCTTCCTTCCTTCCTTCCTTCTTGAAGAGCTTCTTGTGTGTTTGTTGCAGAGTTTCCCATCTACTGCATGTGACTAGTTTTATATCTCTGTGGTGAGTGCTTGTGCAGTTAGCATTCCATGCGACTGCTCTCATCCTCTGTGTGCGTGTGATGGGTCCCTGTGTAGTTAGCATTCCATACTACTGCTCTCACCCTGTCTGTGTGTGTGTGTGTGTGTGACGGGTGCCTGTGTAGTTAGCATTCCATGTGACTGCTCTCATCCTCTGTGTGTGTGTGGTGGGTGCCTGTGCAGCTAGCATTCCATGTGACAGCTCTCATCGTTCTCAACATACATCCGGGTGAACTGAATGACAAGATCAAGGAGGACATGTACATCTTGATCAAGGGAATGTTCTTTCTGCCCATTGACCTCCCTTGGACTGCATATGGCAAAGGCATGCGGGTACGTACAGATGACTATAGCTTGAACCTCTTGGCAAGCATGCAGACGTCGAGTCCTAGGACCTTATTTCCTACTTGACAATATTGACAAAAACAAACACACACACACACACACACACAACCTGCTTAGGATTGCAGCACATTCATTATTGCTGTAAGTAAATTCGTGATGTGGTTGTGGAGTTGATCGTGCATGGCCCACTGTTTGCTGCATGCATGCATGCATGCAGGCACGAGAAAGAGTAGTGAAGACACTCACGGACTATTTGGAATCGAGGCCAGTCAAGGACGACATCTACGACAAGTTCATACAGACCATCCGTGAAGACAGTCCGGAGGACACGGAAGAGATGTTGCGTGGACAAGGACGGGATCTTCTGACGGGTCTCTTGTTCGCAGGCCACGACACTACTGCTGCAACCATGGTCTTCACTGTCAAGTACGTTGGCGAGAATCCCCACGTCCTCGCTGAAATCCGGGTAATCCCCTCCCCTAGTGCTCGCTCCTGCCACAGATTCATTCTTCCAGCTCCTCCTGCCATGGATTTAACTGCTCTGGGTTTAGGGTTTAGGTCCTGAAGTACTCTGCTGCAAAGTACTGATCTTAGTAGTTTTTAGCTAATTTGTGTCATGTGTGTGTTTCACTGCTGCTGGCGCTGCTTGACTGATCACAATTGCAGAAAGAGCATGAGAATGTGATTAAGCTGAAGCAACCTGGAGAGAGGTTGACATGGGAAGACTGCAAAGCCATGAGCTTCACACAAGATGTAGGTCACATGCTCAGAAACACCAAGTTCAGGAAAGCTCACAGTCTAACTCTCACAATGCTGATGCATCATGATGATCAGAATGAACTTTGCTTGCAAGCTCACAAGTGTAGTAGACTGTAGAGATCGATCAATCTTCCAGAATTGATGGTGTTGTGTGTGAGTTCTCAGGTGATCACAGAGACCTTGCGGCTGTGCAACGTTTCCACTACAACATTTCGGAAATCTCTTGAGGATGTTCATATCGGAGGTAATTAATTGTGTTGAGAATTTCACAGCTGCAGATTTAGAACTTAGTTTGGATCTAGATGTTGTTGGAATCCCCGTTTGCATGCACATGGATCTCTAGCTGACTGCAGCTTGATGGTCTGTGTAGTGCAAGTTGATTTGTCTGAGCCTGGAGGACATGCTCCTACTGCTGGTGCTGATCCAGCTTGCTGGTTGACAGGGAAATTGGTAATACCCAAAGGATGGATGGTACTCCCTTACTTCCGATCGGTGCATTACGATCCCACATTCTACCCGGAACCTTACAAGTTCAATCCTTGGCGCTACAAGGTTCTCCTGAACTTCTAAGTCTTGCCTTTCAAGTCCTGGTTGAACGATAGCATAAACTTCAGGAATCTCTCGCTTCTTCTTCTTCTTCTTCTTCTAAGTCTTGCCTTTCAAGTCCTTGAAACCACCGCATCTTCAGGAATCTCTTCTTCTTCTTCTTCTTCTTCTTCTTCTTGCCTCTCATCCACTACATTATTGTCAGGAATCTCTCCTACTACCCTGATCTTGAAACAAAAAGTCCCTCCAGCTGCTTTTGACTCTTGTTGTATCTGTCAGCAGCAATCAATTTGACATCTTCTTCTGCCGAGTCATTCATTCATCCATGATCTAGTAGTAGGCTTCATTGAAGCTTGAGCTTAAGATTAATTGTGCAGCTGCTGTATATTGTGTTTGAATCCAAATTTCTTTGAGAGCAATTTTTCTTCTTCTTCTTCTTCTTTCTTCTTCTTGAAGATGATGATGATGATTCTTCTTGTGAACAAGTTCTTGATGGCGGTGATAATGGACACTGGATACATCATGTGCACGACAGGAAGCAGGGACCAAATTACCCTTCTTTGGATTTGGAGGAGGAGCCAGGTTATGCCCTGGTTCTGAGCTTGCCCGCACTGAGATCTGCATCCTTCTTCACCATCTTGTCACCAAATTTGAGTAAGCTCAGTCTCTAGTGCTACAATTTTACTCTCATCTCTCATCAATCTTCACCCCTTCTTCCCAAGTTCCATAACAAAAAGTAGGTCTGTTCAGGTTGCAAAAACACCACAAAACACACCAAAAAAATCATCCTTGATCATCATCATCATCCTAAACCCTAATGGTAGATGAAGGGTTGATTTTGTGTTGCTGTTTTTTCTGGGTGTTCATTATACTGGAGGTGTTCTTTTTCTGTTTCTCTCTGGGGAATCCCTAGGTTTTCATACTCCAGATAAATCTGTTTTTAATCCCTTGACAGACATTCTTTGGAGTAAGCCCCTAGGTTTCCACACTTTGGATAAATCTGTTTTGAACCCATTGAGAGACACTCTTGGGAGTTCCTGGGTTTTCATACTTTTAATAGATCTGTTTGTAACCCATTCACAGGCTCATTCGTGAGTCCCTAGGTTCTCATACTTCTTCAAAGATCAAAAACTTAGGGGGTTGGTTATTTGGATGGAACTTCACTATATAATAATATGAGAGTAAATTTGAAAAAAACTTGGGGATCTCATCAAGTGCTTTGTATCTTTGTATCTTTTCCATCAAGATCAAGATTTTTGTTTGTTTGTTTGATTTTTTGCAGTTCTTGGGAATTCATTGGAAAGGACATTCCTTCCTTCTTCCCATTTCCAAGGTTGAGCAAACGACTTCCCATTAGGGTGAAGCCACGACAAAAGACTGTTAAGTGATCTGGATCTATGCAACTGTATCCAGAAACTCATGTCAAGATTTTCTACTACCAATTGCCTGCATATCCATAGTTTCTGATGGAATCAACAATCGAGATCCTTTGCATCATCCACCCAGCAGCAAAACAATAATTTCTTACATCCATGGAGATGGACATAATATACGAATTCTCTTGGATTTCTTTGAAGAACTTACTGAACATTTTGCTTCTAAAAGTGCATTTAGAGTTTAGCTAGTAAAGATAACAAGCCAAATGATAGCTTTAATGTCTCTTATGATGCAGCTTGGTGGCTAAAAATCATGATTACCAAAAAAATAAGAGCCCTAACCCTAACTGGGACTAGCTTAGCTCGAACATCACTAAAATCATGTTGCATTATAAACTGGATTGTAGAATTATACATTTACAGAGCTACTACTACCTTATGTACTACTACCTTATGAACTTTGAGTGGGTCTTTTTCTTCTCAATTAGTTTGACGTGATTTGTTCTCCATCTTTGCTCTCCATTACCATACTACCTTATGAGCTTTGAGTGGGTCTTTCCTTTCTCAATTAGTTTGACATGATTTGCTCTCCATCTTTGCTCTCCATCATCATATGCAAAATTGTTGTTGCACCAAATGTACTTAGACCCTGTGTCTCGGGCTTGCATTGTTTTTTGTCTTTAAACTTTGGTTGAACAAGTCTATGTCTAGCTCGTGATGTTTTAGTACTTGTATCTCAAAGAGACCAATTAAATACGAGTTTGATTGTCCTTTTATTTTTCTTTAGTTTTCAATTTTGTTTTCTTTCGCACTAGTGTTTTTGGGTTGGAGAAGTAACATGTAGAAGTTGCTAGATACTATCCATGATAACAAAACCCACAACACAACTACATGCAATTTGGTGTTAAGCTTACAACTAAGTAATAGAAGACTATAGAAGAATTGAATACAACTAGATCAATTCTTGCATCAAGGTTTTTTCATTTGTACAAGGTATTTTACATTTGGGTAATTCCTACTGCTCCTTGTAATGTTTCAAATCTATCCCAAGCCAAAAAACTTTTTATTGAATACATTTGTTGGGCTTGCCTACCAAGGCAATTAGGATATTGTTGTGTTTAGATTCATTATAGAGTATAGTAGCTTAAGGGATTTTGGCCCCTAGGTAATAATAGGTTTATTTTTACATGAGGATTTTTGAAAGATGACATTTTGGCTTGTGTTGAAACTTTGAGATTAGTTATAGAGTTATGAAATCTTGAAGGATTTTGGTTTTTTTGAAGATCACATTAAAACGTATCTTAAAACAAAAGAAGAATTATGGAAACTCAAATATTTCACCATGTGACACACCCCTTGTTCATTGTTAAATTCCCTTTAAACAATAGACATTTCCACCAAATAATAATAATAATAATAATAATAATAATAACACATTTCAATGTCTCTTTTTTCGAAACCATAGAAAAACTAGCAATGTTATTCAGTTAATTATTAATTGCCATTATATTGCAATCAAATCGTTGTTAAAAGTTTTAGTAAACATTGTTGTTGAGTTTTAATGCTTAAAAAGACATTCAAATTTTAAAAAATTATTTTAAAGTATAATTAAAGAAATTAGAAAAATATCAAAAAAAAATTACATAAATTTTGCAATCATAAATGAAAATTTACCATTTTGCAATTTGGTAAATGGTATAATTAAATAGGTAATTATATGATAATTATATGTATGAATTATTTGCTAATTCATTCATACATATAACCATTTGAATTTTTTTAATTAAAAAATCTAATTAATTTAATTTACTGATTAGTTATCAAATAATCAATCATTTGGATTCTCAAAATTAATTATTTGGATTATCTGATAGTTAATTAAATGAATTGATTATTTTAATTTAAATATGTAGTTAGTTAGTTAGTTTAGATAATTAATTTTCAGATATGTAATTTAGATAATTAGTCATTTAGTATGTAAATGTAAAAAAAAGTTATGAAATATTTAAATATCAAATAAATAATTATCTAAATTCATGAATTGATTCAATTAACAAAGTAGTTGTCTAAATAGACTCATTAATTCAAATTAACTAATAATTTTATAGTCCAATTAATTAATTTAAAATAATTAAACAAATGAAATATTAGTCAATATGTTATGATTAGTAAATTATTTTTAAAAATCATTAATAAATATCATGGTTTAAATATGAATTTGTTTATTTATTAATTTATTGAAAGGTGTATAATAATAATAATAATAATAATAATAATATTGGAAAAATAATATTTTAATAATGGCAACATAGTTGTATCAATGGGAATCATGGTTGACAAGTAATTGCAAATGTCAAATTTAATGAATGTTGGAAATGCCTACAAGTAGCAGGATCGTATGTGTTGATGTTGTACATTACTTGCAATGTTTTTGTTGATTAAATGTTACATTTACACCAATTGTAATGTAGTTGGCACATGTAACTAAAGTGCAAAATGCCAAAAATTCAAACATTATTGATTATGTCCATATGTATGATGTGTACATAACATCAAATATGTGTCCCATTTGTAACTACAATACAACTCCCATTTGCAACTAGTCATTTTTACAATTATAGAATTGGCATCATATAATTTTTGGACTATATGGTTGTGTGTGCAATTAACATACATTTAATGGTATACAAAATGGACATGTGTCATAAAAATAATGACTTAAGTTAATACATACCTAAGTTAGTATATCCAATATATCTACTTAGATTAATATATTATTTATAAATAAGCCTATGCTAGTATAAACCTAGGCTAATATATATATATAATGCCTACTAACTTATTTAGGTTAATACACTAAATGTTAATAGGTTACATTAGTTATAATAATTATAATAATATTAATTATGAGCATCAATATTAATATTTAATATTATGTTTTATAATATTTTTAATTATTAGTTATTATTACCTATAATATTTTATATTGTTAGTAGGTAGACTATGTTAGTATGACATTTAATTATTAGTAGTAGTTGTGATTAAATTGCAATTAGGATGCAATTGAAATTTTTATTCCATATTGTTTGTCTTACTTTTGAAATTTGCAAAATGTATAATTATTAACATATAAATGACATTTGGGATGAACTAATAAAAAAGGTTTGGTTTCAAAGTCTAAACCCAAAATAAAATAGGATCAAGTCCAAAATTATTTACTTACTTACATGTCTAGGCCTAATTATCTACCTACCTAATTCACGCATTTTTACCTATCTACTTAGCAATCTACCTAAGCACCATGTGTTGACCTTCTATCCAACTGCCACATGTCAACATCTTACCTAATTGCCATGTGTTGGCATCCTACTTAAGTGCCATGTGTCGATAACTTATGCTACAATTTAGATTTAGTTAATTAATTAAATATAACATCAAAATAAGCTAAAAATTACAATGTGTTACAAAATAATCAGTCTTTACAATAGACATGTATATCTCACAATTAAAAAAAGATTAATCTTAATTACATTTTGTATATGCAACTCACCTTCCATGAATACGATGCATGAAATTATATAATGATACTATATACATGTATGTGAAGTATAAAATGTCACATGCAATTGAAAATTATGTGCAACTTGTCATAAACAACTACAACAATTTTTAGTTGCATGTGTTGTTTGCAATTGAAAATCAATTGCAAATGATGCTTGCAAAATGTTGATTTTCTATTAATGAACATTACCAACAAAACTTCAAAAGGGTAACAAAATTTAATTTAAACGAGAAGAGCTAACTTTGTTGCTCTTTTTTAAATGTGAATCAAGATTAATGATGAGTGGTAGTTGAAAATTCAAGGTTTTGTTTGGGAGTAAACTAGGTTACATTTCAATGAGTTTAAGCTCTAAGGGTTTGTAAAAAAGTTTACAAATGAAGTGAGGCATAATCAAACATGATGTTTCTAGGTTTTATAGGTATTTATGGTTCAATGATTTTGTTGAACGAAAGTGGTTGTTTTTTTAACATGACACATTGTCAAAAAACTTTGGTGGTTTACAAAGTGAAAGACCCAAAGGGTTAACCATTTTTGTTTTCCATTGTTGATGCATCTTATGAGACATCCCAAGGTGGGTAGATTGTCAACAAGTACAAGAATAAAACACCATTAATGAAATAAAGCCAAACCAATTACACATTGTTATCCAAAACAATATTCAACAACCAACTTGGAAAACAATATTGAAGTCATTCAATCACTTGTAAGGGTGGAGGTTCAAAACAAAAAATCTAGGTTTCCAAAAAGACTTCTAGCACAACATGTTAAAGAGGATCAAATTTCTATTACGGTTAGAAACAAATTGTTATAACTATGGATATGGGCCATGGCTATTGCCACATCTCAAAAGGTTATTATTAGTTGTTTTAATGCCTTCTTTTTGTACAATCTTGAAGGACTTGGACTGTGATGTTGAAACTTATGAATTTTACATTAAGCTTTACCATAAATAACCTCTTATAGTTTATTCATTAGAAGAAAATTTTAAATCTATGAATTCATATATGATTAATTTTTTAGTCATAGTGGACATTAATAAATGACTATAGGCCCTTAAGAATGATAGACAAGTAACAAAGGACAAATCATTTACACTAGAAAAAATTTGAAAACCAACCATTGAATTTGTGACTTATTTATAATTGTAATGGACACATGCAACTAAAAATAGCCTACTTGTTTTGGACAAGTGCCATAAGATAGTTACAAAAGACATGACGTGGCCATGAAGTTGAAAGTGTAGTCGCAAACCTTATGATTAGGCAACACTTTCTCATCCATTGTCATGGATGTTCTTTAGTATGATGTGGAACCCCAATGTGTGACTACATTTGAGATAGTCACATGCTACCAAATGTGCCATTGATGGGTGATTAGGATTAAACCACATGGTAATTTCAAAAACCAATGGCCAAATGGTAATTTTCCATTTTTTCAAAAAAGATATATTATAATTACAATGAACTTCATGCCCAAATTGATGGAGGTGATATATTAAACTTCTTTTATAATTTATTGCCCCATCCATCTTCTCAAGTGGAGAGGATGGGTGGGGTTTTTTTTTGTCAATTTTTTTGTTACAATTTTTTTGTCAATTCTACTATTTAAACCCCACCTTTGCCCCACCTTCCTTCTCTATGTGAAAGGGTGGGCAGGGCATTTTTTTTTGGTGAAAGTCTAAAAGCAATGCCCCAAGACTTTATAGTTGATTCTTTAATTTAGAATTAGCTTTTGAACATTGGGTTCTCACCATACCCTTGTCTTGTGGTTTGGATCTTTTATCTTTCTTCACAATACCCTCACCTTGTGCTTTTTATCCTTGTCCTTTTATGTAATGCCCTCATCCTTAGGTTTAGATCTTTTATTTATTTATGCAATACCTTCATTATACATAGGCTCACCTTCATCCATAATGTTAATTATTGTTTTTGTCTTTTTGGTTTCAGATGCAATTGCCCCTCCCCCAATTGCCATAAAAGGTGTGCACTGGGCAAAGGATGGGCCCAAATTTGCTCGCAATGTTGATGGTTACGATGCATCTTGTACGGCTAAGTACAAATTGGTGTAGCATTTGTAAGTACATCACATTGTTACCATGGGGTCAAGCTTGCATTATTCGGGAATAAAGCTTGAAGGTTCAACATCACAGAGCAATGAATGCTCGGGTTTTAAGCAACACTTTGGCCTAATTTCGTTGCAATGAACAAAAGGCTATTGCTAAGGCTAGGAGGCATGCATTCTTAGATTGGGATAGGTTCCAAGTTGATTTGCAATACACACATGAAGTGCTTAAGCTCACACTTGCGAGATTAACTTCTAGCCACGTACTTTGACTTCTTGGCATGACTACATGGGGTGTCGGGGCCATCCCTCTCAATGTGAAGGCCAAGCCGGAGCGCAACGAAGACCTTGCACTTGTGATTCAAACAACTCTAGTCAAATATGCAAAGGCATTCAGAAGTGCTTAAATGGAGTGTGACTAGAAGTTTGCATCAAATAAGACGATGCAACATAAGAAAATTGGCTTGCTTACACAATACCATGATTCATGGTCAATAAGTTTCCAACAATACCATACTAAATTTTATTTGAATTCTAAATTTTAAAATTTATATGCAATATTTATTGTATTGTGTTATTTTTTTAAAGGTTTGAAACACCACCAAAGAGGTGTTTATGGTTGATGTTATGGATGCAACACTGGCCAATCGGAAGGTTTTTTACATGATGGCATGCCCATGATGTAAAGGTTGCATTAGCGTGATATAGGAGGGCCAATGGGATCCCATCCCCATCTAATAGTGATATAGATAGCCCATAATTTATCTTAGTTTTAATTAGGGTGTTGTTTTGGTCTTCAAGATTTAAGGTAATAATTTATCTTTGAGGGAACCACATATTTATCATTATGACATGTTCCCCATTTTAGGCTAGGGTTGTTTTGTGCTTGAGCATTTTTTGCACATTTTTGTAACACAAATCATTTTGTTTTTTTATTTAAGATAGTTTACTTTCATTTGCACCATCTTGTGTTAATAGTTAGAAATACATTTTTACAAATTTTTATATTTATGTTTTCTTGATGTTGCATGGATAGTCGCTCTCCATTTCGAGAGTTACATGTGCATTTAGATTATAAAAAACGAATCATGTTTAGAACTCTCAAAAGAGATGAAAAAAAGAAAATTTTATTTTATAATCTAGCTTCGTGCAATTGGTCCATGATCAGCGACCTAATGAAAAATCACAAAAATCCAATAAAAGATCAATGGCAAGAACCATCATCACAGGGGAGACAAAAAGGGAAGGCCAAAGAAAGCACCTTGGTAGGAGAACTACAGAGAGACACCCCCACATCAACGAATTCATGGGTCAATAGTTCATAAAAGAGCTTGTGATCAAATACTCAAAGCACCTTTCATTGAGCAAATCAAGCTCTTTGACTAAATCCCAAGCGCAGAAAAAGTTGTTAATCAAAAGCACAGTAGAGGTGGGTCACTTTAGTCCCCGAAAAAAAAGGAGTTATTAAGGTCTAGATTGTTGATATTTAACAAAGTAGAAAAATGTACCAAAATTTTTCACAACATCACTTGTTTTTTTATATTTTTTTAACCCAGATTTATTTATCATACCCAAAAAACTAAATGACTTATATTATTATGGAATCTAAAATTATGGTTGTCTACAACATTATATTATAAAATATTTCATGTTTTTCAATTTATCAATATTGATGGGATCAAAAAAAAAAATATAAACAGAATTTCATCCATAACAAATATGATATACAATGAGTTGGTTTTTAGTGACAACCTTTTAGCAATCTTAAATTTAAGCAATTTTTCAAATAATGTGCTTTTTTAAAAAAACCTTTTAAATGAAATCAAAGAAATCAAATGGACAATACCCTAAACAACCACATAATCAAGGTATATTTGAATTTTCCTAAATTTTTTTCCAATCCTCACTTAAAAGAAAGAAAATTGAAACTTGCATTGCTAACAAACATAACATTTCAAATTACTTCCACCTGTAGTCAAAAATGGGTTTTGTTTGTCCTTTGTTTCATCCCCATTTTTTATCACATCCAAAATCTCAGCAAAAGTAGAGCTATAGGTCCCTAGTTTCAGTGACTTTGCAAATAAGTTTTATGTAATAGAGTTATCTGTAAAGTAAGGAAAACACAGCACCAGAACCCTAGTTTGGTCATTCACAGGGTGAGATTAAAAAAAAAACCTGCAACAAAGTAGGGTAGCATTCAACCAAGGGTGGAACTCAGAAAACCATCCATTATATATTTTTTGTGGTAAACTGAGTTTCATCCTCTCTTTCGTTTTTCCAGAGCGCATCCATTGCTGCTGCTACATATATTTTCACTGCTCCTGCCTGTACAACTACTAGAATTACTCTCAAACCTTGAATGTGCATTGAATGTTAAGTTTCAGCATTTCATTCTGAGGTTTAAAACTAGTTGGTCCCTTCTGGGACCTGGAGTGGAGGTAGGCCTATCGCTGTCTTTTATTGACTACGTCCATCTCTCTCTCAAGTAGAGTAATACTGCTCCTGCAGCAGCACTAACCTAAACGTTGTCAGCTTGGGTGACTAGAGAGAGTCGACACAGACAGAGCGGATGATGATATTACACTCTTCCTCTGCAATATTACCTAGTCATTACCTATTAAGAAGAGGTG